>OOBN01002702.1_pt1 | contig 10396 bp, 7 predicted proteins | sample 1671091 | NCBI WGS metagenome assembly OOBN01 (sample SAMN06348121, study PRJEB24527) | human gut metagenome | biome: human gut; feature: ankylosing spondylitis patient; material: feces | host: Homo sapiens | place: China | collected 2015-10 | reverse complement strand
TGGTCCTAAAACGAACATGATGGCCATCGCAAATAATAAGAATGGAAAAGATGAAAATACTTGAATTAAAAATGAAATAACAGAATCTACTTTTCCACCAAAATATCCGGCACAAACACCCATCGTATACCCAATAACTGTCGCAATAATTTGTGAAATGATACCAACACTTAAAGAAACACGGCATCCATAAATAATTCTTGAAAAAATATCTCTTCCTAAATCATCTGTACCAAACCAATGTTGTCCGCAAGGTTTCATTAAACGATCTGTAAGAACTTGTTTGTTTGGATCATAAGGAGCAATCAATGGTGCAAATAAAGCAATTAAGCATAAAAGAATAACGATGAACAAACATACCATTGCTACTTTATTTTTCTTGAAAATGTTCCAACTGATTGACCAATAACTTTGATATATTTGATCTTTTTTCTTTTTAAACATTTTATGATGACTCCTTTCCTAAACGAATTCTTGGGTCGACTACTGTATAAAGTAAATCAACTACTAAATACATAATGACACAAATAACCGCAATATACATCACGCCACCTTGGACGATTGGTAAATCACGTGTATTAATACTATCTACTAACATTTTTCCAATTCCCGGAATTGAAAATACAGATTCTACTAAGACAGATCCTGTTAAGATGTTTCCTAAATCAGATCCTGCAATTGTAATAATTGGAATTAACGCATTACGTAAAGCATGTTTAATTGTAACAACCCAACCTTTTAAGCCTTTAGCTTCAGCTGTACGGATGTAATCTTGTGATAAAACATCTAACATACTTGTTCTTGTAATACGAGCAATACTTGCTGCATATCTTGTACCTAAGGCAATACCTGGTAAGATAAATGATTTAAAACTATCAATACCTGATAAAGGTAATAAATTAAATTTCAAACAGATAACAATTTGTAAGATGATAGCAATCCAGAATGCGGGAGCTGAAATACCAAATACAGAAATTGTCATTAAAGCTGAATCAACCCACTTACCATGATTAACGGCAGCCACAACACCTACTACTATTCCTAAAACAACAGCTAATATATAAGCAATACCAGCAAGCTTAGCCGTTACTAAAAATGAACTTGTTAAAATATCAATTACTGGTTTATTTTGGAAATATGATGTTCCAAAGTTTCCTTGAAGCATATTTCCTAACCAGCTGAAATATTGAATATAAATTGGTTGGTCTAATCCCATTTCATGTGTAACAACAACCATGGTCATGCCTTCCTGGGCAAGCTGTTTCATCAGCTCCAGAACCTCTCCAACCATCTCCGGGTCCAGTGCACTTGTCGGTTCATCAAAAAACAGAATTGACGGTTTTAATGCAAGTGCTCTTGCAATGGCAACCCTCTGCTTCTGTCCACCGGAAAGCTGTGCAGGATAAGCATTCTGTCTGTCCCCCAGACCAACGATCTCCAAAAGCTCTGCTGCTCTCTTTCTGGCCTCTGCCTTCTTCTTTCCTTTTATATAAAGGGGAAAACAGACATTATCGATCACTGACTTCTGCATCAGCAGATTGAAATGCTGGAAGATCATACCAATCTCTTCCCTCTGCTTTCTCAATTCCTTCTCTGTCAAATCTCCAAGAGCCTTCCCATCTATCAGAACCTGTCCCTCTGTGGGAACCTCCAGAAAATTCATACATCGTACCAATGTACTCTTACCTGCCCCCGACATACCAATAATTCCATATATATCACCGGAATCGATATTCAGGTTCACATCCTTCAAAGCCTCGACCACGCCATCCTTCGTGTCAAAAGACTTCCGGACCTTCTCAATCACAATCCCAGACATCTCATTCTCCCTTTCTCTTATTCCCCGCTCCGTTGAGCATGAACATACTATACCACTACACTTCTGATTATGCTAATTCATAATACCTAGTGCTAGTTATAGTTTAAAACTATATTTTTATCGCTTTACCACATTAAAATCTATATCTCTTGAATTTCTTCCAACCTACAGAAACCATACTGTCTTTAATCTCCAACAAAACAGTCATAATTCATCATTGTGGATTTGTTCAGAAAGAAAAACAGCAGGAGAAAGGTCATATTCCTTTCATCCTACTGCTTATTGCTTTTCGCAACCCCCGCAAGGGACTTACTTGATTCGGTTAAAGACCATATTCCTTATATAGTTGCTCACGTCTTTTAGAATCTGTTGATACAATCGGGATTTCTTCCGTTCTCTGATCCTGAATCAGTCGAGTAATCAGGCTTCCCAGTCGAGCTTCTCCCTGAATCTGCCCGATTGCCTCTCCTTCTGCACGTCCAATTGCTTTTCCCTCTGCTTTGAGTCTTTCAGATTCCAATTCCAGAACTTTTCCTCCCATAATATCACCTATTCCTTTCCGAACATTGTCCTCTTCTCGGAAAATATAGTCCGAAATTTTTATAATTAGTTTTGTCAAATCTGTATTTACCATTATTAATGGTAAATACAGACAAATAATTGATTTTCTCCGAAAGGCATCTGCAATTAGTGAAAATTGTAATTTTTAAATCCTAAATCTTTCATAGTAACACTAGAATCTTCTTTTTTCAGACAGGATTCAAATAGAGGAAGTGCTTCCTGTAAGAGCTTATTACCTTTTTCACTCATCTGTTCCAAAGTATAATCTTTTAGATTATTACTATAAAACCTAACATTTGTTTCTTTTGTAAAATCGTTTGCTGCCATTTTTCCTTCAACTGAATTATTATTGTTATTTATCCTATAATTCACTGATATTTCACCCTTCGAATTATCCAGCTGATAGGCTTCGCACCAGGATAATGTAATAACCTCTCTGTTTTGAGAATTTATTTCCTCATTCACAGAATAGGCCATCCAGAGCATACTCTTCTGGTCTCCCCGGGCTTTCTGATATTGTAATGTTACACTTCCGTTTCCAACCTTTGGAGATATTATCATATAATTTGTTCCATTGCTTGAGTCCGTCCATTCCTGTCCATTTTTTATCAGATAATCGATTAATTTCTGTGCTGCTTCAGGATATTTCCAAGCAGATGACTGTGACCCAGTTGGCTTAGCATCTTTTTTCTTAAAAGCAATACTTTTTACCGCGCTACTTGCTCCTTTCACCGCTTTACCACTGATTTTTCTGAACGGAACTACTTTATAATAATACGTCTTTCCCTTCTTTACTTTTTTATCTGTGTATTTCAATGTCTTTCCACTGGTAATGGTTTTTATCTTACTGTACTTGCCTTTTTTACTTGTAGCACGATAAATGTAGTAACCTGATGCTCCATTGGTTTTTTTCCAACTTACAGAAACGGTATTATTTTTAGTCTTCAACGAAACAGTCGTATTTAATTTTCCGGATAAACCTTTTTTATCGTATCCACTGTAAACTTTCTTACCGTCAATAAGCTTATAAGCTTTAACAGTATAGCAATATTTATAGCCAGCCTTTGTGTCCTTATCTTTATAGACTAATCCAGTTGTAGTTTTCACTGATTTCCATTTACCTGAATTTACTTTGCGGAAAACCTGATATCCATCGACACTTGAAACAGCAGTCCATTTAAACGAAATAGCATTATATGACGAGGTAACTTTCTCTAATTTAGGTGTAGCCGGTTTCTTTGTGGGGATAGATGTCGGAGTTGGTATTGGGGTCACTGTTGGTTTCGCAGGCTGCGTAGGAACAGGTGTCGGAGTCTCAATAATAGTTATAGTTTTATATAAATCCTGTTCTTTACTTACACGAATTACCTTACCCTCATTAGAATCCACTTTGTAATTCTCAGCATTTGTCATAAACTCATTGTTAATCGACTGAGTATACTCCACATTCGGCTTTAACGGTAACTGAATAAATTCGCAATCTCTGTAATTATAATTATTCGCCATCTGGTCATAAATACTGATATCCATAGTTCCGGTATCTGTGGATTTATAGACCAATCGATAAGTATCATCAAACAACTGAACATACTTATCATCTCCTACTGTCCAAAGTGCCACTCCGTCTCCTAAAATAGAAACCTTACCAGAAATGATACTTCCTACCAAAACATTGCCGGAATTATATACATAAACATCTACAGGGCATTTTATTACAGCTTTTTTAGATGGATAAATCAATAATTCAAAAAATCCTGAAGAAAAATTATCTTTAAACTTACTCGTATAGATTCTCTCCAAAGCCATTCGGATTGGTCTCTCCAAACCATATTTAGCAGCTTTACTGGCAATGCTGTCTATACAGCCCTCCATAATCTCATTAGCAACTTTATCTGCATCGCTTCCCCATATTTCTTTATATGCACTCTTTATAGACGACTCGGCAACCTTCCATAAGCTTTGAGTAAACTGTTCCAGATCAGCCTCATTAATCATCCCTGTACTACAACTGATTTTTTCCTGCTTCTGATTCGGTTTTGAAACCCGCCACATGTTCGTATTAATACTGCCATTGATTCCAAAAGTATCCCCATCATAAGAATATACGGAAACATCGCAGTCAAAACTAAACTGGTACAGTTGATTATTCAGCCCCTGTACAACCACCTCTATCGGAACCTTTTTATCTGCTATACCAAATTTCGGCTTTTCATATCCCAAAAACTTTGCCATGATTTTCTCTGCAACAGCATCCGACAGACCGGAAGATGTAAAATACTCTTTTGAAATGTTTGCCATAGCTATTTCCGAATAGATCAGCAGCTTTAAAGCTTCAAACTGATTATGTCCAAGATAAGTCTCAATCTTCGGATCAAGAACCATCTTGTCACTAAGATCCACAAAAGCATTCACTGTTTCCATTAAAAACTTATCTGCATTTTTTTGTGCCTGCTGTTCAGCTTTCTCTTCGTCATCTGCTCCCGCTTTCTTTAAATCATTCTGATAACTGACATTCAAAGAAGCACCTCCACTGACAACGCTTCCCTTTTCATTATTTCCATTAATATTAACGATAATCTCACCGGAATGCACATTTCCATCATCCGGTTTCCACCATGTCAGCCCCTTTTTCACTAGGGTCAGCTTGACTGTTATTGTTTTACCTGCATCAATTCCCTGATCCATATTCAGGCTATATGTATAATCAGAGCCTATATTTGTTACCTTTGAAATATCCTTCACCTTAAACATTTTCAGGTTTTTCAGTTCAACACTGATTTCATTCAGATGAACAGAATTGGAAGGAGCACAAATCTGTACACTGACTTCCAGTTCACTCTCATTATATCCATCCTTCGTCCAGTGCAGAGCTTTTTTATAAGATTTATCCCCGAAAGCCGCTTTCACTGGCAGTGAATCAACAGAACTTATCGCTTCTCCCACTGGCAGCTTAACCGTCTGTCCACCCTTACTGGTACATATAACATATCCTTCCTCCGTACCAATCATATTTACATAACCGGAAAACTCTGCTGACTTTCCATCCTCCGAAATAATATATCTGGTATCCCTGACAGTCACAGCCCCCTCGCTCGTAGCCTTAAGCCCTTTCATAAAAGACTCCAGATAATTCTTATTCGCTCTCTCCAATTTAACAGAGCACAGGGTAACTAACGTTTCCTTCGAAATATTTATCGAATTCTTCACAGAACTCAACTCCGGCTCAACTTCAACCTCCACTGAAGCCTTCCTGCCATCCACCGAAGTTCCCGTTATCACAGTGCTTCCCACATCATACGTCAACAGATTGATCCACCCAGAACCACTGTTGCCATCCTGACTCACAATCAACCCAGTACTCTTCTGGTCAATCTCCGCCACAGAAGGATTACTCGACTCCCACTTAATCAGCTTTTCCTCACTTTCAGCCTTACCGTTGGCAGAAGCCTCATAATCTACAAAAAGAGCATTCTCCTTACCAAACACAACTGTACCATTGCTTGCCTTGAGAGAAAACCTCTTAGTCGATGAAGAGGCAGAGCTGTTGTAGTGGATTTTTGCATTTGTTAAACACTCATTCTGCTTAGCAATACATATTTTTTTCCAACTTTCTTCAGTACCTTCATAATATATATCAGACAGTTTACCAGAATTATAAAAAGCACCATAACCCACACTTGTTACACTGTTCGGAAATGTTATTTTTTTTAAATTGTTGCAATCAGAAAATGCATTCCACCCTATGCTTGTCACTCTACTCGGAATTACTATACTCGTTAAACTACTACAGCCTGCAAATGTATACTCACTGATGCTCGTCACTCTACTCGGAATCGTTATATTCGTTAAGCTACTACACCATGCAAATGCATCCCCACCGATGTCCGTCACACTACTCGGAATTGTTATACTTGTTAAGCTACTACACCATGCAAATGCACAATCTCCAATGCTCGTCACTCTACTCGGAATCGTTATATTCGTTAAGCTACTACAGCCATAAAATGCAGACCCACCGATGAACGTCACACTATCCGGGATCGTTATACTCGTTAAGCTACTACAGTCAGAAAATGCAGACCCACCGATGTCCGTCACACTACTCGGAATTGTTATACTTGTTAAGCTACTACAGTAAGAAAATGCATACCCACCGATGTCCGTCACACCTTGTTTTATTACTATCTTCTCAATATTCCTAACAGAATTATACCATGGAGTCTTAGAACAAATATACGAATTCATCTCTCCTGTTCCGCTAATCGTCAATGTCCCATTATCCAATTCCCATTTCAGATTTTCCCCACAGGTTCCAGATGTCTGTGAAGCTGTGACTGATTCTGCATCCTGTTCATTTTCTTCTGGGGTTTCTTCCTGAACTTTCTGTTCTTCGTTCAGTCCACCTGTGAATGGTTCTTCTGTTGGGATAGTTCCATCACTATCGGAAAATTCTTCAGAATCACCATACACTTCGACTTCCGTTCCATCCGAAAAATCTGCTCCATATGTCATTCCTGCCGACTGTAAAAACAACACACCCGATAACACCAACGCCATAAGTTTCTTTTTCATACACTTCATTCTCCCATTTTTTTATTTCATAGTTAACCAGTTTTCCCACCAATAGAAATTTTTTCCCACTATCCAACACTTCCCACACCATTAAAGATGTGAGAAGCCCTAATTTTTATTTGTATTTTACCGTTTTCGTTTGACCTTTTTGGTCTTTGATATATGCAGAATCCTTATAAAGGCTATATACTATACTTGAATATTTCTTTCCAACTGCCGATTTTTTCCCAGTTTTTATATTATATTTCCAGATCTGTGAATATGGTTTAGATATTGTCCCTGAAAAGCTGACATAGTATATCAGATTCTTTTCTGTTCTGGTTTCAGTTGTAACCATCTTGCTTATCAATTTGATTTTCTGAGAAACAGAATCTAATATGTATATACTATGAGGATAGCAATCATATTTTCCTGAAAATTTAGAATATCCAGAGTATGTATCCCATATACAAATATATCTCCCATCGGATAATGAATCTGTCCCAATAGAATCATTTTTGTTATAAACAGGATAATCAATTCTTTTAAATGTAACCTTTTTTCTTTTCAGATTATAGGTATATAAATATTGCTTACCAGTTCCTATTGTATGCAAATAAAAATTATTCTTCGAATATCCCACCATATAACACTGCTTATTTATTGTACACAATTTTTCCGTTTTCCCTGTTTTCATGGTATATTTATATAAACTTACCTTTGTAGGTTTCCTCTGGTTACCCGAAGCATAATAAAAAATCTTTCCATCTGTCCACGCGCCGGTGCAAATCTTTTGTGTAAGACGAATAGTTTCTCCATTCGTCGGTTCATAAAACAACTGAGGTGCTGAATTTGCATAAGAAAGATATGCCTGTCCACTTTCAACTTTTAAATAAGCCATTGTTGGCACTTGCTGATAAGTGGCTGCCTTTGCCTTTATCGGAAATAATAATACCACTGACATCAAAAATAGCAAAAATCCTGTTTTGATTAAAATACGATTACTTTTTTTCATTTTTCCACCCTCTACCAATCTAATTTATACACAGTACCGCATTTTTGTTTTCGTAGAGGTCATCCTCTGATATATACATTTTGACTTGGATAATCCATTTGAGAATATCCCAGTTCTACCCATGTCTGAATACCGGTTTTGTCCTGTACAAATAAAGCTGACAGTGATGAACCCGTACAGTCTCCTTTAAAAGTAACAACCGAGTTATTTTTTACTGTGGTTTTCACTCCATCATACAAATACTGAATTTTTTTCAGTTTCCAGCCTTTATTGGCTCTCAGACTGATTTTGGCTTTCCACTGTTTTTTCTGTTTATTCCAGTTATAAATTCTGCTCTTGTTAAATTTTGAGGTAAAGTTTTTATTTCCAACCTTAAAAGATTTACAGGGATTCTTCCAGTTATACGCTACAATGGTAGTAGACAGTTTCTTTCCTGCATATTTAAAGGAAATTGTTGATGTTCCTGCTTTTTTGACATTAACTGTTAATCCATATGAACCCTTGTTCAACACTTCTACAACATCCGGATTGGAATTTTTCAGACCGGTTGGTTCCTTTCCCTCAATAGAATTCTCTATATATATGGTTTTTCCAAATGCAGACTGGGGTGCAGAATAAATAGCCATATAAACCTTTTTATCAATACTGGAAACCGGTGACTTTGCATTTACAGAAATCAACTGTAATCCCAGTACACTGATGATTGTTAAAAATAACACTACTGTTTTTCTTATAAAAGCATTCTTTTTCATATCTCTTGTCCTCTCTTTCCAAATGGATAAATGTCTGGCAACAGTACCATCAATCGTTTCACATAACACTACTGCCCTAATTATTATCTACTCTAATAGAAACATAGGCATTATTTTTAGTATTCTTTAACTTGATAAAAAGTGCCAGGAAATCCTTTGGAAGCTTTTGTCCTTTTTTTATGGAATACATTTTTATGCTTCCGTTGTTAGCATTAACAAATCTGCTGTATTCTATCTTTTCTACTTTATATCCTGCTTTCAGACTGTAGGTCAGCTTTCCATTCAGTCTGCTTACAACCCCATATAAACTTGGTTCCGGCTCTTTTGCATAGTAGGAAGCCAAATTCTTTTTCCCTATTTTCAGCGTTTTAAATGGATTTGCATATTTTACAAATGTATAGGTGCAGGTTTTTTTATATGTTTTTCCATTTACTTTTACAGTAACATTAACCTTAGCTGTTCCTTCCTTGATTCCAGTTACCTGGTAAAATGCATTTCTTTTCGCACCACCATCACTGCCAGATACACGTGAAAACACCATCATTACTTTAGGATTACTGCTTACCGCAGAGATTTCTATGTTTTCACGATTATAATATACCGGTGTAGAATAATTAGTTACATTGCCTATGCTACACCCCAATGTAACTTTCATCTTTGTTGGCATCTTCGCCAATGGATTCTTCTGTGCTGCCCAAACATTTACAGACATGGCAAGCACTGCTACTACTGTCGCAAGAATCATTAATAATACATCTTTCTTTTTCTTCATGAACTTTTTCCTCCTTGATTTGTGAGTTTTTATTATGTGAATTGACAGTTACTTTCCAACTCTGTCAAGCCCCATCATATTTTTTCAGCATCCTGCTGAAGCATTCAGGTGTCATATTCAGATAAGATGCTATATCTTTTTTGTTCACCTTTTTTTCCAGCCCCGGATAGGTTTCTAGGAAATATTCATACCTCTGTACCGGATTACAGGTAAGAATCATTTTTCTGTATTCATATTCCCTCATAGATGCCACACTCTGCATCCGATTACAGACCAGAGCAATTTCTATATTCTCCATAGCCAGCTTTCGAAGAACATCCGCTGATATCCTTACAATTTCACAATCCGTTATCAGCTCCACTGTCAGGAAAGAGGTTATCTGCTTGTCCAGATTCATAATCCCTACCAAAGCTTCCCCCGGAAAATGCGCAAAACAGTGAACCTGTTTTTTTCCATCCGATTTTTCATAATATGACTTTACAAGACCACCCTTTTTATACAGAAAAGAAATCTCATCTACCTTCTCGTTCTCTTTCATCAGCAAGGTTCTTGCTTTCAAATTACAGATTTCTGAGTTCTCCGCCAACACCTCCAGCACAGCTTCCGACTTTATTCCTATCACATTATGAAAAAAATCCTTCAGTTTTTCCTCTTCATTTTCCCTTTTTCTTTCATCACTCATACTTTTTCCTTTTTACACGCTCAAAATCAACAGATAAAAACATATTATTTAAAGTCATCGTTTATCCTGTTCCTTTGCAAACAAGATTTTCTCTAATTATACTTTATTGTCTGACAAATAGCAATTTTCCAACTTGATTCAAATCAAGTAATCACAAATATTTTTCCCAAACATACCCTTCACAATTTTTACTGCTACACAAAAATAGCTATAAGACTTCATTTTTGAAATCCTATAGCTTTGC
>OOBN01002698.1_pt1 | contig 10404 bp, 8 predicted proteins | sample 1671091 | NCBI WGS metagenome assembly OOBN01 (sample SAMN06348121, study PRJEB24527) | human gut metagenome | biome: human gut; feature: ankylosing spondylitis patient; material: feces | host: Homo sapiens | place: China | collected 2015-10 | reverse complement strand
AGGGTCCGGATGCTCGCGCTTCGGCTCGTCGTATTCGATTCTGGGGCGGGTCTTGATCGCGGTAATGATCCCGCTGACCGTCATGTTAAGGCTCGTAATGAGCTCCAGCGCCAAAGCTGCCAGAAGCACAATGACCGCGCCGATGCGGCTGATGATGAGCTCGAGCGTCTGCGCCAGAAGCCCGGACACAACGCCCGCGCAGCTGCCGTCCAGACCGCCGTCCCAGAGCTCGGAGAACATGTCAATCGACCATTCCGCGCCCTCCTGTCCGCCCACCAGCTGCACCAGCGCGCCGATGGTCACGGCCAATAAAAAGCTGCACGTCACGCGCAGCGCGACGGGGCGACCGTCATGCAGGATGAGGATGAGAAAGCTCATCACGAACGAGAACGGCAGGATATAAAATCCCGCGCCGATCAGCCCCCGGAATACAGACCCGAGCAGATTCAAAATCGCCGCGTCGATCCGGAAGCAGCACAGCACCGTCAGCAGCGCCAGCACCAGACACACGCAGGCGCCGACCTCCCGCCGGATGGGCGCGGCCTGCTTCTTGGCCGGCTTTTTCCGCCCGCGGGAGGAGGAAGATGTCGTTTTTCTTTTGTTATTGGTGGCCATGGAACCTTACACCTCACGAAATCAGGGACAGGATCAGCGTCAGCAGACCCGCGCCCCAGCAGTAATAGCAAAATCCGCCGAATTTCCCGCGCTGCACGATACGGTTGAGCGCGAAAATGGCGAGATACCCGAATACGAACGCCGCCGCGACGCCGCACAGATACATCGGCACCTCCGCCCAGTCGATCCCGGCGGAAATGGCCTTGATGAGCGACAGCAAATTCGCGCCCAGCACGGCGGGAATGGAGAGGAAGAACGAGAAGCGGACCGCGTCCGGTCAAACCCGCGCAGCAGCCCGGCGGAGATCGTCGTCCCGGACCGGGACAGGCCGGGTACGACGGCAATCATCTGCGCAAGGCCAATGATGATCGCGTCCGAGAGCGTCATGGCCTTCTCGGTCTTGTTGCCGTGGCCGAAGCGGTCGGCCGCCAGCAGCAGAAAGCCGGTCACGATGAGCGCGAAGCCGATGAAAAACGTGTTGTAGAACAGCGGATCCAGCCAGTCGTTCAGCAGCGCGGCAGGGATCAGCGGCAGCGTGGCCGCGATCAGAAACAGCAGCAGCCGCCGCCGCGGCAGATCGGGCTTCACGCCGCGCCGCAGCTTTTTGATGTGGAGCATGGCAAGCCCCTCGCGGCACAGCCCGCGCAGCTCCGTATGATACGCCAGAATGACCGCTCCGAGCGTCCCGAGATGCAGCAGAACGTCAAACAGCATCTGGTTTTCCAGATCCCCGATGCGCAGGAAGTTCTGCAGAATGGCGAGATGGCCGGAGCTGGAGATCGGCAGAAACTCTGCGATGCCCTGCACCAGACCGAGCAGGATCGCGTTCCAGATGGTCACGGATGCACCTCCCAATACGCAGATAGGAATGTTGATTATACCACGGTTTTCTTTGCGTCACAAGGGAAAACGGTCACTGTCCCCGTTTTCCCCTGCCGCATCCGGTCACGCCTGCGTGTCGCAGTAGGCAGCCAGCACGCCGCGGTACGTCATCCAGCAGTCGAACTTTGCCACGAGCTCAAACGGTGCGTGCATGCTCAGCACCGGCACGCCGGCGTCAATGGTGTCAATATTCCGGTCGGCCATGAACTTGGCGATCGTGCCGCCGCCGCCCTGATCGACCTTGCCCATCTCGGACAGCTGCCAGACGACGCCGTTGTCGGCAAACAGACGGCGCAGATAGGCCACGAGCTCGGCCGAGGCGTCGCTCGTGCCGGACTTGCCGCGTGCACCCGTGAACTTGCAGATGCCCATGCCGTAATTGAGCTTGGCCTCCGTGCGCTTGGCGCTCACCTCGGGGAAGCTGGGGTCAAAGGCCGCGCAGACATCCGCCGAGAGGCAAAAGCTCCTGGCAAAGCAGTGGCGCAGCGCGACGTCCTGCTGCTCGCAGAGGTCGGCCATGAAGGCCTCGAACGCCTGCGACTGCATGCCGGACACGCCGTCGGAGCCGATCTCCTCCTTGTCGGCGAGGATGCACACGGCCGTGCGCTCCGGCGCGCCGTCGAGGTCAAGGATGGCGCGCAGCTCGGCATAGGCGCACACGCGGTCATCCTGACCGTAGGCGCCGATCATGCTGCGGTCAAAGCCGATGTCGCGCGCCGGGAACGCCGGCACGGCGGCAAGCTCCGCCGACAGGAAGTCCTCTTCCGTGATGCCGTATTCATCATGGAGCAGCGACAGCACGGCGAGCTTCACGCGGTCGCGCCCCTCGCCGGCATACGGCATGCTGCCGATGACGATGTTGAGCGCCTCGCCCGTGATGCCCTCTTCCATGGTCTTGCGCATCTGATCCTTGCCGAGATGCGGCAGCAGATCGGTGATGACAAACTGCGGCTCATCCGGCTCGCGGCCGATGGCAATATCGACCGTGCTGCCGTCTTTGAGCGCGACCGTGCCGTGCAGCTCCAGCGGGATCGTGACCCACTGGTACTTCTTGATGCCGCCGTAATAGTGCGTCTTGAAATACGCCAGCTCCGAGTCCTCATACATCGGCGTCTGCTTGAGATCGAGACGCGGGGAGTCGATGTGCGCGCCCGCGATCACGCAGCCGTGGTCAAGCGGCTGCTGCCCGAGCACGGCCAGCATGAGCGCCTTGCCGCGGTTGTTGACATACACCTTCGAGCCCGGCTGCAGCTCCATGCCGAACGTATACGGCACAAAGCCCTCGGCCTCCGCCATGCGGATGGCCTCCTTGACGGCCTCGCGCTCGGTGCGCGCGGCGTTGAGAAACTGCTTATATCCCTCGGCGTAGGCAAAGATCTCCCCGGCCTGCTCGGCGTCGATCCGATCGTAGCCGTTTTTCGGCTGATAAAACAGCTTTTCCTTCCACTGCTTGAGTTCCTTATCTTCGCTCATGAGAGCACCTCCTGTATCAGTTGATGGCAGCGGCGCTGAAAATCGGCGAGCGTGCCGCCGTTATCCAGCACGTAGCTGCAATGTTGGGCAAACCATTCGTTGGGCTTCTGCGCGTCGATGCGCGCCTCGGCATAATCGCGCGTCACGCCCTCGCGCGCGATGAGCCGCTCGATGCGCACCTCGCGCGGCGCCGTCACGCCGATGGTGACAGTGCACAGCTCCGCCAGCCCGCTCTCGATGAGCGCGATGGCGTCGATCGCCGCGACCGTGCCGCCCTGCCGCGCCCACGCGCGCAGGCGAGCGCACACCTCGGCACGGACATACCGGTGCGTGATGGCGTTGAGGTCGTCGAGCGCCGCCGCGTCCGCGAACACGACCGCGCCGAGCCGCTTTCGCTGCAGCGTCCCATTTTCTATTGTACCCGGAAAACGGGCATTGATCTCCGCGAGCATGGCGGTATTGGACGCCAGCAGCTCGTGATACACCGCGTCGCAGTCGATGACGAGCGCGCCCTGACGCTCCAGCTCCATGAGCGCGGTCGTTTTCCCGCAGCCCGTGCCGCCCGTGATGCCGACAATGTGCATTTTCCGCACGAGCGCGTCCCAGACGGCATCGTCCGGCACGGCGGCGGAGCGCAGAATGCGGTACGGCGTGTGCGAGAGATCGACGAGCGTGGACTCCCGGCCGATACCGCAGGGCCCGCCGTCGATGACGGCCGCGATCTGCCCATTGAAATACGCCAGCACATCGTCTGCCGTTTTCGGGCTCGGCGCGCCGGAGGGATTGGCCGACGGCGCGGCCAGCGGCAGCTGCGCGGCCTCGATGAGCGCCAGCGTGGCCGGGTGATCCGGGCAGCGCAGGCCGACAGTCTGCCCACCCGCGCGCACGATCTCGGGCACGCAGTCCTGTGCCCGCAGCACGATCGTGAGCGGGCCGGGCCAGAACGCCTCGGCCAGCGTGTATGCCGCCGGCGGCACATCGGCGCAGTAGCGCGCCATGGCGGATGCGTCGTGCACCATCAGCGACAGCGGCTTGACGGCCGGCCGGCCCTTGATCTCATAGATCTGCGCAACGGCGGCGGGATCCAGTCCGTTGCCGGCAAGGCCGTAGACCGTCTCCGTCGGGACGGCGACGAGCTGCCCGGCACGGATGGCATCCGCTGCCTGCGCGATCTCGGTTGTGATTCGTTTCGTGTTCATGCTTCCTCCGCGGATGCGCGCAGCTTCTCGGCCTGACCGGCCAGCGTGAGCGCATCAATGATCTCATCCAGATCGCCGTCGAGCACCTGATCGAGCTTATAGAGCGTCAGCCCGATGCGGTGATCCGTCACCCGCCCCTGCGGGAAGTTGTAGGTACGGATGCGCTCGTTGCGCATGCCGGTGCCGACCTGGCTGCGCCGCTCGGCCGAGCGCGCGGCATTCTGCCGGGCACTTTCCGCAGCATACAGGCGTGAGGCCAGGATCTTCATCGCGCGATCCTTGTTTTTATACTGGCTGCGCTCATCCTGACACTCGACGACCGTGCCGGTCGGCAGGTGCGTGATGCGGATGGCGCTCTCGGTCTTGTTGACGTGCTGGCCGCCGGCGCCGGAGCTGCGGTAGGTGTCGATCTGCAGATCCTTCGGGTCGATGTGCACCTCCACGGCGTCCATCTCCGGCAGCACGGCCACGGTGGCGGTGCTGGTGTGGATGCGGCCGCCGGTCTCCGTCTCCGGCACGCGCTGGACGCGGTGCACCCCGCTTTCAAACTTCAGGCGGGAGTACGCCCCCTGTCCGCTGATGAGCAGACTCGCCTCGCGCACGCCGCCGAGCTCCGTCTCGTTGAGGTTGGCGATCTCGGTCTTCCACCCGTGCGCGTCGGCGTACATATTGTACATTCGATAAAGACTATGCGCAAAGAGCGCCGATTCTTCCCCGCCGACGCCGGTGCGGATCTCCAGAATGACGTTGCGGTCATCGTTCGGGTCGCGCGGCAGCAGCAGCACACGCAGCTGCTGCTCGAGCTCCGCGCAGCGGGCACGGCCGAGATCGATCTCCTCGCGCGCGATCTCGTGCAGCTCTGGGTCGCTCAGCAGCGCCTCCGCCTGCGCGATCTGCGCCTGACAGGCGGTATACGCCCGGTAGGTCTCCACGACCGGCTGCAGCTCGCGCTGCTCGCGGCAGAGCTTTGTGAACACCGCGGGGTCGGAATAATACGCGGGGTCGGCCAGCTTGCTCTCCAGTTCGCTGTACCGGTTTTCAATTTGTCGCAGCTTTTCGAGCACGGCGCCGCCTCCCTTGTTGCGATATTCGCTCAATATATCAGTTTACCACAGCGGCGCAAAAATGTAAACAGGCGGTGCGTCTGCGCGCACCGCCTGTCAGAAGATCTTCGGTTGTTTACCCGCGCGGGATGATCGCCTGCGCCACATTCTCAAGCGTACCCAGGTCGAGCACGTTCACCTGATCGGAACCGACGACATAGAAGTAGTCGCCGATATACAGGCCGCGGTTGTTCTCGTCCCACTGCGAGACGGGGATCTCCTTACGCAGCGTGAAGCCGTCGTCCGCCGAATAGCCGTAGACGAGATAGCTGTTTTCGGCCGGGAAAGCGATCAGGTCCTTGTCGCTGTCCACCAGAATTGCCTTGTGATTATTCAGCGCCTCGCTATAGTCGGCATCAAGGGTCTGCGTGTGCAGATCGTGCAGCTTGGCAGGATCGGACGTGTCGATCATGACGAGCTTCATGCCGTCCACGGTCGCGCCGCCATCCACGGCCGTCGTCTCCATGCCGAGGCCGAAGAGCATCCCGTCTGACCAGACGTGCAGATAGTCGGAATAGCCGCTGAGCTTGAGCTCACCGACGACCTTCGGATCGGTCGGGGCGGTCAGATCGACAGCAAAGACCGGATCCGTCTGGCGGTAGGTGCACAGATAGCCGTAATCCCCGTCGAAGCGCGCGGAGAACACCGTCTCCCCTTCGGCGATCCCGGCCACGCTGCCGACGGTGTTCAGGTCACGGTCGAGCACGTACACATCATTGCTCGTCTGCGTGGCGTCGTCATTGGTTTTCGTGTTTTCAAAGTCATGCTTTTCATCGCGGTAGACGCTGTAGGAATACGTCTGCTCGGTCGTGGCCATGCGCAGATAGCCGTCGCGCTCGTCGAGCGAGAACTGGTTGTTGAGCGCGCCGGGCACAGTGCCATTGGCGGCAAAGGTGAGCTTGCCGTCGGCGATCGCAAAGCGGTTGACCGCCGTGTTGACGCTGGAGGTATAGTCCGTGACCGTGTAGCTGCCGTCCTTATGGGTCTTGCCCGCGCCGTCGTCATAGACGCTCGCGCACAGGTAGAGATTCTCCGCCGTCATGTACACCGTTTCCCCGCCGCCGAGCACGGACTGGCTGGAGAGCCGCGTGCCGGCCGCAATGTCATACGACGCCGCGACCGCGTAGGTCATGGAGTTGTTGTACGGCATGAGGCCGATGCTGTCGCACGGCACGACCGACGCCGTGTCCCCGTCATACAGCCGGGGAGCAAACGTAGTCTCGTCGCCCTTTTCCGGCGCGCCGGGATAATACGACGTGCACAGGTAGAGCACGCCGCCGACCATGCGCGAGGCGATCTCGTAGCCGTCCTGCCCGAACGACTGGACCAGCGTCGGGTCTGCCGGGTCGGAGACGTCATAAATATCGACTGTGACATAATTATTGCCGCTGCCGGAAAGCTCATCCGAGGACGTGTCGCTGCCCGTCCAGTCGGTATACGACGAGAGGACGACCGCGCGGCCGTCGGCCAGATACAGCTCCAGCGGCAGCTTTTCCTGCGTGTGGGTCTGACCGTCCTCGGTCGTCGTCTGCTCCCAATCCTGACCGACAAAGACATTGGACACGTCCGTGACGTCCGCGCCGTCCGCCTGCATGACGATCAGTTCGCTGCCACGCAGGATGTAGATATACGTGCCGTCGGTCTTGACGATATCGCCCTCGTCGACGCCCGCGACCTGCACGTTCGTGCCGGAGTAGAATGTGCCCTCGCCTTCACCGTCGCCTTTGCCGCCGGACTCCGGGTCGTCGGAAGCGCCGTCGGTCATATTGAGGGACTTGTCGCGGTCCGCAATCGCTTTCTGCGCATCGGTCAGCGCGGAGTAGACCTCGCTGTAGCTCTTGGCAAAGGTCAGGCCGCCGGCCGCCACCGTCTTGCCAGTCTGCCCATCCTTTCCGCAGGCGGTCAGCAGTGCGAGCGACAGGCACAGCACCAGAAATCCTGAAAAAAACTTTTTCATAGCACACCTCTATGGTTCGATGGTTTTCAACTGCATTGTACAGGATTGGACGCGCGCGGTCAAGAAATGTTCCGAAAAAAACGGAAGGGCGCCTGCGGGCGTCCTTCCGTCTGGGTCATCTATGCCGTTATGCGCCGAGGTACGCCGCGCGCACCGCGTCGTTCGTCAGCAGTTCCTCACCGCTGCCGGTGAGCGTGATGCGGCCGGTCTCGAGCACGTAGCCGATATCGGCGATCTTGAGGGCCATGTTTGCGTTCTGCTCAATGAGCAGGATCGTCACGCCCTGCTTGTTGATCTCCTGAATGATGGAGAAGATATCGCGCACGACCAGCGGCGCGAGACCGAGCGACGGCTCGTCCATCATGAGCAGCTTCGGGCGGCTCATGAGCGCGCGGCCGACCGCAAGCATCTGCTGCTCGCCGCCGGAGAGCGTGCCGCCGGCCTGCCAGCTGCGCTCTTTCAGGCGCGGGAACAGGCTGTAGACCCACTCGAGGTCCTCTGACAGATCGTCCTTGCGCAGGTAAGCGCCGATCTTCAGGTTTTCCAGCACGGTCATGTCCGGGAAAATGCGGCGTCCCTCCGGCACGAGCGTCACGCCCTGCGTGACGATCTGGGTCGGGTCCTTGCCGGTAATGTCTTCCCCCTGGAAGGTGATCTTGCCGCCGCTCGGCTTGACAAGACCAGAGATCGTGCGCAGCGTGGAGCTCTTGCCCGCGCCGTTGGAGCCGATCAGCGTAACGATCTGCCCCTGCTGCACATCGAATGAAATGCCCTTGACAGCCTCAATGCCGCCATAGTGCACCTGCAGATCTTCAATTTTCAGAATCGTTTCACTCATCTTCCACAACCCCCAGATAGGCGTCAATGACGTGCTGATTGTTCTGGACTTCCTGCGGGATGCCCTCGGCGATCTTGCTGCCGAAGTCAATGACATAAATGTAATCGGAGATCCGCATGACCAGATCCATATGGTGCTCGATCAGGAAGATCGTCAGGCCGTATTTCTCGCGCAGCTCGTGGATGAACGCCGCGAGCTCAAGCGTCTCCTGCGGGTTCATGCCGGCCGCCGGCTCGTCGAGCAGCAGCAGCTTCGGATCCGTCGCCAGCGCGCGGGCGATCTCCAGCCGGCGCTGGATGCCGTAGGGCAGACTCGTCGCAATGTCGTCCTTGTATTTCTCCAGCCCCTGCTCGACGAGCAGAGCCATGGTCTCGTCGCGCATGCGCTTTTCTTCCCTGGCGTTGCCGCGGAAGGTCGCGGAAAACACGTTCTGCCTGGCGCGCATATGCTTTGCTACGAGCACGTTTTCAAACACCGTCATGCTCTTCCACAGACGGATGTTCTGGAACGTGCGGGCAATACCGAGCTTCGTGATCCTGTCCGGCGTCGGCGAGACGATCTTGCCCGTCCCGGCCAGCGGGTCGCGCGCGAGCATCTGCTCTTTCGTCTCATCCTCCGGATGATACTCCGCCGTGTAGAGCAGTGGATTTTCGCCCTTGTAGAGCTTTTTCATCTTGCCGGTCGGATGGTTGCGGACCATCGGCTCGTCAAGGAATTTGACGAGGCCGTTCGTCGGCTCATACACGCCGGTGATGCAGTTGAAGGCCGTGGTCTTGCCGGCGCCGTTCGGGCCGATGAGCGCCACGATCTGCCCCTCGGGGATATGCAGCGACAGGTTGTTGACTGCCACGACGCCGCCGAACTGCATCGTGATATTTTCCACGCTGAGGATGTCTTTACTCATCTGCTTTGCCCTCCTCAACTACGTTCTTCTTTGCCTTTTTCGGGCGCTTACGGAACAGATCCGGCAGCTCGCGCTCGCCCATGATACCCTTGCGGAAGAAGAGCACGACGATCATGATGATGATCGAGAACACGACCATACGGAAACCGTTGCGCAGCAGCGGCACCTTGAACGAGCCGATGTACGCCTCGTTGTCGAGGAAGCGCAGCCACCACTCGGAGCACGCGATGTACAGGAAGGAGGCGATGCAGCTGCCGGAGACGGAGCCGATGCCGCCGATGACAACGATGAGCAGGATCTCATAGGTCATGGCCGAGGTGAACACCTTGGCCTGCACGGTCGTGGCAAACATGGCAAAGAGCGCGCCCGACACGCCCGCGAAAAACGAGCTGATGACAAACGACAGGCTCTTGTGCTTGGCGAGGTTCACGCCCATGGCCTCCGCCGCGATCTCATCGTCGCGGATGGCCTTGAAGGCGCGGCCGTAGGACGAATTGATGAGCAGGACAATAAGGAAAATGCAGATACCGGCAAGCAAAATCGGCACGACCGCACTCAGGCGGAAGAGTACCTTGCCGGAAGCATTCGTGATGTTGAAATCCGCAAACGTCGGATAGCCCTTGAGGATGTTGCCGCCGTTGGTGACCTTGCCGAGCGTCTGCCACTGGAAGATGGCACGCAGGATCTCGGCAAAGCCGAGCGTGGCGATGGCCAGATAGTCGCTCTTGAGGCGCAGGACCGGCAGGCCGATCAGATACGCGAAGAACGCGGCGATCAGGCCCGCGAAAATGATGGCCACGAGCACGCCGAGCACCAGACTCACGCCGCCGCCGAAGCCGGTGGCGCCGAACAGATGCTGGAACATCTCCTGGAAGGAGAAGTGGATGCTCGAACCCTCGAAGAGGTAATACACGCCATCACGCGCGGCGTCCGGGATCATGAAGATCGCGTAGGCATACGCGCCGAGGAGCATGAAGCCCGCCTGACCGAGCGAGAACAGGCCGGTAAAGCCGTTGAGCAGGTTCATGGAAACGGCCACCAGAGAATACACCGCACCCTTTTTCAGCACGGTAAACAGCTGACTGGTGGGAAGAAAGACCGCAGGCAGTCCCGGGATGTAGTCGCTGAGGTTTTCCAGCAGGATGACCAGCAGCAACAGCACCGAAATGGAAACCAGCGCGGCAAAGCTGCCGTTTTTGTTTGTTTTCTGTTTCAGCATATCCGGCACCTCCTTAAACCTTATCCGTGGCCTTTTCGCCAAAGAGCCCGGTGGGCTTGCAGGTCAGGATGATAATGAGCAGTGCAAAGGTGAAGGCATCGGAGAACACGGAAACATTCCACGCCGAGGGCAGACCCTTGATGATAGTCTCGCAAATACCGATCAAAAACGCGCCGATCACCGCGCCGGGGATGGAGCCGATGCCGCCGAACAC
>OOBN01002692.1_pt1 | contig 10419 bp, 10 predicted proteins | sample 1671091 | NCBI WGS metagenome assembly OOBN01 (sample SAMN06348121, study PRJEB24527) | human gut metagenome | biome: human gut; feature: ankylosing spondylitis patient; material: feces | host: Homo sapiens | place: China | collected 2015-10 | reverse complement strand
TTTTGGTGACTTTGCCGCCGTGGGCAAAGTCACTCGCCGCCCGCAGGCGGCGAAATCCCCCCTGCGAAAATGTTTACTCCTCCAGCAGCTGCTCCAGCCGCCGCACATACAGCTCCTGGACTTGGGGCAGCCGCCCCAGCCCCTCCAGAACGGGGTGGACGGTCAGGCCCGCCGCCTCCAGGCGGCTCTTCCAGCTCTCCGGGCCGGGGCCGGCGATGTCCTCCCGGGCGTGGGTGCCGGCAGTGAGCAGGAGGGGGGCCAGAATTACCCGCTCCGCCCCCTGGCGCTCCAGCACCGGCAGCAGCTCCTCCGGTCCGGGCCAGCCCTCCACGGTGCCCACCAGGATATCCCCCCGGCCCGCCAGGCTGAGGGCCCCCTGGAGGGCGGGGTAGACCAGATTCCCCGGATGGGCGGTGCCGTGGCCCACCAGTACCACCGTCTGGCCCAGGAGCCTTCTCCAGCGCTCCATGAGCACCCCGGCCAGGGCCCGGACCATGTCCGTGTCCCCCATCAGGGGCGGGGCCAGCCGCAGGTCCCGGAACCGGGGGCGGAACTGTTCGGCCGTGGCCGCGATGGCGTCGTACTCATAGCCGGGCAGCAGGTGGGTGGGCAGGAGATAGAGGTGCTCCGTTCCGGCGGACAGCTGTTCCTCCAGGGCCTCCTCCAGGCTGGGGACGGCAGTTCCCCGATTGGCCAGAATCCTCCGGATGGTGGGGCTGGTGTAGGCCCGGGCGAAGGGCAGCTCCGGCACGCGGCGGCGGAGGGCCTCCTCCACGCCGCCGATCTCCTCACGCCGGGCCTCCTCGGCGGCGGTGCCGAAGCTGACGGTCAGCAGGGCGCGTTTCTCTTCCATCTCTGTTCCAACTCCTCTCTTGACCGGGGGAGGGGTGAGAGCCCCAGTTGTTTCCCGATCCAGTATATCATAGGCGGGGAAAAATTCCACCCCGGGATCTGGCCGCACCGGTCGAAAATTTCCTCTGGCGTGCCTGCGGCGGTCAGCCGTCCCCCGGTCAGCACCGCCGCCCGGTCGGCCCACCGCCACACAAAGTCCACGTCGTGGGTGGACAGGAGGACGGCGATCCCCCGGGCGCGGAGGAGGTCCAGCTGCTGCTCCAGCTGCCGCTGGCCCTCCGGGTCCAGGCCGGCCGCCGGCTCGTCCAGAAGCAGGACCCGGGGCTCCATGGCCAGCACCCCGGCCAGGGCGGTCCGCTTTTTCTCCCCGCCGGACAGCTGGTGGAGGGTCCGCCGCCGGTAGTCCTCCAGGCCGCAGGCGGCCAGGGCTCGGTCCACCCGGGCGCTTACCTCCTGGGGCGGGAGGCCCAGATTCCGGGGGCCGAAGGCCGCCTCCCCCTCCACCGTGGGGGCCAGCAGCTGGTCGTCCGGGTTTTGAAAGACCAGACCCACCAAGGACCGGAGCCGGTCGGTCTCCCGTCGCTTTTTCAGGTCCACCCGCCGCCCCTCCAGCCAGATCTCACCGGCGGACAGGGGAAGGAGCCCCAGGGCGGCCAGAAGCAGGGTGGACTTGCCCGCCCCGTTGGGGCCCACCAGGGCCAGCCGCTCTCCAGGCTCCAGGGCCAGGGACACGCCGCGGAGGGCGGGGGGCTCCTCCGGGTCATAGCCGCAGGTGATGTGTCTCAGTTCCAAAACAGGGGCCATCAGGGCCACCCTCCTCTCCAGGCCAGAATCCAGGCCAGGGCTATTCCAGCCAGCAACATCCCCGTTCCCAGGACCTGCCGGGCGGTGAGCCTGGGGGGCGCGGTACCCTCCAGGGACACGTCCCCTCTCCAGCACCGGGCCTCCATGGCCGCCAGAGACCGCCGGGCCTGTCCCAGGGACCGGACCAGCAGCACCGAGGCCGCTGCCCCGGAGGTGCGCACGCCGGCGGAGAAATTGTGCCAGCCCAGGCGGCACCGGGCGGCCTGGGACATGGTCTCCAGCAGTCCCCACAGGAGGAACAGGTACCGGTAGGTGAGGAACATGAGCTCCACCAGCGTCTTGGGGAGCTTCCAGCGCTGGAGCAGCTCCAGCAGTTGGGCCATGGGGGTGGTGAGGGCCAGGGCGTACATCCAGGAGACGCCCCCGAAGGCCCGCAGGGTGACCAGGGCGGCCCGGCGCTGCCCCATCTCCGTCACCGAGAGGAACCCGCCGGGCACCGGGAGGGCCAGCACGTCTCCGGGGACCGGGCCCAGGTCGGCTACCAGGGCCAGGGCTCCCAGCAGCAAAAACGTCCCCGGCAGGGCCAGCAGGCGCAGGTACCGCCGGAGGGACACGCCCCCCGGTCCAAGCAGCACCCCCAGGGCGGCCCCCCACAGCAGCAGGACGAGGACCAGGGACCGGGCGGTGACGCAGGCCAGCAGGCCCGCCAGGCAGAGAAGCACCTTGGCCCCGGGGCTCATCTCCGCCAGGGGGGAGCGGCGGGCGGTCTGCTCCACCAGCTCCAGGACGTGGGTGTGGCCTGCCTTTCGGCTCCCCCAGGCCAGCAGAAGGCCCAGGAGGGTACTCCCCGCCAGCAGGGGGAGGGGCGGCAGACGCCCCCAGCCCATCAGGGCCAGGACCGCCCCCGTCAAAACCGCCCGCAGGATCACGGCGTCTCCTTCGAGGGGGACTCCGCAGAGGCGCCGCCCTGGTACTTCTTCCGGGCGGCCAGCCAGCCGAAGCCGAAGCCCAGCACCCCCGCCCCCAGGGCGGCCTGGAGGCAGAACAGCAGGCTCTCAGTCTCCCCGCCGGGGGGCTCCAGAATGGGCTGGGCAATGGGTGCATAGTCCGGGTCCAGCTCCTGGACGATCTCCTCGGCCGCCCCGTCGGCCCCGGCGAAGTCCGTGTCCCGCAGAAGGGCCAGGGGGGCGGCCGCGAGGAGGGCGGCGGCGATCAACAGGGTGAAAAACAGCTTCCAGGTCCGGTTCATTGCGCCGCCCTCCCCTCGTTCCAGCTTTTCAGCAGCCGCAGCTCGGGCTGGGCGCACTGCTCCAGGGCCAGCACCGCCGCTGTGGTGACCAGCCCCTCGATGACGGCCAGGGGGATCTGGGTGAGGGCGAACACCCCCAGAAATTCCACCGCCGCCCCCGCCACGCCGCCGGTGGGGCTGGGATGGGCCAGGGCCAGCTGGAGGCTGGTGACGCAGTAGGTGAACAGGTCCCCAAGAGCGGCGGCGAGAAAGACGGAGACACGCCGGTTCACCCGGAGCGCTCCGCAGGCCCGCCACACCCCCCAACTCACCAGCGGCCCGGCGATGGCCATGCTGAAGGTGTTGGCCCCCAGGGTGGTCAGCCCCCCGTGGGCCAGCAGCAGGGCCTGAAACAGCAGGACGATCAATCCCAGCACCGCCATGGGAGCGGGGCCGAAGAGAATGGCCCCCAGACCGGTGCCGGTGGGGTGGCTGGATGAGGCGCTGACGCTGGGTATCTTCAGGGCGCTGAGGACGAAGGCGAAGGCCCCTGCCATGGCCAGGATCACCAGGACGCTCTTCTGCCCCCGGGCCAGCCGCCGGATCTTGATGAGGCCCCAGGCCACAAATGGGAGACAGACTGCCCCCCAGGTCAGGCAGAAGCCTGCGGGTAAATACCCCTCGGCGATGTGCATGGCTCCGGCGCTCTGGGGTACACCAAAGGCCAGAGCCAGCACCAGGGACAGGGTTAAGATTCCCTGTTCTTTCTTTGACATATGGAAATTCCTCCTTTTCCCGCCCCGTCTGTTCTGCCAAAGGCAGAAAAACGCCTCTCCCATACAGGCTTGGAGAGGCGCAGAACAACAAAGCCGGTCCTGATATCCAGGGGCGGCGTTTCGTTTCCGCGCGCCCGTTTGGTCCGTCCGGGGCGCGGCTTCTGTCCTTCCAGTGACAGTGTTCTCCCCAGGGCAGGTCTTCCGGCTTGGGTTCCCCGTCCCGCGTCCGCCTTCCCGCGTGTACCCGCAGTGGCATGCTGAACGCCGGACTCCCCCTTACGGCGGCGGTCCCGCGCGGGCTTCTCACCCGCTTCCCTATTCTCCCGGCCGGCCCCTCCGAAGAGAGAGGCCCCGGGCACCCTTGGGCGCTTTGTCCTTCCCATTGTAGCGGACTGGAGAGGGCTTGTCAATCAATTTGGGGGCGGGACGCTGGAAAGGGCAGCAAATCCGCGGTTTGGGACGTTTTTAAGGGAGGAGTGGAGAGGCAGGTTGCAGTTTTCCGCCCTCCGAGGTCTTTTGAGATAACGAAGCGGAGTTCTGCACACAGGGAGAGGAGGAGGTATGAGAGAGCGCATCCCATATTTAGATGCCCTGAGATGTCTGGCCATCTTCCTGGTGGTGTTGCTGCACAACGACGGAACGGTGGTTGTGAACACGGCCTGCTATGGACGCCCCTCCTGGTATCTCTGCATGTTCCTGGACGGGGCGGTCCGTTTGGGGGTGCCCCTGTTTTTTATGATCAGCGGATGCCTGTTGCTGAACGGGACAGGGGCGGCGGAACCGGCGGCCTTTTACCGCAAAAAGCTGCCCAGGCTCCTGGTGCCGCTGGCGGTTTGGAATGTGATTTATCACGGGACCAACGCCTGGCAGTTCCACACGGACACGGGGCTTCCGGCGCTGCTCCAGAAGGCATTTAACCGGGGGACCGGCTATCACATGTGGTACATATATGTCCTGCTGGGCCTCTACCTCCTGTGTCCCTTTCTCAAGCGAATGGTGGACGGCTGTACGCCCCGCCAGCTGGCGGCCCTGGCGGGGATTGTCCTGCTGCCCACCGCCGTACTGCCCCTGGTGAGCCAGATGGTCTCCTGGTCCGTGGTCCCGTTGGACACGCTGATGCCGGGGCAGGCGGCCTACTTTCTGCTGGGGTATGGGCTGGGGCGGTGGTCCCTGAGCGGGCAGCAGCGGGTTTTCCTCTATCTGGGGGGCGCGGCGGGCTATCTGGTGTGTACGGCGGTCAATCTGCTCTCCGCCTCCCCCCAGGAGATCCCCCTCCCGTTCAGCGGAGGGGACACCATCTTCCACTACCTGACGGCCTGCGCCCTGTTTGTGTGGGTCCGCACCCTTTGGGAGAAACGGGAGGAGGTCCGGCGGCCCCTCGCCCGCCCCCTCGCCTGGCTGTCCCAGCGGGCCTTCGGGATCTACTGGGTCCATCCCCTGGTGCTGGACCTGGTGACCAGGCAGGTGGGGGGCGGCCTGACTGTCCTGGAGTATCTGGCCGTCCGGCTGGGCCTGACCTTTGGGATCTCCCTGGCCTTCTCCCAGGCGGTATCCCGCATCCCCGTCCTGAAAAAACTGCTGCTCTGAGCACGCGGACCTCTCCGTTGACTGGGGAGGTCCGCGTTTTGATGCCCCGGCGAAAATTTTTTGAAATTCCCTCTTTACAAACTGGGCGGAGTGTGATAGTATCTTCTTGCAAACAAGAATTACTATTGTTAGGAGGGCGGAACGTGGAGCGCGCAACTCGATACAGCAAGAAGCGGGAAGCCATTTTGGACGTCATCCGCAGTTCGGACGCGCACCCCTCCGCTGAATGGATTTACCAAGCCTTGAAGCCGGCCCACCCGGACCTGAGTCTGGGAACCGTGTACCGGAACCTGCTTTTCTTTCAGCGTCAGGGGACCATTCAAAGCGTAGGCGTCGTCCATGGACAGGAGCGGTTTGACGCCGTTACCACCCCGCACAGTCACTTTGTTTGCAACACCTGCGGCGCGGTCATCGATCTCCACGGGATTTCGATGGATGCCAATTTGAACCGCGCGGTCAGGGAGCAATATGGGTTCGAGGTGGACCGCCACGAACTCACCTTTTACGGCAAATGCCAAGCTTGCATGCAAGCAGAAAAACATGAGGAGGACGTATTAGCATGAAGAAGTTTGTTTGTTCCGTCTGTGGTTACGTACACGAGGGCGAGACCGCGCCCGATTTCTGCCCCATCTGCAAGGCCCCCAAGGAGAAGTTCGTGGAGCAGGCCGGCGAGAAGAGCTGGGCCGCTGAGCACGTGGTAGGCGTGGCTCAGGGCGCTCCCGAGGAGATCCTCCAGGGTCTGCGTGAGAACTTCCAGGGCGAGTGCTCCGAGGTGGGCATGTACCTGGCCATGGCCCGTGTGGCCCACCGCGAGGGCTACCCCGAGATCGGCCTGTACTGGGAGAAGGCCGCCTATGAGGAGGCCGAGCACGCCGCCAAGTTCGCCGAGCTGCTGGGCGAGGTGATCACCGACTCCACCAAGAAGAACCTGGAGATGCGCGTCGACGCCGAGAACGGCGCCACCGCCGGCAAGTTCGAGCTGGCCAAGAAGGCCAAGGAGCTGAACCTGGACGCCATCCACGACACCGTCCATGAGATGGCCCGCGACGAGGCCCGCCACGGCAAGGCCTTCGAGGGCCTGCTGAAGCGTTACTTCGGCTAATCCAAACCGCATAAATAAGCACTTTTTGAGAGGGAATCGGGAGACCGGTTCCCTCTCTTTTTGCGCCTGTGGTGTCCCAAGGGGGTGCAAGTTGGTGTGCAACTTTTCTCCGTATCACACTTTTTTGACTTTCACATGTGCAGCTCCCTTGAACTGCACCAATATCAAGCAGTTTTTACCACGTTAATACCAAAAATCTAAGCGAAATTGGCAATGAAATAGAAAGCCAAAGAGGACGGTACTGCTGGTGTACCGTCCTCTTTTTATATTTACAGCATGATATGTTGACGTTGAAAAGAACGTATAATGAGGCAACTCTCTTTCAATCAGTCCAAAGAAGCTACTTTTGTAAATTCGGTTTCTCCCTCATAATATCCTGGCAGACCATTATGTAAAATGATAAGGGTTGAGCCGTCATCACTCAATTCAAAACTTGCGCTGTAATTCATTATTGCCCCTGTAAGCTCCATAGTCAATACTTCGTCCTCTATCTCGTAGTTAAAATCAAAAAATCCGGTGTCGCTGTTCGGCTGTTCATAGCGTCCAACGCCGCCTTTATTAATGGTAAAGCGCATATTGTCAGATTCCCAAACTCCAATATAGCTCTCATCAGAATTTTTGTCTACAACATTCTCGTCCTGCCCCCCGCCACAAGCTACCAGGGATACCATGAGTACTGCTGAAAGCACGAGTGCCAGTCGGTTTTTCATTTTGTTCCCCTTCCTTCTGGACTATATTTTTATAGTCTAATTTTGACTATAATATTATAGTATATAAAAACTAATGCTGTCAAGGTAAACTAAAACTATAAATGAGGTGGCAGCATGGAAAAAGAAATCAAGATTAAAAAGAAAGCCGCCCGCAGAGGCGACGATGGTTATAAAGTTGTATCGGTGCGAATGAAGGAAGAAATGCTCGAGCGTTTGGATGAGCTTTCATCACAGACAAATAGGTCGCGCAATGAGTTGATCAACCTCCTGCTGGATGCGGCCATGAAAATTGTAAAAGTAGAAGAATAAAGGCGGAGATGCCAGAAATATCTGGGCATCTCCGCCTGCTCTCTTTCTTGATCAATATTTCAACATTACGTGTTCTGTTCTAAACACCACCGGATGGCCTCGGCCACGCCGTCGTGCCCGTTGTCCGCCGCCACATACCGGGCGGCCGCCTTCACCTGGGGATTGGCGTTGCCCATGGCGATGGGGGTCCCCACCACCTCCAGCATGGACAGGTCGTTGGGGCTGTCCCCCACGGCGGCGCACCGCTCCAGGGGCACACCCTGCAGGAGAGACATGAGGGCCAGGGTGCGGCCCTTGCCCACCTTGGCGGGGACCAGCTCAAAGTCCCGGTCGCTGGAGGCGGTGAGGGACACCCCCTCCAGGGCGGCGAGCTCTTTGAGGGGGTAGCTGGCCGGGTCCCCGTCCCCGTGGAGCTTGGTCAGGGGGAGGTCGTGCTCCTCCAGATAGGCAATGGGGTCCTCTGTCACCACAGCGTTGTCGTGAAAACAGGGGAAGGGGTAGTGCTTCATCAGCAGCTTTTTGGAGTAGGGGTCCAGCACGATGGCCTCACCCGCGAAGATCATCAGGACGATCTCCCGGCTCAGGCACAGCTCCAGAGCCCGGCGGCCGGTCTCCCGGGGGAGGTCCCAACGGCGGAGGTGGGCGCCGGTGCGGGCATCGCACATGACCGCGCCCCCCAGGGCGGCAGCCAGCACGCCGCAGCCGGCCTCCTGGGCGAAATAGGCGGCCTCGGGGGCGGCCCGGCCGGTGGCCAGAAATACCTCTACGCCGGCGGCCCGAGCCTGGGCGATGGCGTCCTTGGAGGCCTGGGTGACCCGGCCCGACGGGTCCAGCAGGGTACCGTCCAGGTCCAGGGCGATGAGATCAATCTTGTTCATAAAAACACCCCGAATGAAAATGCAGAATGCAGAATACAGAATGCAGAATGAAATGTAAAAAGACGGCCTGTTGCGGAAAATAGAAGAAGGCCGTCCCCATTATAGCGGAAGGCGGGAAAAAGAACAAGGAGCGCCTGGGACGAAAGGGTTCCGGCGCTCCTTGGGGTGTTTATGAGGTTTTCACAAATTTATACGAATCCCAGGGCCAGTCCCACCGTGTGTACCAGCAGGGAGACCACGTAGGCCACGCCGATCTGCCAGCACACGGAGAAGACGGTCCACTTGGCGCTGCCCAGCTCCTTGGCCATGGTGGAGGTGGCCGCCACGCAGGGGACATACAGCAGGATGAACACCAGCATGGAGAAGGCGGAAAGGGGGGTGAACCCCGTCATGGCCGCCGCCACCGCCGTACCGGCGGCGGTGAGGGAGAAGCCGTAGAACATAGACAGGGAGGACACCACCATCTCCTTGGCGATAAAGCCGGTGAGCAGGGCCACCGCCGCCTGCCAGAAGCCGAAGCCCAGGGGGGCGAAGACGGGGGCGATGAGGGCGCCCAGGGTGCCCAGCATGGAGTTGGCCGCATCGTCCACCATGTGCAGGGAGAAGTCAAAGGACTGGAGCAGCCACAGCACGACGGACATGGCCAGGATCAGGGTGCCCGCCTTGACCAGGAAGCCCTTCACCTTCTGCCACACGTGGGTGGCAATGTTCTCCATGGAGGGGAAGCGGTAGGGGGGCAGCTCCAGCACAAAGGGGGCGGGCTCTCCGGAAAAGAGGGTGTGCTTGAAGAGAATACCGGACAGGATGCCCACCACCATGCCGATGACGTACAAGCCGAACACCACCAGCCCAGCCCAGGGGCCGAAGAAGGCGGCGGACAGCAGGCCGTACACCGGCAGCTTGGCGGAGCAGGACATGAAGGGGATGAGGAGGATGGTCATGCGCCGGTCCTTCTCATTCTCCATGGTGCGGGCCCCCATGATGGCGGGCACCGAGCAGCCGAAGCCCATAAGCATGGGAATAAAGGCTTTGCCGGAGAGGCCAAAGCGCCTTAAAAGCCGGTCCATGATGAAGGCCGCCCGGGACATGTAGCCCGAGTCCTCCAGGAAGGACAGGAAGAAGAACAGCAGGGCGATCTGGGGCAGGAAGGACAGCACGCCGCCCACGCCGGAGATGATGCCGTCACAGGCCAGGCTGATGACCACGTCGGGGGCTCCCATCGCGGTGAGGGTCCCCTCCAGCCAGCTGGAGAACAAGTCGATGAGGGCGCTCACCCCGTCCTGGAGCCAGGAGCCGAAGGGGCCGAAGGTGATGACGAACATCACCAGCATGGCGCACAGAAACAGGGGGAGGGCGGTGTACTTGCCGGTGACGATCCGGTCGATCTTCTCGGTGAGGGTGGGGCCCTCCGAGCCCTTGCCCTTCACCACCGAGGCGTGGACCACCCGCTCAATATAGCGGTAGCGGCTGTCGGCCACCAGGGTCTCCCGGTCCCCCAGGGCGCTGGAGGCCTCGTACTCGGCGATGATGGCGTCCAGCTTGTTCTGCACGTCGGCGGGGAGGTTCAGGGCCTTGGCCACAATGCCGTCCCCCTCCAGCAGCTTGATGGAGGCCCAATGGGCGGGCAGGTTGGCGGCGTAGGCGTAGTCATGGATCAGTTCACCCATGCGGTGGTGGATGTCGTGGGTGAAGTCGTCGTACAGGTCATCGGGCTCATAGGTGACTCCCAGGTGCATCTGCCGGTGGGCCACCTGGAGAAGTTCGTCCAGACCCTCGCCGGTCTTGGCGGTGATGGGGACCACCGGGACTCCCAGTTCCTTGGACAGGCGCTCCACGTCGATCTGATCCCCTCGGGCCTTTACCTCGTCCATGAAGTTCAGGGCCAGCACCAGGGGCCGCTCCAGCTCCAGCAGCTGGACGGTTAAGTACAGGTTGCGCTCCAGATTGGTGGCGTCCACAATGTCGATGACCGCGTCGGGGCCTTCCCCGATGATAAAGTCCCGGGCCACGATCTCCTCCATGGAGTAGGGGGACAGGGAGTAGATGCCCGGCAGGTCCACCACCGTGATCTCCCGGTCGCCCAGGCGGGCGGTGCCCTCCTTCTTCTCCACGGTGACACCGGGCCAGTTGCCCACGTACTGGTTGGAGCCGGTGAGGGCGTTGAACAGGGTGG
>OOBN01002690.1_pt1 | contig 10435 bp, 9 predicted proteins | sample 1671091 | NCBI WGS metagenome assembly OOBN01 (sample SAMN06348121, study PRJEB24527) | human gut metagenome | biome: human gut; feature: ankylosing spondylitis patient; material: feces | host: Homo sapiens | place: China | collected 2015-10 | reverse complement strand
CAACTCGTTTTTATCCCGAAAGTGATTGTAAAACGTCCTGCTGCTAAGACCGGAGAGCCCCACGATATCCCCGACAGAAATACTCTCAAAGGAGTTGCTCTCAAGCAATTCCCTCAAAGCCAATGCAAATCTCTCTTTTGTTGATGGCAGAGCTTTCACGGTACCCCCCCAGTTTCTGTTAGCATAATAAAATTTTAACACAGTTTTTGCAGAAATACAAGAAATGAACGATTTGATAACGGCTCAAAACGGGAGAATTAAATTCAGAAAAAAGGATAATTATGAACTAATACAGAAAAGTGGAAGATTGTGAATGTATTTTGCCCCATGTTTGTTTTAAAATTAACACATCAAACGTGTGAGTCATGACGCACAACAAATCAATCAGACAGGAGGTAATTGAATTGGAGACATACAAGAGCAATTACATTCAGAAAAACTACGTGGAAGGCAAGGTCATTATTATCACCGGCGCCTCCAGCGGCTTCGGCAAGCTGACTGCAAAGCGAGCCGCAGAGATGGGCGGCAAGATCGTTCTGGCGGCACGCAGCGAAGAGAAGCTGAAGGAGACCGTGGCGGAGATCAAGGCGGCGGGCGGTGAGGCCAGCTACATCGTAACAGACGTGGCGAAAAAGGACGATGTTTTCGCAATGGCTAAATTCGCGGTAGATACCTACGGCAGGATCGATGTGCTTGTTAACAACGCCGGGACGATGCCGCTGGCCTTTTTCAGTGAGCATGAGCAGGCGCTGGACAAATGGGAACAGTGCATCGACATCAGCATCAAGGGCACTATTTTCGGCATCTCCGCCGTCTATGACCAGATGATCAAGCAGGGACAGGGACAGGTGATTAATGTCTCCTCCATCTACGCCAACTTCCCCGTTGCGGGCGCAGGCGTGTATCAGGTCGCAAAGATGGGCGTGCAGTATCTGGCGGAATCTCTGCGCAGCGAGTGTCAGGGCAAAATCAAGGTCACGACCATTAAGCCCACCGGCTTTATGAAGACCAACCTTTCCAGCAGCGTGGTCGATCAGATGGCAATGATGCCCGCAGTGGCAGGCCCCCTTGAAATCCTCAGCAACTGGGTAGAAGAGGCTCCGCTGCGTCCCGATTTCCATGACATCAACAGCATGACCTACAACGATCCTGATCCACAGGTCTTGGCGGACAATATTATTTATGCCATCAATCAGCCTTGGGGTGTCAGCATCGGTGATCTGACCGTGCGCGCTTCAGGCGAATCCTTTGTCATTTGATTAGGAGGTGTTTCGATGAACAGCTATAGAACCGAAAACTACATAAAAGACAAGGTCATTGTCATCACCGGCGCTTCCAGCGGTTTCGGCAAAGAGACCGCAAAGAAGGCCGCCGAGTTGGGCGGAAAGGTCGTTCTGGCCGCGCGGCGTGAGGAATTGCTCCGGGAAATTACGCAGGAGATCCGTGAAAGCGGCGGCGAGGCTTCCTACATCAAGACCGATGTTCGTGTGAAAGATCAGGTCAATGCCATGGCGAAGTTCGCCGTGGACACCTACGGACGCATTGATGTGCTGGTCAATGATGCCGGCACAATGCCGCTTGCCTATTACAGCGAACACGCAATTGCCATGGAAGCATGGGAGCAAAGCATTGCTACCGCGATCAATGGTACACTGTACGGCATCGCGGCGGTCTATGACCAGATGATTGAGCAGGGGCAGGGACATATCGTGAACATTTCCTCCATCCTCGGCAACTATCCCGTGAGCGGTTGCGGGGTCTATAATGTGACAAAGGCCGCCGTCAGAATGCTGGGCGACAGCCTGCGCGTAGAATCCCGCGGGAAAATCAAAGTTACCAACATCAAGCCCACATCCGTGGCAAATACGGGTCTGGTCTCTACAGAAGTAGATTATAATGCAGGTCTGTCCGGCATTTACGGGAAAATCATTGACGCATTTATGGGGTTGGCGATCCCCGATCGTCTTGACACGGAGAGCATCCATTGCTTTGACTTTTCTCCGTCTATTCTGGCGGACAACATTATTTACGCCATTGACCAGCCTTGGGGCGTGAATATCAGTGAGCTGACTGTCCGCGCTTCCGGTGAAGCCATGTTTGTATAAGGAGGTCACATCATGAGCCATAAATTTTTGGAGCCTATTAAAATCGGTAATCAGACCGTGAAAAACAGAGTGATGTTCCTTGCGATGGCAAAGAATATTTCTAATTTCGACGACAGCGTATCCGCAAAAGACATCGCCTATGTAGAATCGGTCGCCGCGGGCGGCGTGGGGCTTCTTGTTCCCGGCGCAATGATCGTAGACCCGGAGTGGCCTTCTGTGCTGCCCTTGCAGCCGGGCATTTATGATGACCGCTTTATCCCCGGGCTTCGCAGGCTGGTGCTTGCTGCCCATAAGTACGACGCAAAGATCCTGTTCCAGCTTTGGCATCCCGGCGCAACCAACTATTCCGGCATTGATCCGAAGACTGTGGACGAGCTGACGAAGGACGAGATCCACGCCATTCAGGACAAGTTTGTGGCCGCTGCCAAGCGTGCTATGGCCGCCGGTGCGGACGGCATCGAGTTCCAAACCTGTCATGGCTATCTGGCCTGCCAGTTCATTTCTCCTCTGTTCAATCACCGCACTGATGAGTACGGCTGGAATAAGGTAGAGGATCGCACCCGTTTTGCCACGGAGATTTTGACCCGCATCCGCAAGGTCATCGGACCGGATAAAATCATCTCCGTGAAAATGCAGGGCTTTGACTACCCCAAGAGTGAAGGTCCCAACGGCAACGACGGAATCACGCCGGAACAGGCCGCCGAGGTCGCTCCCTATCTGGAAAAGGCCGGTGCGGATATGATTGCAGTGTCCGCCGGCGGCACAATATATCATCAGGACGATATTATGTCCGGCGATGTGCATCGTGCCGAAGGCTGGAAGGTTCCTGCTGCTACCATGGTCAAGAATGCTGTTTCCGTTCCCGTAGTAGCTACCGGCAGCATCCGTCACCCGGATTTCGTGGATCAGATCATCAATGACGGCAAGTGCGACATGGTCGGCATGGGCCGCGGCATTCTGGCTGAGCGCGAATGGGTAAAGAAGTGTGCCGAAGGTCGCGAGGATGAGCTTCGCTACTGCATCTCCTGCATGAATTGCTTCAATGTCAATCCGTTCAGCTATGAGCAGACGAACTGCTCCGTGAACCCCTTTGCCCTGCGCGAAGGCTCCAAGCGCCCCATCGTTCAGGACGGGGACGGCCGTCTGGTGGCGGTCATCGGCGCAGGCCCCGCGGGCATGGAAGCTGCGGTCACGCTCAAACAGCGCGGCTTTGACGTGGTGGTGTTCGACAAACGCGATGAGATCGGCGGTAACCTCCATGTTGCAAAGAAGCCCCCCTTCAAGGGCAAATTTGAGTGGGCTATCGACTATTATAAGTCCATGGCAAAGAAGCTGAATATCACGATGAAGCTGGGGAAGGAGGTCACGGCGCAGGAGGTTCTGGCTCTCAAACCCCATTCCATTCTGGTTGCAACCGGCAGCAACGTCATTTCCATCCCACTCGAGGGGCTGGATCAGGTACAGACGGTTCAGGCGCACGACGTGCTTGCCAACGACATGCAGTTTGCAAACAAGAAGGTCGTTGTCATCGGCGGTGGCATTACCGGGCTGGAGACTGCGCTGTATATCAACCGTCAGGGCACTAATCAGGTTTCCGTGGTGGATATGCTGCCCGAATGGCCGGTGGATATGCTGGATATGCGCTATCAGAACGAAGCGCTGCTGGAGGTCCGCCACTGCAACGATCAGGGTGTTGCCCTATTTTATAATAACAAGGTTGTGAAATTTGCCGACGGCAAGCTGTTCATTGAGAGCACCAAGGACGGCGAGGTGAAGGAGCTTCCCGCAGACGTGATCGTTCTGTCCGTGGGTGTGAAGCCCAACGACGCACTGTGGCAGGAGCTGCTTGCTTCCGGCCATCCCAGCGTCTGGAAGGCGGGCGATGCCATCGCCACCGGCAAGATCAACAAGGCAGTCCTCCACGGCAGCAAGTTCGGCTACAGCCTGAACTGAAGCATAGTAAGGCGCTGTTCTTGCACACCCTTTAAAAAGATGCGATAATCAACATGGCAATGCCCGGCTCCAAAACAGAGCCGGGCATTGTGCTGCATATTGCTTTACCGGCTTTTACGGTAAGCCGGAGCGACGTCGTATAAAATCTCCATATCCTTTCTGGTTTTCTCCCGATAGGAAAAAGCCCCTTTTCTCCGGCACCATTCATATTGAGCGGAGATCGCGACCTGAATCCCCAATGAAACAAGCTCAGCTGCGTTTCCCTTGTTTCGGATAATACCGGATTTCTGACAGTTCCCGATGAGCTTGACAAACCAGTCGTTGAAGACATAAACGGCGTCCATAATGCCGATGGAACGCTCCAACTCCGCTTTCAGCAACTCCAGCATAAGCTGGTAACCGCCGCGTTCAGACAGCTCCACGTAATAATTGAACAGAATCATGACCCGCTCAAAGTCATTTTCTGCGGCGATAAAGGAGGAGAAGTCTTCTTTAAACTGGTTCTGAAAGTCATTGAGAATAAAGCCGATGATCTGATCCTTATTGGAAAAAATCGAATAGAAGGTCACACGGGAGACACCGGCCTGCTCACAGATGCTGTTAACGGAGACAGACTCGTAACCCTTTTTACGAAATAATTCCATTGCCGTATCGGCAATCAAACTTGCCGTTTGGTGTTTGCCGGTCATCTTTGTCCCTTCTTTTCAAAAAATCTATGCTTACATTTTAGCATATTTGTAAAGCTGTTTCAAGCACAATGAAATTCTTCGTATGCAAAACACATACATGGTTTTTGTGACAATTTTAGAATGCTTTTCGCCGATATTGACATTTTTCGGCGATAATCTAAAATGAAAACAGCTTAGACATTTAATTAACAAATCAAGGAGGAAAAAGAGAAGTGGCACTGCTGAACTACAAGAAAGGAAAGACCGTGTCCTTTCAGGGGAAGGGAGAAAAAGCAAAACCCGTTTCCCTCGCCCAGTACATTATGCACTATGCCTACGGGGCGAGTGAGCCGACCATCCTGAAGACCGGCGATATCTTGATGCGCGGCTATGAGGGAGCGACGACGGAGGAGAAGCGGGAGTTTTATAAAAAGCTGATGGCTAAAATGGAGAACACCTCCAAGACCGGCAACTACTTTCTCCCGCATGGCATTATCCTAAGCCAAAAGGCTGCCGAAAACGTCATAGACTTTGTCTATACAGTAGAAGTCGGCGCAGGTGCGCACGTTTCCGCAGGCCCCTGTATCTGCGAGGTGGCGCTCAAGAAGTATCCGGAGGGCGTGACAGAGCCGGAGATCAAGGATCTCACACTCTATTACGGCGCGGACATCTATGAGAACCTGCCGCTCGGTCATCATCCTGTGACAAAGGAGGAGGCAAAGGAGATCCTTGCCGACATGCACAAAAAGGGCTATGTCCACAATGTCCTTTACATGTTCGGCAAAAAGTCCGGTGCGTTTGTCATGTGCAACTGTGACAGGGAGGTGTGCGCGGTCGTCAAGGGGACGCGCATCCTCGGGCCGGGGATCAACTGCGAAAAAGGCCCGGAGGTGATCAAGCGCGACAGAAGCAAATGTCTGGGCGCGCAGGAGTGCGGAATGTGCGTGAAGCGCTGCCCCTTCGGCGCAAATAAGATCAAGGACGGCATGGTCATTTTTGACAAGGAAAAGTGCATGGGATGCGAGCTGTGCGTCGCCACCTGCAAGGGCTGCGCCCGGGAGCTGGAGGAGCGCAAGGATTATGGCTATGATGAAGTAATGCATAGGGAGCTGCTGCTGGCCGGAAAGTACGGAAGACCCGAGCTGGACACGGTCACCCTTGAAGATAACAACAGGGAGGAATAAAAAATGGACTATTCAATGCTTCTCTCGCCGATGAAGATCGGCAATCTGGAAATCAAAAACCGCACGGTCATGACCGCCGCCGAGTTCAGCATGGGTCAGGCCAACGGCAAGCCCACGGAAAAGCTCATGGACTACTATGAGGAGCGGGCCAAGGGTGGCGTGGGACTGATCATCCCGGGGATCTGCCGCGTCAACGACATGTACGCGACATCTTCCTTTACCCAGCTTGCGATGAGCCATGACTACCATATCGAGCCGATGCGCGAATTCGTGGGGAGAATCCACAGGCACGGCGCGAAACTCGGCATCCAGCTGCACCACCCCGGCCGTCAGGGCTATGCCAGCAGCGTGAATTCCCTTCCGATGATCCTGCCGCTGGTGGAGAAAAAGCCGGAAATTATGGAGATGCTCTACAAGGCGACGCCTACGATGATGGCGCTGGAGGAGAAGGGAATCTGCCAGCCGGTCGCCGCCCCGTCCGTTTGTGAGCGCAGCTATCATGTCCCAAGCCCGATGCGCGCGATGACAAAGTTCGAGGTCAAGAGAACGATTCAGGATTTCATCGACGCAGCGGTCCGCTGCAAAAAGGCAGGCGTTGACCTCGTGGAGCTGCACGCGGCCCACGGCTATCTGATCCAGCAGTTCCTTTCCCCAAACACCAATCACCGCAAGGATGAGTACGGCGGGAGCTTTGATAACCGCCTGCGCTTTATCAGCGAAATCATCACCGGCATTAAGGCCGCCTGCGGAAAGGACTATCCGCTGATGGTGCGCCTGTCTGCCGACGAGATGTATGACCGGATCGGTAAGCCCGGAAAGGGCTATGATCTGGAGGAAGGAAAGCGGATCGCAAAACGGCTGGAAGAGCTGGGTGTTGACGCGATCAACGTATCCTCCGCCTGCTATGATACTTACAATTATTGGCTTGAGCCCACGTCCTTTGAGCCGGGCTGGCGGGCCTATCTGGCAAAGGCGATCAAGGAGACCGTCAAAATCCCTGTGTGCGCGGCCAACTTCATGCGCTCTCCCGATCAGGCGGAGCGGCAGCTTGAGGAGGGAGTGCAGGACTTTATCGGCTCCGCCCGCACCTTTATCTGCGACCCCTACTGGGTGAAGAAGACGGAGGAGGGACGCACCAACGAGATCAAGCGCTGCATCGGCTGCCTCAACTGCATCGAGAGCTTCACCTACGGGGCATTGAGCGGAAAGAACGGCGAATGCGCGCTCAATCCCGCGGTCGGACAGGAGCGGTTTTTCGCCAACATGCCGAAGGACGGCGAGGGGCGCAGGGTCGTTGTTGTCGGCGCAGGCCCCGCCGGTTTGATGGCGGCGGAGATCATGGCGAGGCGCGGCTTTGCCGTGACCGTTTTTGAGAAAGAAGAGAAGGCCGGAGGACAGGTGAAGACCGCCTCGACCTGCCTGCTCAAAGGTAAGCTCTACTGGTCGATCGAAGACCTGATGGCAAACGTGGAGAAGCTCGGCGTAGAGGTAAAGCTCGGCACGGAGGCCACGGAAAAGGCCATCGCCAAACTCAAGCCCTATGCCGTCGTCATCGCGACGGGCGGCGTCCCGGTAAGACCGCGCTCAATCAAGGGCATCGACCTGCCCAATGTCTGCACTGCGCCGGAGATCATTATGGGTGAGAAGAAGATCAGCGGCAAGATCGTCGCGGTGATCGGCAGCGGCATGACGGGGCTTGAAACAACGGAGATCCTCAACGAGAGCGGAAACCATGTGGTCGTCGTTGAGATGGCGGAGGAGATCGCACCGGGTACTTGGTTCCAGCTGAAGGATGACGAGCTGAGCCGGATTCAGAAATACGACACGGAGTTTATGCCGGGCAAGCGCCTGATGAAGATTACGGAGGACAGCGTGATCCTCGAGGACGTCAGAACCAGTATGCTGACCACGGTGACGGTTGACGAGGTCGTCTTGTCTCTGGGCGTCCGCCCGGTAAACGCGCTGGCAAAGGCGCTTGAAAATCAGTACCCGTATGTGGTAACGGTCGGAGACGCGTGCAAGAGCGGGAGGATCGCGGATGCGGTACACAGCGCGTATGACGCGGTCATGCGCATTAAGTAAGGAAAGAGGGGTTTGAAATGAAGAAAACATATAAGGCGCTTCTCTGCGGCGCGGCGGCTGTCGCGGCGGTCGGTATCGCATACGCAATGGACGAGCGCTTCTTTGAAAAGGCAAAGGATAAGCTTACGGTATTCAAGTGCCGCGCGAACAGCAAAATCATGGAGCAGGCGCTCCCGCTTACGGACGCCATGTTCCCCGGCCCGAAGGTGGTAAGCGGAGCGGACAGCGCAAAGAAGATCCCGGAGGTACTCAAAGAGCTGAACGTGAACAAGGTCATGATCGTGACCGGCCCAACCGTCGGCAGAACCATTGTCCCGCCCATCGCGGAAAATCTTGAGCGCCATGGTATTGGCTACACGATCTATGATCAGGTGGAGGCAAACCCCTCGGTGAAGACGGTGGAGGCGATCCGTGCGCAGTATCTGGAAAACGGCTGCGACGGCTTCCTCGCGATCGGGGGCGGCTCCCCCATGGACGCCGCCAAGGCGGCAGCGGCGCGCGTTGCCAAGCCCAATACGCCGATCGGGAAGATGGCGGGCCTGATGAAGGTCATGATAAAGGTCGCTCCGATCGTTGCCGTCCCCACCACGTCCGGCACGGGCAGCGAGGTCACAATGGGCGCTGTGATCTCCGATCATGACGAGCGCCACAAGTACGCGATCATGGATCCCAACCTCGTCCCCAAATATGCCGTTCTCGACCCGAAGCTGACGGTGTCCATGCCGAAATTCGTCACCGCGACGACGGGTATCGACGCGCTGACCCATGCGGTAGAGAGCTATGTCACGTGGGCGTATAACAACAACGCCAGCAACCGCAATGCGGAGGAAGCGGTGGTAAAGATATTCAGAAATCTCAAGCGCGCCTATGAGGACGGGAACGATCTGGAGGCCCGCGAGGCCATGCTCATCGCCTCCTATAAGGCAGGGCTTGCCTTCAACCACACCGGCGTCGGGTATGTTCACGCGATTGCCCACGCAATGGGCGGCATCTATAACACCGCGCACGGGCTCGCGAACGCGGTCATCATGCCGATTGTTCTGGAGGACTACGGCACGGCGGTCCATCCCCAGCTTGCGCATCTTGCGGAGATTACCGGCGTGAAGACGACCGGCAGCGACGCAGAGAAGGCAAACGCCTTTATTGCTGCGATCCGTCAGATGAACAGGGAGATGGGGCTTCCCACGGGCTTTGACTTCATCGAGCAGAAGGACTTCCCGCAGATCATCAAGTGGGCGCTGGCAGAGGGCAACGGAACCTATCCCGTGCCGGTAATCTACAATGAGGCGCGCATGAGGCATGTCCTCAACCGCATCGTTCTGGAAGCCTGAACATGCACGAGCTGGGTCTGATTATAGACGTCGTCGAGAAGGTTGACCGGATCGCCGAAGAACAGAACCTTAAGAAAATTGATAAGGTGGTTCTTCAGGTGGGCGAAGCGTTTTCCGTTGTCCCGCAGATGATGAAAGCTGTGTACAGGCGTTCCATACCGGGGACCCGGCTGGAAGGCTCCGCACTGGAGATTGAAATCATAGAAGCCTCAGCAAAGTGCCGGAACTGCGGAAGCGTCTTTAATCCCTTCACCTGCGACGCACAGTGCCCCTGTTGTCAGGAGAGCGAATATACCGTGCTCTCCGGGAAAGAGTTCTTAATTAAAGAGATACTGGCTTGTTAGCCGAAGCTCCCCGGGCAGGCCGCTCGGGGAGCTTTGCAAAAAGGAGGACAAGATTGTTATGGAAAATTATCGAGTGATAGAGATCAAGCAGAGCGTATTTGCGGACAATGATCAGGACGCAAACAGGCTCAGGCAGGAGCTGAAGGAGAACAAGACCTTCCTACTGAATTTGATGTCATCCCCAGGCAGCGGCAAGACAACAACATTGAAGCAAACGATTTCCCGCATGAAGAATAAGTACCGTATGGCGGTTATGGAGGCGGATATCGACTCGGACGTGGACGCTGCGGCTATTGCGGATACGGGGATCAGGACGATTCAGCTCCACACCGGCGGCATGTGTCACCTTGACGCCGACATGACCCGGCAGGGATTGAGAAGCATGGGAATCCAGAATGTGGATATTGCCATCCTTGAAAATGTGGGAAATCTTGTGTGCCCCGCGGAATTTGATACGGGCGCGGTAAAGAACGCCATGATCCTTTCCGTGCCTGAGGGGCATGACAAGCCGCTGAAATACCCGCTGATGTTTCAGGTGTGCGATGTGGTGCTTGTCAACAAAATCGACGTGCTGCCGTACTTTGATTTTGACATGGACAAATGCCGGGAGTATGTGGCAATGCGCAACCCGCAAGCGAAGGTCATTCCCATCTGCGCACGCACCGGCGAAGGCATGGATGAATGGACCGCCTGGCTGAAAGAGCAGGTCAGCCAGTGGCAGGCGTAAACTGAGCAAATAAACGGACTACGGATAAAGGAGCAAGGTAT
>OOBN01002686.1_pt1 | contig 10445 bp, 9 predicted proteins | sample 1671091 | NCBI WGS metagenome assembly OOBN01 (sample SAMN06348121, study PRJEB24527) | human gut metagenome | biome: human gut; feature: ankylosing spondylitis patient; material: feces | host: Homo sapiens | place: China | collected 2015-10 | reverse complement strand
ATGAAAACTCCGGGTAGTAGTCTTTGTAGAATCGAGCCGCGCTGTTCGGGGTCGAGCCGACGGGGAAGAAGAGATCGTCCGGCACGAAGAACAGCCGCGAGCGCACCTCATCGGAATTGTAGGTGGATTCGCCGTCTATAAGCACCTTGCCGGAGTCCGGCTTATAGAGCCCTGCGGCGCATTTTATAAGCGTTGTTTTGCCCGCGCCGTTGTAGCCGATCAGACCGCAGACGGACGAGTCACAGGCGGAGAAGGATATGTCCTCAACGGCGGTAAAATCGCCGTAGCTTTTGGTGACGTTTCTGAATTCAATCATGGCGTTTGCCTCTTTGCTCCTTTCATTTGTTTTCGGCGTAGACCTGCTTTAGAAGCTCCTCAATATCCGCTTCGCTCAGCCCGTTTGCCTTCGCCGAGCGCAGAGCGGCCGAGAGCGCCGAAAGAGCCTGCTCACGCACGCGGCTGTTGTCCGCCGCGTTTTCGCTGATAAAGACTCCGCGCCCGGGTTGGGAATAGGTCACGCCCTTTGCCTCAAGCTCCTGAAACGCGCGCTTTACGGTGTTCACATTGAGCTTGAGCTCGGAAGCTAAAGAGCGGGTGGAGGGCAGACGGTCGTGCGGCTTGTACACGCCGCGCCTGACCATGAGCATCACCTGCTCCTCGATCTGTTCGTAGATAGGTATTTTTGAGTGGAAATCGAGTATAATCACGATTTGTCCTCCGTATTAAAAAGTTAGCTAACTGAGCTATCTCAAATAGCTCAGTTGTATATTATCATCCTTTTCGGCGTTTGTCAACGGAAAAACTTTATTTTTCTCTCGTCAATATTTCCAAATGTCGGGCGCTTTGTTTGTGCATATTGCGGCAAGAACGGCGGTAGCGCAAAAATAAATCTTTGATTAAAGAGCCGAAAAAAGTCCGACCCGACCGAATAAAACAAAAAACGGGATTGACGGTCAGTCCGTCAATCCCGTTTCGTCTATCTTATTTTTTTACATATCTGTCAAACGTGAAAACGTATCCGTTGCTCTCCTGCGCGGCGGAGCGCTCGACGAGCCTCCAGCCTGCGCGGGCGTCGAGGTCGGGGAAGAACTTCTCCGCCTTTCCGTCCGCATTCACGCGCGTTACATACGCTTCATCGCATGAGTCAATCAGCTCGTTGTAGACCGCCTCTCCACCCATGAGGAATACATTTTCGCCATTTTCAATAATGTCCGCGAGTTCGTCAATGCCGTGGCACACCGTGACATTCTCGGCGCTCCAATTTTCGTCTCGCGTCAGCACTATATTCTTCCTGCCAGGCAGAGCCTTCTGCCCCGGAAGGGAGAGAAACGTCGTGCGCCCCATGATAACGGTGCTGCCCATGGTCTTCTCTTTGAAAAACTTGAGGTCGGCGGGGATGTGGAAGAGCATTCCTGTGCCCTTGCCGATGCCCCAGTTTATGTCGGCGCAAACTATTGTTTTCATCTTGGCTCCTTATATCGCAACGGGTATCTTCTCGGTGAACTCGTGATATTTGTAGTCCTCGAAATGCACGCTGTCGGGCGTGAATTTGTAGAAGTCGGTTATCGATTTGTCGAGGACGAACTTCGGCGCGTCGTATGGCTCGCGCTTTATAAGCTCCTCAACTATCGGAACGTGCCTGTCATATATGTGCGCGTCCGCAATGACATGAACAAACTCGCCCGGCTCAAGTCCCGAGACCTGCGCTATCATGTGAACGAGCGTCGCATATTGGCAGACGTTCCAGCTGTTTGCCGTGAGCATATCCTGCGAGCGCTGGTTGAGAATGGCATTGAGCTTCTTGCCCGTGACGTTGAAGGTCATGCTGTATGCGCAGGGGTAGAGGTGCATCTCGCTCAGATCCGCGTGGACATATATATTAGTCAGAATGCGGCGGCTGAGCGGGTTGTGCTTGAGGTCATAGAGAACCCTGTCAACCTGATCAAACTCGCCCTCGGGGTAGTGGTGCTTGACTCCGAGCTGATAGCCGTATGCCTTTCCTATGCTGCCGCTTTCGTCTGCCCAGGAGTCCCAGACATGGCCGTTGAAGTCGTTGACGTTGTTCGATTTCTTCTGCCATATCCAAAGCAGCTCGTCCGTTGCGCTCTTGATAAAGGTCTTTCTCAGCGTCATCGCGGGGAACTCCTTTGAAAGGTCATAGCGGTTGACAATGCCGAATTTCTTTATTGTGTGCGCGCTCGTGCCGTCCTCCCAGTGCGGGCGAACGTTGTAGTCTGTGTCCCAAGTGCCGTTTTCGAGTATATCCTTGCAGTTTGCGATAAATACTTCGTCTGCGTAGCTCATTTAGTCCTCTCCTCTTTATATTTATATTATTCCTGTCTGCCGAAGCAGGTCGGGGATTCCGTGTTCAAAGTCAACGCCGTAGCGAAGGTCGGTTCCGGCTTCCTTTGTCCTCTCTATGCAGCCGTGGGTGTAGTCAACGGCTATCCGTGCGCTCTCGGCGAGGGTGAGTCCGTTCAGATACGCGCCGAGCAGAGCGCTCGCAAATACGTCACCCGTGCCGTGAAAATATCCGTCCACCGTGTCCGAAAGCGCGTAGCTTATTTTATCTGTCAGGCGGTCGTAGGTAGCCGAGCCGACCTGTTTTTTGTCGAATGCAACGCCCGTCAGAACCACCTTTGACGGCCCGAGCTCGGAGAGCCTTTTGAGCGTCGATTCGACAAATTCCTTTGTGTATGGGGCGGGGCGATATTCCTCGCCGAGCATGAACGCGGCCTCCGTAAAATTCGGAACGATTATGTCCGCCTTTGCGCAAAGGCGCGTCATCTGCCTTGCAAAGTCCATGTTGAACACCGAGTACATACTGCCGCCGTCCGCCATAGCGGGGTCGACGAGCACAACGGTGTTTTTCTCCTTGAAGTCATCGATGAAATCCGTCACTATGTCTATCTGTTCAAGAGAGCCGAGAAAGCCGCTGTATATCGCGTCAAATTTTATTCCGAGCTTCTTCCAGTGCGCTGCTATCGGGCGCATATCTGCCGTGAGGTCGCAGTAGGTGAAGCCCTCGAGCCCGCCCGTCTGCGTAGAAAGCACGGCCGTGGGTATGGCCGCCACTTCAATGCCCATAGCGGAGATTATCGGCAGCGCGACTGTCAGCGAGCACTTGCCGAAGCCCGATATATCGTGTATGGCGGCCGTTCTTTTGAGTCTCTCCATGTGTATCACTCGCTTTTTGTTATGATGTCCGCAAGCTCCCCGGCTGTCAGCCCGGGGATATATTTTTCCGTTTGAACCGATTCGAGCGCCGATGTTATCGCCCCGCGCCGAAGCTCGATTCCTTTAAGACGCTTCTCAATCTCCGATACGTCTCCGATATTCATAAAGTCGCCGAAAATGCGGATATCATCTATTCTCCCGCAGGCGGTTTTCTTCTTTATGCAGACCGTCCCGCACCCGAGACGCACGCGCTCCGACTGCTCGGGATACTCAGCCCCGCAGCTCGACGAGTCGGCGGTATATTTGCTGTTCCGAATTGCCGAAACGGCGCTTATCTCATTTTCGTTAAACTCGTATTTTTCGCCGCCGCGCTCCGTCATATAACGGGCGAGAATAGCACCGACATTCTCTGCGCAGAGCGGTTTTTCAGTGAATTCAGAGATGTTTGCCACGCGGCTTCTTACTGATTTTACCCCGTGTCCCGCAAGCTTTTCCCCGTCCGCTCTCAGCGCTTTGGACAGGGCGTCGAGGTCGGAATTTATCAGCAGTGTCCCGTGAAACAGCGATCTGCCGCCGTGCGAGCACATAGCGGTGCCGGAAACTTTTCTGCCGTCGACTGTGATATCATTTCGCCCGGAAAGCTCTGCTTCAACGCCGAGGGAGCGAAGAACCTCGATAACAGGTTTGCACAGCTTTGCTCTGTTCGGCTCGCCGTTTTGAATGAACGAAAAATTGAGGTTGCCCGCGTCGTGATAAACTGCCCCGCCGCCGGTCATACGCCTGACAACGGGCAGGGAGCGGGCCGAGACATAATCGGGGTTTATTTCGTCCGCGGCGACCTGATTCTTACCGATTACAACACACGGCTCATTTCTCCAAAGCAGGAAAAAATCCTCGCTTTTTTCGCGGAGCAGATATTCCTCCGCCGACAGATTGAAAAACGGGTCGGTGCTGCCGAGCGTCAGAATAAACACAAAACTCATCTCCGAAAATCTGTTGCCCTTTATAATATCATTTCGCGGGAAGAAAATCAATAATAAGCGCGAACGAAACGCAAAAAGAGCCGCCCTGCGAGTTTTGCAGAGCGGCTCGTCTGTGTTATTTAAACAGCTTCTTTATAAAATTAATTATAGATGACGTGATTTTAAGAATCGGCTTGAAGATTGCCTGGAAAGCCTTGACAACGAGCGATTTATCCGTGCCGTTGTCGTTCTCTATTTCGGCATAGAAAGCGTCATAGTCGCCTTTTTCGTATCTTTCAAGCATTTCGCCGAAAGTGACGTCCTTTTCCTCGCCGTCCTTCATAACGCTTATCTTCACATAGATATCCTTGAAGGTAAGGTACTCGGAGTCGGGATCGACGCACTCGAATCTCTTGCCGTCCGTCGAGTCTGCCGTCTTGATTCCGTCGAAGGTCAGAACGTCGAAGTGGAGATACATGGCGTCGGGGTATCTCGACGCGTAGTAGGCAAGGTATCTTCCGGCAACGCTCTCAAAGACGGTGAGCGTGCCCTTGAAGTTTATAACCTTCTTCTCCTCGTCGTAGCTTACTGTCACAAGCGGCATCTCATTATCAAGGGCGAAAGCCTGCGCGGCGGTGTTCTTCTCGTCGCATATGAGCAGGAATTTTTCGTTGTGACCGTCAAACGCATCGTACTCTATTTCCGTGTCGCCCTCCGTTGTTATCGCAACTGTCATAAGGTCGCCGCAGTTTGCGAATGCGAGAGAGTCGATTCTTGCAACGGTGCTTCCGAGCAGTACCTCGTTGAGATGGGGGAAGCCGTTGAACGCATTCTTGCCTACGGAGGTGACGCCGTTGCCTATTACAACGCCCGTGACATCGTCTGCGGTGCTGCTCCATGCGAAGTCCTCAGCGTTGTCGTAGGAATACATATCGCCGCTGCCCTCGACAGTTATCTGGAAGAGGTCGGGCTGCAGGCTCCATGTGAGGTTATCTCCGCAAACGCCGCTCGTCTGGCCGTAGTTATAGACAATCTTGATATTTTTGAGCGCCGAGGCAACGTCGGTGACGTTTATCTTTTCCCAGTCGCTTTTGCTGCCGCGGTAATATATCGTGTCTATCTTGCTCGTGCCGCCGAGCGCACCGGACTCTATTTTCTTTATGCCCTTGCCGAGAACGACCGTCCTGAGATTTTTGCATATCGGGAATATGTCCTTAAAGGTATCTATTTTGTCGTTGAACTCAAAATGTGTCAGCGGTGTGCGCTCAAAAACGCTGTCTCCCAAGTATTCGACAGAGTCGGGGAGATAGAAGTTTGTCATGGCGCAGCCTGAGAATGCCACAGAATCTATCATCCTGACCGTGTCGGGAACGGTGGTTATTTTGAGCGAGCTGCAATTCCTGAACGCGCCGAACGGGATTTTTTTGATTGCAAAGGAGAAGGTCACGTCCGTGAGGTTCGAGCAGCTGGAGAACGCATATTGCTCTATGCCGCAGCTTATGTCGAAAGTAAATGCCTTTTCAAAGTTCGGACAGTGGAGCAGGAGCGATTTGTCTTTGTTATAGAGCGCACCGAGACTGTCTGCGCTGTAGCTCGGGTTGTCTGCGTCTACCGTGACCGCCGCGGGGCATCCTGCGAAGGTATAGCCGGGAATTGATATCACCGTAAGATTTTTCGATATATTTATCTCTTTGAGCGCGCAGTTTGTGAAAGCCCCATAGCTTATCTTTGTGACTGAATCCGGGATGTTCACGCTTTCAAGCTTTTTGCAGCCCGAAAAGCATTCCTGAGGAATAGTTTCAAGACCCTCGGGCAGGGTTGCTTTTGTCATTTTGCTGCAATTTTTGAATGCGCCTGTGCCTATTGTCTTTACGGAGTCGGGGATAGTGATGTCAACAAGCTTTGTAGCGTTGTAAAAGGCGCGGTCGCCGATGGTTTCAAGTCCGCTCGGGAGATTGACATCGGTGACTCCCGTGCTCGCGAACGAATATGGCGCGATTTCTTTTACCGTCGATGCAACCGTGCACTCGACAACGTCGTAACTTGCCGTTGTGTGCCTGTCGGGGAACCTGATGAGCTTTGTCTTGTCCTTGTTATAGAGCACGCCGTTGAGCGAGCTGAGATACGGGTTGCCGGAATCGACCTCGAAAGATGTCATGTAGTAGAACGCCGTTGAGCAGTCGTTGAATATCTGACCGTCCGTTATGTTGATGCCCTTGCCTATTTTGACCTTGAGGCCGTAGGTGTTTATTTCCGCTGTGCTCCATTTGTTCAGGTCGTTGACAGTCAAAGTTCCGCTTCCCGTCATGGTCACGGTGTTTGAATCCTTGTCGTATGTGAGCGTTATCTCCTCCGGCTCTTCCTCTTCGCTGTAGTTATAAACAATATTTGCCGATTTAAGCGCGTTGTTGCCGGAGCTGTAAACGGATATAAGGTTCCAGAGCTCCTCCGTGCCGCGGTAGTTTACGGTCTTGAGCGATGAGTTGAACGCCGTGCTGTCGATTCGCTGGAGCGTTGCGGGAAGAGTCACGGTGTCGAGGCTTGTGCATCCGTTAAATGTATTTTCGGGGATGATATGCAGGTCGTAGGCGATGTCAACATTCCTGAGATTTTCGCAGCCCTTGAATGCATATTCGCTGAGGTTGCATCTGACCGTGTAGTCGAAAGTATAGGGGAGATTCGGGCAATAGTAGAGCAGGGTCTTGTCCTTGTTGTAGAGCACACCGAGCTCATCCGTGCTGAAATATTGGTTCTCCGGATCGACCGTCAAAGCGATGTTGAGTCCGCCCATATTTCTTCCGGGAGTGCCTTTGAATTCACGAAGATTTTTCGGGAGCTTCAGGGATTTAAGTTTGGTGCAGTCCCAGAATGCGATATCGCCTATGGTCGTCAGCGAATCGGGAAGATTGACTGTTTCGAGATTTCGGCATCTGTCAAAGGCAGACGTCGGTATTGCAGTAACGCCCTCTTCAAAAGTTACCTTTGTAATAGAGCTGCATTGTGCCAGAACACTCTGTCCTATTGAAGTAACAGTTCCGGGTATTGTGATATAAAGCAGGCTGCTGTTTGAAAACGCGAAGCCCTCAATAGTCTCAAGACCGTCGTTGAGAAATACGGTTTTGAGAGGGGCATACTCAAAAGCAGCGTAAGAAATGGTCTTTACGGTATCCGGAATGGTATAGAACGAAAATTCATTATTCCTTGACGGGTATTTTAACAGCACGGTCTGATCTTTGCTCATAAGCATGCTGTCGGGGCTGCAGAGATATTTGCTGTCCGCATCCACTTCAAATGCCTTGACAAAATTGAAGTGATTAAATACCAAACCGCTTTTGATGTCTACATCTGCGCCGATCTTTACATATTCGGCGTTCCAAGCCGATGTGCTGAAGGCGTCAGAACTTGCGTCAAGTGTGCCGCTGCCGCTCAAAACAAGCGTCTTGTCGGCGGCGGTATACACCCAGTTAACGCCGTTCAGCGTACCGCTCGCGTCCGAGCCGTCGGCGAAAGCCGCCCCCGCGCAGCCTGCCAGAATAAGCGCCGCGAGAGCAATGCTCAAGAATCTCCTGAGCTTTTCTTTGATTTTACCCTTCATTTTTTCTTGCACCCTTTCTCATTATCATCATCACTTCAACAGTGAAATGTCCGTCTTCATATTTGAGATTTACTTCGCCGTTATATTTTTTTGCCGCATTCTTTATGCTCCCGATGCCGAGTCCGTGGTTTACGCTGTCTGCTTTAGTTGTCTTTACACGGTTGTTCTTTATCTCGACAGGTTGGAGGGTGGGGTTGCTGACGGTGAGCATGAAAACCGCGGAATTTACGGCGGCACGCACATTGATTATCGCATTTTCAATCGACTTGCTCGCTTCAAGGGCGTTGTCGAGCGCATTTGCAAGGATTGTGCAAAGGTCGATGTTGTCTATACCGTCGCTCGGGATGATTCCGTCAAAATCTATTTCGGTTTTCTGCGAAACGGCCGCAGAATTTTTCTCGGCGAGTATGGCGTCCGCGAGATGGTTTCCGGTTGAAAATGTATTCTTTGTCGCGTCGAGTCTGCCGTAGAGCTCGTCTATGTATTTTTCCGCTTCGTTATATTGACCGCCGCCTATCAGGGCTCTTACGGAGATAAGATTGTTCTTGAAATCATGGCGAAACACGCGCATATCACGGTTCTTTTCAACCATGTTGCTGTAATGGTTGAGCTCGAGCTCGAGCTGCTTTTCCGTTGCGCGTTTTTTCTGCGAGGCAGTGAGATATTTTATTACCAGATACGCTATGCAGCCGACGATAAGCAGCGAAGAAAACATCGTCAGCGAGTTTGCGGTCTCTTTTGTGTATTCCGCGTTGAACGAGACCGTGACGCTGTAATATGCGGCGAGAAAAGCCGCGTATATCATCAGGCTTGCGACAGGCGGGAATTTGTCGAAGGCTTCCGTGAGGTCTGCTCGTCCGTTCTTTCTGACTATCAGTGCGGTGACGGCGAATATAATTAGATATATGACAATACGGGTTATCAGCTGACCTATGACGCCGAGCCTCATGGCATAGTTTAATATGAACGCCAGGTAGTCAAGGCTCGATACCATGGCTATTCCTATCCATAAAAAGGCCGTCTTTTTGCGCGACTTGAACATCAGATAGGGATAGACGATGTGGCACAGAGTCGATGTCATGTCAACGGTGTCGGCCACATCGAGGTATTTCGGCAAAAATGCCGGAGCGAAGCTGAGCACAGCGAGGACGAAACAGAAAACAGTGAGCGGGATTTTTCTCGTTTTCGTTTCGTAACCGACCGAATACAAAAATGTGTGTACAAGAAGAATACAGCACACACAGCTGACGAGATTCAGCGGAGCACAGAGCGCTGCGAATGTATTCATAGCGCAGACCTCCCCGCATCGCCTCCGCTGCGCTGCCGGGTCAGCTGAAAGAGCCTGCTCGATATCCTGTTAATGTGGTTTGGTCCTATGGGGAGACGTCTCTCCAGATTTTTTATGTATATGCTCTTGTTGTCAAACGACTCTATCATCGCAAGGTTCGTCAGGTAGGCGCGATGTGTGCGCTGAAACCAGAAAGGGGAGAGCTCCCTCTCAAAGCTGTTGAGCGATTTTCTGCATACGAAAACTCTCTCCTCGCCGTTTTCTTCATAGTGGATATGCGTGTTCTTGAGCTTGACTTCGATAAAATATATCTTGTCTATATCGATAAGCATTGACTCTCCGCCGTTCTTGACAAGCAGTCGGCGAAACGCATACGCGTCTACGTTGAGCTCGTTGAGCGCCTGATAGAGCTTTTCTTTTTCAACGGGCTTGATGAGATAGCGATGGGCGTGAACCTCAAATGCATCATAGACGATGTCGTCATACCGCGAGATGAATATAATGGTTTTTGTTGTCATATATTTCTCTCTGATACGTTTTGAAAGCTCGAGCCCGTCTATTCCCGGCATCAGGTAATCGAGAAGAAAAACATCAAACTCGTCTATCCGTTTTGCCAATTCTTCGGAATCGGAAAAGGCGGTAGCTTCTATCCCGTAGGACGACTTGCGCGGGTACTCCTCAATGAGCGACATGATTTCACGAAGCTCGCGAATGTTGTCCTCGCATACTGCGATTCTTAACAATATTATCTACTCCCCCCAATAATATCTTCCTTTTCATATTTTAATAGATTATACAAATTCTGTCAACGATTTTTGAGCGTTTCAAACAAGAAAAGTTGCTTTATACCAAAAAAACCGCGGTTAATACCGCGGGGAAGAAGTTAATTCTTTTTAATATTTTTGCTTTTTTCAGGCAATCCCTGCGAAATATACGGAAAGGAATTTTCGGTCTGGGCGGTGGGCTGAATGTTGTACGTGCCGTATTTGTTCACCATGTCAAACACGTCCTCGGGCTCGCCCGTTACGGAAGCGGCGCTCGGGGTAGGGCAATCACGCTTGGAAATCTTTTTTCTTTTATTCTTGTCCGTTTTCATTCACTCTTTCTTGTGAGAATATTTTATATTGTATTTGTTATTATTCCCGCCAATCGCCGAAATAATTTATTTGTTAACAAATTTTAAAGAAATTTTTGTATTCTATTTAATGTCTATTGCTTTTCATCTCCGAAATATTGTATAATTATGACACATTTACAAAAGGAGTGTCGCTTTTTATGAAAGAAGAACACAGAAAGTATGCTCAAGAGGTGTATGACATAGTCAATCACGCCTCGAAGAACATCGGTTCAAGATTGCCGGGTACCGACAATGAGAAAAAATTTGCGGCCTATATGGGCGATAAGCTCAGAGAGATAGGCATCG
>OOBN01002681.1_pt1 | contig 10463 bp, 11 predicted proteins | sample 1671091 | NCBI WGS metagenome assembly OOBN01 (sample SAMN06348121, study PRJEB24527) | human gut metagenome | biome: human gut; feature: ankylosing spondylitis patient; material: feces | host: Homo sapiens | place: China | collected 2015-10 | reverse complement strand
CCACCGAGATCTACACTCTTTCCCTACACGACGCTCTTCCGATCTGTATAACCCGTGTAGCACCAGACGTTCTGCCCCGTGCGCTCCTTCACCAGCCGCAGAAAGGCTGCCATGGCTTCGGGCTGCAACAGCGGATCGCCGCCGCTGAGCGTCACCCCGTCGAGAATCGGATTCGCGGCGATTGCGGCGCAGATAGTTTCGGCACGCTCCACGGTCAGCGGCTCGCCCCGCCGGGGATCGTGGCTCTCGGGGTTGTGGCAGCCGGGACAACGGTGCGCGCACCCCGCGAAATAGATCGCATAGCGCAGCCCGTAACCGTCGGAGATGGTTTCGGGATAGATGCCGATGATTCTTAATAATTCCATTGCGTTTTCATAACATGAATACAACTCCGTCGGTCGCGATTCACGGCGGAACGCCGTGTTTACAAATCTGACCCACCTCTAAACTTTAGGCGGGGACTTGCCGCACGCGACCGGAGACGGCGGCAAAAAGGGATTCTTCCGCCGGGTGAATTTTGATTTTAGGCGGGCGGACAGGGGGCCGCCAATTTCGATTATCGCAGAGCGGTTTTCGGGCTTCGTGAAGTGGGGCGAAGCAGGAGCATACGAACGTATGTAACTGTTTCGCCCCGCAAGGGAAGTGCAAAAGATGCCGGTGAGAATCGAAATTACCGGTGCTTTACCCGATCGCGCTCCTCGGCCTGCTTGGCCGAGTTCCACGATTCGAGGCTGCCTGTCAGGTAACCCGTGATGCGGCGCATGCGCAGGATGTCGTCCGAACCGCAGACGGGACATTTCGAGTAGATCACCCCGCGGTGGCCGCACTTGCGGCAGGTGTCGATCGGATGGTTGATCGAGCCGTAGCCGATCCCCTCGTCCTGCATCACCTTGACGATCTTGAGGATCGCCACGGGATTCTTCCGGGCCTCGCCGTCGAGTTCGACGTAGGTGATATGCCCGCCGCGCGTGATGGCGTGGAACGGCGCTTCGAGGCGGATTTTCTCGACGATGGAAACCGGCTCGCGCACGTCGACGTGGAACGAGTTGACGTAGTAGTCGCGGTCGGTGACGCCCGGAATCTCCCCATAACGCTTGCGGTCCATGCGCGTGAAGCGTCCGCTCAATCCCTCGGCCGGGGTCGCCAGCACCGAATAGTTCAGCCCGTATTTGGCCTTGTACTCCTCGACCACGCGGTTCATCACCGTCACGGCGTCGTAGAGCGTCTGCCACGCCTCCTTCGAGGTCGCATGGCCTTCGCCGTAAATCGCCACCATCGCGTTGTGTCCGCCGATGAAGCCGATGCCCAGCGTGCCGTGCTTGAGCACGTCGCCCACCTCGTCGTTGGGCTGCAACCGGCCGCCGCCCTTCCAGACATCGTTCGACATCATAAACGGGAACTGCCGCGCAAGGGCCGTGCGCTGGAAGCAGTAGCGTTCGTAGAGCTGCTCGGCCATCATCGTGGCGGTCTTGCGCACCGATTCGAGGAAAATTTCGCGCGCCTCCTTGCGGATCGCGTGTTTGTTGCCGTCGGGAATCATGTCCCCGGCCTCGCGCATCGCCTCGATGGCCAGCCGCGGCAGGTTCATCGACGTGAAGGAGAGGTTGCCGCGCCCCCACGACGACTTTTCGCCGTGCAGATTCTCGAAGACGCGCGTACGGCACCCCATCGTCGCCACCTCGTAGCGGAAGCGGTCGGGGTCGTCGATGCGCCACTTCTCGTGGCGGTTGAACGGTGCGTCGAGGAACATGAAGTTGGGGAACAGCGCCACCGACGTGGTGCGGCACGCCTCGATCAGCAGGTCGAAGTTCGGAGTTTTGAACTTGATCTCCCCGGCCAGCGCCTTGTCGAAGTCCTTCACCGCTGCGGCATAGTCCTCTTCGGACCACGAAACGCCCTCCTTGACCTTGAAAATCTGGATCGGGAAGACCGGCACTTCGCCGTGCCCCAGCCCCTCGATCGTGGCGGAAAGCAGTTCGCGGATGACCATGCGGCCCTCGGGCGAAAAGTCCGTGCCGTAGTTCACCGAGCTGAACACCACCTGGTTGCCGCCGCGCGAGTGCATCGTATTGAGGTTGTGGATGAATCCCTCCATCGCCTGATGGGTCTCGCGGCGCGTCGTGTCGTAGGCCTGCCGCCAGATGCGTCGGATGTCCTCATCGGCGACCTCCACGCCCGACTGGCGCAGGGCGGCGAACAGACGCCCCACCGCCGTCTCGCAGGGTTCGATCGTCGGCACGTGTTCGGCGACCAGGGCCTTCAGCTCGGCGCGCTCCAGCGTCACGCCGCCCCGCACGCCGCACAGGAACAGCGTCATGTCGGTCAGGTGACGGCGGAAGGTTTTCAGCACGCCCGGGGCCATGAAATGGTCGAACGCCGGGATCGACTGCCCGCCGTGCTGCTCGTTCTGGTTGGTCTGGAAGACGATCGTGGCCAGCGTGGCGTAGCTCTGGATCGACTGCGGCGTGCGCACCGAGCCGTTCTTCGTCGAGAATCCCCGTTCGTAGATGTCACCCAGATCGTACTGAATGCACGTCGTGGTCTTGGTGGGATAGTAGTCCAGGTCGTGAATGTGGATGTCCCCGTCGCGGTGGGCGCGGCCGTGGCGCACGCCCACCAGATATTTCAGGGCGTAGTCCTTGGTGATCTCCGAGGCGAAGGTCATCATCTGCCCCGCGGGCGTGTGCGACGACATGTTGGCGTTCGAAAGGTTGATGTCGTTCTTCTCGACGGTCACGATGCCGTCCATGACGCTCTTGATCGACGAGCGGCGGTCGCGTTCGACGTTGCGCCACTCGCGGTAGATGATATAACGTTTGGCGATCGAGGGGTTGCGTTTCATCAGCCGCTCCTCGACCATGTCCTGAATCTCCTCGACCGAAATCTCGGCCTTCGTAATTGCCGCCGCCACGTCGGATGCGATCTGCTCGATGGCCTGCCCCTCGTCCGTTATGCCGCCCGCGCGAAAGGCCTTCGTGATGGCGCGGACGATTTTATCCAGAGAAAAAGGCTCGGTTTTACCATCACGTTTGATGATGGAAATCTGCGTGTAATCCATTGTAATATGAGTATATACGTTTCACAACAGGCCCCGTTTCCCCGCAGGGCCGACATTGCATGCGCAAAGGCAGGTCTTCTGACTCGCACCGACCCGCAGGCGGCCTTCCCGTCCCCCGCGGGACAGTGGCTCGACGATTCGCCTGCGGCATTGAAGTGCATACAGCAGCGGGAACTGTCCGGGATTCGCACCCGATTCCCTCTTATCCTCCGCCCCGGCGGGACGAAGGATACCTTTGCGGGTCACAAAAGTCTCCATTATTCCCCGACTTTCAAAATTCCGGAGCAGGAAGTTTTCAACATTTTGTGAAAGGCCCCGAATTTCGTATCTTCGCCCCCGCAAACCGGAAAATCGTAACTCCATGACACAGAAAATAACACACGTCTGCCAGGGAACCTGCTCCCGGCAAATCGACGTCGAACTCGAAAACGGCGTCGTCCGAAGCGTCTCCTTCACGGGCGGCTGCCACGGCAACCAGCAGGGAATCGCGGCGCTCGTGCGCGGGATGACGGCCGCGGAAGCCGTCGCCCGGCTCGAAGGCATCGACTGCCGGGGCCGCGGCACGTCGTGTCCCGATCAGCTGGCAAAAGCGCTGAAAAAGGCGTTATAAAACGCCCCGGCCCGGCCGGGTACGGATTTTGCACTCCGAAAAGCGTTCCAAAATGCAAGACTATGTATTTTCTATGGTATCTGCTGATCGGACTGGCCGCCGGATGGATCGCCAACCTGATCGTCAAGGGAGGAGGTTCGGGACTCTTCGTCAACCTGATCGTCGGGCTTATCGGAGGCGTACTGGGCGGCTGGCTCTTTTCGCTCTTCGGATGGGTTCCCGTCGGCACGCTGGGCAGTCTGGCGACGGCCGTCATCGGCTCGGTCATCCTGCTGTGGATCGCCGCGCTCATCTCACACCGCAAGATCCGCTAAACAAACGTATGCACGAAAAAGGCGGTCGCATGACCGCCTTTTCGTGTTGAGCTGCCGGGATTCGAACCCAGAACGACAGAACCAAAATCTGCTGTGTTACCATTACACCACAGCTCAAACATTCGCTCGAAAGCGACTGCAAAGATAAACAAAAAATCGCAAAAACCAACCCCCGGATGCAAAATTGGCAGGGACAAAACCGGACCTCTGCCGGATTTTTCGTATCTTTGCTTCAGTTACCCTGTAAATAAACGCAAACGATATGATTCCGACAATGATTCTGCTCTTCGTGGTGGGCTATCTGTTCATCGCGCTGGAGCACAAAACCAGGATCGACAAATCGGCCGTCGCCCTGCTGATGGCCGGAGCGATCTGGACCGTGTTCAGCCTCCTGGGCAACGACCCGCACATTCAGCACGAGCTGGTGGACCAGCTGGGCGACACGTGCGAAATCCTGGTCTTCCTGATCGGGGCCATGACCATCGTGGACCTGATCGACAGCTACGGCGGCTTCAACGTCATCACCGACCACATCACCACGCGCAACAAGCGTAAACTGATGTGGCTGCTGGCGATCATCACCTTCTTCATGTCGGCCGCACTGGACAACATGACCACCACGATCATCATGGTCATGCTGCTGCGGCGGTTGATCGCCAACAAGAAGGAACGGTGGATTTTCGCCAGCGTGATCGTCATCGCCGCGAACAGCGGCGGCGCCTGGTCGCCCATCGGCGACGTGACGACCATCATGCTGTGGATGCGCGGCAACGTCACGGCCGCCAACCTGATCGCCAACCTCTTCCTGCCGTGCCTCGTGTCGGTCGTGATCCCTGCGGCCATCGCCAGCCGCTACGTCGCCGACCGCCCCGCCGCCGCGGTCAGCGCCAAGGCCCTCGCATCGGGATGCCCCGAATGCATCGGTCCGCGCCTGCGTCTATTCATCCTTATTGTGGGCGTCGTAAGTCTGCTGTTCGTGCCGGTGTTCAAAAGCCTCACCGGACTGCCGCCCTACATGGGCATGATGGTGTCGCTGGGATTCATGTGGATTCTGACCGAAATCATCTACGACCGCAAACGCAGCATCCGCAACATGGAGGAGTCGATCCAGCCGCGCGTATCCAAAGTCCTCAAGCACATCGACATGCCGACGATTCTCTTTTTCCTCGGCATCCTGATGGCCGTGGGCGCGTTGCAGACCGGCGGCGTGCTGACCGACATGGCCGACTGGCTGGACAAGAATGTCCACGAAGTGTTCACCATCGCGGGCGCCATCGGCATCCTCTCGTCGGTGGTCGACAACGTGCCGCTGGTGGCGGCCTGCATGGGCATGTACCCGGTGGCCGACGTCGCAACGGCTGCGGCGAGCGCCGACCCGGCTTTCGCACAGAGTTTCGTGGCGGACGGGCTGTTCTGGCACCTGCTGACCTACTGCGCCGGCGTGGGCGGCAGTCTGCTGATCATCGGCTCGGCGGCCGGCGTCGTGGCGATGGGACTCGAAAAGATCAATTTCGGCTGGTACCTCAAACGCATCTCGCTGCTGGCCCTGTCCGGCTATCTGGCGGGCATCGCGGTGATCTGGCTCGAACACGTCCTGATCGGGCTTTGACCGAAAAGTTCCGGATGCGTCGTGCGCCCAGAATATTGCCGATCACGGGTTTGCCCCATAACAGTATAATCAGAGGTTGGATAAAATATTTTTATCCAACCTCTGATTTACAGCCAAATTATCAGCAATTTGTAAGTCAGGAACTCCAATATCAATTTAGTAAGAGTACCCTTGCGGAATCAATGCCAGATGTACCCCGGAAGATGTGGATAGACCATTTTTCAACACCCGACATTCGATATCGTGAAGTACGGGTTCATCGGTATCCGACGCAAAATCAGCGGTGGGAGCGGGCCCCGAAACCGCTGATACAGCTGCATAGGCATTTACCAGACCATAACCCACAAATTGGTTCCATAATCCGTTCAATCGAAGCGGATCGACACCATAAGTGTTGCCGCCGATCTTTCGGGTAGTTTGTTCGATAATATTGCGTACCCGCCATACCGAAAGATCGGGATCCGTTGCCCATATCAAAGCCACGATGCCGGAAACATGGGGAGCAGCAAAAGATGTGCCCGACACACAAGTATATCCACCGGTCACATCTGTTGTCCAGATTTCACGCCCGGGAGCGACAACATCCAATGAAGAACCATAACCGGAGAAATCCGATTTGTACCCATTCCGATCTATTGCACCTACTACTAACGTTGCAGAAGGTGCTCCCGCTGCCGGCTGTGATACAGCACTGCCTTTATTGCCCGATGAAAAAACAACGATGCATCCTTTACCATGAGCATATGTTATAGCATTATTGATTTCGGATATTGGAGAAGATGTATCAAATGACCATGAATTATTAATTACGCGCGCACCATTATTTGCGGCAAACCGAATTGCATTCGCAAAATTGGTCGTGGTGGAGGCAGCTATGCCAAGCTCGTTATCAGTATAACAAATACTGATGGGCATGATTTTCACTCCGGATGCAACGCCTGCAATGCCTTTGCCATTATTAGCCGTGGCTCCGATAACACCGGCAACCTTTGTGCCGTGATCTCCGTATAGCCCACTTGGAATTCCTCCCGTGTGAGCGTTGTAACTGACATTATACAAATGTAAATCATCATGGTTATTATAAACACCGTTATCGACAACCGCAACGATAATATCGTTGATATATGGAAAAGCAAAGGCATTCCTTGCGTTCACATAATTGATATCGATCCCCGAATAAGAGACGTTTTTCAGATTCCATTGATAGCTGAAATAGGTATCGTTCGGAGCGGCGTCGGGCATCGACTCAACGATAAACTCGGGTGTTGCATACTCAAACGCGCCCGATTCATACATAAAATTCGCCATTTCGAGCGCATTCCCTTTCGACTCCTTTGTACACGAAAGATAATAGATACTCGGGTCGAATTCGTTTTCTCCCAATATCTCCAGATTATACTCTTCCGCGATTTTTTGAAGTTTGGCAAGGTCTTGCTCTCCTGTCAGTTGTACGCTGAATACATTCGTTATGCCGAGATCGGCGCCATCGCTTGTTTTAAAATAGGGAGCCTCATACACTACATCCTGCGGATTAATCGATTTTTGTTGGGCGTTATCCAGCGTAAACGACGTAAGACTTTTTTGCATGCGGAACTCTTTTGACGATCTTATGCCCAGCGCAGCATAGTTATCAATAGTTCTGGTATTTCCCCCACGGATATTTACGGCCGATTTGCGAACACTTTCAATTTTTGCGGTTTCAACCAAAACATACGACTTGTTCTCGTTGACCGTTAGTGGGATTTTCACACCGTCACACCAAATAATAATAATCAGACGAACCCACAGACGCACGGGTCGCGGGAACGTTTTCTTGATATTCCTCTGACAAAATGTCATCCTGGCAACCATAAAATGTTATGACTGCAATGATAAGAGAAAGCAGCTTTTTCATGATATTAAGAATATCTAAATTATGATTTTGTTGACAGTAAGCGTTTTTTCGGGAAGTTTGTCGTATAGTCCCCAGAAATAAAAAATAGTCATAATCGCCGGAGTACCACCCTTCAGTTGCTTATACACCAAATTCAATGTCATCTTATCGGATTCGGTATCGACGGCCTGCTTCTCGAAAGAGTATCCGGGATGCCCCATCCAATGCTGTCCAATAATAAGGGTATATTTGTCAAAGTCGATTACTGGCAGCTCGACCGAAGGAGGTGCAACGGCCTCGAACTCTTCCATGCTGTTGATCACAAAACATTCGATGTCGCGATCATCGATCTCGCTGAAATTGAATTCCGGCTCGGGATGCGAACTGGAACTCGAAGGCAGATAGGTCTTGAAAAAAGCCGATACGTCCGCGGAGGCTGTGACGGGAGGAGTGCCGATATATTCGGATTCTTCCGAGTCGTTGCATGCGACAAACCCACCCAGTAGAAGCAGGGCTGCTGTCAAAGTCAAAATGCGAGTTTTCATAGTTTGAAGTTTAAGGATGAAACATTGAAGGCAGGTTCGCGAGAGTCTTACGGATAATTACAATATGTAGTTGTAATGGATGTAGGGCAAAAATAACGAAAAAAATCAATTATGCAAATTCAACCGCCAATAATTCAGCAAGATTAAGTAGTATAAGCACAGAAATTTACAGGTATCGGCCGACTTGAACAGAATTGTACACAAACGAAAAGGATCGAGCCCTGTCCAAACACGGAGCCCAATCCTTCGATCCGGCATAAATAACTACAAATCAAGCTGTACGTCTTTTCGCAGACGCAGAAGATCCGGAGCTTTTCCGTTACTTCACCTTGGCCATGAATTTTTCCCGGTCGACGATGTAGCGGACATGGATGCCCTCGCCGATCAGCCCCTCGGCGTCGCGGGCCCCGACGTTGAAGGTCAGTTTGCGCCCCTCGACTTCGGCAAGCACGGCCGTGGCGGTGATTTCGGCGCCAAGCCCCGACGGCTTGATGTGCGTGACGTTCATCTCGGCGCCGACGGTGGTCGCGCCTTCGGGAAGTTCGCCGGCAACGGCCGTCATGGCGGCGTTCTCCATCAGCGCCACCATCGCGGGGGTGGCGAAAACCGCAAGGTCGCCCGAACCCATCGCGGCGGCCGTGTTGCCGGCGGCGACGGTTGCGGCGCTGCGGGCGGAAAGTCCTTTTTCAAGCATAATATTCGCTGTTCGTAATTCGTTTATCGCGGTGAATCGTTATCTTTGCCGGAGACACCCCGGCAAACCGGATGCAAAACCGCACGGGTTTTCATCCGGACTCCGCCGCAAAGGTACAAAAAATTCGCCGCCGTTGAAAAAGTGGATACTCCTCATCGCCCTGCTCGCCGCCGCGCTTTCCCAAGCGCAGGCGCAGGGAGGCCGTGGCTTCTGGCATCAGGAGTGGACGGTCGAGAAGGGCGATTCGATCCCGCTGGTCCACGTCCTGCCGGTCTACGTCTTCAGCCGCCCGGTCGACCTGCGCCGCTACCGCCGGCTGGTGGACGCCGTGAAAAAGGTCTACCCCATCGCGCAGATCGCCAAGGCCAAGATGGCGACGATGGAGGAGGAGTTGTGCCGCCTGCCGACCAAAAAGGCCCAGAAGGAGTATATCAAACAAATCTACCACGAGATCAAGGACGAATACACCCCCGTGCTGAAACACATGACCCGCACGCAGGGCCGCGTGCTGCTGAAACTCATCGACCGCGAAACCGAATACACCGCCTACGAGGTGTTGAAGGAGTTCCGCGGCGGTTTCGTGGCGGGATTCTGGCAGGGCGTCTCGAAAATCTTCGGTCAGAACCTCAAGTCGGAATACGACAGGGAGGGCGAGGACCGGATGATCGAGCAAATCGTGATTTATTACGAAGCCGGACTGCTCCGGTAGCGACGGACGGACCGGGTAACGGAGGGACCGGGTAACGGAGGGACCGTTCCGGAATCCCGCTCCTAAAAATTGAACGACAGCCCCACACCCAGCCCCATATAGGAGCGCGAAGGCCGAAACTCCCCGGCCCGGAAATTATCGGTCAGGTAGCAGTGATAGGTGAAGTCGCCGAAGAGGTTGAACCGCCAGATCGGGATGATCAGCCGCGCACCCGCGTCGAACGTACAGGAGAAACGCTGCCGGACGGTATAGGGCCGCCACGAAGGGTCGGTCGTCGAATAGCCTTCGGTCGTGAACGGCCCGCACATCAGCCCCGGGGTAAAGCCCGCATGGACCTCGAACCCCGAGGGCAGGATCGCAAGCAGCACGTTGAGAAACGTACTGCCCACGTCCGCCCCTCCGCCGGAATAAGCGCCGTAAGGATCTGCATAAGAGCCGTTGTAGTAATTATTCTGCACGCTCCGCTCCCGGCTCTCCCGGCGCCAGGACGAGGCGATACGTCCGGTCCGCCAGGTGAATTGCAGCGGCACGGAGAAATAGTTCTCGGCATCCTCGTCGACGAAGACGTTCAGCCCCGTTCGAAAACCGATATTGTAAAAATTATAACGGGCATAGTCGATCGAAAAGGCCTGCAATTCGGGTCCCCGCCCGTCGCCCACGTAAAGCTGCGCTCCGTAGCGCACGCCCAGTTCGTTGTCGAAGGTCTTCGGGACGGGTGGCATTTCGTGCTCGCCGGGATAGACGAGGGTTTGCGCCGGAGCGGTCCCGGCCGTGACGGCAAGCAGCAGGAAAAGAAATTTCTTCATTGCATGACGGTTAGGTTCAGTTGTAAACATAACTATTTTTCACGGCATAACAAAATTTCCACGGCGGATTGTGCTTTGTGAATTATTGATTATCTTTGCGCTCGGATAATTTCAGAAGTCATGTTTGAAAATTTAACAGATAAACTCGAACGGTCGTTCAAAATTCTCAAAGGCGAGGGGCGCATCACCGAGATCAACGTAGCGGAGACGCTCAAGGAGATCCGCCGCGCGCTGATCGACGCCGA
>OOBN01002678.1_pt1 | contig 10470 bp, 6 predicted proteins | sample 1671091 | NCBI WGS metagenome assembly OOBN01 (sample SAMN06348121, study PRJEB24527) | human gut metagenome | biome: human gut; feature: ankylosing spondylitis patient; material: feces | host: Homo sapiens | place: China | collected 2015-10 | reverse complement strand
AGATGCGCCGCCGCGTCCACGTCCTGCCACTTGACCTCGTAACCCGCGCCGTGCGCGCAGAACACGGAGCTTGTCGGATTTTCCAGATCGCGCGCTGGGTCGTAGCCCAGCTCTTTTACGATCTGCTCCTGCTCCCGGCAGGGCCGGTAGCCGCTGACGCGCAGCTGGATGCGTCCGCGGCCCCTTGTATAGGCCGTAAGCTCCGTCTGATACTCCCGCAGCAGCCGCACAGGCGCGCTTCCGCGCAGAATGGTCTGTTCCCCTTCCTGCTCCGGCGGCTCATATTCGCCCTGCATCCGCTGGATATCCGTGATCGCCCGGCCCACGCTCGGCACGGGCAGCTCCATGCGGAACGCGTACCACGGTTCGAGCAGCACGGACTGCGCCTTCATGAGGCCCTGCCGCACGGCGCGGTAGGTCGCCTGCCGGAAATCGCCGCCCTCGGTATGCTTCAGGTGGGCGCGGCCCGCGATGAGGGTGATCTTCACATCGGTCAACGGGGCACCGGCCAGCACACCAAGGTGCTGTTTTTCTTCGAGATGGGTCAACACCAGACGCTGCCAGTTCTTATCCAGCACCTCTTCGCGGCAGTCGGCCGCAAACTGCATCCCGCTGCCGCGGGGCAGAGGTTCCAGCTTGAGGTGGACTTCGGCATAGTGGCGGAGCGGCTCATAGTGGCCCACGCCCTCGATGGCCTCGGTGATCGTCTCCTTATATAAAATGCCGCCGGGGCCGAAGCACACCTCCAGCCCATAGCGCTCTGCCAGCAGGCTCCGGAGCACCTCCAGCTGGATCTCGCCCATGAGCTGGACGTGGATCTCGCCCAGCGTCTCGTTCCAGACGACGTGGAGCTGGGGTTCCTCTTCTTCCAGCCGGTGGAGCTTGCCGAGGGCTGCGTGTACGTCGGCCCCCTCCGGCAGAAGCACCTGATAGCTCAGCACCGGCTCCAGGACCGGCAGGTCGCCGTCCCGCTCTGCGCCCAGCCCCTCGCCGGGGCGGGCTTTGGTCAGTCCGGTGACGGCGCAGACCTGCCCCGGCCCGATGCGCTCGGCCAGCGTATACCTGGCACCGGAGTAAAGGCGGAGCTGGTTGGCCTTTTCGGCCCATGGCTCCCCGTCCACTTCGCCGGTGAGCTGGGCCTTGACCTTCAGTTCGCCGCCGGTCACGCGCAGCCAGGTCAGCCGGGCCCCCTGCTCATCCTGCGAGATCTTGAACACCCGTGCACCGAAAGCTTCCAGCGCGGGAGCCGGGCGGGTGAAGCGGTCCAGCCCGGCCAAAAGCTCGTCCACACCCTCCAGCCTGAGCGCTGCACCGAACCAGCATGGAAAAACATGCCGCCGGGCGATGGCCGGGAGAATGTCGGCATCGGTCAGTTCCCCTTTGTCGAGGACGGTTTCCATCAGCCGCTCGTCGCAGAGGGCCAGCGCTTCGTCGCGGGCGGACGCATCGGCCCCGAAATCCACAAAGCCGTCCCCCAGCCGATGGTTGAGCTGTTCCAGCAGCGCCTCCCGGCCGGGGCCGGGCAGGTCCATTTTATTGAGGAAAACGAAGGTCGGGATGTGATACCGCCGCAGCAGACGCCAGAGCGTTTCCGTGTGGCTCTGGACGCCATCAGTGCCGCTGATGACCAGCACTGCATAATCGAGCACCTGCAGGGTGCGCTCGGTCTCGGTGGAAAAGTCCACATGGCCGGGGGTATCCAGCAGGGTGAAGTCGGTGTTTCCTGCCGTCAGCAGGGCCTGTTTGGAAAAGATGGTGATGCCGCGCGCCTTTTCCAGCGCGTCGGTGTCGAGAAAGGCGTCCTTGTGGTCCACGCGGCCCAGCTTCCGGATGGCACCGGCGCGGTAGAGCATGGCTTCGGAAAGGGTGGTTTTGCCGGAGTCCACATGGGCGAGGATGCCCACCACCAGCTGCTTGTGCGGGTTTTCCATGGTCTGCACCCTTCCTTATAAAAAGCTGATGCAGAGCGCCACCACCACCAGCGGCACCCCCAGCACCAGATTGGAGAGCATACTGCAATAGGTACGCTCATCCGGCTCCAGCTCCTCAAAGGAGACGATCTTCTCGTCGGCATAGTCCATGATGGAGCGAGTGGCATGGAACTTTTTCTGCGGCTTGATCCCCTTGAACTCTTCGAGCAGGTGGTGGATGGTCAGGCCGTCCAGCCGCATATAGTCCACCCACGCCCAGATGAGCAGCACCACGCCGCACAGAAAGCCCGGTGCCTCCCACATGGAGAAGGTGCCGTCGCTGACATACCGCTCCCACAGCAGCATCAGCACAGCCACGATGGAAGTGCGGGTCACAGTTTTATATAAGATGGGATGAAGCATATAGCCTTTGTACATCGCGCGTAGTTTTTTCATGGTTTGCTCCTTATTCCGATACAGATACATTTTATTGTAGCATGTTTTTATGAAAAAAGATAGCAGAATCGTCCGTGGTGAAAAAACAGTCCACTTTTTTTCTTTGGAAGCCTGCCGCTTCCCGCAGCCACCCGGCGCTTTGGATTCTTTTGCATTTTTCCGCTGCTGCTTTTCATGCAAAAGCGGTTGTCACCCTTTTGTTTCCAATTCATTGCTTTAATCCATTGACTTCTTTTCAATACAGTGCTAAAATATCCGAAGTGCGACGTTTGCCCTTCCTGTGCATTTTTTCGTGGAGGACAGGCCACACTCGTTCAGGAATAGGAAAAAACAGCGCAGGCAGACCGCCTGTGCCAGAGATCTGGGAGGATCCATCCATGAGTATCAATTTTGAGTCTCACAAGCTCGACCGCCGCAGCTTCCTCAAGGGCGCAGGCATGGTCGGCGCAGCTGGGCTGCTGGCTGCCTGCGGCGGCAAGTCCGACAACGGCAGCAGCGCTGCTTCCACCAGCGGTGCCGCAGCCCCCAACACCACCGGTGCCACCCCGCTGAAGGAGTTCATCTCCTTTGAGAGCGGCAACCGGGAGCTGGAAAGCTGGAATATACTGTACACCCAGAGAGCTGAGGACGCCAACGTCATCACCAACCTGTGGGACGGCCTGCTGAGCTTCGACTGCTACGGCAAGGTCGTGCCCGCCATCGCTTCCAGCTGGGAGCACAACGACGATTCCACCGTCTGGACCTTCCACCTGCGCGATGACGTCGATTGGGTCGATGCCAACGGCGAGGTGAAGGACCACCTGACCAGCAAGGACTTCCTGGTCGGCTTCGAGTGGGTCATGAACGCCTACAAGAACGAGGCCAACAACACCTCCATGCCCAACGATACCGTCGTGGGCGCTGCCGATTACTACGAGCAGACCAAGGCAGCCGGCGACGCTGCCGCCGACATGACCTATGAGGACATGCTGGCTGCCGGTGTCGGCATCGAGGCTCCCGATGACTACACGCTGGTCTTCACCTGCAAGGATCCCTGCCCGTACTTCGACACCGTAGCGGCTTACAACAGCTTCTACCCCGTCGCTCCCGCCCTGCTCGACGAGCTGGGCATCGAGGGCTTCCGCGGCTGCGACAACACCACCATGTGGTACAACGGCCCGTACGTCGTCGAGGAGTATATCCAGGGCAACACCAAGAGCTATATCCCCAACCCCAGCTACTACGATGCAGCCAACGTCAGCCGCTTTGAGCGCCTGACCATCACCATGATCTCCGACGGCACCATCAGCCTGCAGCTGTACGAGAACCGTGAGCTGGACGAGGTCGATCTGGGCGAGAGCAGCATCGCCACCATCCAGGCCGATCCTTCCAACGTGTTCAACCAGCAGCTGTGCGAGAAGCGCCCCAAGAAGTTCAGCTACTGCTTCATCTTCAACTACGACAAGCGCAAGGCCGACGGCACCGCCGATGAGAACTGGAACAAGGCCATCGCCAACAAGGCATTCCGCCAGTGCTTCTCCAAGGGTCTGGAGCTGTCCAAGTTCTACGCTCGCTACAACCCCATCAACCCGCTGAAGTGCGAGAACGACTTCTTTACCATGAGCGGCCTGTGCTACACCACCGACGGCACCGATTACACCAGCCTGGTCGCTAAGGAGCTGGGTCTGGACGGCGAGAAGTATGATGGCAAGACCATGAAGCGTCTGCGCGCCAACAACGGCGACATCACCGACCTGAAGAAGCAGGCCATGGACGAGCTGAGCGCCATCGGCGTCACCTTCCCGGTGCACTGCTCTTACTATATCCTGGCCGGTTCCACCACCGCTCTGGACAGCGCGACCGTCCTGAAGCAGTGCTTCACCGACAGCTTCGGCGATGACTTCATCGTGCTGGACATCGAGACCTTCGTCTCCTCCACCATGAAGGAGGTCGTGGCACCCAAGCTGCAGAGCTTCGTCCACATGGGCTGGGGCGCTGACTTCGGCGATCCCATCAACTTCCTGGCCCAGATCATCGTCCACGACGACAACGCTTACTACAGCTGCAACATGACCAACATCGAGGGCATCGCCGAGAACGGTGCCGCCGATTACCAGAAGGATCTTGTGGCTGCCTACGAGCAGTTCACCGACCTGGTCAACGAGGGCCGCGTCATCGTCAATGACACCGATGCACGCTACGCTGCCTTCGCAAAGGCTGAGGCCTACTTCCTGGAGGAGAATCTGATCTTCCCCACCGTCTACGATGTGACCTGGTGCCTGACCCACGCCAACGAGTACAGCAAGATCAACGCCATGTACGGCCCCTGCAACTACAAGGCTGTCAACTGGGAGACCAGCGAAGAGGCTTACACCACCGAGCAGTACGAGGAGTTCGCTGCTGCATTCGATGCTGCCACCAAGGCCTGAGTTTTCCACCGCACCCCAAAATAAAAGTTAAAGGTTCGATAACATGTTAAAATACACGGTTAAGCGGCTGCTCCAGTCGCTTGTCACAATCTTTTTGATCGCAACAGCCGTCTTTTTGATGATGCGCTGTCTGCCGACGGACTACTACTTCACTGAGGAACAGCTCATGAAGTTCACCGATCAGCAGAAGACCGCTGCTCTGGAAGCAGCCGGCCTGACCGACCCCATCCCCACCCAGCTGATCAAGTTCTACAACAACCTGCTGCATCTGGACTTCGGCACATCCCGCCGCATCCAGAACGGTGCATCGGTGGTCAAGGTCATCGGCAAAAAGTTCGGCGTCTCGATGCGCCTGGGCCTCACCGCCTCCGGCATCTCTCTGGTGCTGGGTGTGCTAATGGGCATTCTGCAGGCCGCATTCAAGGACAAAGTGTTCGACTGGATCGGCACGGCTTACACCGTGTTCGTCAACGCAGTTCCTTCTCTGGTCTCGTATTCGCTGGTCCTGGTCTTCGGCTCCAAGTACCTGGGCTTCCCCACGCTGTACTCCACCCGCAATGTGGGTGCGTCCAGCGTGCTGCCCATCACCTGCCTGTCGCTGGCTTCCATTGCAGGCTATGCCCTGTGGACCCGCCGCTACATGGTCGATGAGCTCACCCGCGACTACATCAAACTGGCGCGTGTCAAGGGCCTGAGCTCCCGCGAGATCATGTTCAAGCACGTGCTGCGCAACGCCATGGTCCCCATGGTGCAGTATATCCCCCAGTCCATCCTGCTGACGGTCGGCGGCTCTCTGCTGATGGAGCGCTTCTTCTCCGTCCCCGGCATGGGCCCCCTGCTGACCGACGCCATCCAGCGTTATGACCTGAACGTCGTGCAGACGCTGGTCATCCTGTATGCCGTTCTGGGCATCGTGGGTGTTTTCTTGGGCGACGTGCTGATGATGGTGGTCGACCCGCGTATTACTCTGACCGGAAAGGAGGAAGCTCGCTGATGGCTAAGGCATCGGATTTTGAGGGCAAGAAGCAGGACGAACTGTTCTACTTCGTCGAATACTCTCCGGAAGAAGCCGAGCGCATCGGCTATTCCAACTATTCCTACTGGGGTTCCGTCATCCAGAACTTCCTCAAGCAGAAGGTCGCTGTCTTCTGCCTGATCCTGTTCCTGGCACTGAGCGCATTCTCCTTCATCGCACTGGCCATTGGCAAGTACGATTACACTGCCCTGATCTCGGATACGAGCAAGGCATTCATCAAGCCGAACAGCGAATACTGGTTCGGTACCGACAACCTTGGCCGTGACTACTGGTGCCAGGTGTGGTACGCCACCCAGATCTCCATCCGTCTGGCTCTGGTCGTTGCCGTTGGCGAGAGCATCGTCGGCGTCATCTTCGGCCTGATCTGGGGCTACGTCCGCAGCCTGGACCGCTTCTTCACGGAGCTGTACAACCTGATCGACAATGTGCCCTATATCATCTATATGACCCTGATCGCCCTGATGGTCGGTCAGAGCTTCTGGATCATGGCCATCTCGATGATCGCCATCAACTGGCTGTCCATGGCGCGCCGTGTCCGCAACATGGTCTTCATGTTCCGTGACCGCGAGTACAACCTCGCTTCCCGCTGCCTTGGCACCCCGCTGTGGCGTGTTCTGACCAAGAACATCCTGCCGTATCTGGTCTCTGTCATCATCCTGCGCATGGCGCTTTCCATCCCCGCCACCATCAACCTGGAGTCTACGCTGTCCTACCTGGGCCTGGGCCTGGGCATCGACACCCCGTCTCTGGGCCTGCTCCTGAGCAAGGTGCGCGGCTTCTTCCTGGATTACCCGTACCTGCTGGTCTTCCCTGCATCCATCGTGTCCATCATTTCGATCTCGTTCTACATCATGGGCAACGCTTTGTCGGATGCGGCAGACCCGCGCAACCACGTTTGATAGATTGGAGAGAGAAACGTAAATGGATAGAAAACCGATTATCTCTGCCAAAGACGTGGAGATCACTTTTAGCCTGCGCGGCCGCAAACTGAACGCCATCCGCAAGTGCTCGCTGGATCTGTATGAAGGCGAGACCCTCGCCATCGTCGGCGAGTCCGGCTCCGGCAAGTCCGTGTTCACCAAGACCTTTGTGGGTATGCTGGATGCCAACGGTACCATCACCGGCGGCTCCATCCTGTACGAAGGCCGCGATATGACCAAGTTCACCGAAAAGGACTGGCTTGGCGTCCGCGGTAAAAAGATCGCCATGGTCATGCAGGACCCGATGACCAGCCTGAACCCGCTGAAGAAGATCGGCAAGCAGATCCAGGAGAGCATCGAGCATCACCAGGGTCTGAAAGGCGAAGCCGCCAAGAAGGCCGCCATCGAGATGCTGGGCAAGGTCGGCATCCCCGACCCGGAGCGCCGCTACGAGCAGTATCCGCACGAGTTTTCCGGCGGTATGCGCCAGCGTGTCGTCATCGCCATTGCAGCGGCCTGCCGCCCGCAGATCCTGATCTGTGACGAGCCGACCACCGCACTGGATGTGACCATCCAGGCGCAGATCCTGCAGCTCATCCGCGATCTGCAGAAAGAGCTTGGCATGTCCGTCATCTACATCACCCATGACCTGGGTGTTGTGGCCAACGTGGCAGACCGCGTGGCCGTCATGTATGCCGGCCAGATCGTGGAATACGGCACCGTTCAGGAGATCTTCTACGACGCATGGCATCCCTACACCTGGGCGTTGCTGCAGGCTCTGCCGCAGCTGGGCACCAAGGGCGAGAGCCTGCCCACCGTGGATGGCACTCCCCCGAACCTGTTCAACGAGATCCATGGCGATGCTTTCGCCCCCCGCAACAAACACGCACTGGCGATCGACTTCGTGGCAGAACCTCCGTTCTTCCAGGTGTCCGAGACCCATGCAGCAAAGACCTGGTATCTGGACCCACGCGCGCCCAAGATCGAGCGCCCGCACTCCATCCAGAACCTTCGTGAGAAAATGGGAAAGATGGGAGGTTCCAACTTAAATGGCTGAGCGTGAAAAGCTGATTGAGCTGAAAGACCTTCAGATCACCTTTGGCTCTGGCAAAAAGAAATTTGTGGCTGTGGACCATGTCAATTTTGACATCTACAAGGGCGAGACCTTCTCGCTGGTCGGCGAGTCCGGCTCCGGCAAGACCACCATTGGCCGTGCCATCTGCCGCATCAACCCGACCTCCAGCGGCGACATCCTCTTCAAAGGCCAGAAGATCAACGGCAAGATCTCCAAAGAACTGGACCAGGAGGTCATCCGCAAAATTCAGATGATCTTCCAGGACCCCATGGCATCCCTGAACGAGCGCGCCAAGGTCGAGTACATCGTGGCCGAGGGTCTGCTGAACCACCACCTGTACAAAGACCAGGACGACCTGCACAACAAGGTCATGGATGCGCTGCACGAAGTCGGCCTGCTGCCGGAGTTTGCTTCCCGCTTCCCGCACGAGTTCTCCGGCGGCCAGCGTCAGCGCATCGGCATCGCCCGTGCTCTGGTCATGCAGCCGGAGTTCATCGTGGCCGATGAGCCCATCTCGGCTCTGGACGTCTCCATCCGCGCACAGGTTCTGAACCTGCTGAACGAGATGAAGAAGAGCCGCGGTCTGACCTACCTGTTCATCGCACATGACCTGTCGGTCGTCCGGTTCATCTCGGACCGCATTGCCGTCATCAGCAAGGGCCGTATCGTGGAGCTGGCCGAGGCGGAAGAGCTGTTCCTCCATCCGCTGCACCCCTACACCAAAGCCCTGCTGAGCGCCGTTCCAATCCCCGACCCCTCTCTGGAGAAGAACAAGAAGCTGCTTGTTTATGATCCGTCCATCCACGATTACAGCGTGGAGAAGCCGGTCTGGGAAGAGATCGCCAACGGTCACTTCGTCTATGGAAACCAGCGCGAGCTGGAAGGCTACCGCAAGGAGTACGAAAGCCAGTTTTAAGCTGAACCGCTTTCCGGTATTTTAACACAAATGCCCCGCCGTTTGAGGGAGACCTCAGCGGCGGGGTTTTGTGTTTGACACAGCATCGTCAAAATGATATAATAGCAACGAGAAAGACGCATTCGCTGCGTCTGCATTCTCAACAAGAACCGAAAGAGGTGGAGATACGATGACAACTTTGAATATTCCGATTGATGAAAAAGTCGAAAAAGAAGCGGAAGAGCTGTTCTCTGATTTTGGTCTTGATATTCCTACGGCTGTCAACATCTTTCTGCGGCAGTCCATTCGTGAAAACTGTATTCCCTTCAACATTGAGCGGGAAGTTCCAAATGCCGACACGATCGCTGCCATGCGAGAAGCAGAAGATATGAAAAAACATCCTGAAAAGTATAAAGGCTATCACGATGTGGATGAAATGATGAAGGATCTGTTGGCATGAAATACGAGATCAATCCTTCTTCACGATTCAAAAAGGATGAAAACAGCAGCGCCCCGCAGGGACCTTCTCAGAAGGCTCTGCGGGGCGCTGCTATGTGATTCAGAAGATCTTCCCGAAAAAGAATGCTTACTCCACGATGATGCTCTTACCGGTCATCTCTGCGGGGACAGGCAGGCCGATATAGGGCAGCATGGTGGGCGCAATGTCGGCCAGGCAGCCGCCCTCGCGCAGCTTCACATCGCCGCAGCCAATGGCCACAAAGGGCACCACATTGGTGGTGTGTGCGGTGAAGGGCGTGCCGTCGGGGTTCTTCATCTTCTCCGCATTGCCGTGATCGGCGGTCAGGAAGGCGCAGCCGCCCGCATCCAGCACAGCGGTGACAACTTCCTTAACGGCAGCGTCCACGGCCTCTACGGCCTTCACAGCGGCCTCAAAGACGCCGGTGTGGCCGACCATGTCGCAGTTGGCAAAGTTGAGGATGACCACGTCATATTTGCCGCTCTCGATGCGGCGCACCGCCTCGGCGGTCACCTCCGGCTCGCTCATTTCAGGTTGGAGGTCATAGGTGGTCACCTTGGGGGAGGGGATCAGGCAGCGATCCTCCCCAGGGAACACCCGTTCCTCTCCGCCGTTGAAGAAGAAGGTGACGTGGGCATACTTCTCCGTCTCAGCGATCCGCAGCTGGGTCAGGCTCAGTGAGCTGAGGTACTCGCCCAGCCCGTTCTTCACCGCCACACGGGGCCACGCCACCAGCACGTTGGGCATGGAGGCGTCGTACTCCGTATTGCAGACGTAGGTGGTGGGGAAAAACTCCCGCTGGAAGCCGGTGAAGTCCGGGTCCACGATGGCTCGTGTGATCTCTCTGGCCCGGTCGGGACGGAAGTTGAAGAAAATGACGCTGTCGTTATCGGAGACGGTGCCGTCGCTGTCGCAGACCACCGGCTCCATGAACTCGTCGGTGACGCCCGCCACATAGGACTGGGCCACGGCGTCCACCGGGTCGGGGTTCTGGTTGCCCTCGCCGTAGACCATGGCGTCATAGGCCAGCTGCACCCGCTCCCAGCGGTTATCCCGATCCATAGCGTAGTAGCGGCCCATGACGGTGGCAATTTTGCCTACCCCCAGACGGCGGCAAGTCTCGGCGCAGTCCGCCACAAAGCCCTTGCCGCTGGTGGGGGACACGTCACGTCCGTCCAGAAAGGCGTGGATATACACCCGATCCAGCCCCTTGCGGCGGGCCAGCTCCAGCAGGGCGTACAGATGCCGAATATGGGAGTGGACGCCGCCGTCGGACAGCAGGCCGCACAGGT
>OOBN01002669.1_pt1 | contig 10487 bp, 9 predicted proteins | sample 1671091 | NCBI WGS metagenome assembly OOBN01 (sample SAMN06348121, study PRJEB24527) | human gut metagenome | biome: human gut; feature: ankylosing spondylitis patient; material: feces | host: Homo sapiens | place: China | collected 2015-10 | reverse complement strand
TTCACAACGCCCAGTTCTGGCTCTCAGTCTGAAGCTGTACCATATGGGTATAGATACCGTTTTTCTGATACAGCTCCCCGGGCGATCCCTGCTCCGCCACGACGCCGTCGGAGAGCACGACGATCTTATCCGCCCCGGTTACGGTCCGCATCCTGTGGGCGATGATCAATACGGTCTTGTCTTTTACCAGACGGGAAATCGCCTCCTGCACGGCAGTCTCGTTCTCCACATCCAGGGACGCGGTGGCCTCATCCAGAAGAATAATGGGAGCGTCCTTGAGCAGTGCCCGGGCGATGGAAATCCGCTGGCGCTCGCCCCCGGAGAGGGTGGAGCCATTCTCTCCCACCATAGTCTGATAACCGTCTGGCAGTTCCCGGATAAACTCATCGCAACGGGCCGCCCGGGCTGCGGCGTACACTTCCTCGTCGGTGGCTTCCCTGCGGCCCAGACGAATATTTTCCATAATGGTATCCCGAAACAGCACCACATCCTGGAAGACGAAGGAATAATGCTTCAGCAGAACCTCGGGATCCACAGTGGAGATATCTGTTCCGCCGAGAGTAATCTTTCCGCCCTGAATATCCCAGAAACGGGCGGCCAGTTTGCAGGCCGTGGATTTTCCGCCGCCGGAGGGGCCCACCAGAGCCGTGACCTGCCCCTGCTTCGCGGTAAAAGACACGTCGTCCAATACGCCCTCATCCTCCCGGTAGGCAAATTTCACATGGTCAAAGACGATGTCAAAATTCTCCGGCTCGCAGGTCTCGCTTCCCGTCTGAACCGGCTGTTCCAGGATAGCGCGCATCCGGTTGATCTGCAGTTTCGCGTTAAAGGTCGCGGCGATATTCTGCAACACCAGTCCCAGGGGATCATAGAGCCGGGCCGCGGCAAAGAGAAACCCTACGAAGAACAGAAAGGAAAGTTCTCCCTTTACCAGCAGGTCCACGCCCACCAGCACCGTGGTGGCAAGGCCGATGCGAAGGAAAGCCTGGGCGGAGCAGACAAAGACGCCGGTGGCCAGCTCCGATTGAATCGCGCAGTTCTCCGCTGTCTTCAGTTTTTCATCCAGTTCCTTCAGGTAAATTTCCTGACGGTTGCAGGCTTTGATGTCCCTGACCTTTTCCAGACACTCCTGCACGTTGTCAGCCACAGCTCGTTTGGCAAGGATATTTTTTGTTCCGAAAGCATCCTGCAGCTTTTTGGATCCGGCCGTCAGAAGAACAGCCACCGGCAACACCCAGAGCACGGCCAGCGCCATCCGCCAGTCAATACACAACATACAGATTCCGATGAACAGCGTCGAAAAAATCGAGGCGAAAAGCTGGGGAATATAATGGGAAAACATCTGATCCAGACTGGAACAGTCGGCAATCATAGTGGAAGTCAGATCACTCAGATCCCGGTTTCCGAAAAAGCTCAAAGGCAATTTTCTCAAGGTTTCCGCCAGGCTGACCCTTCTGCTGGCGCTCTCCTTGTAAGTCGCCAGATAGAGAGACGCGTACTGAAAATAGTGCAGTACAAAGAGCATCACAACCGTAACCACCCCGAGCCCCGTGTACAGCCAGATCTGATCCATGGAATCGCCGCCGGTCTCCAGGGCGTTCATCAGATACTGAATCGTTCCGATGACAACTCCCACCGGAAGCATCAGGCTGATATTGCACACAAAACACCAGATCACAGCCTTGACAAAATCTTTCGCCCCCTTTTCGCTGAGGGCAAATACATGCATAAGTCTGCGAATCATATCATCTCCTCCTTTCCCACTTTCCACGCGGCGGCCTGCTGATAATCTTTCCACATATCGGCATAGAGACCGCCCTTTGCCAGCAGCTCTTCATGACTGCCCCATTCCGCCAGCTTTCCCTTCTCCATGACAAGAATATCATTCGCGTTACGAATCGTGGAAAGCCGGTGGGCGATCATCAGAACCGTCTTATCCTTCGTCAGTTTCTCGAAGGCCTTCTGGATCAGCGCTTCATTTTCCGGGTCGGCAAAAGCGGATGCCTCATCCAGCACAATAATCGGCGCGTCCTTTAGAATCGCCCTGGCCAGAGCGATCCGCTGGGCCTCCCCGCCGGAGAGGCTGGGGGTGTCCTCCCCAAGGGTCAGATAACCCAGGCCCAGATCCTCCAGCACCTGGAGCCGCTGGCGGACCACCTTCCAGTCGGTGCAGGCGTCCAGCGCCATGTGGATGTCCATGTCCATCAGCTCCGGCAGTGTAAACGCCGCCCCGGAGCGGGTCTTGAGCCGCACCCGGCCCGCATCTTTTCCGTATCGGGAGCCCCGGCACTCCGGACAGGGGATGTCCACATCGGGCAGGAACTGGACGTCCAGGCTGATGGAGCCGGTGCCGTCGCAAACCGGGCAGCGGAGCTTTCCCGTGTTGTAGGAAAAATCCCCCGCCTTGTACCCCAGGGCCTTGGCCTCCGGGCTCCGGGCGTAGAGCTTCCGCAGCTCATCGTGGACGTTGGCATAGGTGGCCACAGTGGAGCGGACATTGATGCCGATGGGGGTGGCGTCGATGAGCTTGACCCGCTGGATACCCGGCGCCTCCACCGCCTTCACATGGGCCGGCAGCGGTTTCCCGGCCGTCATCGCCTCCAGGCCAGGCACCAGGCTCTCCAGAATCAGCGTGGTCTTGCCGGAGCCGGACACCCCCGTCACCACCGTGAGCCTGCCCTTGGGAAGATCCAGCGCCAGGGGTTTTACTGTGTGGATCGCGCCAGTCTCCAGATGGATTGTCCCCTCCGCAAACACCGCCTCCGGCCCGGCCTGGGGCCGTGCGATGGGGTTACTCTCTCCCGACAGGAAAGGGCCGATCTGGGAGCTTCCATTGGCGGCCAGCTCCTCCACGGTGCCCTGGGCGATCACCCGGCCGCCCCGGGCCCCGGCCTCCGGCCCCATCTCGATGATCCAGTCCGCGTGGGACAGGATCTGGGCGTCGTGGTCCACCAGCAGCACGGAGTTTCCGTCCGCCACCAGGTCGTCCATCACCGCCGTCAGCCCCGCGATGTTGGCCGGGTGCAGGCCGATGGAGGGCTCGTCCAGCACATACAGCACCCCCGTGGTGCGGTTGCGCACCGCCCGGGCCAGCTGCATCCGCTGCCGCTCTCCGGTGGAGAGGGTAGCGGCGGCGCGGTCCAGAGTCAGATACCCCAGCCCCAGCTCCATGAGCCGCCGGGCCACCGTCTGGAAGGACTCGCAGATGCGCTCCGCCATGGGGCGCATCTCCGCGGGCAGTGAGGCGGGCACCCCGGCCACCCAGCCCACCAGCGACTCCAGGGACATTTTGCAGACCTCATCCAGGCCGATGCCCCGGAGCCGGGGCCTGCGGGCCGCCTCGGACAGGCGGGTGCCGCCGCAGTCGGGACACACGTCCTCCTTCAAAAATCTCTCCACCCGCTTCATGCCCTTCTCGTCCTTCACCTTGGACAGGGCGTTTTCCACGGTGTAGACCGCGTTGAAATAGGTAAAGTCCAGCTCCGTGGCCTGATCCAGCTTTTTGCCCCGGTAGAGGATGTGCTTCTTCACCGCCGGGCCGTCGTAGACGATCTCCTTCTCCCGATCCGTCAGGTCCCGGAAGGGCACGTCCGTCCGCACGCCCATGGCCCGGCACACGTCGGTCATCAGCGACCACATGAGGCTGTTCCAGGGCGCAACCGCCCCCTGGTCAATGGTCAGGGACTCGTCGGGGACCAGGGTGGAGCGGTCCACCGCCCGCACCACGCCGGTGCCCCCGCAGGTGCGGCAGGCCCCCTGACTGTTGAAGGCCAGCTCCTCGGCGCCGGGGGCGTAAAAATGGGTGCCGCACTCCGGACAGGTCAGCCCCTGCCCCGCCGCTACCGCCAGGGAGGGCGGCACATCGTGCCCGTTGGGGCAGCGGTGGCTGGCCAGGCGGGAGTACATCAGCCGCAGGCTGTTGAGCAGCTCTGTCCCCGTGCCGAAGGTGCTGCGGATTCCCGGCACGCCGGGCCGCTGGTGGAGGGCCAGGGCCGCCGGGACATACAGCACCTCATCCACGTCCGCCCTGGCCGCCTGGGTCATCCGGCGGCGGGTGTAGGTGGACAGGGCCTCCAAATACCGCCGGGAGCCCTCGGCATACAGAACCCCAAGTGCCAAAGAGGATTTTCCAGAGCCGGAGACCCCGGCGATGCCGACGATCTGGTTCAGCGGAACTTCTACATCAATATTTTTCAAATTGTGGACTCTGGCGCCCCGGACCTGGATCTTGTCCGGCTTATGCGCCTGCCACATCATTTTATCCATCCTTCTTGCCCCCATTCCAAGGGATAACGGTCTGTTGTCCCATCCAGTAAAGTCGTAAATCTGGACCTATATTGTACCACACGGTCCCAAGGGAAGAAAGCACTTCTGCAAACGCGTCATGGAACAGATCAGACCGGTTGCGTTTCACCCTTGTATTATCGGATGGGATATGGTATGATAAAATAAAGTTAAATCAGTAAATTTGTTTTTATTTTACGAGAGGGGGTGACGGTGTGCCGAAGGTAGCGTATTCGGAGGAGGACAGAGCGCGCATCAGAACACAGCTTGTTGCAGTTGGGCTTGAGCTGATGGCAAAACAGGGCATCCAGCACACGACGGTGGAGCAGGTATATAAAAAGGTTGGGATCTCACGGACGTTCTTCTACTCTTTTTTCTCCACGAAAGAGGATCTGATCGTCGAGACCCTTTACTTGCAGCAGCCCAAGATCATCCAATACGTACAGGCGCTGATGGCCGACCCCACACTGAGCTGGCGCGACGCTGTGAAGCAGTTTCTCCACGCCTGCTGCTATGGCGAGGAAAACGGGATTGCAGTTTTAACCATCGAAGAACAGCAGCTGATTTTCAAGCGCCTGTCAAAAGAGAGCTATCAAGTGTTCCGCCAAAAGCAGCACCGTCTTTTCGGAGAAATTTTAGAAAACTTCGGCATCAAGGCAGATACCGCAAGGATCAACCTATTTACGAATTTAAGCTTGACCGCGATGGTGGTACGCAGAGCCATCCCCAATACGCTCCCTCTGTTTGTCCCGGAGGCCGCGGATGAAACGGTAGATTTTCAGCTGAATGCGATTGTGGACGCCTTGGAGAAATTGAAAACAGCCCCCACCCCTTGAGAAGTGGAAATGAACATCCGTCTCAATATCATGTTTCGGCGTTATATTCAGACGGATTTCTTTTCAGGCAAAATAAAAACAAATTTATAAAATCATTCTTATTTTAGGTGACCACGGCAATCGCAGCAGGGCGAACAAACGGTAAGGATTTGAGAAATCCCGCCGCTGAAATGCTGGAACAATTTTAATGCGCCTTCATAGAGATCGAACCGCATACTTACGAAATAGATGAGGCTGTGGGTACTGCCCGACACAGTTTCACATAAAAACATCAAAACATTTAAGGAGGAAACAATCATGGGACTGTTCAGCAAGTTGTTCAAGGGGCCGGAGATCGACATGGAAAAGAGTAATGCAAACGCGAAGAAAATGCGGGCTCTCTTTAACCAGGTGGTGGAGGACGGAGACAGCTACAGGCTGATTTTCGGCTATACCGAGGATGTGAGCCGGTTCAACTACGGGTTTGTCCATGGCAGCAAGACGAAAATCGGAAATCTGATTGTGGGCTGGAACGAGGCCAGTCAAACGATTGTGGTCGTTCCCACGGTGCCCGATCTCTCCGGCTGCGGTGACCCGACCTACTACCGCCGCTCTGAAATTCTGAAAGCCTACCGCAACAAATACCCCACCGACGCTTTTATCATTTACCCGGACAAAAAAGAGTATATCGGCATCAATGCCTACGACTGGCTGGAGGATGAAAAACTGTATGTCTATGTGTCCCAGGACCAGGAGCTGGCCGCTTTTACCGACTTCTTTATGAACCAATTCGCAACAAAGTGAGGTGAAAAATGCCTTTTGGAGAAATTGGCGCATTTCTGCTGCTTCTTGCGGCGGTGTTTCTGTTTGGTAATGTTTGGTTCCACTTTGTGGAGGCACTATTGGAGCGGATCAAAAAGCTGTTCATATGCGGCAGGAAGCCTTCAGCATGGCATACGCTCCCCCCTGATGAGGAGGACAGAGAAAATAGATAAGGGTGACCATTTGTGTCTGCCCGCTGGGCGCGGAGGGGCGTACAGCGGAACAAACGTCAATATTCCCTGCTTTTGTCCGGGGTATCAGCCGGGCGGCAATGCTGGCCCGCTGTAACCGCTCATGAATCTCCTCACCGGTCAGGACACGCTCATCAGAAACAGGAGAACCGCGCCCAGCGTTAGATCCGCTGCCCACTTTTCCCCTACTGCGCCTCTTCGCGCCGGTCATCTAGGAAAAGTTCCGGCATCTCTCATCCTTGGGAGAACAGCCAGCCCATGATCTCGGAGTCGCCGGCAAATAGATTTCCGCCGCCGTGCTGGCTGGGGGCACCGCCCTCGCGGAAGTAGTCCGAATCCTTGACGTCCAGCACCAGCAGCCGGCTGATCTCCCCCTCGGTCAGTCCTGCCTCTGTATAGAGGTCATGGAGCCGGTTGCATGCCTCCCGGCTCGGCTCCGCGCTGTAGTATTCATCCCCCTCCCCGATGACGAAATACACCGGCACCCTGGCCTCCACCACCGGCTCGTAGGCCCCGTCCCACTGGGAGGAGCACTGGAGATAGGCCGTGAACAGATCGGGCCGCATCCCCATGACACGGGACAAGGTCTCCCCGCCTCCAGAGTAGCCCTCGGCATACACCCTCTCCCGGTCAATATTGTAGTGGTCCAGCAGATACTCTGTAAGGGCAATGGTCTGTACCGCCGAGGTCTCCCCCCAGTCACTGAGCTGCGGGGCGGCCACAATCATACGGTCGTTATAATTCAGCGCCTCGAAGGCAAAGTTCTCGCTGTATAGGTTCTGTCCCACGCCCTGGAAATACAGCCCCTCATAGCCGGGAAGAGTAAGGAACAAAGCATAGGACTCGCTGCCGTCGTAGCTGTCCGGAATGTAGATATGGTAATGGATCTCCCCCTCCGGGGCGTGGAGCACATTGTTCATCTGAAAGTCCCGATAGCTCTCTGTTCCCTCGGTGACCTTCAGTTCCAGCTCCGAAGATTCCGGCGGTGTGTCAGGTGTAGCCTCTGGTGTCTCCTGCATCTGTGCCGGCGGTTCGGATGTTTCCGGGGCGGGCTGCACCACTGCCTCTGCCCCGCAGGCGGTGAGCCCCAGTTCCATAGTCAGTGTCAGGAAAAGCGTCAAGATCTGTTGGACGGAAAACATATCAGCACCTTCTTTCTCAACAATTGTAGACCCGCTGGTCTGCCTTCGGAAGTTCCGATTGGTTAGGCGGTATAAACAAAAAGATTAAAACCATTTTGGGGCGGCTCTATCCCCACAGAGCCGCCCAGGGTGAGCAGACGTTTACTGCTTGCAGGATCATCCCACCACCCGCGCTCTGCTGGAGCGGCTCCCTATGACCGTGACCATGGGCGAATTGAACGGGAACGAAAAATATTTTTTCAGGGAGGAAAGTCTGCCTGCCAACACCCAGCGGCCCGGACAGATCCACACCAGCGATCTGATGCTCTGCGGCTCTGACTGCCTGGTGCTGTTCTATGAGAGCTTCTCCAGCTCTTATCCCTACACCACCCCGGGCCAAATCAATGACCCTGGTGGAAGTTACCTTCCAGGCTGCGCCATAAGGGGATCAACAGAATCCCCTCTCTGTTTGATTCATAAACCGATTGACAGGAAACCATCCTGTCCCAAACCTCTGTTCAGGCTGGGATGGGATGGTTTCATTTCGTCAGGAGGTATTCTTATGAAAAGATTAAGATGCAGATTTCCTGTAACAATCGCCTCCACCCTGCTTTTCTTTTTCACACTGCATGCAGTGCATCGCCGGGAACCGGGAAGTCCCTGGTCCCGCTGGAATCGGAGGCACAAGCAGTTTCTTTTGCAGGCAGTGAAAGAATTACCGCCTATTTGCTGCGGAAACCGCAGCGCAAACTGCGGCCAATAGCATCACAACCGACCGGGATAGAGAACCCGTCCCCGCAAAAAGCCGCAGACCAGTCGGAGGAATGCTGGAAGAAGCTCACCGCCCGTTTGGAGGAACAGTATACCGGGCCATCGTCAGAAGCGCCGGAGCCTCCAGACGCACGGCGCCCAAGGGAATCTGAATTCTGTGACCGCCTGCCCTCCCCCTTTGCCAATCAAATCGGATTTCTCTCAAGCAAGCTGACTGGACAGCAACTAAGATCGCGGATAAAATATTTCTTGACCCAACCAGATACCGGTTTCTATTTCTATCATTGCGGGTGATTGAATGTCCAACCATAAAAAGAGAACCTTGGCGGAATTTCCTGATCTGATGCTGGATTGGGACCCGCTGAACAACTCCGGCATACGTCCGGAAGATCTTACCAGCGGCAGTCACCAAGTGGTCGTCTGGACCTGCCATAAATGCGGCCGGAGATGGAGCTGTCAGGTACGGAACCGAATTCAAGGAACCGGGTGTACCTGCGATGCAATGGCGCGGAAAACCGCCTCTCTCCGGAAAAAGCTGGTGGCCCGAGATGGCTCCCTGGCAGAGCATCGCCCCGATCTGGCTGCACAGTGGCATCCCACGAAAAACGGAGATCTGTCCCCCTGGGACGTCACCTGCAGTTCCACTTACGCCGCCTGGTGGATAGATGCTATGGGCCGCGAGTGGAAAACCCAGGTGTCCGTTCGCTGCCGGAACCCGTCTCCCACCGACGCCCCCGCCCACATCGTCTACCCCGGGCACAATGATCTGGCCAATCGAAATCCAGAGCTCTCTGCGGAATGGGACCCGGACCGAAATGGGGAACTTACCCCTGAGCAGGTGTCCCCTGGTTCCAACCAACTGGTCTGGTGGCGCTGTAAAAAGGGGCATACCTGGCCCGCCATTGTCTCCTCCAGAGTCAGCGGACGCGGATGCCCCATCTGCAGCCAGGAGCGAAACACATCCTTTCCAGAACAGGCGCTGCTGTATTATCTGCGAAAATTAGGTCCTTCCGTGTATAATCGCTATCAGGTGGAGAAATATCTGGAAATTGATCTCTATTTTCCGGATTATAAACTGGGCATCGAATATGACGGGGCCTATTATCATCGCTCCCGAAAAAAAGAGCAGATCGACGCCCGAAAAAACAAACGATTGAAGGAATTGGGGATCACCCTGATCCGTGTTTTGGAAGACGGAATCACACCTCCCTCCGATACAGAACACATCTTCTGGAGTCACAGGGGACAGCTGGACCATGTGATTGTCGAAGTTCTGAATTTTGTATCCCAGTACTTGGGCAGTTCATCTGCCATCTCCGTGGATACAAAACGGGATCAGACCGAGATCTGGGAAGGATACATCACAGAGGCAAAGGAAAACAGCATTGCCGTGAAATGTCCCGAGCTGCTCTCCCAGTGGCATCCCACGAAAAACGGCAGCCTGAAACCGGAATATATCCCGTACGGCTCCAACAAACGCCTGTGGTGGAAGTGCACACAGTGCGGATATGAGTGGCAGTCCCCTGTTGCCAGCCGGACCCGCGGTACTCGCTGCCCTGTCTGCACAGGAAATACTGCGGCGGAGGGAATCAACGACCTGTGTACCACCCATCCAGACCTGGTAAAAGAGTGGAACTTCGGCAAGAACAAAGACCTCTCCCCCAAGCACTACTCCGCCGGCAGCGGCAAATATGTGTGGTGGGTCTGCTCCGCCTGTGGTTTTGAATGGCAGGCCGCCATTTCCAACCGGACGCGGAATCGAAATTGCCCCCGCTGCATCGGAAAGGTAACCGCACCGGAAAAATCGCTGGCGCGAACCTACCCACACCTCGCGCAGCAGTGGTGTTTTTCCCGTAACGGAGAACTCACTCCCCAGGACGTCCTCCCTCACTCTGATAAAAAAGTGTGGTGGCAGTGCTCCGCCGGGCATACCTGGAGCGCCGCGATATCCAGCCGGGTCCGGGGAAACGGCTGTCCCTACTGCGGAAACAAGCGGATTCTGCCAGGTTATAACGACTTTGCCTCAACCCATCCGGAGCTTCTGAAGGAATGGGACTACCATAAAAATTCTGTTCAGCCAACCGAAATCTTCGCCGGAAGCCAGAAAAAAGTATATTGGTTATGCGGGAAAGGACACAGCTGGCAGGCAACTGTACATAACCGCGTCCATGGCAACAACTGCCCCTACTGTGCTGGAAAATATGCCGTTCCGGGGGAGACCGATCTGACGTCAAACGCTCCCCTTCTGGCCGAGGAGTGGCACCCGGAGAAAAACATGCCTCTGACCCCTCGGGACGTGACCGCTGGGAGCAGCCGTAAAGTATGGTGGAAATGCAGACGCTGCGGCTTCGAATGGCAGGCCATCGTATGGTCCCGCTGCAAAGGCCGGGGGTGTCCGCGCTGCGCCGGGAAAATAAAATCTCCTTCAGGGCCTGCATAAGACAAGCGAGCCAGCACCCGGACGGGTGTTGGCTCGCTTCAGG
>OOBN01002666.1_pt1 | contig 10495 bp, 10 predicted proteins | sample 1671091 | NCBI WGS metagenome assembly OOBN01 (sample SAMN06348121, study PRJEB24527) | human gut metagenome | biome: human gut; feature: ankylosing spondylitis patient; material: feces | host: Homo sapiens | place: China | collected 2015-10 | reverse complement strand
TGTCCCGTGTAGCATAGGCGTTCAGCTCCATGCCAGCCGTATGCCCTGCCAGATATTCATAATACCCCTGGGCGCCGATCATGGCACCGTTGTCGCCGCAGAGTTTCAGCGGCGGCAGGTATAACCGGATGTCTGCCGCCTCGCAGGCCCGACGAAGATCCTCCCGGATGACGGAGTTGGCCGCTACGCCGCCGGCGGCGCAAAGCACAGTGCGGCCAGTCTGCTTTGCCGCCTCCATGGCCCGGGGCACCAGTGTATCGCTGACAGCCTGGGCGAAGTCCCGAGCCAGCGCTGCCCGGTCCAGAGACTCCCCCACCTGCTGAGCATGGTGGGCCAGGTTCACCACCGCCGTCTTGAGGCCGGAGAAGCTCATGTCCAGCTCTGCCCCGTCCACATGGGCGTGAGGCAGGGTGTACACCCCGCCCGGGGACTGCCGGGCCAGGGCGTCCATGGGGGCGCCGCCGGGATAGGGCAGGCCCAGCACCCGGGCCGCCTTGTCGAAGCACTCCCCTGCTGCGTCATCCCGGGTGGCGCCCAGAATCTCCATATCCGTGTAGTCCCGGACGTCCACGATCATTGTGTTGCCTCCGGAGATGGCCAGGGCCAGGAAGGGCGGCTCCAGTTCCGGAAAGGCCAGGTAATTGGCGGCGATGTGGCCCCGGATGTGGTGCACCGGGATCAGGGGCACCCCCAGGGCAAAGGCCACCGACTTGGCGAAGCTGAGGCCCACCAGCACCGCGCCGATGAGCCCCGGGGCATAGGTCACTGCCACCGCGTCGATGTCGGACTTCTCACAGCCCGCCTGCCGCAGAGCCTGGTCCGTCAGGGCGGCAATGGCCTCCACATGCTTGCGGGAGGCGATCTCCGGCACCACGCCGCCGTACAGGGCGTGGAGGTCCGCCTGGGAGGCGATGGCATCGGACAGGACCGTGCGCCCGTCCTCCACCACGGCCACCGCTGTCTCGTCGCAGGAGGACTCAAAGGCCAAAATTTTCATGATCTGTCCCTCTCTTTTCCGTCACTGCTGCCAGGATACTCTCTCGCCCGGCGTCCCATTTGGATCAAAGGGGATGCGGACATATCTGCGGAATTTATCCGGCGCAAAGGTACTGGCATAGACAAAGCGGTGCTCCTCCATCAGGGCGGACTCGTCCACTTTCCCCTCCGCCCAGTACAGGGTCTTGTAGGGTACGCCGAACATCTCCGTGTCATACCCGGCGGTCCGGGCGCCGTTGCGGGCATAGAAGCCCAGCCGCCGCTCTGCCATGGCCGGGTCCGGGGCGTAGCAAGGGATCTCACTCTCTCCGAAGATCACATTGCCCCGCTCCGCCTCCCGGAGCTTCTCCAGGATCACGGAGCCCAGGCCGCCGTTCCGGCGGTCTGCGGCCACGCACAGATAGTCCAGCAGGGCCCAGCCGGGGTGGCCCAGCCATAAAAATGCCTCGCCGGCGATGTCGTCCCCGTCAAAGAGGCACCAGGGGCGGTACCGCCCCTCGGCCCACATCTCCTCCATATTCTTCAGGGGCTTCAGCTCCGCTGCGGGAAATGCTGTCCGCAGGTCCCGGTCATAGACCGTCCGCAGCTGCTCCAGTGTCGGGATCCTCAGTTCCATCGGTAAACTCCTTTGTCATGATGATGGCATCCTCCTTCGGATGCTCGTAATAGTTTTTCCGCCTGCCCACGCTGCGGAAGCCCCGGCTGCCGTACAGGGCGATGGCCCCGTAGTTGGAGGCCCGGACCTCCAGCGTCAGAAACGCCAGCTTGTGGGCCTGGGCAAAGTCCAGGAACACTTGCAGCAGCTTCTGGGCGATGCCGTTGCGGCGGCACTCCGGCCGCACGGCCACATTGGTGATGTACCCCTCGTCCAGCACCACCAGCAGGCCGGCGTAGCCCGCCACGTGGTCCTCGTCATCCAGGGCCACCAGGAAGGCGGCGCAGTCGTTCTGCAGCTCCTCCACCAGCATGTTCCGGGACCAGGGGGTGGTGAAGCAGATCCGTTCCAGCTCCGCCACCTCGTCCAGATGGTCCCCGGTCATGGGGACGATGCGCACGTGCATCTGTTCTCTCATGGTTCTCTCTCCTCTCGTTTTCCGGCATCCCCGCCGATGGTACGGGCATACAGCCCCACGCCCAGAAGGACCGCCGCGCCTCCGGCAACCGTCAGCCAGCCCGGCCGCTCGCCAAAGAGCAGGAGTCCCCAGACAGAGGCGAACACCGGCTCCATCAGCTTGACCGTGGCGATGAAGGCCGGCGGCAGATATTTCAGCCCCCAGCTGAATACATTGTGTCCCAGCAGGGTGCAGCATACCGCCATGCCCAGGGCCGTCAGCCCGTTCACCGGACCGTAGCCGGCCAGCGGCGTTCCGCTCAGCAGGGCCGCAGCCAGCAGCGTGGCCGCGGCGGACGTATACACCAGAAAGGTGTACACTGACGTGGAGAGCCGCTGCCGGCAGACCGTTCCGATCATGGTATAGACCGCCATGGCGGCGGCGCCGGCCAGGGCAATCAAATCTCCCAGCAGCGCATTCGTCCCGGCGGCGCTGTCTGCCAGCGCCACCACCGCGCTGCCTGCAAAGGCAAGCAGGACCGCGGGCCAGGTCCGGCGGGGCAGCCGCTGCCCCAGAAACAACGCCGAGGCCGCTGCCACAAAGAATACCTCCGTATCCACCAGCACCACCGCCGAGGCGATGGAGGTGGCCCGCAGGGCCCCAAAATACGCCGCGAAGTGGATGCCCAGAAACAAGCCGCTGGCAAGGCACAGCAGCACGTCCCGCCGGGTCAGGGATTTCAGCTCCCGCCTTCGTCCCGCCAGTACCGGGACCGCCATCAGCGCCGCCGAAAAGGCCATCCGGTACAGCGCCAGGATCAGGGACGGCGCCGTGGACCACCGGACAAACACCGCCGACAGGGACACCCCAGCCACGCCCAGCAGGACGATCAGCCGCTTCATGCGCCGCCCTCCCTTCGGATGCACTCCGCCGTCTCCCGGGGCGTCAAAGCCGTCACATCCAGGTGCCGGATGTCCAGGGCATCATACAGCGGCAGGTAGGCCAGGCTCCGGTCCAACACATCCGGTATTCGCTTTCCGGCGAGGATATCTCCCTCCAGCCGGGACCGCAGGGTCTCCGGTGTGCAGACCAGGGAGACGGCCCGCAGGACATACGGCTCCGTCAGGCGGCGGAGCAGGTCTTCCCAGATTTCCCGCCGGTGCAGGACCCAGCAGAAAATCACATGGTCATAGGCGGAGCAGCGGAGGAAGCTGTTCAGGAGAAAAGAGATGTTCTCCAACACCATCTCCCGGGTCTCCTCCGTCACCTGAAAGGGGTGGGCATCCCAGCACCAGTCCCTGTCCAGGAACACGCTCCGGTCCAGCAGCTGCTGCAGCTGGCGGCAGGCGGCGGTCTTTCCCACGCCCATAGGACCGCCGATCATATACAGGCGCTTCATGCGCCCATCTCCGGCGCACTGTCCGCCCAGGCCTGGAGGCGGTTGAAGAACCGCCCCACGTGAAAGCCGTCCGTGACGCCGTGGTGGACCTGCATGGCCAGGGGCAGCAGGGTGCGGCCGTTCTCCTTCCGGTAGCGGCCCAGGGTAAAGATGGGCAGCAGGTAGTCGTTGGCCTCCGGCAGCTCCAGGTGCAAACTTCGGAAGGAGGCCCAGGGCACGGCGGAGATGTTGAAGAGTCCCTGTCCCGCCTCGGGCGGGCTTCAAAGGTGTGGATGTCCCCATAGCGGGCCCGGTCCGCCTCCCAGTCCTGGCAGAAGGCCCGCAGATCCGGCTGGTAGGCGGTCCAGAGGACGGAGAAGGTCTCATCGTCCTTGTGAAAAATCGTATAAGTGGGGTCCACCCGGTCGTAGACGCCGATGGCCCCCGTCTCGTCCATAGCCATGCGGAGGGCCGGGTCCGCGTTGACCATCCGGGAGATGCCGTGGATCACCGACGGATAGAACCGGAGTCCCGACCCCCGCAGGCGGGGCAGCAGGGCGGAGATGTCCACGTCCACTGTCATGCTGTACCAACAGGGCACGTCCCGGTGGTAATGCTCAAAATACGGACGGCGGGGCCACGCGGCGTAGTCGATCTTCTGAAATCCCATCAGCCCTTGGCCTCCAGCCAGTTTCTGCCCCAGTGGGCGTCCGCCGTTAGGGGGACGGAGAGGGACACCACGTTCTCCATCTCCTCCTTCAGCAGCGCCGCGGCGGTCTCCGCCTGGGCCTCCGGGCACTCCACGATCAGCTCGTCGTGGACTTGCAGCACCAGACGGGCCTCCGGCAGTTCCTGCCGCAGGCGTTTCCGCACCGCCACCATAGCCAGCTTCATGATGTCCGCCGCGGTGCCCTGGATGGGCATGTTCAGGGCCACTCGCTCCCCGAAGGAGCGGAGGTTGAAGTTGGAGGACTTCAGCTCCGGCAGGTCCCGCCGCCGGTGGAACAGCGTCTCCACATAGCCCTGCTCCCTGGCCCGCTCCACAATGGCGTCCATATACGTCCGGACGCCTGGGAAGGTGGCGAAGTAGGCCTCCATATACGCCTTGGCCTCCGCCACGCTCACGCCGATGTCCTGGCTCAGGGAGAAGGCGGAGATGCCGTAGACGATGCCGAAGTTCACTGCCTTGGCCTGGCGGCGCATCTCATGAGTTACCTGGTCCGGCGCCACGTGGAACACCTTGGCCGCCGTCTCCGCGTGGAAGTCCCCGCCGGAGCGGAAGGCGGCGATCATGGCCTCGTCCCCAGCCATGTGGGCCAGCAGCCGCAGCTCGATCTGGGAGTAGTCGGCGTCCACTAGGACGCAGCCCTCCGCCGGGATGAACATCCGCCGGATCTCGCTGCCCAGGTCCGTGCGGGTGGGGATGTTCTGGAGATTAGGCTCTGTGGAGGAGAGGCGGCCCGTGGCCGTCACCGTCATCTGGAAGCTGGTCCGCACCCGGCCGTCCGGGTCCATGGCCTTCAAAAGGCCGTCGGCATAGGTGGATTTCAGCTTGGCGTACTGGCGATACTCCAGCACCGCCCCCACGATGGGGGCCTCGTACCGGAGCTTTTCCAGCACATCGGCGTTGGTGGACCAGCCGGTCTTGGTCTTTTTGCCATGGGGCAGGCCCAGCTTGCCGAAGAGGATCTCCCCCAGCTGCTTGGGGGAGTTGATGTTGAATTCCTCCCCCGCCATGGCGTAGATCTGCTGTTCCAGCTCGGCGCTCCGCCGGGCCAGCAGATCCCCGAAAGCACCGAGGGCCTTGGCGTCTACCCTGCATCCGGCGGTCTCCATCTCCGCCAGCACGGCGCAGAGGGGCATCTCGATCTCATGCAGCAGGTCCATCTGGCCCCGCTCCGCCAGTCTTTCCGCCAGGGCGCCGTACAGGGCGTCCACGGCGGCGGCGTAGCTGTCGAAGCTGGCCTCCGCCGCGGCGGCGTCCCCCAGCAGGGAGAAGGCGTCCGGTTCCAGGTAGAGGGCCTTTGGCAGCTCCTCGTTGAAATAGGCGACGAACAGGCGGGCAAGGTCATAGCTTCCCGCCGTGGCGTCCAGCAGGTAGGCAGCCAGGGCGGTGTCGAAGACGAAGCCCTCCGCCCGCAGGCCGTTTTCCAGCAGCGTCCGCGTCAGGTCCTTGACATTGTGGGAGACCTTGCGGATGTCCGCCGCGAACAGGGCGTTCAAAAGGGCGTTCCAGTCCCCCTGATACTTGTCGAAGAACAGCTCCGCCGTGACGCCGGTGTCCGCCCCGGTCCGGCAGACCACAGAGAGGCCCGTCAGGTCCGGCAGGGCCAGCACCGATACATGGTCCGCCGCTCGCCAGAGGGCCAGCAGCCGCTCCGTCTGAGCAGGCTCTGTGACCTGCTCCACGGTCATGGTGAAGTCCGCCCTTTCCGCCGCTGGCTGCTCCGCCGGGGACAGGCCGAACTTCTCGATCAGCTTGGTGAACTCCAGCTTCAAAAACAGCGGGTAGGCGTCCGGGCCGGGCTTCCGGCACAGGTTCTCCTCGGGATGGAAGTCCAGAGGCGCGTCGGTAACGATGGTGGCCAGCCAGTAAGACTCCCGGGCGCTCTCCTCCCCCTCCGCCAGCTTGCGGATGGCGGCAGGCTTGGCCTCGATGTCCGGCATTTTGGCGTACAGGTTGTCGATGCTCTCGTACTGCTGGATCAGGGCCATGGCGGTCTTCTCCCCGATGCCGGGGACGCCGGGGATGTTGTCGGAGCTGTCCCCCATCAGGGCCTTCAGGTCGATCATGTGGATGGGGGCGAAGCCGTACTGCTCTTGGAAGGCGGTCTCCGTCATATCCTTGGTGGTGGTCTGCCCCATGCGGGTGGACACCAGCTTCACCATGGTGTGGTCGGTAATGAGCTGCAGGCTGTCCTTGTCGCCGGTGACCACCACGCAGTCCCAGCCGTCCGCCTCGCACTTGCGGGAGATGGTGCCGATCAGGTCGTCGGCCTCCCAGCCCTCCTGCTCATAACGGGGAATGTTCAGGGCGTCCAGCACCTCTTTCAGCACCGGCACCTGGACCCGGAGCTCCTCCGGCATGGGCTTGCGGGTGGCCTTGTAGGCCTCCGACGCCTGATGGCGGAAGGTTGGAGCGTGGACGTCGAAGGTGACGCACAACGCGTCCGGTGCCTCCTCCCCCTCCAGTCGAAGGAGCGTGGTGAGAAATCCGAAGATGGCGTGGGTGTAAAGCCCGTCCCGTGTGGTGAGAGGACGGATGCCGTAATAGGCCCGATTCAGGATGCTGTTGCCGTCGATGACCATGAGCTTCATGGGGAGTTCCTCCTGCCCGCAGGCTGATTTTTCCATAGAGATATAGTATATCCCAAATCCGGCGTTTACGCAAGGCGGGTTTGCCTTGCAATGGGCCGCCGTCTGTGATAGATTGATGGAGAGGCGGTCCTGTTTTCGGATCATGGAAAGGAGGGCTACATCATGATGAAGTGCCGTCTGTTTTCCGCCCTGCTCCTGCTCTTTACTCTCATGGCGGCGGGCTGTTCCGGCCAGCCGGCAGCGGTAACCGCCGACGACCTCGCCGACCAGGTCTACATCTACGAAAAAGAGGGGTTTGGGAGCGATTTCTATATCGCCCTCAACAGTGACGGAAGTATGCGATGTTCCGAAGGAGCCCTGAGCAGCTATTTTGGGCTCGGCACCTGGAAACTGGACGGAGACACCGTGATCCTCACCACAGATGATGAAAAATTCGTCAACCGCTTTGCCGTCGAGGACCGTACGCTGGTGTACCAATCAGCGGATTCCACAGGCTTTATGTACCTGACAGTGTCCGACGGCGAAAAATTTCTGCCCTCCGGGGCTCCCGTCGGCAGCCTCGACATCGACGAGGGGTAACACGACGCCCCCACACTATTCCCGCCGGGCGGCAGATTGCCGCCCCTACATTTTTACGAGCTCTTCGTTTTTGCAAGTCCAAGGCCCAGATAAAAGAATAAGAGATACTTCCCGGAGAGGTGCATCTCTTATCCCCTATCTTTTAATTCTTATCTTCACTCTGCCGCCCCGCGGCGCAAGGAGGCACCATGAACCGTCATCCCGCCCACATCCTGTTGTTGAAGGCCGCCCGTGCTTTGGAGCTGCTCATCGCCGCCGTGATCCTGCTGGTGATCGTCTGCGGGGCGGTATTTTTGTTCCGGGAGACTGGCCGGACCCTGCTCCTCTCCCCAGAGGCCTTCGCCCTGGGGGATTTCCTCTCCGCCACACTGCTGCTGGTGATGGGAATTGAGTTCGTGAAGATGCTGGCCCTGCACACCGCCGACGCGGTGGTGGACGTGCTGCTGTTCACCATCGTCCGGCAGATGATCGTCAGCCACACCGACGCGGCGGAGACGCTACTGGGCGTGGCAGCGGTGGCGGGCATCTTCGCTGTGAAGAAATATCTTCAGGCCAGGGAGAACGCCGCGTGAAGCCGCACGGACCGGACGGCAAGCCGTCCGGTCCGTTTTTTCCGCTATGCCCTGCGGCCCAGCCGCTCCCGCCTGCGGCGGAGGGCGTCTGCCAGCCGCGCGCCTGCCCAGCCTGCGGCGGCGCCCACCAGAATGCCCCCCAGCACGTCGGTGGGCCAGTGGACGTACAGGTACAGCCGGGAGAAGGCGATCCCAGCCGCCAGTACCAGGGCAGGCTTCCACAGGGGGCTGCCGGAGGCCCGGAGGGCGAACACCGCCGCAAAGGACGCCGCCGTGTGCCCCGAGGGAAAGGATGCGTCCGCCGGGGGTGCTGTCAGCAGCTCCACCGCGGTATTCACCAAGAAGGGCCGGACCCGGCCGACCAGGGGTTTCAGAACGATATTGCAGCAGATCAGATCCAGAATCAGCGCAAAGGACAGGGACATCCCTGTCCAGCGGTGCTTCCGCAGAAGCAGCAGCACCGCCGCCAGCAGGATCCAAATCTCTCCGTGGTCGCAGATCCGGCTGATCCACGGCATCACCGCGTCCAGAAAATCGCAGCGCAGATGGGCCTGGAGCCAGTCCAGCACCGCCAGTTCCGCCGCCTGCATCATACTTCCACACTCCTCTCCCGGCGCTTGCGCCGTGTGTGCAGGGAGCATCATACCACATTTTCCCCACAGTGCGCAACGGTTTTGGCATTTTCTTCTATGATCTGCACAAATCTGCGGGATTTTTGGCATTTTTCTGGGAAGGGGCGTTGACATCTCCCCGAGAACGTGATAGGATACCTTCAAAATTGGATCGCTCAGATAGAGGCGCGGCGTTCATCAGTACCGCTCCGGCAAGGCCAGGCAGCCGCCGGACGGGGAAGGGTCCGCCGCCGAAGTGCCGGGACGATGCCTGTCCTTCTGGTGCTGGGCCGTCAGGGAATACCTGCCGGACTGTCACAAACCTTTGTGAAGCGCTATCAATGGCTGTTCGGGATCGTCCCTGCCGGGGGCTTCTTTCCGTATTTTCCATGGACCGCTTGACAAAGCGGTCCATTTTTTCTCCTCTCCGCCGGCGGCAGGCGCGGAGGAGGTCTGTGACCGCCGCGGAATCTTTTTTGAGATGAGAAAGGTGAAGAAACATGAAGAGATTGTTGACCTTGCTGATGGCTCTGGCCATGACAGCGTCCCTGGCCGCCTGCGGCGGCACCGGCAGCTCCGGCGACACTGCCGACTCCGGCAATTCCGGCACCACCGCTGAAGGCGGGGAGACCGCCGGCTCCTCCGGCGTGGAGGACGGCGTGCTGACCATCGCCATGGAGTGCGCCTACGCCCCTTACAACTGGAGTCAGAGCGACGACTCCAACGGCGCTGTGCCCATCTCCAACGTGCCCGGCACCTATGCCAACGGCTACGACGTGATGATCGCCAAGCAGATCTGCGAGGCCAACGGCTGGGAGCTGGAAGTGGTTCAGTCCGACTGGGACTCTCTGGTTCCCGGCGTGCAGACCGGTACCTTTGACGCCGTCATTGCCGGCCAGTCCATGACTGCCGAGCGCAGCGAGCAGGTGGATTTCGCCGGCCCCTACTACTACGCCTCCATCGTCTGTGTGACCAAGACGGACAGCCCCTATGCCAACGCCGCCGGCATCAGCGACCTTTCCGGCGGCACCTGCACCGCGCAGATCGCCACCATCTGGTATGACTCCTGCCTGCCTCAGATCGAGGGTGCCCAGGTCCAGACGGCTGCTGAGACCGCTCCTGCCATGCTGATGGCTCTGGAGACCGGCACCGTGGACTTCATCTGCACGGATATGCCCACCGCCAAGGGCGCCGTGGTCGCCTATCCCGACATGAAGCTCCTGGACTTCACCGGCTCCGACGACAACTTCGAAGTGGATGAGGGCGAGATCAACATCGGCGTGTCTGTGAGAAAGGGCAACGCCGAGCTGAAGGACGCCATCGACAGCGTGCTCTCCACCATGACCGAGGACGATTTCAACGCCATGATGGATGAGGCCATTGCCATCCAGCCCCTCAGCGAGAGCTGAGGCCCGGCAGAACCATCTGACCTTCCCCAGAGCGGGAGGAATTTCCCGCTCTGGGGCATGTCGGAAGAGGGGCGCAGCCGCGCCCCTCTTCCGATGCGCCTCAGAACGGAGCGGTCAATTTCATAATAAAATTAAGGAAGGAAGTCCCCCATGGAACGACTGGTACAGCTCGGCGCCGATATTGCCAAGCTATGGGAACAATATGGTGACGACTATCTCAACGGCATTCAGAACACCCTGATCCTGGCCCTGGTGGCCACGCTTCTCGGTTGCATCATCGGCTTTGTATGTGGCATCCTCAACACCATCCCCTGCGCCAAGACAGATCCTCCCGTCAAACGGTTCTTCATTAAGCTGATCCGGGTGATTGTCCGGATCTATGTGGAGGTCTTCCGGGGCACGCCCATGATGCTCCAGGCCGTGTTCATCTATTACGGCCTGCCCTACTTCACGGGCAATGCGGTCCAGTGGCCCAGCGTATGGATGGCGGCCATTCTGGTGGTCTCCATCAATACCGGCGCCTATATGGCCGAGTCCGTCCGGGGCGGCATTATCTCCATCGACCCCGGCCAGACCGAGG
>OOBN01002657.1_pt1 | contig 10523 bp, 10 predicted proteins | sample 1671091 | NCBI WGS metagenome assembly OOBN01 (sample SAMN06348121, study PRJEB24527) | human gut metagenome | biome: human gut; feature: ankylosing spondylitis patient; material: feces | host: Homo sapiens | place: China | collected 2015-10 | reverse complement strand
TTGCCATACCGCCCGTGCCAATGAGCTCCCGGACTGCATACAGGCCGTCCAGCGTCCGGCCAATGAGATTATCCATGGCGTACCTCCAGCGGCTCTACGCCCAGCAGCAGGGCGGTGATATTATCCGGCCCGCCGTTTTCATCGGCGGTATCCACCAGGCGGTCCGGCAGGTCGTAGAACGAGCCCTTGCCCAGCAGCTGCTCGATGTCTTCCCGCGGGACGGCGTTGGTCAGGCCGTCCACCGAGACGCCCTTGAGCAGGTAGCCGGAAGCGCCATACCGCAGAGCGTCAAACACATAATCGTCATCGTCAAAGGTGGTCAGGATGATGACCTTGATGCCCGGAAACTCCTGCTTGATGCGGCGGGTACACTCCACGCCGTCCATCTCGGGCATCCGAATGTCCAGCAGCACCACGTCGGGCTGCTTTTCCTCCACGAGTTCCAGCGCTTCACAGCCATTGGCGGCTGTACCCACCATCTCAATGTCTTCCTGCTTGCTCATCACAAAGCTGAGGCTCTGACGGATCAGTTCCTGGTCGTCGGCCAGAAGCACCTTTATCATACCGTTTCCTCCTGTTTCCTCTTTTCACTGCCCGGGGTCTTGCGCAGAGGGATCTCTGCCCGGATGCAGAACCCGTCGCTGTTCTCATACCAGAACGTGCCGCCCAGCATGAGCATCCGCTCCTGCATATGCTGCAGGCCAAAGCCCGGCGTCACGCTCTTGCAGCCGATGCCGTTGTCCCTCACCGACACTTCCAGCACGCCGTCCTCGATATGGCACCGCACCTGGACACGGGTGGCGTGGCCGTGGCGGATGGCGTTGGTGATGCCCTCCTGCACGGTGCGGTAGACGCAGTCTTCCTCATCCTGCGAGAGCGTCAGCCCGGCCAGCGACTCTTCCAGCTGGATCTGCGTGCCGCTGCTCTGCGCCATGCTGGTACACATCTTGTTGAGCGCGCCCGAGAGGTTTTCTTTTTCCAGCGAGTCCGGCCGCAGTGCCTTGACCGAGCGCCGGACATCGTTCATGCCGTTGCGGGCGGTGTCGGCTATCAGCTCCATCTGATGCCGTGCCATCTCGGGCGAGTCGTCCATCATCTGGATGCAGGCGTCTGCGCCCGCTGTGATGCCCGTGAGCACATGGCCTAACGTGTCGTGGATCTCCCGCGCAAGGCGGTTGCGCTCCTGCACCTGTGCGGTGTGGGCGCTCTCCTCGGCGTAGATGCGCAGCTGCTCGTTGGCCTGCTGCAGCTGCTGGTTCAGGTTCAGGATCTCCTGTTTCTCGCTGGTCTGCTGGCTGATGAACAGCACCATGTACAGGATGAAGAGTATCATTTCCAGCGCCGACAGGCTCTCGATCACCAGCTGCAGGACGCTGCGGGTGTGCAGGCTGTAAAAAGCCAGGTATTGCTTCAGCGTCACGGCATGGAGGGCGCTGGTAGCGGCGTCCATGTTGCAGAAAAGGTACACCACGATCATGGCGCTCAGAAAGCGCTTCTGCCGGAGAGAGCGCGGGTCGTCCACCATATCCACGATCGCAAACAGAGCGATCTTGTCGCAGTTCTGCTGGAAGATCAGCGCCGAGGCACTGTACAGCACGCCCTCCAATAAATATAGCTGCCAGCTGCTGCGGGAGAGAAAGCCGCTGTCCACCTCGTGGGAGCACTTGCTCAGGATGGTGCCCACCGCTGCCAGCATCACGCCCAGGGCAAGCACACCGGGGCGGTACGGCAGCCATTGCAGCTGCTGCAAAAACGAGTCTGCACGGCCAACTCTCACCGCGTAGAGCGGCGTGATGATCTGCACCGCAAAGATGAGCAGGATCAGAAATACCGTCAGCCACTCAATGGCATGGTAGAGCACCCGGAGGCCGATGGACAAATTTTCAGTTTTCATTGCCAGCCCTCCGTGCCGTAGCGCAGAATATCCTCCTGCGTGATCTGATTTACCGGCACCACGATGTTGGTCAGGTACGGCTTGCCCTCCAGGATCTCATACACCACTTCTGCCGCCATCCGGCCGATGCGGAGGGGCGACTGTGCCGAGGTGGCCGTCATCAGCCCTTCGGAGATCAGGGCTTTCGCCTCCGGTGAACCGTCCACGCTGTAGACCAAAGTGGACGAGAGCACGCCCTTTTCTTCCAGCGCCGCCATTGCGCCCAGGGCCGCCTGCTCGTTGACGGCCATCACGACGTCAATGCGCGGGAACGTCTCCAACAGCTGCACCATCGCGCGCATGGCACGGTTCAGCTCGCCGCCGCAGTCCCGCAGCTCCAGGATCCGGTAGTCGTTGCCGCTTTTGGTCAGGGTCTGGCAGAAGCCCGAAAGCCTGTCCCAGCTGGAGAACGAATCCGAGTTGGACAGCAGCACGATGCGGGCGTTCTTGGTCTGGCTGATAAGGTGGCGGGCGTCCAGCAGACCGGCGCCGTAGTTGTTGGAGGTGATGGTGCAGGTGACAAGTTCGGGGTCGTCCACCTTGGAGTCGATGAGGATGACCGGCACACCCTTTTCCCTCGCCTTTTCCAGCGCAGGCGTCACGCCCACATAATCCACCGGGTTCACGATGAGCAGCTCAATGCCTTTATTGAGCATATCCTCGATCTCCTGATTCTGCCGCTCCTGGTCTTGTCCCGGGTCGCGCACCAGGAGCAGATCGCCGTTGCTCTTGATCTGCATCTGGATCTCATCGTTGATGGTCTCATAAAATGGGTCACTCAGGGTCGTATACGTTGCCCCTATCACCCGCGTATGAGTCGGCAGACGCACCGCGTCGATAAACCTTCCCTGCACCCAGATGCCCACTGACACCGCAACCACCAGCATCAGCAGCCCCGCCAGTGTCCGCCGAAACAGCTCCATCTGCATCCCCTCCTTCCGACTAACTGAGTGGCTTTATTATAGCCCAGTTTCCCTCCGGGAACAAGGGCAAGTTTTTCGGTACACCGTCTCCCCTTCATCTTGACAACCACACGGCGGCAGGGTATGCTTTAACCATCCAACCACATCTGATTTTACAAGAGGGTCTATGAATATTTACGATATTGCACGGGAAGCCGGAGTCTCGATCGCCACCGTCTCCCGCGTGCTCAACCACAAAGATACCGTCCGCGCAGACACCCGCGCCAAGGTGGAAAAGGTACTCAAGCGCTGCAACTATGCCCCCAGTGCCATTGCACAGGGCATGGTCAGCAAGAGCCTGCACACGGTGGCCGTGCTCACAGTGGACATCCGGGATTCCCACTATGCCCGCACAGCCTACACCATCGAGCGCGAGTTTGGCCGCAGAGGGTACGAGGTCATCCTCTGCAACACCGGCGGCGACAGGGCGGAGACGCTGCGCACCCTGCAGGCTGTGGCGCAAAAGCAGGTGGATGGTCTCATCCTGGTCGGCTCTGTCTTCAACACCATCTGTCAGGGAGCCGAGATGGAAAATCTTCTGCGCAGAATGCCCGTCGTCCTTGCCAACGGCACACTGGCTCTGCCGGACGCCTATTCGGTCATGGTCGATGACTGCCGGGGCGTCGAGATGGCCGTGGAGCATCTGGTGAAAACCGGCCGCCGGGATCTCTACTACATTAAAGATAAGGCCACCGACAGCGCCGCTGCCAAGGCGAAGGGCTTCCTCTCCGGGATGGCCGCTGCCGGTCTGGACGCAGACGGGCATGTTCTCGAAACCGGCGAGACGCTGGAAGACGGCATCCGCGCGGTGCAGCAGCTTTTGGCCGAGGGCATCCGCCCGGACGGCATTCTCTGCGGTGAGGATCTAACCGCTGCGGGTGTGCTGAAAGCCCTGCTCCGGGCGGGCATCCGCGTCCCCGAGGAGACCGCCGTGGTGGGCTATGATAATTCCACCTATGCCCGCCTGTGCGAGCCGGAATTGACTTCCGTGGACAACAAACCGGAGCAGGTGGCCCTGCTCTGCGTCCAGCTGCTCCAGAGCCGCATCGAGCACGGCGAGGACTATTCTTCTGTCACCTTGCAGCCGGAACTCGTTCAGAGGCAGAGCAGTTGAAGTGTAAAATCTCAGGAGCGTGCGTGTTTCCAAAAATGTAAGCGGTTACAAGTTCTCGCCGAAAAGTCTGCGTTTCTTTTTGAAAACACTTGATTTTTACTTTTGTCATGCTATAATCAAGCAAAGAAAGCGCTTACATTATTCTTTTCAAACACTGCTCAGGAGGAGATCTTATGAAACGTGTCGCCTACGAAGAAATGGTCGCTCAGTTCACCCGCGTGCTGGAAAAGCACGGCTTCACCCCGGCGGACGCCAAAGACGCCGCTGTGATTTTCGCCCAGAACAGCCTTTCCGGCGTGTACAGCCACGGTCTGAATCGCTTTCCGCGGGTGGTGAGCTACCTCGAAAAGGGCGAGATCGACCCGCTTGCCCGCGCCGAGTGCATCTCCCGCATGGGCAGTATGGAGCGCTGGGACGGCCACCGCGGCTTCGGCCCGCTGAACGCACAGCGCGCAATGGAGCGTGCCTGCGCCCTCGCCAAGGAGAACGGCGTCGGCATCGTGGCATTGGGCAACAACAACCACTGGATGCGCGGCGGCACCTACGGCTGGCTGGCCGCCGAAAAAGGCTGCATCGGCATCTGCTGGTCAAACACCGCCCCCAATATGCCTGCCTGGGGCGCCAAAGACTGCCGCATCGGCAATAACCCGCTCATCCTCGCTGTCCCCCGCTCCGACGGTCAGCACGTCATGGTGGACTGCGCCTTGAGCCAGTTCAGCTACGGCAAGCTGGAGAGCACCCGTCTGGCTGGCAGGCAGCTGCCCGTACCCGGCGGCTGCGACGAGGACGGCCAGCTCACGACAGACCCCGCCGCCATCGAAAAGAGCGGCCGCGCACTGCCCATCGGCTACTGGAAGGGCAGCGGCCTCTCCATCCTGCTGGATTTGATCGCCACCCTCCTTTCCGGCGGCAATGCCGTCCACACCATCGGGACCTTCGGCGACGAGATCGGTCTGACCCAAATCATGATCGCGATCGACCCCACTAAATTTGGCACCGTCGATGAAAACGACGCCGTCATCAACGCCATCCTTGCAGACATCAAGGCCAGCACCCCGGCCAGACCGGATGGCGAAGTCCGCTGGCCCGGCGAGGGAATGCTGCGCACCATCAAAGAAAACCGCGAGCTTGGTATTCCGGTGGTCGAGGAGATCTGGGAGTCGGTTTTGAAGATGTAAGAAAACCTCCATGTTTTTCACATTTGCTTCTCCTGCAGTGGAAAGTTCTGTCTGTCCGTTTGCAGATCCATAAAAGAAAAAGCCTGAAACTTCTCGTAGTATCAAGAAGTTTCAGGCTTTGCTTTGCTTATAAAAAGAGAGAGGGCTGGACGGTGCCAGCCCTCTTGACAAAAAGTAATTTGGCTATCCGGTTTTTAAGAATCGTCCATTCTTTAAAGAATTGTCCATAGACAAATCTGTAAGCAGCCTGTAAAATACTTTTCGGGTAGTCAAAACTAACCTCCGACTACTTGAGAGGGTGATTTCTATATGAAAAAGACACGACTGACGATCATTCTATTGATGATTCTAACGCTTGTTTCTGCAATCATTACGCTTTGCATGGGCGCAGTTCAAATCCCGGTACAGGATACCTTGTCCGTCCTGCTTCAGCATCTGTTTTGGGCAGATACTGGCACGCCTGTGTCCATTGCCTTCGAGCAGATCGTCTGGCAAATCCGGATGCCCCGAATTATTCTGGGCTTTCTGGCCGGAAGCGGTCTAGCCCTCTGCGGCTGTGTGATGCAGGCCGTTGTCCAAAACCCAATGGCAGACCCATACATTCTTGGCGTGTCGGCAGGTGCAACGCTGGGAGCCACTGGTTCGCTTTTTCTGGGGCTGGGCGTGATCTCCGGCTTTTGGGCCTTTGTAGGAGCAGGCGGTGCCTGCTTCCTCGTATTGGCTCTCTCATCGGCGGATGGCAAGACCACCTCGGTCAAGCTGATTCTCTCTGGCATGATCGTCAATGCACTGCTGACAGCCTTTTCCAACTTTATCATTGCAGTAGCAGGTGATTCTGACGGTATGATGTCCATTAAGTTCTGGACGATGGGCTCCCTGACCCGCGCCGGATGGAAAAACATCGGCCCCATTGCACTGATCGTACTGGCAGCAGCAGTCTTTTTTCGGACGCAGGCCCAGACACTGGATGGTCTGATGCTTGGTGAGGAAGCAGCTTCCACCATTGGCATCAACACCTTCCGGTGTCGGTTGGTTTACCTGCTGGTACTCTCGGTGCTGACCGGTGCACTTGTATCGGTTTGCGGCACTATCGGATTTGTGGGACTCATCATCCCGCATGTTTCCCGCGCCATTGCCGGCACAGCCCACCGAAAACTACTGCCGATTGCGGCATCATCCGGCGGACTGTTCATGCTCTGGGTGGATGCCATCGCCCGCAGTCTGATTCCCAACACCGAGCTGCCTGTGGGCATCTTCACCGCCTTGGTGGGTGCGCCGTTCTTCGTCTATGTGATGGTGCGTAAAAAATATGGATTTGGAGGCAATTGAATGAAACTGGGTGCGAAAAACGTCAGCGTTTCGATTGCTGGAAAACCCATCGTTCGGAATCTCTCCATTGAGGTGCCGGACCGGAAATTCTCGGCCTTGCTGGGTGCCAACGGCAGCGGCAAGACCACTCTACTCCGCTCCATCTACCGTACACAAAAGATGGACAGCGGCATCGTTCGTCTGGATGACGAGGACATCACACACTTTTCCGGCAAAAAGCTGGCGCGGAACATGGCGGTGATGGGACAATTCAACCAGATCAATTTTGACTATACCGTGCTGGACATCGCCCTGATGGGACGGTATCCGTTTCACTCCCTGCTGGAGCAGGAAAAAGAGCGGGATTATGAGATGGCTTTGGAGGCACTGGACAAGGTAGGCATGAAAAGCTACCGCGACCGGAACTTCCAGTCCCTTTCGGGCGGTGAAAAGCAGCGGGTGGTTCTGGCCCGCGCGCTGACCCAGTCGCCCAAGATCCTGATCCTCGACGAGCCGACAAATCACCTGGATATCCGTTATCGGTTAGAAATCCTTTCAATCATCAAAGATTTGCAGATCACGGTCCTGGCTGCTCTGCATGATCTGAGCCTTGCGGCGCAGTTCTGCGACTATCTCTACCTGATGAAACAGGGGGAGATCGTTACGCAGGGGATGCCAGAAGCCGTAATGACCTCTGAAAACCTGCACAGTATCTTTGATGTCGAAGCCTGTGTCTACCCCAGCCCGATCAACGGAAAACTGATGATTCAATATCTATAACAAAAACGCGGGAGTACCCCGCAGAAAGAGGAACCTTTATGAAAAAGAAAACCCTGAGTGTTGCTGCCGCGGCACTGGCAGCCGTCATGCTGGCCACTGGCTGTGGTCAGACTGCATCTTCTGTGGCATCGTCTGCTGCCGCCTCCTCTGAGGTGGCTTCATCGGTGACCGAGAGCACCGTTTCTTCCGCTGAGGAGACTGCCTACCCCCTGACCCTGCAGATTTATGACGCTGATGGCAATGCTGTAGATATGACCTACGACCATGCACCGGAGAAGGTGCTGTCCACACAGCTGTCCATGACTGAGTTGCTCATCAAGCTGGGGCTCAAGGATAAAATCGTCGGCGTGTTCGATAATGACAACGCCCTGAAAGGCGACATCGCCGATGAAGTTGCTTCGCTGAACAGCCTTGGCGATAAGAAGTCTGTTTCTAAGGAGACTATCCTTGCCACCGAGCCGGATCTGATTCTTGGCAAGGGTCCTCTGATGTTCACCGAAAGCAGCATTGGCACCGTCCAGTCCTATCAGGAGCTGGGCATTCCCGTCTACACTGAGCTGGCTAGCGCTTCCTTTGATCAGTCGCTGGATAACATTGTAGAGGATGTGCGGAACATCGGTGAGATCTTCAACGTGCAGGAGACTGCAAACGCTTACGCTGACGAGCTGCAGGAGAGAATCGACGCGCTGATGGACAAGGTCAGCGGCCAGAGTGGAGAGCCCCTGAAGGTTCTGTTCATGGCTGGCTACGCCGATGGCACCTTCGTGGCCTTCAATTCCAAGATGAGCAGTTGTATGCTGAATGCCCTGAACGCTGAAAATGTTCTGGACAAGGGCGGCAACGGCCTGACGCTGGAGAATCTGGTCTCCATGAACCCGGATATCATCGTCTACGTCCGCGCAGACCGCTTTGGTTCCACCGATGCCGACGCGGTGGAACAGCTGACCTCCAACGCCGTCGTGCAGGAGGTTCCCGCCATCGCCAACCAGAAGGTCATCGAGATGGATTATGATGACGTAATGGACTACGGTGCATGGGTCATCGATTCTGCTGAGACCCTGTACAACTTCATGTACAGTGCATCTTAACGGAACCTGAAATCAAAAATTTCGGTTATGGCAGAATACGGGTGGGCGGAAAGCCCATCCGTTTTTTGTAAATGCGGCTGAAATAACAGGCATCTCGGTAGCCGACCTCATGAGCGGCCTGTGTCACGGTGTAGTCGCCGGAACGCAAAAGCTCAGTGGCTATTCGGACACGATAATTGATGAGGTAATCGATGGGCCGGATGTTCTTATACTTATAAAAGAGGTAGCTGACATGTCCGGCTTTCTCATTGACCTGCTCGGCCAGTGCGTCCAGCGTCAGCGGCTCTGCATAGTGCTCTGCGATGAAATCCAGCAGGATGCTCATGATTTGGCTTTCATTGTAAGTTTCCTCTGGCTGAAAATCTGCGAAAATCTGGGCGAAGAATTCTTCCGTCAGCTTTTCTTGCTGGTACTGGCTGCGGATGTCAGCGTCCGGGTGGAGCTTTAGGATCTGCTCCAGAATGGAAAAGGTCTGTTCCGGATTTTTGAGCTTGTGGGAGAACAGCAAAGGCCGGTCGTTTTCGTAGTACATATTGATGTAGTGGAAATCCTGCTCGCCCAAAGCCGAAATGGTCAGGGTCTTGTCGGGACATCCGTGCAGGAATAGTCCTCGCTTGGCAATGAAAGGTTCGTGCTCAAATGAGAAGATGGCCCGACCCGACACCGGAACAATCAGTGCACTTTTCAGGGTGCGGTAGCTATTACTCTCACCAGCGTGCAGGGTAAAGCTGCGGAAGCCGACAGACTCGATTCGGCCCTGATTGTATTCCTGAAATAAAATTTCCAGCGGATTAGGAAGCGCGGATATTTGATTCATTGGGAGCTCCTTTGTGCAAAAGCGGTTAGCCAATGCTAATATAGCACAAAATGCTGCCGTTTGTCTATGTGGGGAGCAACCCACACTGCGTAAAAACTGACAAAAAGGATGGTTATGGATGGAAATTTTGAATCTCGGTTCACATCGAATTGGAGTCCGGTTCCCGGAAAAGGGACTGTGCAAAGGCAAAAATCCTGCAATCCTACTCAACGATGGGGAACTGATCGAGCAGTTGAATCTGCGCACGGAACGAGCAGTGTTGGTGGGGGTATACCCCAATAACAGACTTTCAGAATATACCCCGTGGCCGGAACCGGCTTTTCGACCGGGCACACCGGATTTTGGCGGGCAGCTAGGACAATATCTTCGAGAACTGAACAACGAAATTCTCCCAGCGCTTATAGACGAATACGCCCTTGACACGGAAAAGCTGGCGTATGGCGGCTATTCGCTGGGCGGTCTGGCTGCAACCATGAGTCTCTGGGAAATAGATGCCTTTGCTGCAGTATTTTCCCTCTGTGGGTCGTTCTGGTATCCGGGTGTTGCCGATTTCATAGAGGAACATGTCCCCAAAAACTACTCCGCACAGGTTTATCTGCAAAATGGTATCCGGGAGGGCGAAGGCCACAACAACCGCCTGTGTGATGCCTATAGCTATGCCCAACGAGTCCACACTGCCCTGCAAGCGACATGTGGAGCCAAAACTGTGCTGGATGACTACGGCCATCATGACCGGCAAAGTGAGCGTCTTAACGCTGCACTGCGTTGGGTGGAACGTGTGCTATGAATCATTGGCGTAAATTTTGGCGTATGCTGAATCAAGGTGCATTTTATAATCACCAGCGACGAGCTGATTTAACCGCAGGGAACGCCGATTGGTAGCATAAAATCCTTATATGAAACAAAAAGCGGCAGCTACGTTGTTTTTCGCAACATAGCTGCCGTATCTTCGTTTTGGGGGTTCGGTGTACCTACTACACCAATCCGCCTATTCGATTCTTACACCACACCGCTTTGTAAGGCTCCTTTTCGGGAAAACGTCCCAAAATTGGTGTAGTTGTGGTGTAGTACCGCAGATGTTGCTTGAAATCCGTTCAAAATTTCATCGTACCTGCGTTTTAATTTTGTGTTTTACTGCTCAATCGGCTTCATCGTGGGGAACAGCAGCACGTCGCGGATGGAGGCGCTGTCGGTCAGCAGCATGACCAGACGGTCCACGCCAAAGCCCAGGCCGCCCGTGGGGGGCAGGCCGTACTCCAGAGCGTTGACGTAGTCGTAGTCCACCTGGGCCTTGCAGTCGGGCTCGATGGCCTTGCGCTCGGCCACCTGACGCTCGAAGCGGC
>OOBN01002649.1_pt1 | contig 10548 bp, 7 predicted proteins | sample 1671091 | NCBI WGS metagenome assembly OOBN01 (sample SAMN06348121, study PRJEB24527) | human gut metagenome | biome: human gut; feature: ankylosing spondylitis patient; material: feces | host: Homo sapiens | place: China | collected 2015-10 | reverse complement strand
GGCGACCACCGAGATCTACACTCTTTCCCTACACGACGCTCTTCCGATCTGCCCGGAAACTCGGGTCGGCGATTAACTCTTCATAGATTTTCGGCAACTCCTCGGGAGTGTAAGGACGAATCTTGTCAAATTCAGCTGGTATGTTCATGGCTCTTTTTATTTAAGTTAAAACTTATTTTCAATAATATCGGTCATTACATCTTTGATGTCCAGTCCGGCAGCACGCACTTGCTGCGGGATAAAGCTGGTAGCTGTCATGCCCGGAGTAGTGTTGATTTCCAATAGGTTGACTTTATCTCCTTCGGTAATGATATAATCGATGCGGATAATGCCCGAACATCCTAGTATATCATAGATGGCGGAAGTGAGCAGACGCACACGCTCTGCCGTATCTTCGGGAAGGCGGGCAGGGGTGATTTCCTGTACCTGTCCGTTGTATTTGGCATCGTAGTCAAAGAATTCATTGTCGGTTACTACTTCGGTAATGGGGAATACCACTTCTTTATCTTTTGTTTTATAGCATCCGCAAGTTACTTCCGTACCTTTCATATAGGCTTCGATCATCACTTCATCGCTTTCATGGAAGGCTTTTTCGATGGCAGGCTGAATTTCTTCTTCTGTTTTGACTTTTGTTACGCCAAAGCTGGAACCGCCGGCATTCGGTTTGATAAAACAAGGCAGACCGATTTTGCTGATTACTTCTTGGTCGGTGATTTCAAACCCTTTGCGGAGAATCAGAGATTCGGATACTCGGATTCCGAAACCTTTCAAATATTGGTTGCAAGTGAACTTATTGAATGTTATGGCCGAAACCAGTACATTACAACTGGAGTAAGGAATCCCCAGCAAGTCAAAGTAACCTTGCAGGATACCGTTCTCACCCGGAGTGCCGTGAATGGTGATATAAGCGAAATCGAAAAGCTTCTTTTCGCCATTCTCCATGAATCCGAAGTCGTTACGGTCGATGGGAGTTTTAGTGCCGTCGGGCAATATGACTTCCCAACGGTGTCCTTCCATCTCTACTATATATAGGTTATAACGCTCTTTGTCAATGAAAGAGTAAAGTCCCTGTGCACTGCGCAAGGAAACGACAAGTTCGCTGGAATCTCCTCCGGCTACTATGGCAATAGTACGTTTCATAGTTCTTCTCTGTTACTGATATAGTTTCTCCACTTGTCTATCAGGTTTGTCATATCCTCGGGCAACGGAGAGGTGAAAAACATCTCTTCGCCTGTGCGGGGATGGACAAAGCCCAGCGTCATGGCGTGAAGTGCCTGACGGGGGCAGGTCTCGAAACAGTTGTTTACGAATTGTTTGTATTTACTGAAATGTGTTCCTTTTAGAATTTCGTTTCCACCGTAGCGTTCATCATTGAACAAGGTGTGCCCGATATGTTTCATGTGCACGCGTATCTGGTGGGTGCGTCCGGTTTCGAGCACGCATTCCACCAAAGTGACATATCCCAACCGTTCCAGAACCCGGTAATGGGTGACGGCGTGCTTTCCTTGTGTGGGGTCGCTTAACACTGCCATCTGCATGCGGTCTTTCGGATTCCGACCGATATTCCCTTCAACAGTGCCTTCGTCATTTTCCACAATTCCCCACACCAACGCATTATATTTACGTTTGGTGGTCTTGTTATAGAATTGAAGTCCGAGGTGTGTTTTGGCATCGGGAGTCTTGGCCACTACAAGTAAGCCTGAAGTGTCTTTGTCTATGCGATGGACGAGTCCCACCTGCGGGTCGTTCGGGTCGTATTTGGGATTGTCTTTCAAATGCCAGGCAATGGCATTGACCAGTGTCCCGTGATAATTGCCGCAACCCGGATGTACGACCAGTCCGGCAGGTTTATTAATCACCATCAGGTCTTCGTCTTCATAAACAATGTCCAATGGAATGTCTTCGGGGATAATATCATTGTCGTAACGCGGACGGTCCATCATGACAGTCAGCACATCACATGGCTTTACCTTATAACTGCTTTTTACCGGCTTGCCGTTTGCCATGACGAAACCGGCATCGGCTGCTTTCTGGATTCGGTTGCGCGAAGAGTTGACCAGTCGTTCAAACAAGTATTTATCTATTCGTACTTGCGACTGACCTTTATCCACTACCACCCGGAAATGTTCATATAGCTCCGATGGGTCTTCCACCACTCGCTCTATATCATCCAGTGTATCATCTATTTCATCCGCATATTCTTCTGTCATCATCACTTTTTGGGGAAAATAGTTAGAACCAAGATTTGTCTACTACGGGAGTGTCATCGTCACCGATAGCTGTAGAGTCTGTCAAAGTCGAGTCATTGGTTAACTCATCATTGCCATTGCCTACATGTAGGGTCAATAAAGCTTCGTGTGGAACTTTATCGCCGGCATTCAGGGTACGGCCTTTATAAGTGACACTGTATACCCAGTCTTTTTCACCGCTGATGTATTCCGGTTCGGTGACTCTGAAGCCTAATGCACGCAGTTTGGCTTCGGCTTGGCGCAGTGAACTGTTGTCCATGATATCGGGAACACTCACTTTGGGTGCACTGTCCATATTGATGGTGAGATAGACCGTTCTTCCTTTTTTTACTTTTGAACCTCCGGCGGGATTCTGTTCCAATATGGCACCGGGCGGCATCCCCTTGACATAACTGGAGTCGATGGCGACCGCTTTGAGACTTTGTTTATAGATTTCATTCTCGGCCTGACGCATAGGCAATCCTTTTACATTGGGAACGACCACTGCTTCACCATGACGGGTGTAGTTGTCAAGCCATTGCAGTGTTCCTAAAGCTATTGCTATCACAACAATAATCATGGCCACCAGGTTGAGCCAAAAGAAGCGGTTGTTCTTGAACGAAAAGAATTCTTTAAATGTTACCATAATTAGTTAGATTATTCCGCGTCAAAGATACGACAAATTCAGATTTGTTCCTATATTTATAGTCGAATATCATCTGTTAACAGCCGAATATCTTTTCTTCTTTCTTCGAAGGCTGTATTTACATTGAAGCGTTTTTTGCGTTTTGCATAATTATAACGGATATTTTTGTACCTTTGCGCCCCGAAAAAATAACCTATTCCAAATTCAGGATTAACATTTAAGATAAAAAGATGACAAACGAGACAACAAATGAGCAGGAGGTCTTATTATTACGTCGCAAATTGGACCTTTTGTTGCGTACAGGAAAAATGCTCATGGAGAGCGCTGCGGACACTAACCGCATTGAACGGAACATGAAGCGTGTTGCTGCCTATCTCGGCATTCCCGAGGAGAAGTTACACATTGATATCCGGTGGACTATGTTGATGGTCAATGTGAGTGATGAGAAGCATTCTTTTTCCAAGTTTCAAAAATGTGAAAAGCATGGCATTAACATGGAGGCTATTTCCAAAATCAGTAAATTGTCATGGCGAGCCATCGAACAGGATTATTCGTTGGATAAGTATGAAGAAGAACTGGAAAAGATTGCTCATCAGAAACGTAATTATACTCCTTACGTTGTTGCCATCTGTACCGGGTTTGCCTGTGGCGGATTCTGTAAACTGTTTGGCGGGGACTGGATTGCTTTCTTGATAACTGCGTTATGTACTTTTGTCGGTTTCCGTACCCGTGCCCGTTGTATAGAGTTCGGTATAAATGTGTATATGAGTATTGCTATTTCGGCATTTGTCTGCACGTGTTTGGCGTATGCCTTTTCGTTTACGGGATGGTCTGTAACGCCTTATCATCCTTTGTTGGCATGCACGCTGTATATTGTTCCGGGAGTTCCGCTAATCAACTTTGTGGATGACATGATTGACAATCATTTGCTGGTAGGTATCACCCGTGCCGCCAATACGGTCATGATGGTTGGTGGAATGGCATTCGGTATTGCTTTTGCGATGAGGCTTTTGGTGATGAGTGATGTAACGATTGACCAGAAATTCAGTGAATTGAGCATGGTACCGCATGACGGATATTGGGTGTATGCTATTGCTGCGGCTATTGCTGCGATGGGTTTTGCCACTATCTTTAATATTCAGCGCCGTCTTTTGTGGGTAGTGGCTATAGGCGGAATAATTGCCGTGTGTACCCGTAATTTTGTTAACTTTGAATTGGGATACGGTCCGGTTATCGGTTCGTTTATGGGAAGCTTTGTGGTCAGTTTGTTGGCTGTGAAGGCAGTACACTGGTTTCACGTGCCGAATCATGTGTTGACAATTCCTTCGGTCATTCCGATGGTTCCGGGAGTGTTGATGTATCGTTCCCTGCTGGCATTTATTAATATGCACGGTGTGATAGGCGAGGTGACAAATGCTTTTTCAAATGGTATTAATTCCGCACTTATTATTTTGTGTATATCATTGGGTGTTGCTGTACCTAATATTTTTGCACGCCGTTATATTGCCAAGGACCGTCAGAAATTTCTTCAAAAAGAGCTGGAAGAACGTAAAGCCCGAGGCAAATTTATTGAGTGGTAGTCTGTTAATGGATTTATAAGGTACTCCGCATGGTAGTTAAGTTTGGGAAACTTGCTCTGTGCGGAGTTCTTTTTAATACTAAAAAAACAATTATTATTCCCGATAGTGATTGATAATCTGTATATTTGCATTAAATCTATGCATTATTAAAATATTATATCATGAATAACCTACATTCCGGCTTACTTTATTCGTTGACGGGTGTCACGGCTTTGGCATCTATGTCTTCATGTGCTTCTCAGAAAAAAACAGAGGAGCAGAAACCTTTTAATATTGTCTATATCATGACAGACGACCATACAGCCCAGATGATGAGCTGTTATGATAAACGTTATATGGAAACACCTAACCTTGACAGAATTGCTAATGACGGGGTGCGCTTTACCAACAGTTTTGTGGCAAACTCTTTGAGTGGTCCCAGCCGTGCCTGTATGATAACCGGCAAGCACAGTTGTGCCAATAAATTTTATGATAACACGACTTGTGTGTTTGACTCTTCACAACAGACTTTCCCAAAACTGTTGCAAAAAGCAGGTTACCAGACTGCTTTGGTGGGTAAATGGCATTTGGAGAGCTTGCCGACAGGATTTAATTATTGGGAGATCGTACCCGGTCAGGGAGATTATTATAATCCCCGTTTCATTACCATGCAAAACGATACGATAGAGAAACAAGGTTATCTGACAAATCTCATTACTGATATGAGTATAGACTGGATGGAGAACCAACGCGATAAGGATAAGCCGTTTTGTATTTTGATTCATCACAAGGCGATTCACCGCAACTGGTTGCCCGAGTTGAAGTATCTGAATGAATACGAAGACAAAACCTTCACTATGCCTGATAATTTTTATGATGATTATGAAGGACGTCCGGCGGCAGCTGCGCAGGAAATGAGTATCTTTAAGGATATGGATATCATGTATGATACCAAGATGCTGGATATGAATAAGGATTCACGCTTGAAATCGGCTTATTTGAACTTTATCGGACGTCTGACACCGGAAGAGCGCAAACAGTATGATGATTTTTATGCTCCTATTATTAAGGAGTTCTATCAGAAGAATCCGCAAGGAAAAGAACTTGCCGATTGGAAATTCCAACGTTATATGCGTGATTATGCCAAGGTGGTGAAGACATTGGATGATAATGTGGGCCGCGTGCTTGATTATCTGAAAGAAAAGAATTTGTTGGATAATACACTGGTGGTCTATACTTCCGACCAAGGGTTCTACATGGGTGAGCACGGTTGGTTTGACAAACGCTTTATGTATGAAGAGTCCATGCGTACTCCATTGATTATGCGTCTGCCGAAAGGATTCGACAGAAAAGGGGATATTACCGAAATGGTTCAGAACATAGACTATGCGCCTACGTTCCTTGAATTGGCCGGTGTCCCTGTTCCCGAAGACATACATGGCGTATCATTGCTTCCATTGCTGAAAGGTGAGCATCCGCAGAACTGGCGCAATGCATTGTATTATCATTTTTATGAGTATCCTGCAGAACATATGGTGAAACGTCATTATGGTGTGCGTACCGACCGTTATAAATTGATTCATTTCTACAATGACATTGATATGTGGGAACTGTATGACTTACAGTCAGATCCGATGGAAATGCATAATCTTTACGGACAGGCTGAATATGAGCCCGTGGTAAAGGAATTGAAAGAAGAACTACTGAAATTGCAGGAACAGTATAATGACCCTGTCCGTTTCTCTCCAGACAGGGATAAAGAGTAAAATACGATGATGAGATATATTTATCTGATTATTTTAGGCTTGTTTTTTTCCGTTATTAATATGGAAGCGAATAACTCCGCTTCCATATCTTTAGTACCTTGTCCGACCAATGTGGTGCCGGGCACCGGGAGTTTTCAATTTACTCCTAAAACAGTTTTTGCTGTAGAAACGGAAGAACAGGCTGCCATTGTCCGTTTGCTTTCCGACCAGTTTACTTGTGCGGCCGGTTTTACCCCGAAACTGAAAGTGGACAGTAAAAAGGGAAATTTAGTGCTTCAGACAGATAAGACTATTAAAAGTGAAGCTTATTGTCTGGAGATTACTCCCAAGAAAATAACCGTCAAGGCAGCAGATGCCAAAGGTTTCTTTTATGCTCTGCAGAGTATCCGCCAGCTATTGCCGCCGGCAATAGAAAGTGCGGTCAAAGTGGATGGTACGGAATGGATAGTGCCGGCAATGACCATTACCGATGAGCCGCGGTTCGGGTATCGCGGACTGATGGTGGATGTTGCCCGCTTTTTCGTCCCCAAGGAGAATTTGCTTCGTATCATTGACTGCATGGGAATGTTGAAACTGAATACGTTGCATTTGCATTTGGTGGATGATAATGGCTGGCGTATCGAGATAAAGAAATATCCGTTGCTGACAGAAATAGGAGCAAGCCGGGTGGAGCGTCCGGGTAAACTTTTCCCCGAACGCCGTAACCAGCGTCAGGGTGAACCGACAGTGGAAAAGGGCTTCTATACTCAGGATGATATTCGTGAGATTGTTGCTTATGCGGCTGCACGCCGGATAGAGGTGATTCCCGAAATAGAGATGCCGGCACACAGCAATGCAGCGTTGGCTGCTTATCCTTTGTTGGCTTGTCCGGTAGTGGATAAATTCATCGGTGTGCTTCCCGGACTGGGAGGAAATCATGCGGATATCATTTACTGTGCCGGCAATGACAGTGTCTTTACTTTTCTGCAAAATATAATTGATGAGGTAGTTGCGCTGTTTCCTTCCAAATACATTCATTTGGGTGGTGACGAAGCCCGTAAAACCCATTGGAAAGTGTGCCCGTTGTGTCAGGCGCGTATGAAGAAAGAAGGACTGAAGAATGAAGAGGACTTGCAGGGCTACTTCATGGCGCGTATGAGCAATTATGTGAAGAGCAAAGGGCGTGAAGTTATGGGCTGGGATGAACTGACAAATACCAAGATTCCCGATGGTGCCGTTATCTTTGGCTGGCAGGGATACGGGCAGGCTGCATTGAAGGCAGCCAGACAGGGACATCGTTTTGTGATGACTCCGGCACGTGTGTTGTACCTCATTCGTTATCAAGGTCCGCAATGGTTTGAACCGGTCACTTATTTCGGCAATAATACATTGAAAGATATATATGACTACGAACCGGTGGAACGAAGCTGGACGACGAAAATGCGTTCATTGCTGATGGGTATACAGGGATCTATGTGGACTGAGTTCTGCAACAAGCCCGAAGAGGTGGAATATCTTATCTTCCCCCGTCTGGCAGCAGTGGCCGAAGGAGCATGGACTTTTCCGGTGTACAAGGACTGGGACAGATTCTTGGCGGCTTTGGATAATTTTACCGGGCATCTTGATGTAAAAGGAATTACTTATGCCCGTTCCATGTATAATATCCAGCACAAAGTGACTCCGATGGACGGCAGTCTGCAAGTAGAGTTGGAATGTATCCGCCCCGATGTGGAGATACGTTACACCACAAACGGAAGTCAGCCCACTGCCAAGTCTTCTCTTTATGAACGCAAATGGCAAGTTACCACTCCTCAAATCATCAAAAGCGCTACTTTTAAAAACGGTAAACAGATGGGGCAGACTTTGACTTTACCCATTCAATGGAACAAGGCAACGGCTAAACGGATGCTACGCAGCAATCCGGTGGAGCGTGTGATGGTGAATGGTGTTCGCGGCAGCCTGAAATATACCGATTCGGAGTGGGCGTCGTGGACCCGGAATGATTCCATTGCCTTTACGCTGGATTTGAGAAAGAGAGAGCATTTGAATAAGTTGGTATTGGGCTGTATCAATAATTATGGCATGGGAGTACATAAACCCAAACGGGTTGAAGTATGGCTTTCCAATGAAGATATTGAATATTGGAAAGTAGCTTCCAAAGAGCTTGATCCGGAGGAAATATTCCGCGAAGGTACATTTATAGAAGAGTTGCCGTTCAACTTGGATGATACCGGTCGTTATGTGCGTGTCATCCTCTTTGGGGCAGGTGAATGTCCGCTTACCCACGTGCGTCCGGGACAGGAAGCGCGTGTATGTGTGGACGAATTAATAATAGAATAAGCAAAAAAACTTTAGAACGATGAAGAAGCGAATAACAGAAACCTTGCTGGGACTTTTGGCTTTTGTATGCTGTCTTCCCATGATGGCACAGCAACACCCCGAATGGCAGAGCCAGTATGCTATCGGATTGAACAAACTGGCTCCGCATTCGTATGTATGGCCTTATAAGAACGCAGGCGATGTGCGGAATGGAAATTATGAGGATTCTCCTTACTATATGAGTCTGAACGGAAAATGGAAATTTCATTGGGTGAAGAATCCCGATAACCGTCCGAAGGACTTTTATCAGCCTTCTTATTATACCGGAGGTTGGGCGGACATCAATGTTCCCGGCAATTGGGAACGTCAAGGGTATGGTACAGCTATCTACGTCAACGAAACGTATGAGTTTGACGACAAAATGTTCAACTTTAAGAAGAATCCGCCGTTGGTCCCTTATGCAGAAAATGAAGTCGGCTCATACCGCCGCACATTTAAAGTGCCTGCCGACTGGAAAGGACGTCGGGTAGTACTTTGCTGTGAAGGTGTTATCTCTTTCTATTACGTATGGGTGAACGGGAAACTGCTCGGATATAACCAAGGCTCGAAAACGAATGCCGAATGGGATATCACGGATGTCTTGAACGATGGAGAGAATGTAGTGGCTTTGGAGGTATACCGTTGGAGTGCGGGTGCTTATCTCGAATGCCAGGATATGTGGCGTTTGAGTGGTATCGAACGTGATGTTTACTTGTACAGTACTCCCAAACAGTACATTGCCGACTATAAATTGAATGCTTCTTTGGATAAAGATAGATACAAAGACGGTATCTTCGGACTGGAAGTAACTGTGGAAGGACCTTCTTCTACTACCGGTTCTATTGCGTATACATTGAAAGATGATTCGGGTAAAGCTGTCTTGCAGGACGCTATTCAAATTAAATCCCGCGGATTAAGTAATTTCATAGCATTTGATGAAAAGAAGATTCCGAATGTGAAAGCCTGGGATGCGGAACATCCCCACCTTTATACACTCGTGCTCGAACTGAAAGACGACCAAGGTAAAGTCACTGAACTGACCGGATGTGAAGTTGGTTTCCGTACCTCGGAAATCAAGGATGGACGTTTCTGTATCAACGGCGTTCCGGTATTGGTAAAGGGAACCAACCGCCACGAACATTCGCAACTCGGACGTACGGTAAGTAAGGAACTAATGGAACTGGATATCAAACTGATGAAACAACATAACATCAACCTTGTTCGGAACTCACATTATCCTACCCATCCTTACTGGTATCAGCTTTGTGACCGTTACGGATTGTATATGATTGATGAAGCCAATATTGAATCTCACGGTATGGGCTACGGTCCCGCCTCTCTTGCCAAAGACAGTACTTGGCTGACAGCCCACATGGACCGTACACACCGGATGTACGAACGTTCCAAGAATCATCCGGCCATAGTTATCTGGTCGTTAGGAAATGAAGCTGGCAACGGCATTAACTTCGAACGTACTTATGATTGGCTGAAATCTGTAGAAAAGACCCGCCCCGTGCAGTATGAACGTGCCGAACTGAATTATAATACGGATATTTACTGCCGTATGTACCGTGGCGTAGACGAAATAAAAGCGTATGTAGCGAAGAAAGACATTTACCGTCCTTTCATCCTTTGTGAATACCTGCATGCAATGGGCAACAGCTGCGGCGGTATGAAAGAATACTGGGAAGAAATCCGTGCCAACGGCATCCTGCAGGGTGGATTTATCTGGGATTTCGTAGATCAGAGCTATAATACACCGATTCTGGATTCTGACGGAAACTGGGATGGAAAGAGCACTTACTGGGGCTATGACGGTGACTGGAACCACGGAACTTACACCGATGCAGACGGAAATACCAAGGACTATTCTTCCTGGAAATCTGGAAATACGGACTTCTGTGTCAACGGTATCGTATCTCCGGACCGTACGCTCCAGCCAGAAGCTTATGAAGTAAAGCGTATTTACCAGGCACTGCAGATGCAGCTCAAGGATCTGGCTTCCAGGACTG
>OOBN01002642.1_pt1 | contig 10570 bp, 9 predicted proteins | sample 1671091 | NCBI WGS metagenome assembly OOBN01 (sample SAMN06348121, study PRJEB24527) | human gut metagenome | biome: human gut; feature: ankylosing spondylitis patient; material: feces | host: Homo sapiens | place: China | collected 2015-10 | reverse complement strand
GCTCGCACAGGCCCTTGCACAGCACCTTCTCGCCGTCCATATCGATCAGCTGATATTTCAGGGAAGAAGAACCGCAGTTAATAACCAGAACTTTCATCTTCTTGTGCCTCCATATTGTTTTTCCGCCCGCCGGAACGGGCAGAATTTTACAGATTCCTAAAAATATTATATAATAGGTCTGCCCCCTTTTCAAGCCGTAAACGAGGCAAAGGGTTCTACAAAGTATCCCATCTTTTTTGTACATCCTGCCCAGAATCCGCAGGTTATTGCCATTTTTTGTTGTTAGTCTGACATATATTTCACAATGTGTCTGTTGATGCGTTTTGATTTTGATTTGAATAGAACCTCTCGGTCCGCGCTCTGGCGCGGCCAGCTCCTCGGATCAGGGGAGCCCGACCGAGGAATTGAGGTGAACTTCTATGAAACTGGCCGGTATCATTGCCGAATACGATCCCTTCCACAACGGCCACGCCTGGCAGCTGGCGCAGGCCAGAGCGCTGGGGGCCGAACGGGTCGCCGTGGCCATGAGCTGCGGGCTGACCCAGCGTGGCGCTCTGCCCCTGCTGCCGGAGGCCGTCCGCGTCCGCGCAGCGCTTACCTGCGGGGCCGACTTCGTCTTCGCCCTGCCCGCCCCCTGCGCCGAGGCCGGGGCCGAAGCCTTTGCCCGCGCGGGAGTACGGCTCCTTTCCGCCGCCGGGTGCGACGCGCTGGTTTTCGGGGCTGAGACGCCGGACGCCGCCCTCCTGATGCAGGCAGCCCGCGTCCTGCTGTGCGCGGACTACCGCGCCGCCCTCAAGGCCCAGCTGGCCGACGGTGCCAGAAACTTTGCTGCCGCGCGGCAGGCTGCGGTGGAAGCGCTCTGCCCCGGCACCCCGCTGGCTGCTCTGCTGGACAAGCCCAACAACAACCTGGCCGTGGAATACTGCAAGGCCATCCTCGAACTGGCCCCCGCCATGACGCCGGTCCCGCTGCCCCGCCAGGGCGCAGACCACGGGCAGGAACTGGCCCCGGACGCTGTCCGCTTCGCCAGTGCCAGCGCCCTGCGGACGCTCTGGCAGACCGGCGGAGCGGATGCCGTGGCCCCTTATGTGCCCGAAGCCGTCCTTCCCTTCTACCGGAAAGCCTTCGCCGCCGGGCAGTACACCGATTTTGACGCGGCAGGCCGCTGCGAGCTGGCCCTGCTCCGCTCCCGCTGCGTGGGGCAGACGCCGTTTGCTGCCGTGCGGGGCGTTTCGGAGGGTCTGGAACACCGGCTGGAGCGGGCCGTGCGGGCCAGCACCACCCACGAAGAGCTGCTGGACGCCCTGACCAGCGTGCGCTATCCCCGCGCCCGGATGCGCCGCCTTGCCATGGACGCCGCGCTGGGCTATGACGACGCCCTGCCCGCCCTGCCGCCTTATCTCCACCTGCTGGGGGCCAACCGGGAAGCCCTTTCTTTCTTAAAGGAAGCGCACCTTCCCGTCTCGCACGCGCTGATGCGCCTGAAAGACGAAAACGACGCCTGCGCCCGGATGGTCTCCGCCCAGCTCACGGCCAGCGATTTTTCCGCGCTCTGCCGGAAAATACCGGAGCCTATGGGCAGTGCACTTCGTCAAAAAATTATCTTTTTGACGAAGTGACAAAATTTTTCCCAAAAAAATTGGCAGATACGCTCTTGTATCACGAGGGGCATCCGGTGTAGAATAATAGAGAACATTGGATACAACGAAGCGTCCCCAGAATGGGCGCAAGAGGAGGAACTGCATGGCACTTCATGTTCTGGACGAAGCCAACCGCTGCCTCGGCTGCAAAAAGCCGATGTGTCAGCAGGGCTGCCCCATCCACACCAACATCCCGGAGGTCATCCGTCTGCTCAAGGCAAACGAGCTGGATGCCGCAGGCCGGATGCTGTTCGAAAACAACCCCCTGACCACGGTCTGCTCTCTGGTCTGCAACCACGAGAACCAGTGCGAGGGCCACTGCATCCGCAACCGGATGCCCAGCCACGACCCGGTCCACTTCTCCATCATCGAGGACTACATCTCCACCACCTATGCCAACAAGATGGTGGCCGGCCCCTCCCCCAAAAACGGCATGAAAGCCGCTGTGGTCGGCGCCGGCCCTGCCGGCCTGACCATCGCGGTGCTGCTGGCACGCTGGGGCTACGACATCACCATCTTTGACGCCCGCGACAAGATCGGCGGCGTCATGCGGTACGGCATCCCCAACTACCGCCTGCCCGACAGTGTGCTGGACGACTTCCAGTATCACCACCTGGACCTGAAGGGGATCCGCTTCCGCCCCAACACCGCCATCGGCAAGACCATCACCATCGACGATCTCTTCCGCGACGGTTACAGGAGCGTCTTCATCGGTTCCGGTCTGTGGAAGGCCAACGCCATGCACATCAAGGGCGAGACCCTGGGCAATGTGGCGTTTGGCATCGACTACCTGGCCAACTCCAAGGCGTTCCACCTGGGCAGCGACATCGCCGTCATCGGTGTGGGCAACTCCGCCATGGACTGCGCCCGCACCGCCATCCGGAACGGTGCCCGCCATGTGACCTGCTACGCCCGCCGCGATGAAACCTGCATCAGCGCCTCCGAGTACGAGGTGCGCTACGCCAAACTCGAAGGCGTGGGCTTCCGCTTCTGCAAGGCTCCCGTCGAGATCCGCGAGAACGGCCTCATCTGCCGCGACACCGTCAAGGGTGAGGACGGCAAGTTCACCCAGGTGGAGGGCAGCGAGACCTTCTACCCCCACACCGGCGTCATCGTCTCGGTGAGCCAGGGTTCCGAGAGCAACCTCGTCAAAACCACCACCGGCATCGAAACCAACCAGCGCGGCCTGCTCGCCGTCAGTGAGGACGGCAGCACCACCCGCCCCGGCGTCTTTGCAGGCGGCGATGCGGTCATGGGTGCCCGCACCGTCGTCGAGGCTGTGGCCATCGCCAAGCAGGTGGCGCAGTCCATGGACGAGTATATGAAGAGTCTGCCCGCTGATACCACCCCCGATCCTTATGCCGGCATCCCCACCTTCGAGACGCCCACCTCGGATGTGCTCGGCAAACAGAACGTCGAATGAACCCAGCCAGCCCGGCCCCGCCGCCGGGCTGGCTTTTTATGTCGGATCTGTAAATATTCGGAGCCTTTTACATTCTTAGCCAATTCTTAGTTGCCCTGCATCGTCATTTCTTGTATACTAGAGATAAATCACAGCGTGATTATTCCAAAGAGGATACCTGTTTTTGTCATTCCGACGCAAAACAGGTCCAGAAAGGTCGGTGGACACTATACGCAAAAGTTCGCTTCCCAAACTGCGGGAAAAACTGCTCGAAGCACTGCAGGCCGTGCTGCCCATCGTGGCGATCGTGCTGGTGCTCTGCTTTTCCATCGCGCCGGTCTCCCCCAGCATCCTGCTCTGCTTTCTGCTGGGTGCGGCCATGATCATCGTGGGCATCATGTTCTTTACCCTGGGTGCCGAGATGAGCATGAGCCCCATGGGCGAGCGGGTGGGCGCGGTGCTGACCCGGAGCCGCAGCGTCCCCCTCATCATCGGGGTGGGCTTTGCGCTGGGCTTCCTCATCACCATCTCCGAGCCGGACTTGCAGGTTCTGGCCAACCAGGTCCCCTCCATCCCCAATATGACGCTCATCCTCTCGGTCGCGGCGGGCGTGGGCTTCTTCCTCGTCGTGGCCTTCCTGCGCATGCTGCTGGGCATCGCGCTGCCCAAGCTCCTCGTCGTGTTCTACGGGCTGATCTTTGTGCTGGCGGCCTTCGTGCCCAAAGAGTTCCTGGCCGTCGCCTTTGACTCCGGCGGCGTGACCACCGGCCCCATCACGGTGCCCTTCATCATGGCGCTGGGCGTCGGTGTGGCCGCCATCCGAAGCGACCGCCACGCGGCGGACGATAGCTTCGGCCTCGTGGCCCTCTGTTCGGTCGGCCCCATCCTGGCCGTTCTGCTGCTGGGCATCCTGTTCCGGGCCAGCGACAGCGCCTACATCCCGCCCATCCTGCCCGATGTGGGCAACTCGGTGGAGCTGTGGCAGCTGTTCCATGTCAGCCTGCCCACTTACTTCAAAGAGATCGCCACCTCGCTGCTGCCCATCGTGCTGATGTTCGGCGTCTTCCAGCTGGTGGCCCTCAAACTCGACCGCCGGACGCTGGGCCGCATCGGCGTGGGCCTGGCCTATACGTACATTGGCCTTGTGTTTTTCCTCACCGGAGCAAACGTCGGCTTTATGCCAGCGGGTAATTATCTGGGCCAGGTGCTGGCCGGGCAGACCTTCCGCTGGCTCCTCGTCCCCATTGGGATGCTCATCGGCTACTTCATCGTCAAGGCCGAGCCGGCTGTCTACGTCCTGAACAAGCAGGTCGAGGAAGTCACCGACGGTGCCATCTCCGCCGGGACGATGGGCGCGGCCCTCTCGGCCGGTGTCTCCCTCTCGGTCGGCCTTGCCATGGTGCGGGTGCTCACCGGGATCTCCATCCTGTGGTTCCTCATCCCCGGCTATGCGTTCGCCATCGGCATCGCGTTCGTGGTGCCCAAGCTCTACACCGCCATCGCGTTCGATGCGGGCGGCGTTGCCTCCGGCCCCATGACGGCCACCTTCCTGCTGCCGCTGGCGCAGGGTGCCTGCGCTGCGGTGGGCGGCAACATCGTCACCGATGCGTTCGGCGTGGTGGCCATGGTCGCCATGACGCCCCTCATCACCGTGCAGCTCATGGGCCTGATGGCGCAGCTCAAGCAGCGCCGCGCCCGCAGCGCCCAGCCGGTGCACACCACCCCCGCGTTGGCCTTTGCCGACCTGCCGGATGACGCCATCATCGAGCTGTAAGGAGGTCTTTGCGTGAATTCACTTTACTGGCTGGTCACCATCACCGACCGCCGCTCCACCGACGCCTTTCTGGCTTTGTATGCCGAGTTCGGCATCACGGTCAGCCTGCGCACCGTCGGCTCCGGCACCGCCGTGCAGGAGACGCTTTCCACCCTCGGCCTGGAAAAGACCGAGAAAGCCGTCCTCTTTGCCATGATCACCGCCGACACCTGGCCCAGGCTCCAGAAGGGCCTGCGCCGCAAGCTGCAGATCGACGTGCCCGGCACCGGCATCGCCTTCATCGTGCCGGTCAGCAGCATCGGCGGCAAGCGCGCCCTGCAATTCCTGACCGAACACCAGACCTTCACCGTAGAGGAGGAGAGCACCTTGAAAGATACCCGCTATGAGCTGCTGCTCGTCATCGCCAACCAGGGCCACACCGGTTCCATCATGGATGCGGCCCGCGCCGAGGGAGCCGGCGGCGGCACCGTCATCCACGCCAAGGGCACCGGCATGGAGGGGGCCGCCCACTTCATGGGGGTGGAGCTGGTCAACGAAAAGGAGCTGGTCCTCATCGTCTCCCACACCGCCCAGAAGAACCAGATCATGAACGCCATCATGCGCAAGGCCGACCCCAAAGCCGGGGCCATCGTCTTCTCCCTGCCCGTCACCGATACGGCGGGCCTGCGGCTTCTGGAGGAAGAATCATAATCATCACAAGAAGAATGGCACCCGGTGGGTGCCATTCTTCTTGTGATTGCATCGCAGGCGTGGATTTTTTCATATTTATCCTGTATCATAGGAGAAAGGAGGGATCTTCTATGAACCACACGCATCGCCGCCAGCTCTTCTGGAACAGCCTTGTCATCGTCCTTGGCAACGCGCTCTACGCGCTGGCGGTCGCCTTATTTCTGGAGCCTGCCGGGCTCGTGACCGGCGGTGCCACCGGCATCGCGCTGGCCTTCGGGCGGCTGACGGGCCTGTCTGTCTCCGGCTTTCTGCTGGTGTTCAACCTGGCCATGCTGGTCTGGGGCTGGGTCGTTCTGGGCCGCGCCTTTGCGCTGAACACGCTGGCCAGCAGCATCCTCAGCCCCGTTTTTCTGGCGCTGTGGGAGCGGCTTCTGGCCGACCGCGTCCTCACCGAGGACATCTTCCTGTGCACGGTCTTCGCGGGGCTGGGCATCGGCGTGGCACTGGGTCTGGTCATCCGAGCCGGTGCTTCCACCGGCGGCATGGACATCCCGCCGCTGGTGCTCCAGAAATGGTTCCGCCTGCCGGTGTCTCTCACGATGATGGTCTTCGACATCGCCATCCTGCTGGTGCAGGCGCTCTTCAGCCCGCCGGAACAGGTACTCTACGGCATCGTGATGGTCATCCTGCACACCATCGTCATGGACAAGATGCTCCTTCTGGGCGACAGCCGCACCCAGGTCAAGATCGTCAGCGCCCGGTCGGACGAGATCCGGGATGCCATTCTGGAGCAGATCGACCGGGGCGTGACCATCCTGCACGGCGAGGGCGGCTACACCCACGAGCCCACCGAGGTGCTGCTCAGCGTCGTTTCCAACCGGGAGCTGCCCAAGCTCGAAAAGCTCGTTCATTCCATCGACCCGGAATGCTTTCTCATCGTCAGCCGCGTCACCGAAGTCAGTGGGCGCGGTTTCTCGCTGGAAAAGCAGTATCAATAAATTCAAACGGAGGTACCCACTATGAATCAGTTCACCCATCCCGTCGGACGGCGCAGCGCCACCCTGACCGGCTATGTCCAGCAGACCAGCAGTGCCCTGCCCAACCTGAACGTCTGCCCCGCCGTCCTCATCTGCCCCGGCGGCGGCTATGCCTACTGCACCGACCGCGAGGCCGAGCCAGTGGCGCTGGCCTTTCTGAATGCCGGTTACAACGCCTTCGTGCTGCGGTATACCGTCAGCACCAGCTGCCCCGGTGCCGAGGTGTTCGACAATGCGCTGGCCGAGGCGGAGGAGTCGCTCATCTACCTGCATGACCACGCGGAAGAACTCCACATCGACCCTGACAAGATCGCCGTGCTGGGCTTTTCCGCCGGTGCCCACCTGACCGGTGCATTGGGCACCATGGGCCGCATCCGCCCCGCCGCCCTGCTGCTGGGCTACGGCGTCTACGCCGCGGACGGTGTCGCCATGGGCGTCCAGATGCCCAATGTGCTGAACCACATCGACGCCCAGACGCCGCCTTCCTTCCTGTTCGCGACCCAGGGCGACCGGCTCGTGCCCGCCTCGAACTCGCTGGACTTTGCCTCCCGCCTGGCGGCGCTGCACACCCCCTATGAGATCCACATCTTCTCCTACGGCGACCACGGTGCTTCGCTGGGCACCCTCAACGTCACCGCGCCCCGCAGCTATGAGAACCCGGATCTCGCCCACTGGTTCCCGATGGCCCTGCGCTTTCTGGAGCACATCTTCCGGCATGACGAGCTTGTGCCCCAGCCTGCAGAGGCCACGGAGTACGGCCCGGACATGCGGATCGGCAAGCTGCTGGATGACCCCGCCAGCGCCCCGCTGCTGGCAGAGCATCTGCCGGAGCTGGTCGAACTTGTCCAGAACTATCCCGACTGCCGCGCCCTGACGCTGAAGAAGTTCCAGCTCTTCACCCAGACCCTCCCGCAGGAGCGCTTTGACGCATGCGTCAAGGCACTGACTGCACTCAACTAAGCAAAAACGAGGCTGCCCGCATCCCGCGGTCAGCCTCGTTTTTTTGTTGCTTTTTTACAGCAGCGGTGCCAGCACTTTGAGCAGCATGCCCAGCGCACGGAACAGCCACCGCCCCTGCCAGATGCTTCTGGGGTCGTTTTCCACGGTGCGGCACTGTTTCAGCGTCGCCTGAAAATCCGCCTCGATGTCCCGGATGCAGGGGGCATCCGTCAGCCAGACCGCATCTTCAAAGTGGTGGTACAGGCTGCGGTAATCGAGGTTGATGGTGCCCACCACGGCCTCCCGGTCGTCCACGACAAAGACTTTTGCATGGACGAAGCCCGGCGTCCACTCGCTGATCTTCACTCCCGAATCCAGCAGGGACGAATAATGGGTCTTGGCCAGCGAGTTCGCAAACTTTTTGTCCGCGATGCCCGGCAGGATGAGGTGGACGTCCACACCGCGCTCGGCGGCAAACTTCAGAGCCGTTTCCAGCTCGCCGTCTAAAATCAGATAGGGCGTCATGATGTGGATGTACCGCCGCGCCCGGTTGAGCAGGTCGATGTAGACCATCTCGCCCACCCGCTCACCGTCCAGCGGGCAGTCCCCATAGGGAGCCGCCGTGCCTCCGACATTTTCCGGCACCGGGATGGGCTCGGCCAGAAAGGCGTCGAACTCCGGCTCTTTCAGGATACACCACATCTGCAAAAACAGCGCGGTCAGCGAGCGGACCGCCTCGCCCTCCAGCATGATAGCAGCATCCTTCCAGCGGCCATACTTTTCCACCTGGTTGATGTACTCATCGGCCAGGTTCACGCCGCCGGTAAAGCCCACCCGCCCGTCGATGACCAGGATCTTCCGGTGATCGCGGTAATTGTAGTGGGTAGAGACGAACGGCTGCACCGGGCTGAACACCTTGCACTGGATGCCCAGCGCTTCCAGCCGCCGGGGGTAATCGCGCGGCAGGGTCGAAAACTCGCAGGTGCCGTCGTACATCACCCGGACATCCACCCCCGCTGCGGCCTTGCGGGCCAGCACTTCCAGCACCCGGCCCCAGAACAGCCCCTCGTCGATGATGAAGTATTCGACAAAGATGTACTTTTCTGCCGTTTCCAGCTGGCGCAGCAATTCCTCGAACTTGGCCTCGCCGCTAGGGAAATAGGTCATGGCGGTGTTCTCATACACCGGGAAGCCGCCGCCCCGTCCGTACAGATAGGTCGCCAGCGACGCCGCGCCGGGTTCGGACGCTTCCAGCTTCTGGACGACCGATTGGTTTTGCGGCAGCTGGGTGCGCAGCACATCTTCCAGTTCCAGCAGCCGTTTGCGCAGGATGTTGTGGCCGAAGTTGCTCTTCACATAGAAGAACAGCGGCACACCCACCACCGGGAAGAGCGCAATGACCACCATCCAGGTGATCTTTGCACTGTTGTCCATCTTGCTGTTCAGCAGGTAGAGGACCATGGCCGCCGTGACGACCACACTGCCGCCGAAGTAGTGGGGCAGCAGATTGCCGAACCAGCGGAAGATACTGACCAGCAGCCCCACCTGAAGCAGCAGGAGCAGCAGCACCAGCCCGAACCGGCTGAAGATGGCGTGAATGACCCCCTTCTGGCTCTTTTTCAGCAGCCGGAGGCCACCGTCCTCAAACTTCTGGGCGTAGCTTTTGACATTTTGTTTCAGTTTGTCCTTCTGCATGGCAGCTCACCTCCTGCGCAGGGTCACAGCGAACATTCCCTGCGCGGCATGGCAGGCCTCCACCAGCGCCTTGGGCTGGCAGCAGAGGCCGTGGTCGTGCCATGGGTCATTGAACCAGTAATGCTCTGCATCGTAGCCCACCAGCAGCAGGCAGTGCTCGTTGCACTTCCAGGCAAAGTCAGTGCCGTCGGCCAGCAGCCAGTGGTCCCGTTGTTCGGGCACCGGCTGAAAGTCCAGCGTCGCCCAGAACACCACCGGCATCCCGGCGTCGATGTACCGGCAGAGCTCCTCTGCCGTCTTGCCGCTCTCGTCCACCACCTCGAACTGCCCGGCCGCGCCCTCGTGTTCCAGCGCACTGTTCAGCGCCCGGACGATGCAGGGCGCATAGCAGCCGTAGCCGGTGTGGTCGTGCGGGTCGCCGGGGTAGACCTGCCACGGGTCCGGGCCGTAGAGTTTCCCATCCTGCTCCCAGTAGGGCGCATGGGGCAGGTCCCGCTCGATGAAGGTGTCCGGGTCGATCCGGATGCCCATCGCCTGCAGCAGCATCACCGCGCTGATGCTCTCGCAGCCGTTCACCCAGCGGTCTGTCTGGTCAATGTAGGGTGCCAAAACGATTTTTTTCATCAAATTTCCTCCAAGAGCATGGTTTGCTCTGTCAAAAACCGCGTTTTTGTGTTATGATAGGCAGTAAGATACTGTGTTTCTATTATAACTTATTTTGACCGGTTTTTCTACCGAAATCGGCAGGCGGGAGGATTTTGGAGCATGAACAATCTCATCATCGGCATCGCGGGTGGTTCGGGCAGCGGCAAGACCACACTGGCCATCCGGCTCAAGGAACGGTTCGGGGAGGACGAGGTGCGTCTGATCTCCCACGACAGCTACTACAAGCGCCACGACGAGCTTCCCTTTGCGGAGCGCTGCAAGCTGAACTATGACCATCCGGATGCGTTTGATAACGACCTGCTCATCGAGCACCTGCGAGAGCTGAAGGCGGGCCGCGCCATCGACTGCCCGGTCTACGATTACGCCGACCTCAACCGCAGCAGCAAGGTGCAGCACATCGAGCCGGCCCCCGTCCTCATCGTGGAAGGCATCCTGCCCCTGGCCGAGCCGGAGCTCTGCAAACTGTTCGACTACAAGATCTATGTGGACACCGACGCCGATGAGCGCATCCTCCGCCGCATCCTGCGGGACGTCAAGGAGCGCGGCCGCTCGCTGGACAGCGTCATCACCCAGTACCGCACCACGGTCAAGCCCATGCACGAAGCCTTTGTGGAGCCCAGCAAGCGCAACGCCGACATCATCATCCCCAACGGCGGCGAGAACGGCCCCGCCATCGAGATGCTGGCCCACCACATCCGCAGCCTGATCCAGAAGGCCAACATGCAGTAACATTTTCCGATACCACACA
>OOBN01002640.1_pt1 | contig 10575 bp, 8 predicted proteins | sample 1671091 | NCBI WGS metagenome assembly OOBN01 (sample SAMN06348121, study PRJEB24527) | human gut metagenome | biome: human gut; feature: ankylosing spondylitis patient; material: feces | host: Homo sapiens | place: China | collected 2015-10 | reverse complement strand
CACGGGATGTCCCCGGAACCTGCCGGAGAGCGGGAGAAGGTCCGGCAGCGGTCGTTTGGGACGAATGTGCGCCCTGCGCAGCGCGGCATTCCGAAAGGAATGGTGCCGACCGCGGGAAATCCCTCCGCGGCGGAGGCTTATCCGCACGGGATGTCCCCGGAACCTGCCGGAGAGCGGGAGAAGGTCCGGCAGCGGTCGTCCGGGGCGAATGTGCGCCCTGTGCAGCGCGGCATTCCGAAAGGAGCGGCGCCGACTGCGGGAAATCCCTCCGCGGCGGACGCCTATCCGCACGGGATGTCCCCGGAACTGCCGCAGGGAGCAAGAGAACGTCCGGCAACGGCGGACGCAGGCGGGTGCGAAAAACGGCAGGCTCCCGAAAAATTGATGAAAACTTAATTTTCGGAACGCGGGCGTTCGTCTTTTATCCCCTATCTTTGGCTGCGCCGAAGATACTCCGTCTGAACAAAATCGCAAACAAGTTTGCTTTTGTATCCGGCTTATTCGTATCTTTGCGTTTAAAACCAAAATACGCAAACAAACCATGAATTTTTCCCGGTACATCGTACTTGCGCTCAAAGGGTGCGCCATGGGTATGGCCGACGTAGTTCCCGGCGTCTCGGGCGGTACGATCGCTTTCATTTCGGGTATCTACGAAGAACTGCTCGACTCGATCCGCAGCGTCAACGCCACGGCGCTCAAGCTGCTGCTGAAACTCCGCCTCGGCGAGTTCTGGCGCCATATCAACGGAAGTTTCCTGCTGCCCGTGCTGCTGGGCATCGCCATTGCGATCTTTTCGCTGGCTCGCCTGATGACCTATCTGCTGACCTACCACCCCATCGCCATCTGGTCGTTCTTCTTCGGGCTGATCATCGCCTCGGCGCTGCTCGTCGCCCGGCAAATCGGACGCTGGGACTGGCGGAGCCTCCTCGCGTTCGTCGCAGGGGCCGCCGCGGCCTGGTGGATCACCGTCGCCACGCCCGCAGAAACCCCCAACGACTGGTGGTTCGTGATGCTTTCGGGCGCCATCGCCATCTGCGCCATGATCCTGCCCGGCATCTCCGGGGCCTTCATCCTGCTGCTGCTGGGCAAATACCAATATATCATGCAGGCCGTGGGCGATCTGAACATTCCCGTCATCGTGATCTTCGTCGTCGGAGCCGCGGCGGGCATCATCTCCTTCTCGCACCTGCTGTCGTGGCTGCTCAAACACTGGCACGACGTCACGGTGGCCGTGCTGATGGGCTTCATGGTCGGCTCACTCAACAAGGTCTGGCCGTGGAAGGAGACCGCTGAGACCTACCTCGACAGCCACGGCGTCGCACAGCCGCTCGTCCAGCACAACGTCGCTCCCGGGACCTTCGAACAGCTCACCGGCCAGCCATCGCAGCTTGTGCAGGCGGTTCTGCTCTGCGTCGTTGGATTTCTGGCCATCTACGGCATCGAACTGCTGGCGCGCATCATCGTCAAAAAAGAGGAGAAGTAACCCATGCGACGCTTCGGACTGATCGGACGCCCGCTGGGGCATTCGGCTTCGGCCGCCTACTTCACGGAAAAGTTCAACAGAGAGGGGATAACCGACTGTGAATACTCGCTTTACGAACTCGGGTCGATCGGAGACCTGCCCGGTCTGCTGGAGCGTCTCCCGGAGCTTTGCGGGCTGAACGTCACGATTCCCTACAAGCGCGACGTAATGGCCTTTCTGGATTCGGTGTCGCCCGAGGCCGAGGCCATCGGGGCCGTCAACTGCATCCGCCGCACGGCGGACGGGCGTCTCGCGGGCCACAACACCGATGTCATCGGCCTCCGGGCCGCGCTGAACGAACTGCTGGGCGCGGCCCAGCCCGGGCAGGCCCTCGTGCTCGGCACGGGAGGCGCTTCGCAGGCCGTGCAGTATGCCCTTGCCGAACGCGACATCCCCTTTGCGCTGGTCTCGCGCGAAGCGGCGAAAGGCAACTACACCTACGACGATCTGCCGTGTGAGGCAGTGGAAGCCAGCCGGTTGATTGTCAACGCATCGCCCGTGGGGACCTACCCCAACGTCGATGCCGCGCCGCGTATCCCCTATGCCTATGTCACGCCGGAGCACTACCTGCTCGACCTGGTCTACAATCCGCCGCTGACGCAATTCCTCGACTACGGCCGTCAGCGCGGGGCGCATATTCTGAACGGGCGGACGATGTTCGTCGAGCAGGCCGAAGCCTCGTGGCGCATCTGGAATACTTAAAGCGGGGCTTTAAATAAATCTTATAATATTATGATAAACTGCTTGTTGTCGATATTATTCACTCTGCTTGCCGGAACGGGAGCGGTCTTCGCGCAGTCGGAGGTGACGCCTCCCGCATTCAACGGCGCGGTGATCAGGGTCTTTATGACGCGCATGGCCGCCACGGTCGAGAAGATTGCCATTGAGCAGCAGATTCCGGCAGACTCGATCTCTCCGGTCGTGGGCATCGCCCTGCAAATCGACAAGGCGGGAAACGTCGCGGAGTGGCGCTACATGGACAATACGCAGGAGGGCCGCGACCATGCGGAGTTCGCTCCGGCGACGGCGGCAACCCGCCGGGCGATGGAGAAGGCGTACGACCGTCTGGGCGGAACGTGGAGTCCCGCGACGCTGGCCGACGGAAGTCCGGTTTCCTACACCTCACGGATGACGATCCGCATTCCGGTCGAGAAGATCCGGAGGGCGCAGGACGCCGATCCGCTGCTCTTCATGGGGGAAAATCCGGACGAGAATTTCCACGCGTGGGCCAAGATGCGTGTCCGCTACGACGGGCGTTTCACGGAGAAGGGCGTGGAGGGAGTGGTGCACGTGCGGTTCTACATCGAGCCGGACGGGCGCATCGCCATCGGCGAGGTCGTGCAGTCGCCCGACGAGCGGCTGACCAAAGAGGTGCTCCGCGTCATCCGCAGCAGCAAGGGCAAATGGACGCCCCGCAAGGTGCGCGGCGTGCCCCAGCGGACGGCCTACGAATACCGGGTCAACTACCACAACAACTGAACGAAAAGCTCCGCCGTGCAGCGGAGCTTTTTCATGGGGTTCTTATCGGTGGTGGAGCATCGCCTTCGCCTTCTCGTAGTCCTCTTCGCGGACGACAATCTGGGCGGGCATGGTCCCTATCGGGTAGATGGCCGACATGTATTCGTTGCGGATCGTCGACCAGATACCGGCGCTGTCGAGCATCGACTTGGCGATCTCGGCCTCTGTGATGGTGTTGTACTCCGCCAGTACAACCAACGTGTCGTCTTGCATAATTCTTCGGTTCTTGGTTCGGTGTTTAAAGTTAAGCATTTTATCGGTAAAATGCAATAGCCCTGCCATGAATTCTTCAATAAAAAAACATTATCTTCGTCCGGAACCGGAGAGGGGCCGCATCCCGGCAAAACAAGTCGTCCGGCATTTGATTATACCCCCGATTTATATTATCTTTGTCGTAGCAAAATTTTGACGCAATGCCCCAATTCGTACACCTTCACGTACATACGCAATATTCGATCCTCGACGGACAGGCCAGCATCCAGCGGCTCGTGGACAAGGCCATGGCCGACGGCCAGCCCGGCATCGCCGTGACGGACCACGGCGACATGTTCGGCATCAAGGAGTTCTACAACTACGTCCAGAAAGTCAAGGGCAAATGCAAGGACAAGGCCGCCGAGGCGGAGGCCCGCATCGCCGCCCTGCGCGACGGCACGGAGACCTGCGCCGACCCCGCTGCCGAGATCACCAAATGCGAAAGACAACTGGAGGAGTGCCGGCGCAAACTCGCCTTCAAGCCCATCATCGGCTGCGAGGTCTACGTGGCGCGCCGCCGGCTCCACGACAAGGAGGGCAAGCCCGACCAGAGCGGCTACCACCTGATCCTGCTGGCCAAGAACCTCAAGGGATACCACAACCTCATCAAGATCGTCTCGAAGGCGTGGACCGAAGGTTTCTACATGCGTCCGCGAACCGACCGCACGGAGATCGAGAAATACCACGAAGGGCTGATCTGCTGTTCGGCCTGTCTGGCGGGCGAGGTCCCGCGCGCCATCACGGCCAACGACCTCGAAAAGGCCGAGGAGTCGATCCGATGGCACAAGAAGGTCTTCGGCGACGACTATTACCTCGAACTGCAACTCCACAAGGCCACCGTCGAGCGGGCCAACCACGAGGCCTATCCCATGCAGCTGCACGTGAACAAGCACCTGCGCGAACTGGCCGCGAAGCACAACGTCAGAATGGTCTGCACCAACGACGTGCACTTCGTGGACGAAGACAACGCCGAGGCGCACGACCGGCTGATCTGTCTCTCGACGGGCAAGGACCTCGACGACCCCAAGCGCATGCTCTACTCGAAGCAGGAGTGGCTCAAGACGACGGCCGAGATGGCCGCGATCTTCGGCCAGACCGACCCCGAGGCGATGTCGACGACCGTCGACATCTGCAACCAGATCGAGTGCTACTCGATCGACCATGCGCCGATCATGCCTAACTTCGAGATCCCCGAGGAGTTCGGAACCGAGGCCGAATACCGCGCCCGGCTCACGGAAAAGGACCTTTTCGATGAATTCACGCGCGACGAGAACGGCAACGTGGTGATGTCGGAGGAGGAGGGACTCAAAAAGATTCAGAAATTAGGAGGTTACGACAAACTCTACCGCATCAAGTTCGAGGCCGACTATCTGGCCAAGCTGACGATGGACGGCGCGCACAGGCGCTACGGCGAGCAGCTGACCGAAGAGCAGGAGGAACGGCTGAAATTCGAGCTGCACATTATGAAGACGATGGGTTTCCCGGGCTACTTCCTGATCGTGCAGGACTTCATACGCGCCGCGCGCGAGGAGCTGGACGTGTCGGTGGGTCCGGGCCGCGGATCGGCCGCCGGATCGGCCGTGGCCTACTGCCTCGGCATCACGCAGATCGACCCCATCGCCTACGACCTGCTGTTCGAACGTTTCCTGAACCCCGACCGTATTTCGCTCCCCGATATTGACGTCGACTTCGACGACGACGGCCGCGGAAGGGTCCTGAACTGGGTGACGCAGAAATACGGCAAGGAGAAGGTGGCGCACATCATCACCTACGGCACGATGGCCACCAAACTGGCCATCAAGGACGTGGCGCGCGTGCAGAAACTGATGCTCTCGGAGTCGGACCGCCTCTGCAAACTCGTGCCGGACAAGATTCCCGACAAGAAGCTCAACCTGCAGAACGCCATCGACTACGTCCCCGAACTGAAAGCCGCCGAACAGTCGGACAACCCGATTCTGCGCGATACGATCCGTTACGCCAAGATGCTCGAAGGAAATGTCCGCAACACGGGCGTGCACGCCTGCGGCACGATCATCTGCCGCGACGACATCACGGACTGGGTCCCCGTCTCGACGGCCGACGACAAGGAGACCGGCGAGAAGATGCTCGTCACGCAGTACGAGGGTTCGGTGATCGAGGACACGGGACTGATCAAGATGGACTTCCTGGGGCTGAAGACCCTTTCGATCATCAAGGACGCCGTGGAGAACATCCGCCTGACCAAGGGCGTGAAGATCGACATCGACGACTTCACGATCATCAACGACCCCGCGACCTACCGCCTCTACGGCGAGGGCCGCACCGTCGGGACGTTCCAGTTCGAGTCCGCGGGCATGCAGAAGTACCTGCGCGAGCTGCAACCCTCGACCTTCGAGGACCTGATCGCGATGAACGCCCTCTACCGGCCCGGCCCGATGGACTACATCCCGGACTTCATCGCCCGCAAGCACGGCCGCAGCCCCATCGAGTACGACATCCCCGTGATGGAGAAGTACCTCAAGGACACCTACGGCATCACGGTCTACCAGGAGCAGGTCATGTTGCTGTCGCGTCTTCTGGCCAACTTCACCCGCGGCGAGTCGGACACGCTCCGCAAGGCCATGGGCAAGAAACTCAAGGACAAGCTGGACCACCTGAAACCCAAGTTCATCGAGGGCGGCAGGAAGAACGGACACGATCCGAAGGTGCTCGAAAAGATCTGGGGCGACTGGGAGAAATTCGCCTCCTACGCGTTCAACAAGTCGCACGCCACGTGCTACTCGTGGGTGGCTTACCAGACGGCCTACCTCAAGGCCAACTACCCTTCGGAGTACATGGCTGCCGTGTTGAGCCGAAACCTCACGAACATCGAGCAGCTGACGCTCTACATGAACGAGTGCAAGCGCATGGGCATCAGCGTCATGGGACCCGACATCAACGAGTCGATGCGGACCTTCTCGTCCAACGCCGCCGGGGACGTGCGCTTCGGCCTCGCGGCAGTGAAGGGCGTCGGTGCGGCGGCCGTGGAGAGCATCATCGCCGAACGCAAGGCCAACGGGCCTTTCAAGGACATATACGACTTCGTCGAGCGCGTGAACTACTCGCTCGTCAACCGCAAATGCCTCGAAAACCTGGCTTACGCCGGGGCGTTCGACTCGATCTCGGATTTCGCACGCTGCAAGTATTTCGGCGTCGACCTGCGCGATTCGAGCGGCATCACCTTCATCGAGCAGCTGATGCGCTACGGGCAGCGGTTCCAGACCGAGCAGAACAACGCCCAGCAGAGTCTGTTCGGCGGCGGCGAGCACGTGGACATCCAGCGCCCGGTGCTTCCGGCCTGCGCCGACTGGAGCCAGTTGGAAAAACTCACGAAGGAGCGCGAAATGGTGGGCCTTTACCTCTCGGCGCACCCGCTCGACGATTACAAAATCATCATCGACCACATGTGCAAGACCCAGCTTTCGGAGCTGGAGAACCTCGACGCCCTCAAGGGGCAGGAGATCGCCGTGGCGGGCATGGTCGTGGGCGTGCAGAACCTGATGACCAAGACCGGCAAGCCGTGGGGCAAGTTCAAACTCGAGGACTACAACGGAGGCCACGAGTTCGCCCTCTTCGGCAAGGACTACGAGAACTTCCGCAAATACCTTTTCCCGGACTATTTCCTCTTCGTCCGGGGCCGCGTGCAGGCCAAGCCCTACAACGACAAGGAGCTGGAATTCAAGATCATTTCGATGGTTCAGTTGCAGGAGATGCGCGACACGATCAAGGAGATGATCGTGCAGCTGCCGATCGAGGAGGTGACCGAAGCGTTCATTCACGACCTGACGGAGAGGGTCCGCGAGTCGAAGGGCGACACGCTGCTGCGCCTGAACGTCTACGACCGCGGAGCGCAGGTCTCGCTGCGCCTCTTCTCGAAAAGCCACAAGGTGAGCCTCTCGCAATCTCTGGTCGGATATTTGGACGACAACAGCATCCACTACTCAATCGCATAAGCATACTTTAATTGATAATCAACAAAAAACTCAAAGCTATGGCATTGGCAATCAACAAAGACAATTTCGAAGCGCTGGTCGCAGGCGATCAGCCGGTGGTCATCGACTTCTGGGCCGAATGGTGCGGTCCCTGCCGCACGATGTCGCCCATCGTGGACGAACTGGCTGCGGAATACGAAGGCAAGGTCGTCATCGGCAAGTGCGACGTCGAGGAGAACGACGACATCACGATGAAGTACGGCGTGAGGAACATCCCGACGATCGTCTTCCTCAAGGGCGGCGAGCTGGTCGACAAGCAGGTCGGCGCATGCCCGAAGGATGCCCTGAAGGCCAAGATCGAGAAGCTTCTCTGATGCTGCGCGCCATCGACTTCCACGGGCTGAAAGGCGTGGAGTTCTCCAAGGGGGAGTATACGGCGCTGCTGATTCCGGAGATGGGGGCCAACCTCGTGCGGCTGGCCAACACCCGGCTGGGCGCGGAGATTCTGCGCACGCCCGGACCCGGGGAGATCGAGACGTTCCGGAGCCGTCCGCAGGTCTTCGGGCTTCCGATCCTGTTCCCGCCCAACCGCATCGCCGACGGCCGTTACGTCTTCGAGGGACGCACGTACCAGTATCCCATCACCATCGAGAGGGAACGGAACTACCACCACGGCGTCCTCAAGAGCGAGGCGTTCCTGGTGTCGAAGGCCCGCGAGACGGACAGGGAGGTGATGATCGAATGCCGTTACTACGCCAATGCGGGGAACGATGCCGTTTACCGCGATTTCCCGCACGAGTTCAAGTGCAAGATCACCTACCGGCTCACGGCCGAAGGGTTGGAGCAGGAGGTGGTGTTCTTCAACCGCAGCGAGACCCGCATGCCCCTGGGCGTGGGTTTTCACACCCCGCTGACGATTCCCTTTGCGGGCGGGATCGACGCCGACTACGTGATGCGCCTGGCTGTCGGGGAAGAGGTCGAACTCGATGGCCGCAACCTCCCGACGGGACGCAGGCTGCCGCTGTCGGAGCAATTTTCCAAATTGCGCCGCGAAGGGCTTCAGGTCACCGGCTGCGGGCCGATCGAGGCGGGTTTTACGCTGCGCGAGATCGACGTGGACGGCAAACCGTTCCGCGGCGCGCTGGTCGAGCACCTGCGCACGGGCGTGAGAACCTGCTACGAGGTCGACGAGCAGACGACCTACTGGACGCTGTGGAACAACGGAGGGCAAGTGCCCTACTGCTGTCCCGAGCCGCAGACATGGACCACGAACGCCCCCAACGCCGCCGATCCCGCGGCCGAAGGGTTTCGGGCCATTGACCCGGGCGAGTCGTGGCGCACGACTTTCCGCCTGTATGCGAAATAGGGGTAAAAAAAGAGGATCGACCGGCGATCCTCTTTTTTGTCTCAAAACCTCTCGTGGAAGACCGTCGCGGAGAGCGGTTTGCGCAGCGTGTCGTGGCGGTTGGGATCGGCCGCCGGGCCGTCGCCGTAGCCGATCAGCAGGATGTTCACGGGTTCGACGTTCGCCGGAAGGGCGAACTCCTCGCGCACGGCTTCGGGTTTGAACATGCAGATCCACAGCGTGTCGAGGTTCAGCGACGCGGCGGCAAGCATCATGTGGTCGGTGACGATCGACGCGTCGATGTCCGAAATGTTCTTGCCGTCGTACTTACGGGTCCACGCCTCGGAGGTGTCGGCGCAGACGATGACGGCCGTCGGGGCGCCGAAATCGCGCGTGCAGCGCGCAAGGCGTTCCATGCCCTCCTTCGACTGCACGACCACCAGCCGCTGGGGCTGGCGGTTGGCGCCCGTGGGGGCCACGCGGCCCGCTTCGAGGATCAGCTCCAGTTTCTCCGGCTCCACTTGCCTGGAGAGGTATTTGCGGCAGGCGTACCGCTTTTTCGCCAGTTTCAGAAAATCCATTTGCAAAGGTTTTAATTATATAAAGGTACGGACAGGCCGGGCGATTCGAAATCTCCCGACCGGTAAAAAGGGCCGTTACGCCTCCAAAGGTATAAAAATTCGCGCCGTTATACAACCGGGCGCTCCGTTTTGGCAGGTCCGGCTGACAGAATGGCAGAAAAAAAGTACTGGCACACCGTTTGTTGCAGGAAGGGCAGGAAATCAAATACAACAACAACGATAGCACTATGAAAAACGGAAAAATCGGAGTTACGACGGAGAACATTTTCCCCGTCATCAAGAAATTCCTCTACTCGGACCATGAAATTTTCCTGCGTGAGCTGATTTCGAACGCCGTGGACGCCACCCAGAAGCTGAAAACCCTCTCGTCGATCGGCGAGGCCAAGGGCGATCTGGGCGACGTGACGATCCGCGTCGCCGCCGACAAGGAGAAGAAAACGCTCACCGTGACCGACCGCGGCGTCGGCATGACGGCCGAGGAGGTGGACAAATACATCAACCAGATCGCCTTCTCGGGCGCCGAGGAGTTCATGGAGAAGTATAAGAACCAGGCCATTATCGGACATTTCGGACTTGGCTTCTACTCTGCCTTTATGGTTGCAAAGAAAGTGGAGATTATCACTAAATCATACAGAGACGATGCAAAAGCCGTAAAATGGACTTGTGATGGCAGCCCTGAATTCACTATTGAAGAAGTAGATAAGGCAGATCGTGGTTCAGATATCATCTTATACATTGATGATGACTGCAAAGAGTTTCTTGAAGAATCCCGTATATCTGAGCTTTTGAAAAAATATTGCAGTTTCCTTCCTGTTCCTATTGCCTTTGGAAAGAAAAAAGAATGGAAAGATGGCAAACAAGTAGAAACAGCCGAAGATAATATCATTAATGATACTACTCCTTTGTGGACACGCAAACCAAGTGAACTTTCGGATGAGGACTACAAATCGTTTTATAGTAAGTTGTATCCGATGTCTGATGAACCACTTTTCTGGATTCATCTGAATGTGGATTATCCATTCCATTTAACGGGTATCCTCTATTTCCCTAAAGTAAAAAGTAATATTGAGAGAGTGGTGAAAATTAAATTTTAACTAGAGAAGAATTAATTTCCCAATATCAGCTTATAGAGAACACATCTAAAAAATATTATAATGGTTCGATTTGGAACTCTATAAGCTGTGGACGTTTTAAAATAATTGGGAAAACGAATAGATGTAACAAAAAGGGATCGTATATTTATTGTTTGTGTGAATTTGAAGATGGGGCAATCGTTGAAAGTGATTTTACCAACATAAGTAAAGGAAACCTCAAAAGTCCTAATTTTCCAAATGCACATTTCATACTTAAGACCTCCTGTGATCATTTTTTGATATTATTTTACTAAGATCGGAAGAGCACACGTCT
>OOBN01002629.1_pt1 | contig 10622 bp, 9 predicted proteins | sample 1671091 | NCBI WGS metagenome assembly OOBN01 (sample SAMN06348121, study PRJEB24527) | human gut metagenome | biome: human gut; feature: ankylosing spondylitis patient; material: feces | host: Homo sapiens | place: China | collected 2015-10 | reverse complement strand
TTTCTTTTGCAGGCGTTTTCTTTTTCAAATAAAAAGAAAATGCCGAAACGCTGTATAAGATAAAATATTTAGCTAAGGTAGGTAGCGAAGGTAGTGGATAAAAAATTTATAGTATCACATCGTGCCGCTGTCGCGGCAAAGGGTCGTCGAGTCGCCGACCCCTACAAAGTCACTGAAAATCTATTTATTACCGCCCGTGTCTTGTAATACACTCTCTGCTTGAGGTTTGACCTCTGTGCCGCCTGCGGCGACAGCGGTGCGTCGAGTCGCCGCACCCTACAAAAAGCCCGTTTATTTTACACAACTCGCAACACCTGTCGCAATTCACTTTCCGACGCAGAACTGTGAAAACACTTCACTGACTACAGCCTCGCTTGCGCGTTCGCCGGTCAGCTCGAGCAGGGCGTCAACGGCGCAGTCGGCGCAGACGTTGACCGCGTCGAGCGTGACTCCGTTTTCGAGCGCCGAGAGCGCGTCCTTTATGCTGTCTAAGGCGCGGACGCAGCAGCTTCTCTGGCGTTCGCTCGTCAGCGCGGCGGCAGAGGGATCGAAGTCCGAAGTGCCGAGCAGGTCGGACAGCGCCTTTTCAAGCTCGCCGCCGCCCTCCGCCGTCCTTGCGGAAATTTCGACATAGGCGCCGAAGCGGTTCTTTATATATTCCGTGTCGCAGACAAAGCCGAGGTCGCTCTTGTTGACGACCGCGAGACTGCGCCTGCCGGAGCAGAAATCCACTATCTCCCTGTCCTCGTCGGTGAGCTCCTGTGCGCCGTCAAAGACGGCAATGACCAGCTCGGCGCGGGAGAGTCGCTTTTTCGCAAGCTCAACGCCGATGCTCTCGACCTCGTTATCCGTGTCGCGTATTCCGGCGGTGTCCGCAAGGCGCAGCAGATTCTCGCCGACCCTGACGGTCTGCTCCACCACGTCGCGCGTCGTACCGGGAACGTCGGTAACTATCGACCGCTCGCAGCCGCTCAGGAGGTTCATAAGCGTGGATTTTCCGACATTCGGTCTGCCGACTATAACCGTATCTACGCCCTGAGTTATCGCCCTTCCGTTTTCAAATCCGCATATGAGCACTTCAAGCTCAAGCTTTGCCGATGTAAATGTTTTTTCGAGCTCGTCCGTTGAGAGCTCTTCTATATCCTCGTCGGGATAATCGACCCACGCGCTCAGATGGGCGCAGACGTTTATGATGCTGTGGGCGACCTCTTCTATTTTTCCGCTGAGTCTGCCCTCGAGGGTATTGAACGCCGCGCTCGCCGCCTGTTCGCCCTGCGCGGAGATGAGCGACATGACGCTCTCCGCCTTGGCAAGGTCTATGCGGCCGTTTAAAAATGCGCGTTTCGTGAACTCGCCGGGTCCCGCGGGCTGAGCGCCCGCACCGAGCACCGCACGCAGAACGCGGCGGACTATATACACTCCGCCGTGGCACGACAGCTCGACCGTGTCCTCGCCCGTGTAGCTTTTGGGCGCGCGGAAAACCAAGGCTATCGCCTCGTCTATCGGCTTTCCGTCAAGGTTTACCGTGCCGAAGTGCGCGGTATATCCCGCCGCCTCGCTCAGCGGTTTTCCGGAAACCGCCGAAAAGACCTTATCCGCAACGGCTATTGCGTCGCCGCCCGAAATGCGGACTATGCCTATACCGCCCGCCGCGTTAGGCGTGGCGATTGCGGCAACAGTGCCCGTCTGTTCCACGGTGTTCACCTCTTTCATCTGTAATAGTTTATTATAACGCAGGAAAGCCTGCGGAGTTATCGAAATTAAAAATATGGGGATTTTGTGTTGTTTGTTTGAGTAAAGCAACGCCGCATCTTCAAAAAATTACGGCAGGCTTACACGGGCAGAAAACATATCCCGCCCCTGCGGTCTATGGTTGACATTGGAAATTATAAATTGTTGCAAGCCCGGAAAAAGTAAAGCAAACGACTTTATAAACCCCGAGGAACAAGCCTCCAATAGCCTCGCCGCAGTGGTAGAAGCTGTCTGAGAACTGCGAGGGAACGGCTTGCAAAGCAAGCCGCACGAGCCCGTACTGTTTGAGCGAAGCGAGTTTACGGGCGAATGTGCCGAGCTGCCTACTGAGTAGCACAAGCTATGTACTGCGGCGCGGCGTTCGCGGGGTCTCGGGGCGAAGCCGCCCGCAAGGAGGTGAGCAAGCGTCGGTTTTGCGCAGCAAAACTGCTTGCACTTAAAAGCATTGGATTTTTGATGACAGGCAAGAAAAAGGCGCGCAGAAATGCTTTCGCATTTCAAGCGTTTTTTTCGCAGCATGGCGCAAAAAGACTTGCTTTTAAGCGGTGCTTGCTTGCCTTCTTGCGGGCACAGTTTGCTTTTCTTTTGCAGGCGTTTTCTTTTTCAAATAAAAAGAAAATGCCGAAACGCTGTAGAAGATAAAATATTTAGCTAAGGTAGGTAGCGAAGGTAGTGGGTAAAAAATTTATAGTATCACATCGTGCCGCTGTCGCGGCAAAGGGTCGTCGAGGTCGCCGACCCCTACAAGATGAATAGCCGCAAGTTACTGCAAAAACCGCAAGCGGATATCATAAGCACCCTGAAAACGATGGGCGGTAATTTGCAATGTCGCGGCTGCCGCGGGGATATAGGTTATATTTCACCCCAGCAGCGGCGAAACGCCGCCGTCGATTCTCTTTGCTATGCGCGAAAACGCCTTTGCCGCCGCGCTCGATGCCGGGAGCGGTTCGCCGCGCACCGCGCAGTGCGACACCGCCGCGTCCTCGGGAACTATGCCGATGAGCTGAACGCATACAGCGTCAATAACGTCGTCGATGTTTAAAAGCTTCTTTTTGCAGACCGCCTTTTCGTCGAAGCGGTTGATAACGAGTCTTATGTCCTCAAGACCGAGGGAGCGCATGGCGCCCGCGGTTATATTGACGCTTCTGACGCATACCGCGTCGGCGGTGGAGACAACAATGCCCCTGTCGGAGGCGGCGCAGGCGAGCTCGAACCCGTCGGAGAGCCCTGCCGGAGCGTCGAAAAATATATAGTCGTAATCTTTTGAGAGCCTGTCCGCAAGCTCCTTTATGCTCTCGGCGGTGAAGGAGTCGGACATATGCATGGGCGCAGTCATCAGCATCGGCCCGCCCGCGGCGATAGCCGCCTGATTCGGCTCGCAGCCGCCGTCGAGTACATTTCCCCAGTCAAAGAGAAGCTCCTTTTGAGTGCCGAAGATGAGGTCGAGGCTGCGCAGCCCTATGTCCATGTCGAGCATGAGCACCCGCTTGCCGGAATTGCTCAGCGCGCGCGCAAGCCCTGCGGTCAGCGACGATTTGCCGACGCCGCCCTTGCCGGAGGCGATAACTATTTTCTCAGCCATATAATCACCCCAGAAGCGTATTCTCGCCCTGCGGCGCGGCGGCCGTCTGCGAGCTGTTGAAGTAGTAGTCGTATATCGGCTTTGCTATCTGCGCCAATGAGGACGAGCCGTAGACGCCCTCGCAGATGAACGCTATGGATATCTCGGCGTTCTTGCTCGGCGCAAAGGTGATATAAAGACCGTTGTTGATAACCTGGCTGACGCCGTTTATCTTCCTGTTTTCTTCGGAGGTACCTGTCTTTGCGGCAGTCTGAACGTCGAGCCCCTTGAGAGCCGCCTTTATGATGGCGTTGTTGTTGACAACGTACTCCATGCCCTCGGTGACGCAGTCGATGGCATATTTGGATATGCCCGTTTCGAGCGCGACCTTGGGAGTCTTTTCAACGAGCGTCTTGGAGTAGTCGGCGCTCTTTATCGATTTTATTATGTGCTGCTCGTATCTCGTGCCGCCGTTTGCTATCGTGGCGGTGTAGTTTGCGAGCTGTATGGGTGTAAAGCGCGTACCGCCTTCGCCTATGGACGAGAGTATGAGGTAGCCTGGCAGCCAGGTCTGACCTATGCTTTCGCGGTATTCGGGGCTGTCCTCTATGCCCTCGGCTTCGGTGAGCTCTATGCCCGTTTTCACGCCGAGCCCGAGCATGGAGCGGTATTCGTTGAGCCTGCTTATTCCGAGCTCCTCGCCGCAGGTGTAGAAATATATGTTGCATGAATCCTGAAGCGCGGTTCGAAGAGTCAGGTTCCTGTCGCGGTGGTTGATGTTGCAGTAGAAGGTGTGGTCGAGGTATTTGAACTCCCTTGTGCAGCGGATGACTCTGTCTCGGTTTGTCAGCCCTTCTTCTATTGCCGCTATTGCGACGGAGGGCTTCGAGGTCGAGCCTATGGCGTAGGTGCTGCGCAGTGCCCTGTTCCAAAGCGGCGTGCGGCTGTCCTTGCTGAGCTCCGAATATTTTTCGCTGTAGGTGTTGAGGTCGTAGGTCGGATAGCTGAGCATGGTCAGTATTTCGCCCGTGTTCGGGTCGTTGACAATGAGCGCACCTGCTGCGGGAACGCCGTATTTATTCTTTGAGGATTTTGCGTAGTTTTCCGTCCATTTCGCAAAGGTGTCCTGCGCCAATTTCTGCATATCGGCGTCAATGGTGAGCACGACCGTCGCGCCCTGAACGGGCTCTTTCGTAACCGTCTCGGAGACGTTGCCGTCCGGGTCTACGGTGACGACCTTTTCGCCGTCCGTGCCGCGCAGATACTCCTCCATGGCGTATTCTATTCCGCTCTTTCCGAGCGTGTCGTTCATGCCGTAGCCCTTGTCCTTGAGCTCGGCGTATTCCTCGGCGTTTATCTTGCCCACCGTGCCGATTATGTGGGCGGCGAGAGTGCCGTCGACTATTCTTCTGTAGGGAACTACCTCCACGTCAACGCCCTTAAAAGTCGCGCTGTTCTCCTTGACCTTGGCAACGAGCACGTCGCTGACATCCTGCGCGAAGGTGTAGGCGTTGCTGGCTCCGAAGCCGTTTAAGAGCATCTGATAGCGCACCGCCGCGATTTTAAGCCCGTCCTTGAGGGAGTAGCCCGGGTCGATTTCAAACATCTCGACCATGGCGTCGTAGCAGTTTTGCGCCGTGGCGTAGGAGTTGAGGTTGAGATAGTCCTTGCCCTTCATAACCTCGATTTCCTTTTCGCTGTCAGCCTTATAGACGAGCCCGCCCGACGAGTCGATGACTATAGGCAGGCTGTTGTCCCACTCGGCGTCGTTTGCCTCAAAGAGCCTGATCAAGGATATTATTATCGAGTTTCTCTCACTGTTTTCTTTCTTGGACGGGAAATACGAATAGTTGAAAACTATGGAGTAGCCCTGGCGGTTCTCGACTATGGGCTTGCCGTTGCGGTCAACTATCTCGCCGCGTGCCGCGTGAATTTTGACGGTAGACTGCTTTGCGGTGTTGACGGCGCTCGCGTATTCCTCTCCGTCTATAAGCTGAACCTTGACGAGCACGCCGACAAAAACAAGTATGAATGCGAGCAGTATGCAGGGCAGTATAATGCGCCTTATCGCAAGTTTTTTCGAATCCAAAGGGCTCCCTCCTTTCTCTTATCTTCTGACTTCGCTCGGAAGCGCTCTGCTTATGCCTCTTATTATCAGGAACCAAAGAGGCGTAAAAATTACCGAATAGAGCACGCTCGGCAGGCAGAAGGTGAGCAGAAGTCTGCCGCCGGAGACACCCGCCGCGGCGACGAACACTATCCAATAGGCGAACGTATGAATAAGCAGCGCCGACGCGGAAAAAATCAGCGCGGTGACTACATTATTTCTTATCATGTTGTTGACGAGCATTCCGCACGCAAGGCCGAACGCGGTCAGCAAAATGGCGTTTATGCCCTGAGTGCCGCCCGTTACATCGAGCACGATGCCCGCGAGCAGACCGAGGAGCATTCCCGCGGTTTCGCGCTCGAACATCGCTATGCAGACGACCATGACCGTCACTCCGAGCTGACGCGCGCCGAACGGCTCGGGCAGAAGTCTCGGGGTGTTCTGGATAACGGCGCAGATGATAAGCAGAAGAGCGAATATCACGCGTCGGATTATAAGTCTTTTCTTTTCGGCTGTGAGACCCATAGACAAGTCCTTTTCGGTAGATTTCTTACTTTGTGACGCTCGACCCCTGACCCTCGAACTCGGTTATTATAAAGACGTCGGTTATCGCGGCTATGTCCGCGCCGGGCTTTATCACCGCGGTTGCGGAGATGTCCGTCCCGGAGTCCTCGACCTTTGTTACCGTGCCTATAATGAGGTCGCGCGGATAGATTCCGCCGACGCCCGAGGTGCAGACGATTCCGCCGGGGGAGACTGCCGTTGAGCTTGAGAGTCCCGGCATGGTGCACAGCCCGTCCGCGGCGTAGCTCGCCGTCGTTGTGACGAAGCCGAGGTCGCGCGTGCGTATCTCGTACGCGCTGGGGTTGACTTCGGGGTTGAGTATAGTCTTTATCGTGCACTGCGTGAGCGTCACGGAGGTAACTACGCCGACTAAATACTTGCCGTAGATAACGGGGTCGTTTACCTCGATGCCGTCGGTGCTGCCGCGGTTTAGCACAAAGGCGGAGAGCGGGTTTGCCGAGTCTCTGCCGATTACCGCCGCCTCGCAGAACTTGTAGTCCTTGTGCTCCTCCTTGAGCTCGAGGAACTCCTTGTAGAGCGCATTCTGGCTCTTGAGCTGCTCATAGTCGACAAGCCGGCTCTGCAGATCCTCTATCTCTTTGTTGAGCTCGTCAACCTGCTTTGAGAGCGTGGCGGAGGACTTGAAGTTTATCGAAAACGCGGAAAACTTCTCTGCGAGATATGAGGACGCGCGCTGGAGCGGGGAAAACACCGTGCTTATTACGGAGTTGGCGGGCGAGGAGCCCGAATGCATGGCGGCGGCCGCTATAACTCCGATTATCAGCACGACGAGCACGCCGACGAATATTTTAAATGCTTTTGATTTATAAAACTTCAATTTCGTCTCTCCTTTGCATGGAAGAAGGGTGGGGGATATTGATTTTTGCGTTTAAACGCGGCATAAAAGCACCTCTGTACAACGCAAAAAATCCCGCGGACTTGCAAAAAATATGCAGAAAAGCAGAAAAAACGCTGCGCCGCATAGTTTTTGTAAGCCTGCGAGAACGCGGGCCGTCTGCGGAGAGCAGAGCGACCCGCGAAAGGCTTTTATTTATTGAGCGGATGCTCAAGGCAGATGCCTGTTCCGTCAACAACGCAGTCGAGCGGGCTCTCCGCGACAAGCACGGGGATGCGGGTCTCGGCGGCGATGAGCTTGTCAAGCCCTCTGAGCAGAGCGCCGCCGCCGGTGAGCATGATGCCGTGGTCGATAATATCGGCGGCGAGCTCGGGGGGAGTCTTTTCAAGGGTTGCCTTGATGACGTCGAGAATCTGATTGATGGAGTCGGAGAGAGCCTCTCTTATCTCCTCCGCGGAAATCTCGATATTCTTCGGCAGGCCGTCCATGAGGTTGCGGCCCTTGATGTTCATCGCGCCCTCGCCCTCATAGGGATAGGCGGAGCCGATTTTTATCTTGATATCCTCGGCGGTTCTCTCGCCGATAAGCAGGTTATATTTCTTCTTGATATAGCTGATTATGGACTCATCGAAGTTATCGCCCGCGACTCTTGCGGAGTTCGAGGTAACGACGTCGCCCAGGGAGATAACGGCAACCTCGCTCGTGCCGCCGCCGATATCGACTACCATGCTTCCGGTGGGCTCGGAGACGGGGAGACCCGCGCCGATGGCCGCCGCCATGGGCTCCTCTATGAGGCTGACATATTTTGCGCCCGCGCTTCTCGCAGCGTCGTTGACGGCGTTTCTCTCAACGCCCGTAACGCCCGAGGGGATGCAGATCATAACGCGGACCTTTGCAAGCGGAGCGTTTTTTGCGACCTTCTTTATGAAAGCCTTGAGCATATCCGCCGTGATGTCGAAGTCGGCGATAACGCCGTCCTTGAGGGGACGGACTGCGGTTATGGAGCCGGGAGTTCTGCCGATCATCTCTTTAGCCTCCGTGCCTACAGCGACAACTCTGGGCGGGTTGTACTTCTGGTCGACCGCAACAACGGAGGGCTCTCTGATGACGATGCCCTTGCCCTTTACGAAAACAAGAGTGTTGGCGGTACCCAAATCGATACCGATATCAAGTGAAAATAACATACTGTTCTCCTTTCAACAGTCAGAATACTTTAATTATTGCCTTTATCTAAACGAAATAGAGTTGACAATTGATTCAAACTCTCCGGTGCTTGCGCCGACCTTGGAGGCATGGTAGTTGCAAGCGTAGGTTACACCGTCTTTTTCAAACAAGACGGAGACGATTAAGGCCTCATAGTCGTTTGAGGAAATTTTTATCTCGGTAACTTTTGCCTCCTGACCGCAGAGGGTCTTAGTCTCATCCTCAACCTCGGGCTCGTATCCTTGCGCCTTGATCGAAGCGATAACCTCGCTGAGATCGGAGCGCTTTTCCTCGACGCTCTTTTCCGTGTCGTAGATTATATCAATAGTCTCTTTGCCTTTTACGAGGGTTATCGAAGAGCCGACAACCGTCATCTCGTAGCCGGAGGGTTTTGTGAAAGTAAAATATTTGCAATAGGCCTTGTCGCCCGAAACGAGAAGGTTCTTGAGCGAGACGGCGTTTGTGACCTGTTCGCCCTTTTCGTCCTTCTTCGCTTTGCCCTTTTCGTCGGTTTCGACTATGACTATGTTGCCCGCTTCGTCATAAATGGGGCCGCCGTTTTCGTCGGTCACGAGCACGCGGTCGTTTCCGCTGCTGTCTTTTACCTTGAGTCCCTTGGCCTTCGAGCAGCCGGTGAAGAGGCAGACTGCCGCGAGCATACAGATAAGCAGAGCCGTGATAATTTTCTTCATTTTTTAAGACCTTCCTTTCGTCTCAGTCGACCGGAATCGTTACACACATTTCAGTATAACACAGGGTGCTGCACTTTTTCAAGTGCGGAATCGAAAGATATGATTGACACAAAAAGTCGGGTTGAACCGTCCGTCAGCCGTTGAGCGCCGCAAAATTATCCTTGTTGTTCTTGTAGAGGTTCTTAAAGACGGCAAAGTTCTTGTCGTATGCGGGCTTGTTGGCGGGATTCGGGATAAAGGTTTTCTTCGCGGGAATGAGCTTCTTTGCTTCCTCTATGCTGCCTATTCTGCCGAGACCCACTGCGGAGATGACCGCCGCGCCGACCGAGCCGACGTTCTGCGGGCTCGCCACGACCTCTATCGTTCTGCCCGTGCAGTCCGCGAGAATCTGGCTGGTGACGTCCGAGAGAGCGCCGCCGCCGACAAAGCGGATGGTGTCGGAGGTCTTTACCTTCTTGTCCTGAGTCTCGAGGAACCAGCGCAGGTGCATACAGGTACCCTCGACAACGGAGCGGAGAAGCTCAGTCTTGCTTGTCTCGAGGCTGAGGTTGAAGAACATTCCGCGCGCGTTCGGATCTTCGAACGGGCAGCGGTTGCCGTGCAGCCACGGGGTGAAGATAACTCCGCCGCTGCCTGCGGGGATTTTGTTTATGACATGGGACATATAGTCGTAGAGGCTCGTGTATATGGACTCCTTCGAGGAGGCGACGTCGGTCTTTTCCAGGAAGATGTCGATCTCATCGAGCACGAGGTGATCCTTGACCCACTCGAGGCATTTGCCCGCAGTCTCGAGCTCGGCGAAGTAGTTGAGTCTGCCGTTCTGCGCGCCGACTATGGCGGCTATCATGGCGTTTGTGTCGACGATATTCTTGTCAACGACTGTGTTGACCCAGCCGGAGGTGCCGCAATATATATGCGTGTCGCCCAGGCCGACCGCGCCCGCGCCTACGCCTATGAGGGAGGCGTCGCCGCCGCCGCCGAATACGGGAGTGCCCTCGCAAAGGCCGAGCTCGCCCGCCGCTCTTTCGGTCAGTCCGCCGACGAGGGCGGTGGAGTCGATTATGTCGGCCATGTGCTCGGGCTTGACGTTGAACATCTTGAGCATCTCGGAGCTCCAGCCCTCTCTGCCCTTGCGGACATCGTAGAGCAGAGTGCCGAAGGCCGAGTCGCGGGTCATGATAAACTTGCCGGTCATGCGGCAAATGACGTATTCCTTGACGTCGAGCCACTTATAAGTACGGGCGAAGTTCTCGGGCTCGTTCTCCTCGACCCATTTATATTTGTAGACGGGGTCCTTGACGCTCGCGGACACCGCGCCGGTTATCTGAAGAGATTTGAGCAGCTTGGGAATATTGGCGCCCGCTATCTGCGGACCGTAGGCCATGAGCTCCTTTATCTGCTTTTTAGCGCGCTGATCCATGTAGCTCATCGCCATGCGGACGGGAACGCCGTCTTTGTCGACGAGCACAAGCCCCTGCATCTGGGAGCAGAAGGAAATGCCGGCTATCTCCGAGGTGCTGACGCTCGTTGAGTTCATGAGCCTCTTTGTGGTGTTGCACATCGCGCTCCACCACTCGTCGGGATCCTGCTCCGCGCCTCCGTCCGGATAGACGGTCAGGGAATAGCCCTCCATCTCCGCGGCTACCAGCGTAATCTCGTCCTCAACCTCGAAAAGGCAGGTTTTGACGCCTGTTGTGCCTATGTCGTATGATAAAACGTATGTTCTGTCTCGCATTATAATGATCTCCCTTCGCGGCTTTTGCAAACAAATGCAAACAAAGCCCCAATCTGTCTATCCACTTAATTATATAGCAAAAATTTAGCGATTACAATGTAAAGATCGGAAGAGCGTCGTGTAGGGAAAGAGTGTAGATCTCGGTGGTCGCC
>OOBN01002627.1_pt1 | contig 10627 bp, 8 predicted proteins | sample 1671091 | NCBI WGS metagenome assembly OOBN01 (sample SAMN06348121, study PRJEB24527) | human gut metagenome | biome: human gut; feature: ankylosing spondylitis patient; material: feces | host: Homo sapiens | place: China | collected 2015-10 | reverse complement strand
TGCCTGCGGCAAAACGCTCGTACGGCGCACCCGCGCCGCCGGCCAGAAGGCCGGTTGGGTGGTTCTTCTGCAACGGTCCCTTCCACAAAAAAGGCATCTGCTTTGCAGATGCCTTTTTTGTGGGTTACGCCGTCCATTTCCGCGCTGAGAGCCGCCGCTGAGCGGCGTCTGCGGGCGCAGCGGGCCGGGGTTTTGGCCTGGAGTGCAAACACTTGTGCGGTGCGGGGGAGGGGAGAGGGCCGCTCAGTGCCCGGACGTGGCCTTCAGGCCCAGGATACCCACCAGGAGCAGGGCGGCGAAGAAGAGCCGGGCGGGGGCGGCCGGTTCCTTGAACAGAATGATGCCGGCGATCAGGGCCCCCAGGGCGCCGATTCCCGTCCAGATGGCGTAGGCGGTCCCCAGCGGGAGCACCTTGGTGGCCTGGGAGAGAAAGGCGAAGCTGACGATCATCCCCACGATGGTCAGGACGGAGAACTTCAGGTCGGTAAATCCGTGGGAAAATTTCATGCAGGTGGACCAGAATACCTCCATCACCCCTGCGATGCATAAGTAGAGCCATGCCATGCGGAACATTCCTCCTTGAACATAAAAAAATGCATTTACCGATGTATCTACCAAAGGCCTATCGATACATCAATAAATGCCTTCCACCTACTCGGCAGCAGATGGAGCGTCCTATACTATACCAGATGGACGGAAAAAGTCAATCCCTGATTTTCCAAAAATGCCGTTGCTTTCCCGCCGCTGCGCGGCGGAAAAGTCCTCGCTGCGCTCGCTGAACGTCTTGCCATGCAGGGCATTCGATCCCATTCGAAAAAGTGGCTTTTGCCACTTTTTCGACGGTCTCAAACCGGGAGGCGGCTTTTAGCCGCCTCCCGGTTTGTCATCTGCCATGTTCAGCTGCTCTCCTTCTGGACCAGCGTCCAGGGGGCCACCTGGGACTGGCAGGGGACCCCTTCAAACAGGTGCATCAGAAGCTCGGCCGCCATCCGGCCCACGTTGTGGGTGCCGTGGGACAGGGAGGTGATGCGGGGGGTGGTCATCTCGCTGTACTGGCTGTTGTCAAAGCTGACCACGGCCATATCCTCCGGGATGGAGATGCCCCGCTTCACCAGCTGGGCCACCAGGCGGCTGGCGATCTCGTCGTTGTAGCACACCACCGCCGTATAGCCGGGGAGGATCTGCTCCAGGTACTTGACCCCCGTTCCGTCCAAAAACAGGGACTCCTTGGCCTCGGTGCTGTACCAGAAGACCTGCTGGTCCTCGAAGGGGAGGCCAAGGGTGCGCAGGGCGTCGGCATAGCCGGCGTAGCGCTGGTGACCCTGGATGTCGTCGTTTTTGAAGATGCCCGCGATGCGCTGGTGGCCCTTCTGGTGGAGATAGTCCACCAGCATCCGGCCGCCTGTGGCGTTGTCGTCCAGCACCGAGAGGCTGTCGGTGAGCTCGGGGTAGTTGCCGTTCATAAAGACCAGGGGGACCCCCCGGTCGATCAGCCGGCGGTACAGGTCCAGGTTGGGGTTGGGCAGGCCGGTCTTGGTCCCCTCCACCAGCACTCCGTCCAGGGAGGTCAGGTCCAGAAGGGTATTGAGCACCTTCCGCTCGTTGGACACCTGGTTCTGGGTGGCAAAGAGCAGGGGAGCGCTGTTGTGGTCGGAGAGGACGTTTTCCACCTCTCGCAAAATGCTGGGGAAGATGTAGTCGCTGATGTAGGTGGTGATGACCGCGATCGAGCGGTGGGGCATGGGGGCCGGCTTGGACCGGTCCCGGATGTGGGAGCCGCTGCCCTGCCGGCGCTCAATCAGCCCCTCCGAGACCAGCAGGGCCAGGGCCTGCCGCACGGTCTGGCGGCTGACCTGAAACTGCTGGCACAGGAGCTGTTCGGTGGGCAGAAGCATGCGCTTTTGGTAGACTCCGTCCAGAATATCGGTCCGGAGCGAGTCCGCCACCATCTGATATTTGGGTGCCATGGGACAAGTCCCTCCAGTCGTGGCTTTCAATTAAACCCAGCATAGCATATTTGCCTGCTCTTTTCAATACAATTTTCAGATTTGTCTGGAGAGAAATCTCCGGCCCCGGAGAGAGGCCCCTGGGCGCTGAGAGGATTACCCAGGAGGCCCTCACATTTTCTTCTAATTTTTTGTGCTTTTTGTCAAGTGTGCCGGAGAATAATCCGTCGGAATTTCGAAGTTGTCCATTTTTACAAAGAGATTTTAACAAAGTATTAACTGAAATTACAAGAAAAATGCGGGGAAAAAATAAACAAAAATCTTATTTGTAATGGAAAAACAGAACGAAAACAGAGAATTCACAAAATTGTACTGGTTTTTGACGGCGGTTTTGACACGATTTGTATTGTTTGTTCGGATGAAAACACAAATTATACGAACAAATTATTGACAGCGGGGGGGTTCCGGGAGTATACTTCGGTCAAGAAGTCCGGACAACCTGCAATACAACATGCGAGCGAATCCGGTTCGGGCTTAATCCTGGAAAATCGAAAAAGGAGCGATTCAGAATGAAAAAGAAAGTTCTTGCCCTGACCCTGGGCCTGACGATGGCTCTCTCCCTGGCTGCCTGCGGCGGCAACACCGGTTCTTCCACTTCCGGCTCCGGCGCCGCCTCCGGCTCCGGCGCGGACGCCTCCACCTCCGGCTCCGGCTCCAGCGGCGACCTGATCACCGTGGGCTTCGCTCAGGTGGGCCACGAGTCCGACTGGCGCACCGCCTCCACCGAGTCCGCCCGGGAGGTGTTCAGCGAGGAGAACGGCTATCAGCTGAGCTTCATCGACTGTGACAACGACTCCGCCACCCAGCTGGAGGCCGTCCGCGGCTTCATTCAGCAGGGCGTGGACTACATCATCATCGATCCCATCGTCTCCACCGGCTGGGACGCCGTGCTGACCGAGTGTGAGGACGCCGGCATCCCCGTCATCGTCATCGACCGTACCATCGACGACTCCGACAAGTATGTGACCTGGGTGGGCTCCGACTTTAAGACCGAGGGTCTCGCCTGCGGCGAGTGGCTGAAGGCCTACGCCGAGGCCAAGGGCATCACCGAGATCAACGCCCTGGTCATCGAGGGCTCCACCGGTGCCTCCGCCACCATCGGCCGTACCGAGGGCTTCAAGGAGGTCGCGGACCGTGAGGGCTGGACCATCCTGGACAGCCAGAACGGCGACTTCACCGAGGCCGGCGGCCAGGAAGTCATGGAGTCCTACTGCCAGAGCTATGAGGGCCAGTTCAACGTGGTCATCTGCCAGAACGATAACGAGGCCTACGGCGCTATGACCGCCATGGACGCCGCCGGCGTGAGCTACGGCGTGGACGGCGACGTGATCATCGTCTCCTTCGACTCCAACAAGCCCGCTGTGCAGCACGTTCTGGAGGGCAACATGAACGCCACCTTCGAGTGCAACCCCATGGCCGCTCCCTTCGTGGAGGAAGTCATCCAGCAGCTGGAGGCCGGCGAGACTCCTGAGAAGGAGATCTACATGGACGAGTCCTGGTTCGCCGCTGAGGACATCGTGTCCAGCATCACGGTGGACGGCACCGAGATGCCCATCATCCATGTGACCCAGGAGGTCCTGGACGCCCGTCCCTACTAATTCCTCCCAGTTGATGTGAGGAGGCCTTTATAGGACCCCAGAGGGAGGACCCCATACAATTCAACGTGGGGTCCTCCCTATTTCATTCTGAATTTCCGAATTTTAACAGAGGTGACGCGAGATGGAAGACAACATTGTATTGACGATGCGGGGAATCTGCATGACCTTCCCCGGCGTCAAGGCGCTGGACAATGTGGACTTCACCCTGCGCAAGGGGGAGATTCACGCCCTCATGGGGGAGAACGGCGCCGGAAAATCCACCCTGATCAAGTGCCTCACCGGCATCAACGACTTTGAGGCCGGCGAGATCCGGGTGAACGGGATCGAGGGGCCGGTGAAAAACCACTCCACCCTGGATGCCCAGAAGGTAGGCATCTCCACCGTGTATCAGGAGGTCAACCTGTGCCCCAACCTGAGCGTGGCGGAGAACCTGTACATCGGCCGGGAGCCCATGACCCCCTTCCACACCATCGACCGCCGGACCATGAACAAGAAGGCGGACGAGCTGTGCAAGCGGCTGGACATCAAGGTGGACGTGACCCAGAACCTGGAGAACTACTCCCTGGCCCTCCAGCAGATGATCGCCATCGCCCGGGCGGTGGACATGGACTGTAAGGCCCTGATTCTGGACGAGCCCACCTCCTCCCTGGACGACAGCGAGGTGGAGAAGCTCTTTAAGATGATGCTCCAGCTGAAGGAGCAGGGGGTGGGCATCGTGTTTGTCACCCACTTCCTGGAGCAGGTGTACGCCGTGTGCGACCGGATCACCGTGCTGCGCAACGGCACCCTGGTGGGCGAGTACCCGGTGGCCGAGCTGCCCCGGGTGAAGCTGGTGGCCGCCATGATGGGCAAGGACTTCGACGACCTGGCCTCCATCAAGCCCGAGGGCTTCACCTACGACAAGGAGGCCCCCCTGGAGATCTCCGCCCGGGGCCTGAGCCACAAGGGCACGATAAAACCCTTCGACCTGGACATCCACAAGGGCGAGGTCATCGGCCTCACCGGCCTGCTGGGCTCCGGCCGCAGCGAGCTGGCCCGGTCCATCTACGGCGCCGACAAGGCCCAGACCGGAACCCTGAAGGTGGAGGGCAAGGAGGTCAAGATCAACCAGCCCATCGACGCCATGAATCTGGGCATGGGCCTGCTGCCCGACGACCGGAAGGCGGAGGGCATCATCGGCGACCTGTCCGTGCGGGAAAACATCATCCTGGCCCTCCAGGCCAAGCGGGGCACCTTCAACCAGCTGTCCCGGGCCAAGCAGGAGGAGATCGCCGACCGGTACATCGACCTGCTCCAGATCAAGACCGCCAGCCGGGAGACCCCCATCAAGCAGCTCTCCGGCGGCAACCAGCAGAAGGCCATCCTGGCCCGGTGGCTGGCCACCGACCCCAACTTCCTGATCCTGGACGAGCCCACCCGGGGCATCGACATCGGGACCAAGACCGAAATTCAAAAGCTGATTATCCAGCTGGCCGGCGAGGGAAAGAGCATCATGTTCATCTCCTCCGAGATTGAGGAGATGCTCCGGACCTGCAACCGGATGGCGGTCCTCCGGGACGGCGCCAAGGTGGGCGAGCTGGACGGTGAGCTGACCCAGGAGCGGGTCATGGCCGCCATTGCGGGAGGTGCGAGTGAACATGAGTAAGCTAAAGAAACTCACCCAGCAGCAGCTGTTCCTGCCCATTTTCTGCATGATCCTGGTGCTGTGTGTCAACATGATCTACGACGTGTCCCAGGGCCGGGATTTTTATGAGTTCTTCAAAATCGGAATCCAGAACGAGCTGCTCAGCGGCCGTCTGGTGAACATCCTGAACCGCGGCAGCGAGGTGGCCATCCTGGCCATCGGCATGACCCTGGTGGTCTCCGCCTCCGCCGGTACCGACATCTCGGTGGGCTCCGTCATGGCCCTGAGCGCCGGCGTGTGCTGCACCCTGCTGGCGGGCGCCGCCGCCCCCCAGGCCACCGAGCTGGCCGTTCCCCTGATCGTGGGCGTGCTGGCCGCCCTGGTGGTGGGCTGCGTCTGCGGCGCCTTCAACGGCGCCCTGGTGGCCTATCTGAACATCCAGCCCATGGTGGCCACCCTGATTCTGTGGACGGCCGCCCGGGCCATCGGCCTGCTGGTGTGCAACAACCTGATCGTCTATGTGCGCAACGACGCCTTTGCCATGTTCGGCGGCTACATCGGCCCCGTGCCCACCCCCCTGATCATCGCGGCGGTGTGCATCGCCGTGGTCACCATCGTGCTGAAAAAGAGCGCCCTGGGCCTGTACATCCAGTCCGTGGGCATCAATAAGAAGGCCAGCCGCATCGCCGGCCTGAACTCCCAGAAGATCATCTTCCTGTGCTATGTGCTGTGCGGCCTGTGCGCCGGCATCGCCGGCGTGGTGGCCTCCTCCCGCATCACCAGCGCCGACACCAACAACATCGGCCTGAACTTCGAGCTGGACGCCATCCTGGCGGTGGCCCTGGGCGGCAACAGCCTGGCCGGCGGCAAGTTCAACCTGGCGGGCTCCATCATCGGCGCCTACACCATCCAGGCCATCACCACCACCATGTACAACCTGGGCGTGTCCAGCGCCGTCAACCCGGTGTTCAAGGCGGTCATCGTCATTGTCATCGTGGCGGTCCAGGCGCCTCCGGTGAAGGCGTTCTTTAAAAAGCTGTCCGCCAAGCGGCAGGCGGAGAAAGAAGTAAAGGGGGCGGTGGGCGTATGAAACCGGCAAACGCGCTGAAAGAGCGCAAGCAGATGAACAGCAACACCACCCTGCTGGTCATCACCATCGTACTGTTTTTCGTTCTGTATGCGGCGGGCTGCGTGGCCTACGCCGGCAAGGGCTTCACCACGGTCCAGACCTTTTTGAACGTGCTGCGCAGCAACGCGGGCCTGATCTGCGTGGCCTGCGGCATGACCTGCGTCATGCTCACCGGCGGCATCGACATCTCGGTGGGCTCCCTCATCGCCATGGACTGTATGATCATTGCCTACGGCCTGAACAACTGGGGCTGGGCCAGCGCCCCCACCATCATCCTGCTGGTGCTGGCCATCGGCATTGTCTTCGGCCTGGTGCAGGGCTTCTGCGTGGGCTATCTGGAGATTCAGCCCTTTATCGTCAGCATGGCGGGCATGTTCTTTGCCCGGGGCATGACGGCGGTCATCTCCACCGAGCAGCTGTCCATCACCGCCGAGGCGGACCAGACCTTCTATGACATGGCCAACTTCCGCATCTACCTGCCCTTCGGCGGCACCATCAACCGGGCGGGCAAGCTGATCATGCCCTATGTGGGCATCGGCGTGGTCATCGCCCTGGCGGTGCTGGTGGTCATCTTCCTGATGCTCCGCTACACCAAGTTCGGCCGGGCCCTGTACGCCGTGGGCGGCAGCGAGCAGTCGGCGGCCATGATGGGCCTGAACGTGAAGGCCACCAAGATGAAGGCCTATGTGCTCTCCTCCTTCCTGTGCTCCATCGGCGGCATCTGCTACTGCATGAACACCATGTCCGCCAGCGTGAATCAGGCCACCGGCCTGGAGATGGACGCCATCGCCTCCTCGGTCATCGGCGGCACCCTGCTCACCGGCGGCGTGGGCAACGTGATCGGCACCCTGTTCGGCGTGCTCATCAACGGCACCATCGCCTCCATCGTCCAGTTCAACGGCAAGCTGGCCTCCTCCTGGCCCAACGTGCTCACCGCCGCTCTGCTGTGCTTCTTTATCGTCCTCCAGAGCATCTTTGCCAAGATCAAGGAACGGAATAAGTAAGGAGACAGATTTTTATGGAACGCAAGGAAATTATCACCTCCGGCCGTGCCGTCCTGGGCATCGAGCTGGGCTCCACCCGGATCAAGGCGGTCCTCATCGGGCCGGACCACGCCCCCATCGCCTCGGGCGACCACGGGTGGGAGAACCGGTATGAGAACGGCGTGTGGACCTACCACATGGACGACGTGTGGGCGGGGCTTCAGGACGCCTATGCCAGCCTGTGTGCCGACGTGGCGGAGAAGTACGGAGTCAAGCTGACCAAGGTGGCCGCCATGGGCTTTTCCGCCATGATGCACGGCTACCTGCCCCTGGACGGAAACGGGGAGCTGCTCTCCCCCTTCCGCACCTGGCGCAACACCATGACCGCCCAGGCGGCGGAGGAGCTGACCGGCCGCTTCGGCTTCAACATCCCCCAGCGGTGGTCCATCGCCCACCTGTACCAGGCCATCCTCAACGGGGAGGAGCACGTGAAGGACATCGTCTACCTCACCACCCTGGCGGGGTACGTCCACTACAAGCTCACCGGCGTGAAGGCCCTGGGCGTGGGGGAGGCCAGCGGCATGTTCCCCATCGACAGCGACTCCTGCGACTATGACCAGGCCATGGTGGACTCCTTCGACGCCCTGGCGGCGGACAGGGGCTACCCCTGGAAGCTGCGGGACATCCTGCCCAAGGTGCTCCCCGCCGGGGCGGACGCGGGCTCCCTCACCCCCGAGGGGGCCAAGCTCCTGGACCCCGCCGGGGCCCTGGAGCCCGGCTGCCCGGTGGCCCCTCCCGAGGGGGACGCGGGCACCGGCATGGCGGCCACCAACGCGGTGGCCCCCCGCACCGGCAACGTGTCCGCCGGCACCTCGGTGTTTGCCATGATCGTGCTGGAGAAGGCCCTCAGCAAGGTCTATCCGGAGATCGACATGGTGACCACCCCCACCGGCAAGCCGGTGGCCATGGTCCACTGCAACAACTGCACCAACGAGATCAACGCCTGGGCCAAGGTTTTCAAGGGCTTCCTGGAGGCCCTGGGCCAGAAGCCCGATATGAATGCGGTGTTCACCGCCATGTTTGAATCCGCCGCCAAGGGGGCGGCGGACGGCGGCGGCCTGCTGCTGTACAACTACCTGTCCGGCGAGCCCATCACCGGCATGGAGGAGGGCCGTCCCCTCCTGTGCCGCGCCCCGGAGGGGGAGCTCAGCTTCCCCAACCTGATGCGCGCCCAGCTCCTGTCCGCCCTGGCCACCCTGAAGATCGGCCTGGACATCCTGGCGGGGGAGCAGGTGGCGGTGGACCGGCTGCTGGGCCACGGCGGCTTCTTCAAGACCCCCAAGGTGGGCCAGAGCATCCTGGCCGCGGCGGCGGGGGCCCCGGTGTCCGTCATGGAGACCGCCGGCGAGGGCGGCCCCTGGGGCATGGCCCTGCTGGCCGCCTACCGGGTGAACCGCGGGGAGGAGGAGTCCCTGGAGGACTACCTGGCGAACAAGGTGTTCGCCGGCGCCCAGGTGTCCACCCTGGCCCCGGAGCAGGCCGACGCGGACGGCTTCGAGGCCTTCATGGCCCGCTACCGCAAGGGGCTGGCCATCGAGCGCTCCGCCGTGGACAACTTGGGATAACATCCCCGGAACGGGGCGTGGATGGGGCGTTTCAACGGCCCCGGAGTGTAAGGAGAAATGGGTTGGAACGCCGGGCGGGGGACGCCCCCGCCCGGCCGGTTCCAGACGCGGCGAAACATGAATGACGAATTTGGAGGTCATTTCCCATGGATATGAAAAATTGCGAATTCTGGTTTGTGGTAGGCAGCCAGTTCCTGTACGGCCCCGAGGTGCTGGAGACCGTGGCCCAGCGGGCCGCCGAGATGGCGGACACTCTGAACAAGAGCGGAAACCTGCCCTGCAAGGTGGTGTACAAGGCCACCGTCAAGACCGACGCGGAGATCACCCAGGTGATGAAGGACGCCAACTACGACGAGAACTGCTGCGGCGTCATCACCTGGTGCCACACCTTCTCCCCCAGCAAGATGTGGATTCACGGCTTCGGCCTGCTGCAGAAGCCCTACTGCCACCTGGCCACCCAGTACAACCGGAAGATTCCCAACGAGGAGATCGACATGGACTTCATGAACCTGAACCAGGCCGCCCACGGCGACCGGGAGCACGGCTTCATCGGGGCCCGGATGCGTCTGCCCCGGAAGGTGATCGCCGGCTACTGGCAGGACAAGCCGGTGCAGGACGAGCTGGCCGCCTGGATGCGGGCGGCGGTGGGCTACGCCTTCTCCCACAAACTGCGGATCGTCCGCTTCGGCGACAACATGCGGGACGTGGCCGTCACCGAGGGCGACAAGGTGGAGACCCAGATCAAGCTGGGCTGGCAGGTGGACTACTGGCCGGTGGGCCATCTGGTGGAGACCATGGACGCCGTCAACGAGGCTGAGATCGACGGGCAGATGGCGCAGTACAAGGACCGCTATGACTTCGCCACCGACGATCTGGACACCGTGCGCTATCAGGCCAAGGAAGAGGCGGCCATGCGGAAGATCCTGGAGCGGGAGGGGGCTCAGGCCTTCATCAACAACTTCCAGGACCTGTACGGTATGGAGCAGCTCCCCGGCCTGGCCAGCCAGAACATGATGGCCGACGGCATCGGCTACGGCGGCGAGGGCGACTGGAAGGTGGCCGGCATGACCGCCATCATGAAGCAGATGGCCCAGGGCCTGGAGGGCGGCACCCTGTTCATGGAGGACTACACCTATGATCTGGAACCCGGCCAGGAGGTCTCTCTGGGCGCCCACATGCTGGAGGTGTGCCCCTCCATCGCGGCGGAGAAGCCCCGCATCGAGGTCCACCCCCTGGGCATCGGCGACCGCCAGCCCCCCGCCCGTCTGGTGTTCGAGGGCAAGGAGGGCCCTGGCATTGTGGTCTCCCTCATCGACATGGGCGGCCGCCTGCGCATGATCATCCAGGACATTGAGGTCATCAAGCCCATCCTGGAGATGCCCAACCTGCCCGTGGCCCGGGTGATGTGGAAGCCCGCCCCCGACCTGCTCACCGGCGTCAAGTGCTGGATCGAGGCCGGCGGCGCCCACCACACGGTGCTGTCCACCGCCCTCACCGCCCAGGTGATGGAGGACTGGTGCGAGATGATGCAGATCGAGTGCGTCCATATCACCAAGGACACCAAGCTGGCGGACTTTAAGAAAGAATTGTTCTATAATGATATTGCCTGGAAGCTGAAAAACCTGTAAAATGAAGTAGGGTAGGAAACGGCCGCCGGGAAGG
>OOBN01002619.1_pt1 | contig 10659 bp, 10 predicted proteins | sample 1671091 | NCBI WGS metagenome assembly OOBN01 (sample SAMN06348121, study PRJEB24527) | human gut metagenome | biome: human gut; feature: ankylosing spondylitis patient; material: feces | host: Homo sapiens | place: China | collected 2015-10 | reverse complement strand
TCAGGATCAGGCAGATTTTATAAAAGGTCTGCACAAAAAAGACCTCCTTCCCTTGGAGCCATTCTGCCCCGTGGGAAGGAGGTTTATTCATGGACAGATCAGACGACCCGCGCGCCGCCCTTGTCCGGCTGCGCGGTGTATACCTGCTTCCAGCGGTGCTTTGCCGCCGCTGCTGCGGCGCGGGCGGATGTCTCATCCCGGAAGATGCCAAACACCGCCGACCCACTGCCGGTCATCAGAGCCGTCACAGCGCCCTTTTCACGCAGCAGAGCCTTGATGGCCCCGGTGTCCTTGGCACCGCTGCATTCTTCCAGTGCATTGCCGGCAGCGGCGCACACCGCATCCAGATCTCCGGCGCGGACGGCGGCTTCCTGGGTCTCACAGTCCGGGTGCACCGTGCTGCCCACCTTGTCGTAGGCGGCAAAGGCCTCCGGGGTGGAAACGCCGTAATCCGGCATCACCACCGTGAACCAGCAGTCCGGCACCGGCGGCAGGGGCTTGAGCAGGTCGCCCACGCCCTGCACCCGGCAGGTGCCGCCCATGAGGGCAAAGGGCACATCTGCGCCAATGGACGCGCCCAGTGCGCACAGCTCGCTCATGGAGAGCCGGGCACCGTACAGCTCGTTCAGGCCCACCAGCACGGCGGCGGCATCGGCGCTGCCGCCGGCCATGCCTGCCCGCACCGGGGTATTCTTATAAATAGTGATGTCCACCCCCGCCAGCAGGCCGGTGTAGTGGAAAAACGCCAGCGCCGCCTTGATGGCGGTATTTTTGTTGTTGGGAGCCACCAGACTGCCCGGCAGCCGCAGATTCAGGTAAGGGCTGCGGCGCAGCACCACCCGCTCGTACAGGGTGATGGCCTGCATGGTCATGTCCAGATCATGGTAGCCATTGGGCAGCAGGCCCACCACGTCCAGCGCCAGATTGAGCTTTGCCGGGGCCAGAACGGTCACCACATTCTGCTTTCGCATGGAGCATTCCCTCCTCAGTTGCCCTGAACCAGGCCGTTTTCCTGCAGGAACTCCCGGATGCGCTTGAGCGCCTCGGTCAGGTGCTCCACGCTGTAGGCGTAGGACACGCGGCAGTAGCCCTCGCCGGATGCGCCAAAGGCGTCGCCGGGGATGATGGCCACATGCTTCTGCTCCAGCAGCTTCGTGCAGAACTCCTGGCTGCTCATGCCGGTGGACCGGATGCAGGGGAAGGCGTAGAACGCGCCCCGCGGCTCAAAGCAGGTCAGGCCCATGTCGTTGAAGGAACGCACCACCAGACGGCGGCGCATGTTGTACTCGTCGCGCATGCGGTCGATCTCGCCATCGCAATCCCGCAGGGCCGTGATGGCGGCATACTGGCTGGTGGTGGGGGCGCTCATGATGGCGCTCTGGTGGATCTTGGTCATGATCTTGATGATGGGTTCCGGGCCGCAGGCGTAGCCCAGCCGCCAGCCCGTCATGGCGTAGCTCTTGGAGAAGCCGTTGACCACGATGGTGCGCTCTGCCATGCCCGGCAGGGAAGCAATGGACACATGGGGCCGCAGGCCGTAATTCAGCTCGGCGTAGATCTCATCCGACAGCACCATCACATTGGTGTCCCGCAGTACCTCGGCCACGGCTTCCAAGTCCTCCCGCTCCATCACCGCGCCGGTGGGGTTATTCGGGAAGGGCATGATCACCAGCTTGGTCCGGGGGGTGATGGCCGCCTTCAGGGCGTCGGCACGCAGCCGGAACTCGTCCTCCTGACGGCAGGCCACATGGACCGGAACGCCGCCGGACAGGGTGGTGATGGGCTCGTAGCACACGAAGCAGGGCTCCGGGATGATCACCTCATCCCCGGGCTGGATCAGGGTGCGGATGCACATGTCAATGGCTTCGCTGCCGCCCACCGTCACCAGGATCTGCCGCATGGGGTCGTACCGCAGGCCCATGCGCCGCTCCAGATAGCGGCTGATCTCGGTCCGCAGCTCCTTTAAGCCAGCGTTGGAGGTGTACCGGGTACGGCCGTGCTCCAGGCTCTCGATGCCTGCTTCCCGCACGGCCCAGGGGGTCTTGAAGTCCGGCTCGCCCACGCCCAGGCTGATGCACTCCGGCATCTCGGCGGCCAGATCAAAGAATTTGCGGATGCCGGAGGGCCGCATGGCCTGGGCGGCAGGCGCGATCAATTTATCGTAGTCCATCACAGCACCGTGCACTCTCTTTCGTCAATTTCATCGTCCTGATACAGGCGGCCCTCCTTTTTGTAGGTGCGCAGCACAAAGTGGGTGGCGGTGGACAGCACGTCATCCAGCGGGCTCAGGCGCTTTGCCACAAACAGGGCGATCTCCTGGAAGGTCTGGCCCTTGATGACCAGCTGCAGGTCGTAGCCGCCGCTCATCAGCAGCACGCTCTCCACCTCGTCAAAGGCGGCAATGGTGGCTGCGATCTCGTCAAAGCCGCGGCTCTTCTTGGGGCTGACGTTCAGCTCGATGACGGCTTCCACCCGGTTGACCCCGGCCTTTTCCCAGTCCACCAGCGTCTTATAGCCCTTGATGATGCCCTGCGCGCGGGCCAGGTCGATCATGGCCGCCACCTCGGCGGGGGATTTGTTCAGCATGGTGGCAATGTCCTCGATGGGCAGCCGCGCGTTGTCTTCCAGAATCTTCAAAAGCTGTTCCATAGCTCGTTACTCCTTCTCATCCCTGTATTGCGGAATTATACTTCAGTATAGCACAGTCCCCCATGGATTGCACCCAATTTTTTGCATAGAATGTCTTTTGCACCCGCAATCTGCTCTTTTTTACAAAAAGTGTGTTCAAATTTTGCCAAATCTGCTATACTGGAAGAGTAAGAGTGTGCCGGAACGCTTGCGGCACCGTTCATCAAAAGGAAAACGAGGGTGGAAACGATGAAAGCATTTATTACTGTCATGGGACACGACACTGTGGGCGTGGTGGCAAAGGTCTCCGGCCTGTGCAGCGAGCTGAACATCAACATCGAGGACGTGACCCAGAGCATCCTGCAGGGGATGTTTGCCATGATCATGCTGGTGGACCTGAGCCACTGCAACGTAGGCCACGAGGAACTGCACCGCCGCACCGATGCCCTGGCTGCTGAGATGAAGATGCAGATCAACGTGACCCGGCAGGAAGTTTTTGACGCCATGCACACCATCTGACCGAGCAAAGGAGTACAACACTGCTATGAGTATGTTTAACACCGGTGATATTCTTGAGACCATCGAGATGTTCACCCAGGACAACCTGGACGTCCGCACGGTGACCATGGGCATCAGCCTGCTGGACTGCATCGACCCGGACCCCAAAAAGGCCTGCGAGAATATCTACAACAAGATCACCACCAAGGCTGCAAACCTTGTTTCCACCGTGGAGCACATCAGTGCCGAGTACGGCATCCCCATCATCAACAAGCGCATCAGCGTTACCCCCATTGCCATGCTGCTGGGTGCCTGCCCGGAGGCAGACCCGGTGGATTTTGCCAAGACCCTGGACGCTGCCGGCAAGAAGGTGGGCGTGAACTTTGTGGGCGGCTACAGTGCTCTGGTGCACAAGGGCTTTTCTGCCGGTGACCGCCGCCTGATCGAGTCCATTCCCCGTGCCCTGGCCGAGACCGACATCGTGTGCAGCTCTGTGAACATCGGTGCCACCAAGGCCGGCCTGAACATGGACGCCATCAAGCTCATGGGCGAGGCTGTCAAGAAGGCCAGTGAGCTGACTGCCGACCGTCAGTGCATCGGTGCTGCCAAGCTGGTGGTGTTCTGCAACGCCCCGGAGGACAATCCCTTTATGGCTGGCGCCTTCCACGGCCCCGGTGAGCCGGATTGCGAGATCCATGTAGGCGTTTCCGGCCCCGGTGCCGTGCGTGCCGCCCTGGCCCGCCTGCCCAAGGATGCTCCCATCGACCAGGTGGCAGAGCTGGTCAAGCGCACCGCCTTCAAGATCACCCGCGTGGGCCAGCTGGTGGCCAACCTGGCCTCCAAGGCCCTGGGCGTGCCTGCCGGCATCATCGACCTGTCGCTGGCCCCCACCCCCGCCGTGGGCGACAGTGTGGCCAACATTCTGGAAGAGATGGGCCTTGAGACCTGCGGCTGCTGCGGCACCACCGCCTGTCTGGCTCTGCTGAACGATGCCGTGAAGAAGGGCGGCGTGATGGCCTCCAACCACGTGGGCGGTCTGTCCGGTGCCTTCATCCCGGTCAGCGAGGACGCCGGCATGATCCACGCCGCCGAGATCGGCTGCCTGACCATTGAAAAGCTGGAAGCCATGACCGCCGTCTGCTCGGTGGGTATCGATATGGTCATCATCCCGGGCGACACCACCCCGGCCGTCATCAGCGCCCTGATCGCCGACGAAGCCGCCATCGGCATGGTGAACAGTAAGACCACCGCTGTGCGTGTGATCCCCGCCATCGGCCGCAAGGCCGGCGAGGTGCTGGACTTCGGCGGCCTGCTGGGCTACGGCCCCATCATGCCGGTCAACAGCCACGACCCCTCGGTGTTCATCAACCGCGGCGGCCGCCTGCCGGCTCCCATGCAGTCCCTGAAGAACTAAGGAAAACCCGTATAAAACAGCTTCAATAGGCCCATCCTCTGGATATCATTTCCAGAAGAAGGGTCTGTTTTTTATGGGTAAGATGCTTTCCCGGCGGCAGATGCAGCACCTGTGCATCTGCCTTGCGCTCGGACTTTTGCTGTGCAGCCTGTGGCAGGCGGCGGCCTGGAGCCACACCCAACTGCACACCGGCGATGCGGTATGTGCCGATACCCTGCGGCTGCACATCCGCGCTGCCAGCGATTCCGTGGCCGACCAGAGCGCCAAGCTCCGGGTGCGGGACGCCGTGCTGGCCTGTCTGGACGCTGCCTGTCCCGCCGGGAACCAGACCGACGCCCGCAGCTGGGCGGCCCGGAACCTGTTCACTTTGCAGCTTGCCGCCCAGCACGCGCTGGCCCGGTGCGGGGTGAATGCCCTGGTGCAGGTGCAGCTGGTCAACATGTACTTCCCGGCCCGGCAGTATACCGGCGGCTGCCTGCCCGCCGGGCGGTACGATGCGGTGCGCATCACCATCGGCTCCGGCAGCGGGCAGAACTGGTGGTGCGTGCTGTACCCCGGGCTGTGCCGTGCCGCCTGCGGCGGCTATGCCCTGCCGGAAGAAAACGATCTGGTGTGCGGGGACTACATCCTGCGCCTGCGCTTCGTGGACTGGTGGAACCGGCACACTGCTTCCCGCACCACCCGGGTGCTGGCCGGGTGACGCTGCCCTCCCCTGCCGCATAGCATGGAGGGAAAGGAGCGTGTGATCATTATGGCGATCCCTGCTTATTATTCCCTGCTCCATCGGGGCTCCTCCGGCCCGGATGTGGCCCTGGTGCAGACCTGGCTCAACGGTGTCCGTGATGCCTGCACCTGGCATGACCCCCTGAAGGCGGACGGAAGGTTCGGTCTTTCCACCGAGAACGCCGTAAAGGAGTTCCAGCTGAAAAACAAAATGAACGTGGACGGCAAGGTGGGTGCCAACACCTGGAACGTGCTGTACACCCAGTACACCGCCAAGCATGGCCTGAACGTGCCCTACCCCGGCATCGTGCTGCGCAGCGGCGCATCCGGCGGGACGGTGCGGCTGGTGCAGCAGAAGCTCAACTCTCTGGGTGAGCGTCTGAACGCAGACGGCCGGTACGGAGCCGCCACCGCAGCCGCCGTGCAGCGGTTCCAGCGCCGCAACGGCCTTGCCGCCGACGGCAGCGTCGGTCAGGCCACCTGGGAAAAGCTGTTCTGACCGGTAAGAGAACGATTGGAAATGCCCTCCGCTTTGCTCTGGGCAAATTCAGAGGAAAAAATAGTTTTTATTCTGGGCTTTCGGAAAATCTGCGGATTTTCCGGAAGCCCTTTTTCACGGGGAGAGGCCGTGACTGAGAGGGTTGCGGCCAGTGCCCGCCCTGCTATATAATAAGAGCAACAGTTTTTTGAAAGGCGGTGTTCGCTTTTGCGTTTTGCGCATCTTTCCGACCTGCATCTGGGCAAGCGGGTGTGCGAGTTTTCCATGCTGGAAGACCAGAAATACATCCTGGAGCAGATTCTTGCCCTGCTGGATGCCCACCCTGTGGACGGGGTACTGCTGGCAGGCGACCTGTACGACAAGCCCGTTCCCCCGGCCGAGGCCGTTCGCCTGCTGGACTGGTTTCTCACCCAGCTGGCGGAGCGGAGCCTGCCGGTGTTTGCCATCAGCGGCAATCACGATTCCGCCGACCGTGTGGCCTTCGGCGCGGCTCTGCTGGAAACCAGCCGGGTATACGTCAGCCCGGTGTTCTCCGGTGCGCCGCAGCCCATCTGCCTTGCGGACGAGCATGGCCCGGTGGATGTGTACTTACTGCCCTTTCTGAAGCCCGCTTCCGTGCGGCATGTCTGGCTGGACGAGCCCATTGAGAGCTACAACGACGCCCTTGCCTGCGTGCTGCGGCACTGCCCGGTGGACCCGGCCCGGCGCAGCGTGCTGGTAGCCCACCAGTTCGTGGCCGGTGCCGCCGCCTGCGAGAGTGAAGAGCCTTCCGTGGGCGGGCTGGACTGCGTGGACGCGGCCCTGTTCGACGCCTTTGACTATGTGGCGCTGGGCCACCTGCACAGCCCCCAGAAGGTGGGCCGTGACACCCTGCGCTACTGCGGCACCCCGCTGAAGTATTCCTTCTCGGAAGCGCACCAGCATAAAAGCATCACTTTTGTGGACCTGGGCGAAAAAGGCTGCGTGGACATTTCCACCGCGCCCCTGACCCCGCTGCACGACCTGCGGGAGATCCGGGGCAGCTATCTGGAACTGACCGACCGCCGCACCTACGAGGGCACCGCCACCGACGATTATCTGCACATCACCCTGACCGATGAGCAGGACGTGCCGGACGCACTGGCCAAGCTGCGGCTGATCTACCCCAACCTGATGCGGCTGGACTACGACAACCGCCGCACCCGCGAAGATCAGCAGATCACCGCGCCGGAGCGGGTGGAGAACATCACACCCTTGCAGCATCTTGCTGCCTTTTACGAACTGCAGAACAACCAGCCCCTGACCGATGAACAGGCCGCGTTCTGCCAGCAGCTCATTGAGGACATCTGGAAGGAGGGGGAGGACGCATGAGACCGCTCCGCCTGACCCTGTCGGCTTTTGGCCCCTATGCCGCCGAGACCACCCTGGAACTGGAAAAGCTGGGCAAAGGCGGCCTGTACCTTGTCACCGGCGATACCGGTGCCGGCAAGACCACCCTGTTCGACGCCATCACCTACGCGCTCTACGACCACTCCAGCGGCGGTGTGCGCGAGGGGGCCATGCTGCGCAGCCAATATGCCGACCCCAAAACGCCCACCTTTGTGGAGCTGGAATTTGAGGTGAAGGATGCCCGCTACACGGTGCGCCGCAATCCGGAATACCCCCGCCCCAAGGCGCGGGGCGAGGGCTTTACCACCGAAAAAGCAGACGCCACCCTCACCTATGCCGACGGCCGCCCGCCGGTAACCAAGGCACGGGATGTGAACGCCGCCGTGCTGGACATTCTGGGGCTGGACTACAACCAGTTCTGCCAGATCGCCATGATCGCGCAGGGGCAGTTCACCAAGCTGCTGAATGCCTCCACCGAGGAGCGCAGCCGCATTTTCCGCAAGCTGTTCCGCACCCAGCGGTACGCCAAATTGCAGGACCGTCTGCAGGAAGAAGCTTCCCGCCTGAACCAGCAGCGTCTGGCCCAGAACACCCAGCTGGACAGCCTGCTGGCCGGGCTGCAGGTCGCACCCGACGACCCGGACGCCGACGCGCTGGCCGCCCTCTGTGCCCAGACCGAGCCTGCCACCGCGCTGACCTTATTGGAGGAGTTGCTGCAGCGCCAGCAGGCCGCACAGGAGGCCGCCGCCGCATCCCTTGCCGACACCGAAGCCCGGCTGGATGCCATACAGCAGCAGCTGGGAGCCGCCCGGCAGGCCGCGCAATTAGCCCGGCAGCTGGCCGAGCAACAGGCCGCGCTGGACGCCGCCCGGCCCGCACTGGATGCCGCCAAAGCCGAGAGCGCCCGCCACGCCGATGACGCCGCCCGGTTGGATGCCCTGACCGGACAGGTGACCCAGGCCCGCACCGCCCTGACCGCCTACGACGAGCTGGACGCGCTGTGCCGGGAACAGAAGCAGGCACAGGATGCCGCGCAGCTGGCCGGGGCACTGGCCGCGAAGCGCCGCACCCAGCTGGAAGCGCTGGACGCCAGCCTTGCTGCAGCCGACACCGCCCTTGCCGTGCTGGTGGATGCCCCCACCCGGCAGCTGGCTTTGCAGAATCAGGCTGCGCAGCTGGAAGCCCGCAGCACCGCGCTGGACGCCCTTGCCCAGCGGCTGGCCGACAGCCAGAAACAGGCCCGGCAGGCCCGCCGGGCACAGGACGCCTACCGCGCCGCCGCTGCCCGGCAGGATGAAGCCCGCACCCGGCGGGATGCACTGGACCGGGCCTTTCTGGACGCGCAGGCCGGTCTGCTGGCACAGGAGCTGACCGAGGGTGCCCCCTGCCCGGTGTGCGGCAGCACCCATCACCCGGCCCGGGCCGTCCTGCCCCGCACCGCACCCACGCAGGTACAGGTGGAGCAGGCCCGGCAGGCCGCCGAGGAAGCCGACCGTGCCGCGCAAACGGCCAGCGCCGCCGCCCAGAGCGCCCTTGCCGCTGCAGACGAAGCCCGCCGCAGCCTGCGCCGGGACGCCGAGGCCCTGCTGCCGGAACGCTTTGCCGCGCCGGAAGGCAAACCTCCGGTGCAGCTGACCTTCGCCCTGATGAATACCGTCCTGTCCGAGGAAACTGCCGCCCTGCAGGCCGCCCGCACCGACTGCACGGCCAGCCTGCGGCAGGCCGGAGCCGACTGTCAGCGCAAGGCGCAGCTGGAAGCCGACCGGCAGGCCCACACCCGCCAGCGCCCGGCGCTGGAACAGCAGGTGCAGGAGGCTGACCGCACCGCTGCCGCTCAGTCTGCCCGCGTGCAGGCACTGGAACAGCAGGTGCTTGCCAAACAGAAAGCCCTGCCCTACCCCCAGCGGGCGCAGGCGCAGGCCGCGCTGGACCTGCTGGAAGCCGACCGCACCGCCCTGCGCGCCGGGATGGAACAGGCCGAAACCGCCCTGCGCACGGCACAGCAGAACTACGCGGCCGCCAAAGCCGCTGTGGATGCCCTGCGCAGCCAGCAGGCAGCGGCCCAGAGTTCCGCCCCGGCTCAGCCGCTGGAAACCTTACGGGAAGCGGCTGCTGAACTGACTGCCGCACGGGACGCCGCCCGCGGGCAGGAAAAGCAGCTGGCCGCCCGCCTGCTGCCCAACCGCCGCATCGCGGAGCAGTACCGCACCGCCGCCGCGCAGCACGCTGCGTTGGAGCAGCGCGCCCAGTGGGTGGGAGCGCTGGCCGCCACCGCCGGCGGCACCCTGACCAGCAAACAGAAGATCAAACTGGAAGCCTACATCCAGATGGACTACCTCGACCGCATCCTGCGCCACGCCAACCTCCGCCTGATGCAGATGACCGATGCCCAGTACGAGCTGGAGCGCATCGGGGCCGAGAACCAGCGCAGCCAGTCCGGCCTGGACCTGGGGGTCATCGACCACTACAACGGAACCCGCCGCAGTGTCAAGACCCTGTCCGGTGGTGAGAGCTTCAAGGCCTCGCTGGCGCTGGCACTGGGCCTTTCGGATGAAGTGCAGAGCGCCGCCGGCGGCATCCGGCTGGACACCCTGTTCCTGGACGAGGGCTTCGGCAGCCTGGACGAGGAATCGCTGGAACAGGCCATCCGGGTGCTGGCCGGACTGACCGAGGGCGACCGGCTGGTGGGCATCATCTCCCATGTGGGGGCCCTGAAGGACCGCATCGACCGGCAGGTGGTGGTGCACAAGAACCGCGCCGGCGGCTCCACCGTGGAGCTGGTGGTGTAAAACGCCCCGCCGCCGGGCATCCTAACGGCAGGAGGTGACCGCTTTTATGAATTCCCTCACGCCGTTCATCCATCATGCCCTTCCGGACCGGCCCGGGCCTTCTTCCGCGCCGGAAGCCAACTGCAGCCGGTGCAGCCCGCCGCTGGGCAAACAGCCGGACCTGACCCAGCCGCCCGGAGACCCCTCGGCACCCGGCACCCAGCTGCCCCCGCCGGAAGTGCCCGGCAATTCTCCGCACCCGGAACCGGGCAGCGCTCCGCAGGCCGGTGTGCCCATGACCGACGGCACCCCCGCCGCCTGCCGCCAGAAAAACGCGCAGGAATTTCTGGCCGGGAAGGTGCCCGGTGTGATGGCGCAATATGCCCCGGGGCTGTTCAGCACCCTGCAGCACACGCACTCGGCCCACCCCGCCCCGGATGAGGACACCGACGCGGTGCAGCAGCTTGTGGAGTGGCGCGAAAACGCCCCTTACGGCTGAGCCGCACAAAAAATTTTCCGTTAATTTTTGCTTTACCTGTTGAAATCTTGCCGCGCTTCCCTTATTATGGTAGCAAACAAAGATAAAGGCAGGTTTTGCATTATGGCAGAGATCAAATACGAAGTCGTCGAGCGCATCGCGGTGCTCTCGCAGCGTCCCCGCGGCTGGGAGCGTCAGCTCAACCTGATCAGCTGGAACGACGGCGAGCCCAAGTACGACATCCGCGACTGGTCCCCGGACGGCACCCGCATGGGCAAGGGCA
>OOBN01002598.1_pt1 | contig 10722 bp, 9 predicted proteins | sample 1671091 | NCBI WGS metagenome assembly OOBN01 (sample SAMN06348121, study PRJEB24527) | human gut metagenome | biome: human gut; feature: ankylosing spondylitis patient; material: feces | host: Homo sapiens | place: China | collected 2015-10 | reverse complement strand
TACGAGATTCAAGTGTGACTGGAGTTCAGACGTGTGCTCTTCCGATCTTATTCTCATCAATAAAAACAGTCGAACAAGCAATCACTTTAATACCATTCGCCATCAATTGTTCCACAACATCTTGATATATTTCTTCAATGTCTCTACTCTTACCCATTGTTCTGATCCGTCTAACCTGTAAATCAGCCAACTAAAAAAGATTCTTAGGTTATTATCTATTTTCTGGCCTATCTTTTGAGCATAGCTTATTGTTGTTCCTGTAAGAGCCATATTATCAACATGAAACCCATCACCTAGTAGTGAATTAAGATTCTCTGTGAAATTAATTTTTTTACTACCGAGACCCTGTGTTATACTGTCACCAAGTAGCACTACTTCTTTGCCCATTGAAACAACCCCATCGCCATTTTTTATGCTTAATCGCTACAAATTTCATTTTCAAAAATTTCTTTGACTTTTTTATAATATGCCTCCCAGGTATATTTTTGGGCAAATAATTTTGCGGCTTCTCCCATCCTATGAATCATTTCAGGGTGTTCAATAAACCAATACACTTTGTCCTGAATTGCTTTCTTTGACTGAATTGGAATAACGAATCCCTCTACTCCATCTGTCATTTCATCATTGACACCTGAGTTCTCTGTCACAATCAATGGAAGCCCACATGCGGCTGCTTCAAGTGTAGACAACGAAAGACCCTCACCTAAGGATGCAAACACGAATACGTCCGCTTTCTTAAGTTCTTCAGCAACATAAGAATGAAGAATACTACCGGTAAATTTAACGATACCTTGATACGGTCTCGTATCCGTGTCATTTTCACAATAATTACCAACCACTGTAAGATCCGCGAGTTCCACAGGTATCTCTTTAAACGCCTCTAGCAAGTAGGATATTCCTTTCAATTCTTTTACGCCACCAACATAAATGAAATGGAGTGGGCGTTGTCTATACGGCTTATTAGAATAGTCTTTTATCTCAATCCAGTCACAGCCCCCCTCAACATTCTTTATAATTTCAGCTGTATAATCATAGTACTTTGACCAAGTATTTTGTTCTGCCATTTTTCGTGCTTCTCTGCCCATACTTTCAATTTTTTCTGGGTGATTTATGAAATATTCAATCCTACTCTTCAGCGTAGTTACAGATTGTACCGGAACAACAAAGCCGTTCACGCCGTCCTGGATTTCGTCTATAACACCTGTATTCTCGCTAATAATAACGGGTAACCCACAAGCCGCAGCTTCCATGACAGACAAAGCATAACTATCACCTAGCGGCGGAAAGATAAACACATCTGCTTGCCGAAGTAAGTCCGGTATTTCATTATGCAAAACCGTTCCTGTAAACTCAACCTTATCCTTATACTCTTGAATGTCCTTATCATCTGGACAATACTGTCCTACTACTGTAAGGACAGCGTCATTTGTAGGTATATCTCGAAAAGCTTCTAATAAATATGATATACCTTTTAATTCTTTAACTCCTCCAACATAGATAAACCTAATTGCACGGTTTCTTATATACAAATCATCTTTGTACTCTTTTGGAGAGAATTGCGCAATGTCAACGCCATACGGACATCTTAATAATTGTTCAGATTTGACCCCTGAATATGCTAATGATCTTGATACGAATTCTGATGGGACGAGGAATTTTTGGGTTGCTTTAATCTCTCTTTCTGCTCTATCCAAAATATCTTGATCCCAACATATGCTTCTTTCTCTTCTCATTCTTTCCGCAAAAGACGGTGCAAGCTCCATATCATGCTCATAAATATTTTTTAGGTATAGCAAATTCGCAGAAGACATATCCATTATTCTAAGAATGTGTGGTGCTTCTCTTTCCAGAATTTCAAAAAGTAACGGAGAGCTATCATCGTATGTTATAACAGCATCAACATGATGTTTTATTGCATATCGTGCTACTTTTCGCGCAAAGCAATCGGCAGTATGGTATTTAATCTGATAGTAATGCCTTTTCAAGAAGTTAGTATTTAATGCAACCAACTTTATTAATCCTTCCAGTTCACAGAACTGGATCACATCATTATCATCCAAGTTATCGCAATGGCGCGATTCTGCTTTTACTCGAAACTTTCCTCTCAATAGATGGGCGCACAATGCTGTCAACGATCCTTTCTTGTTATAAACCGTTGTTGCATATTTTTCCAACATATTCGCATTTTTCAATGCTGTGGCCAGTCTATAAGAATGCTGTTGAGCAGGATGCGCAACTATTACCTTCATATTATTTTCCTCCCCAGCGCACTTTCCGTCGTATTGCTTTCATTATGAAAGGTAGCAAAGCAAACAACGTCATATAAAAATTCCCGCTAAAATTGCCTCGCGCTATCCATTGGAACAGAAGTGGATAAATAATCGAATACATGAATAGGCGTTCATTTTGCTGGATACCATCCTCATTCGCTATATTTTTCTCAATATCATACCACGACTTAATGGCCTGCAGTACCCATCCGACGATATACATCCCAAAAATGCAACCCAAAAAGCCAAAATTTGCATATATTTCGCCAACATTGCACGTTGCAGTCCCAGATGCCCTTGCAGAACTACTCAGTGACATCTCGATCATATCGCGAACAGGATTGTCAGGCTTTCCAGGCCATATTGCACGAGGAATGAATAGAACAAACACATAAAAAAAAGTTTTGCCTAACATATACGGATATTTTGAAGGGAATCGCTGTACCATTGAATAAAAACTACGATAAGTATTTAAATCACTTTCAAACGGTGCCAAAAGAAGTTCTATTGAAAATGCAGAACCACCCCAACCAGAATATCCACCGCCCGTGCTTATTGAGTAGCGATTTGCCTGCATCCATGCAAACACAAAAAGTAATAAGAATGCGATAATTATTGTATATAGAGGATTTGGCTTTTTCCTTCTTTTTACATAATAAAACACAATGGGCGAAAGTATAAGGACCAGTATCAACCATCGCCCATTTCTTATGAGTATATAGGTGACTTCGAGTATTGATACTACAATCTTGGCGGGCAAATTGTTTGATCTAACCAGAATCATAAGCCATAGTGTTACGGTTGTGATGCCAAAATTCGAGAGAAACAAGAGCACCGTATTACTTTCGTCAATAACCCTTTCGCCTGCTGTTCCTAAAGAAAAAATATATTGCAGTGATAATCCCTGAGATAACATACATAGGATCGATAGGCCGAATGTAATTCCCCATCCTATATATAATGCAGTACACGATGTGTTCTGGGCTGTTTCATTCTTCCTTGGGCTTTCCTTTATAGAAGAACCTACGACAAATCGTACATGGCGTTTGTAATAACTTAGGAACATGACTGTATAGGAGAGCACGATCAACGAGGTTGCTTTTAATCCGCCTCCCAATACATTAACGCCATGTTCATACATTGCTCCATTTTTTAGATCAATAATGGGTTTCAATATAAAAATTCCAAAATAGAGCATTGATACAAAGAATATTGGCTCAAAAATGTATAAATTATGATATGCCTTGGCATGCACCAATAGGGCACCAATCCAAAAATATGAAATAATGAGCACAATAAATAAAAGTAATGTATCGCCATGGTATGATGATTGATACTGATAAATCAATCCTAATCCCAATGCTATATAAAGAAACAGAGCCCCAACTGTACTAAATCGTTTGTTTTCCAATTTCTTCCATCCTTATTTTCTCAATCTCTTCAGCAAGTGCATAAACATCCCCTACCGGCACTACATGCTCATATCCCGCACTTTCTGGGCTACCGCCAGCATTATAGGTAACAACCGGCGTACCACATGCTCGCGCCTCCAAATTAACAGTCGGATAGTTGTCCTGATGGGTTGGATTAACGAATACATCAGCAGCACTATACAGTTCCGCTAACTGTTTTTGATCTTTTGTTTTTTCGATTCCAATAATACCATCTGGCAATTCATGGATTTGTTTTTGAGTTAATCCAACCATAACCATTACGTATTTATCGTCAAGTAATTTACGTAATTCCATCATGTCTGGATACCCTTTTGTCTCTTCCCAACCAACAGCGACACCCAATACAATAAATTTCCCTTCAAAGCCATAATTTTCCCGAATATCACTCGTCGTCGGCTTGAATACATCTATATCTATACTGTTATTAACAACGCTAACTGCATACTCTGACAAAAAACTCTTCCGTGTTTGGTCAGCCAACCATTGTGACGGCGTAATCAGGGTTAGATTTTTCACATTGGCAAAGGCCTTCTTTTTTCTAGCGTAATTGTTCGCTGAATTATCAAATCCAATACTTATGGGGTATGTTTTAAGTTGCGAACAATGATGGCAACCAGTCATCCATCTGTCACAATTTGCCATAGTATAATACGCACAATGTCCTGTGAACGCCCAACAATCATGAAGCGTCCACTTTTTTATTATTCTAGGATGCTGTCTAAGCCAATCAAACAATATCTCATAATTTAGATAGTATCCATGAATATTGTGCATCCATATTACATCTGGCTGATATTGATCAACTTGCTTCAAAAATTCGATAGTTGCTTTTTTCGATGCCAACCCATGATTGTCCAGTAATCGAGATTCGATTGCATGGATTTTATAGTCTATGGGAGAACCAATTCTGAATTTTGGTACATCGTCATCAATAGATTCCCTAGCATACGCGACCAGACATTCATTTCCTTGTTCCATCAAAGTCTTACACTGCGATGCAATAATTTTCCCAGTACTGCGTACACCATATACCGAATTTATGAAAATATATTTCATTTTGTTTTTCCTTTTATTTCGCGTTCATAAATTTTTGCATCTATAATAAACCGATAAAAATATGCTTGAATAATGCAATAGATTTTCCCTTCTTTTCCATCTAGGAAGCCCAATTGTACATAATATCTATACCAATAATATAATTTTGCTCTAAAGAACATCGGGAGTTTATAATAGAATCCATCCCGCAATTTTTTTGTTACCTCAGCCTTTGTATACAAATCAGCCTGTTGCGCAATTCTTTCTTGTCGGTCATAATAATCCTGTACTTCACGTGTTGCATACCAATTGTGCTTATCAATATATGCTGTCAAGCTCTTGCAATCATAGTGCAAGCAATCATTTTTTAATGTGAGACATCTTCCTTGGGATAGGACCACATGTTCTCCCATGGCACGTTCTTCAAAACGCGCATACTGGGGCTTATATATGGTAATCTTAGTAAATGGATATGCCCCTCCATGTGTGAGACACTTTCCAAGGAAACAGAGCTTATGATTCATGAGAAACCCGTTCACATCATCACTTCGATGAGCTTCACACTGTTCAACAATTTCTGTGGCAAGTTCAGACGTAACGCATTCATCGGCGTCTATTCTATAGACCCATGTAGTAGTTAGATCAATATTATCGACAGCCCAATTAAACTGTTCCGCATAGTTTATAAAAGGAATATGATAGAAAATTTCTGCACCCATCGACTCAGCAATTTCAATTGTTTTATCGGTACTCCCGCTATCGACTACACAAATTCTATCTACGATTCCTTTAATTGATTGAATGCAACGTTTAATATTTACTTCTTCATTCTTTGTTAGAATGATTGCAGTTATATCAGTCATCTTATTTACTCCAATTTCTTCATATATTTATTCAATACTGCTGCAATGCCGTAATACATTTATACTTTTGGAGAAAATTTGCTCCCAGGCCGTAGTGTCCGCAGGATGATTAAAATCACCATCCCTTTGGCATTTTATCAACCGAACAAGGTCTTCAGGATGTTCAGGCTTCGCATTATGAAATCCCACTGTCTCCACTAATTTTGCAAATTCAGAGTCTTCATCCACGCAGGTAATAATTGGTTTCCCAGCAATCAGACAGTCAGCCGTTTTACTCGGAAGTGCTGCATAGATGAGCCCTTTTTGAAGAGGTATCACATTGACATCAGCCGCAGCATAGAGATCTGCCACTTCTTCAGGCGGTTGCATCCCCACGAATATCACATTGTTCAAGTCCCTTTCTTTTGCAAATGTCTTAAGCTGTACCTCGTTTACACCGCCACCAACGATATAAAAGCTGATATCCGCATCATCTTTCATCAAAGCTGCGGTTTCCAAAATAAGCTCCACATTTTGCATCTTGCCCAGATTACCCGCATACACCACACGGAACTCCCCGGGCTTCTTCGGATATTTTTTTAAGAACACATTATCCTGCTCACTGTGGGCTTTCAATTCCTCATGCCCCCAGTTGTAAATCACCTGCACCTTATCCTCCGAAATGCCATACCGAGTAACGATAGTAGACTTCATATCGTCGGAAATCGTACTAAGCGCTGTTGCATTTTTGTAAGCATATTTTTGCAGTGCATGAGCCACCTTATAAACCATGCTGCTTTCTGAAAGAATTCCAGCAAAGTAGGCATTTTCCGGGAAGATATCCTGTTCATTGTAAAGTAGCGGGCACTTCAAAATGTGCTTCGCATAAAACACTGTGAAGAATGCCGTGTTGCATGACTGGAGGAAAACCTTGTCCGGTTTATTCTCTTTCATCCATTTGCAAGCCTGTCTGTAATAAGACAAATCCGCCAGATAGCGAGCCTTCAAGTCCGCCTTTGCCTTTTTCTCAAACTTGATATTATGTACTTGAAGCTGTTTTCCAAAATACTTATCAAACTGCTGCGGATATTGAGGTATATTCAAATACTGCTTCTGGATCAGGTTCACCTCATGGCCTCGTTCCAAAAGACCAAGTATAATATCCCGCATGATATGATAGTCCGAGTATTGTGTATCAAAACTACCAATCGATACTACAGCAATCTTCATAAAGTATTTTTCCTCTCCGCATATCAAAGATTACAGCCCAGACTCATTCTCCAAAAGTCTGAGCCGTTTATTCCTTATAAAGCTCTACTAATCGTCCTCAGCAATGTGAGGCACACTGCCGCTTATCTTGTACCGCTACAATGGGTCTCCACTACGCTCTAAATTGCACCATTTTTGACGCTACGGTAGCTCATATGTTTATTCCAGATTCCACTCATCCATGCTACAGTAGCTCTCCTGCTTATGCCAGATTACCCCCCCACACACGAATGAGCATCTCTGCGACCATGTGTTTATCATCATCTGCCTTGTTATCTCCAAGACCGGGATGAAATCGCAAATGATGTTATCATCGCTCAGCCCAGATAACGCTGTGTGAAAGTCACCATAGTGTCGGTAATATCATCGCAGTGCCATCTGGCATAAACCCACGAGCTACGGTCGCATCCATAAAAGTGCTTTTTCGGGGCGTAAAAGCCTCGAATTGATCTCGTTTTGCCCTCTCTCACGCTCACGCTCTCTGCATTTTGCACTACTAGAAGCAGTATTTTAACTTTATACAGGTCAATTTACCGGCTTTCTAGCACCACGCCACCGTAAGAGGTGTATTTATGCCTGACTCCACTCTGGAATTTCTTCCAATTTTTAGCAGCTGAAAGTATGTAAAACCATCGATATTTAGTGTTTTTCTCCACTCATAGCTGTGGTTTGGCCCTCAGAAATTCCCTCGGTACTTTCAGGCATAAACCGAATTCAAATTATTCCGCTTTCCAATTTTCATTGTAGGGAATATGAGATTTCAGCTCCAGAATTCTGACCCTCATTTTCAGATTTTTCATGTATACCGCCCGCGTACTATCGAACAATTCCTCTGCAACTTTGTAATCAGAATACGCATCCAGGACTCGTTCCCGGTTTTTATAGTCGCCCTCAGCATGAATCAAAGCATCCTTCGCCATACCCGACAGATAAAACAGATACGGAATATTTACGCTCATCTGTTCCTGAGCAGACACGCTTACCGCTTTTTGTGCCACCGAAACAACTTCCTCATATTTTCCTTGTTTAACCAGGATATCTGCATATCGCAAGTAGCACTTGGGAGCTGCCAAAGTATCCATTGCTCTTTTTAATACTGCAATCGCCTCATTTTCTTTTCCAAGAAAAGACAGAACTTGCGATTCTGATACATAGGGATCTTCACTGTTCGGAAAATGCGCTTTATATTTTTTCAGCCTTTCTTCAATTTGAATAACAAGCTCGGACACTTCAGATTCATCATGAGAATCCTTGATTTTTTCCATAAGATAATCAATTGCAAAATCATATCCACGCCAGGTCATTTTGGCATCTGGTAAGGAAACTAGCAAATTGTAATAATATTCACATCTCTCTTCTCGACCACATTCAAGACCATACGATAAAAAATCAGCAAGAAGGTCAATTGCAGTCGGATGTAATTTAAGTCCTCTTTCAAGGATGTCACAACACATATCATGCAAGCCTACTCTTGCAAAAGTGACCGCAAGATTATGGAAATCATCCACTCCTCCAGTCAGCTTTTTGGCAGAAAGTGCATTTTCTCCAATTTCCGTAAGTTTTCTCAAAAGACTTATAGAATCTATTTCATCCAACTCGTACAACATTTCTTGTTTTCTTGCCATATCTTCAGCAGAAGATACCGTAACAAAGTCGAGCTGGACAACTTGTTCTCTCTCAGATTCCATAAAATATCCTCCTTTGTCAATCGTGCGATCTCATGTATCTCGGCGACTAGATGCATTACGCAACATCATTTCATCGCGAAAACTTGGAGCCTCAAGTGGAAAATAGGTTTTCTCGTTTCGTTCAGTAATGCTTATCTCATCTTTCGGAATTTCTTTTATATTTTGGGAAGGATTCACAGATCCTCCTGTTTCCGGTAGCAACACATCAACTATCTCACATATAGATGATTCAAATCCCTTGTGTGTAACACATTGACCATTTACTTGTCTTAAATACGTCCGTACCCTTTCTGGAAGTTTATCTTCTGGATGAGAAACATCGTCCCCATAAACTAACCAATAGCACCCATATTCATCCTGGTTTATTCGTTGTTCTTTCGCATATCGCAAAAGGAAATCCACCAGTCCGCTATCATTTCCAGAATAACCAATAAAAATTGGCTTATAAAGAGTAAAGATAGACTTTAACCTCAAGTAAAAGCTATCTGGCAATCGTCGAAGCTCTTCAATTGTATTTTTTTGTTCTATCCGATCCACATCTCCATGCGCTTTGATTACAAGAGGTGCATTTTTCTGCCGTTGTTGGAAGATTGAATTCAAGCAATTACTATTTTCATCAAATGCCGAACAACTCATATCATTACAGTTCGATAAAACAATTAAGTCTTTACTGTGTCCGCTAGTCTGAATAGCAGTTTCAACAAGGCGATCAAAATTAGTTGTAATAACAATGTTATTATTTGTTTCACATAGCAATTGGCTTAACGATTCATGTCCTTTTCCCGGAGTTCCTGCTTGAATGAATTTCTCTATACATGCTTGACGCATTCTTACAGTAGGGTAAACCACCGAAAAGAGTCTTGAATACTTTTCAGATTCATTTTCTATAAATTTAATTCGTATCAAATCAGCAACTGTCAGTTTTGTATTTGTTTCCCATACAGTAGGAGAAAAAATTTGTCTGAGGAGTTCCTCGTCATTTTTCAAAGCATTGATTGTATCGTTTAAGGCTTCGTCTCTGCCTTTACTCAAAATTTTCTTCCACTGATCCGATGAACAATAATCTTCAAGCAATTCACCATACCATTCATCAATCAAATCACTGGCTTTCGCTATCCCGCAGTTATATGAGGCACCCGCACCCAACACAAAACAAAATCGTTGATTCACATATTTTCGTTCCGACTCGATTCTTTTCAGAAAGCTTAAAAAATCCACATTTCATCGTCCTTTCCATCCGAATCGCATCAAACATTCTAATCAATCTTTTTAATTTAGCTAGCCGCTTATTATTTTTTGCCGCTCATGGCAGTAGTCTGCCCTTCGCTGACACCCTCTGTGGACTCTGGCATAAACAGGATCTTCACCGTAGCCAGCATGATCTTCAGGTCCTCGACCAGGCTGGGGTGAGCAATATACATCAGGTCCATTTGCAGCTTATCATACGGTGTGGTGTTATATTTTCCGTACACCTGTGCATAACCGGTGAGGCCAGCCTTCGCCTGCAGACGCAGTGCAAACTCCGGCATTTCTTCACAGTACTGTGCGGCAATCTCCGGGCGCTCCGGGCGGGGGCCAACGATAGACAGGTCACCTTTGAGGATATTCAGCAGTTGGGGCAGCTCATCCAGGCGGCAGGCACGGATGATATGACCGACCTTGGTGATACGGTCATCCTTGTCACCGGTGGAAAGGCGAGCCACACCGTCCTTTTCTGCATCCACACGCATGGAGCGGAACTTCAGGATCTTGAACGGCTTGCCATCCTTGGTCAGACGCACCTGCTTATAGAAGGCGGGGCCGCCATCCGACTTGACTGCAATGGCGGTAATCAGGAACAACGGGCTGAGAACAATCAGTGCAATCAGCGAAAGCACGATATCCATTGCCCGCTTAACGAACAGATACTCCGGCTTTGCCATATATCGACCGACTCGCAGCACCGGAAGGTGAAGCATGTGCATCGGCCAGGCACCGCTCATCAGAACATCGCCCACACGAGGGATGATGAAGGTATTGATGTCGTTCATCACACAATACTTCAGAATGATGTTACGTTCATGGCTGTGGACGCCGCTGAGGAATACGGTCTTCATACCATCCAAAACACTCAGATCTTCCAGGCACTCCTCCACGCTCAGAACTTTTTTCACCTCGTACTTGC
>OOBN01002590.1_pt1 | contig 10735 bp, 7 predicted proteins | sample 1671091 | NCBI WGS metagenome assembly OOBN01 (sample SAMN06348121, study PRJEB24527) | human gut metagenome | biome: human gut; feature: ankylosing spondylitis patient; material: feces | host: Homo sapiens | place: China | collected 2015-10 | reverse complement strand
ATACACGATATGACAAGCCCGGCGATCGCCAAGCCGCGGGGAGTTCTGAAAATTCCCACGAATGAAAAAATCAAACCCAAGGCCCACAATACCCAGCCGAGCCCCGGAACCCAGCTGAAAATCAAACCCAACAAGGCCAGAATAAAACCGGCGGTTCCCAGTCCGTTCGTGCTTCTCCGCTCCTGCTGATTGATAATGATCGTCTGCCCTTCGACCTGATGTCTGCCGACTTCATTTCCATTCTGCTTCGTAATATTATCCATAAAATTTAAGATTGTATCGTCCGTACCCCGACGACTGGTAATAAAAAGAAAAGCGTGGCACCGAAGCCCATTTCAGAATCGCAGGTCGTAGGAGTACCTTTTGGCGTGAAATAAGCGACAGCCCCACGCCTATATCCGCAGAATACGAATACGACGCGAGAAGATGTCTGCCTATTCTCCGCCAAAATGAATTTCCTACGTTCACGATTCGGGAACAGACTTACACTTTTCCGTGTGTATCAATATGTACGGCAAATATAGCGATCCTTTTCGAAATATACAATAGCGCATCGCGTCGGGAACTGCGACCGCAGAACAAGCGTGAAGCACGACGTAGAAACGAAATCCGGCCAAGACACGATCTCCCCGCTGCTAATCCCCGAACCGGACGGCAGCGGTTCTACGCATCCGCTCTTTCGGACCGCATTCAGTCCGGCCGTTGCCGAAAACAAAAATTTTCAGTACATTTGAGCGACAAAAAAATGCTTTCCATGTCCATTCCCCTCGCCGAACGACTGCGTCCCCGTACGCTCGATGAATATATCGGACAGGCCCACTTGGTCGGGCAGAACGGCGTATTCCGCAAGTTCCTCGAAACGGGCAATGTCCCCTCGTTCATCCTCTGGGGTCCGCCGGGCGTGGGAAAGACTACGCTGGCCAAGATCGTTGCCACGACTCTCAAACGCCCGTTCTACACCCTGTCGGCCGTCACGTCGGGCGTCAAGGAGGTGCGCGAGGTGTTGGAATCGGCCCGCAAGCAGAAATTCTTCGACTCCAAACCGCCGATCCTGTTCATCGACGAAATCCACCGCTTCAACAAGTCGCAGCAGGACTCGCTGCTGGGTGCTGTCGAGCAGGGCGTGGTGACGCTGATCGGAGCTACGACCGAAAATCCCTCGTTCGAGGTGATCTCACCGCTGTTGAGCCGCTGCCAGGTCTATATCCTCCAGCCGATGACCGACGGGGAACTGCAAACCCTTTTAGACCGGGCTCTGGCCACCGATCCGGAGCTCAAAACCCGGGAGATCGAGGTACAGGAAACCGAAGCGCTGTTCCGCTTTTCGGGCGGCGACGCCCGAAAGCTGCTCAACATTCTGGACATCATCACGGGCGCCGCAGACGGCAAAGTAACGATCACCAACCAATACGTCACCGACTGTCTGCAGCAGAACATCGCCCTCTACGACAAGAACGGCGAACAGCACTACGACGTGATCTCGGCCTTTATCAAATCGGTGCGGGGCAGCGATCCCAACGCAGCGATCTACTACCTGGCCCGCATGCTGGCCGGAGGCGAAGAGCCGCGCTTCATCGCCCGCCGGCTGGTGATCCTGGCCTCGGAAGACATCGGCCTGGCCAATCCCAACGCCCTGCTGCTGGCCAACGCCTGTTTCGACACGGTGCACAAGATCGGCATGCCCGAAGCCCGCATCACGCTGGCCGAAACCACGATCTACCTGGCCACCTCGCCCAAGAGCAACTCGGCCTACATGGCCATCAACCAGGCGCTCTCCTTCGTCGAACACGATACGACCAACCGGCCCGTACCCCTGCACCTGCGCAACGCCCCGACCAAGCTGATGGATCAGGCGGGGTACGGCAAAGGCTATAAATACGCCCACGACTACGGCGGATTCGCCGGGCTGGAGTTCATGCCCGAAACGCTCAAAGGCAAGAAATTCTACGAGCCGAACACCCGCAACGCCGCCGAAGCGAAGATCGCCGCATGCATCCGGGAGCTGTGGAAGGACAAATATAAATAACAGCCGGAGACACAACGCCTTCCGGCATTCCTGAAGCCGACTGCCGGACAGCCCCGAAAATACGATCGGACGACATCCCGTATTTCACCCCGGCGAACGGCAGCGACACAAGCGACCAAAATATACCGACAAACGGCAAAAGAGCACAGCGGGCAATCCCTGAATCATAAATCCCGAAACCGGGACGGAATCTATCCCCGGAAACATAAAGACTGCCGACATGTTGAAAACAGGCGCTATATTGAATTTCCTGGTCGCGGCGGGACACCTCGCCTGCCTACCTTGGCTCTATCCCGTACTGTCGATCTATCGCATCGACGGAATCATGGAAACGCTGGCCCTCCGCTACGGGGCCGCCATTCCTTATCTGCTGACCGTCGCCATTGCGTTCATCTTCGCCGTATTCGGCCTCTACGGACTTTCGGGCGCCGGGATCATCCGCCGGCTGCCGCTGCTCGAAACAGGTATTTACACCATTGCCACCCTCTTCCTGCTGCGGGCCGTCGCGGGCGTTGCGGAAATGGCCGTGACGGGCTGCGCTCTTCTTGCGGACAGTACGGCAGCCTTTGCTGCCGCCGTCGTCGGCACGCTCTACCTGCTGGGCGGGCGGCGTAAATTCGGCAGGCAGGAATCCGAATGAAACACAAACTTCGCCGGCAGTTTACCGAAGAATACAGAGAACAACAAAATAGCATGAAACGCATAGGACTCATATCCGACACCCACGGCACGTTCGACCAAACGCTCAAAACATTCCTCAAGGACGTGGACGAAATCTGGCACGCCGGGGACATCGGCTCTCCGGAGGTCGCCGACCAGATCGCGGCGTTCAAACCCCTGCGGGCCGTCTATGGCAATATCGACGGAGGTATCATGCGACGCACCTACCGTGAATTTCTCTCCTTCGAGTGCGAAGGGGTGAGCGTCCTGATGACCCACATCGGCGGCTATCCCCGCCACTACACCCCGCAGGCCGTAGCGCGGATCCAATCGCTGCGCCCGAAAATCTTCATCGCGGGGCACTCCCACATTCTCAAGGTCATCTACGACCCCGTTTACGACCTGCTTCACCTCAACCCCGGCGCTGCCGGCTGCTACGGTTTCCACAAGGTGCGCAGCGCCCTGCGCTTCACCATCGACGGCACCGACATCCGCGACATGGAAATCGGCGAATGGCCTCGTCCCGGCGCTTGATAAAGGGGCGAAATCGTTCAATATGCAATATTTTTATTTAACATAATATTATCTGGGATTCCGTCGTTATAAGTCTGTAATTTTAACAGGACAAAACGTACATTTTCGACAAGCGAGGAGAGAGCGACCGCGTTCGCTTTTCCGAACACGGAAAACTAAAAAAGGAATCCAAGATGCAAGCTAAAATCTCAAAAACGCTCGAGGCCATCATCGCCCGTACGGCATTCGAAACCTCGAAACGCGCTATTACCCACTCACTCAAGGATTTTCTCACCCTTGAGATTCTGCGGGAAGAGGGGTCCTTAGCGCATCAGATACTCACCTCCCGCCTCAAGGACTGGGAGATTCACCAAATATGCCTTCGCATCGAAAGCGAGATTCGGTCGGTATCGGCACCCGATTCATCGAGGCAGAATCCCGAAGAATTTTTCCCTTTATACACCAGAGAATTACAACGATTGTTCGCCCCGATGCACCATGTTTCGACGGCACACGCACTGCTGCACATCGTGAGCGACCCGCACACGATCACTTCGCAGGTGCTGGCCATGTACCATTTCGATGCACAGGCGATAGCGACCGAACTGCAAAAGATGACCTCGGTGGCCAATCAGAAGACGCCTTCGGATACCGATTTTCGGCCGACACCCGAACTACGGTTCATCGGCCTGCGCGAACCTGTCCGGGACACTCCTCCTGCGGAACCTGCCTTGTTGGACAAATTCGGCACCGACCTTACGTACGAAGCTCGCAGAGGCCGCATCGATCCCGTCGTAGGACGCGAGCGGGAGATGGAACGCATCGTGCAGATCCTCTCGCGCCGCAAGAAGAACAACCCGATCCTGATCGGCGAAGCCGGCGTGGGCAAGAGCGCCATCGTCGAAGGGCTGGCCCTGCGGATGGCAGCGGACGAAGTTCCCGCCACCATCCGCGGCAAACGGCTCTATTCGCTCGACGTATCGTCGCTCCTGGCCGGGACCAAATACAGAGGTGAGTTCGAAGAACGGATGCAGCGACTTCTCGAAGAATTGCGCAGGAAGCAGGACTCGATCCTCTTCATCGACGAAATACACACCATCGCGGGCGCAGGTTCGACCCAGGGAAGCCTCGACACGGCCAACATTCTCAAACCCGCCCTGGCGCGGGGCGAATTGCAGGTCATCGGAGCCACGACGCTGGACGAATATCGCGAAGATATCGAGAGCGATCCCGCGCTGGAACGCCGCTTTCAGAAAATCCTCGTCGAACCCGCTTCGGAAGAGGAAACCCTGCAAATCCTGCACAACATCGCACCCCATTACGAACGGCACCACGGAGTGCGCTACTCGGACGAAGCATTGCGGGCCTGCGTCGCCCTGACCGGGCGCTACATTACCGACCGCAACTTTCCGGACAAGGCGATCGACGTGCTGGACGAAGCCGGGGCACGTATTCACCTGCAGGACAAAGGCAAAACCGAAAAACCGTCCCGAAAAACCGCATCCCGCGAACCGGTCGGCGCCGCAGCAGGAGCCAAAACGCCCAAAAACCGCTCCCGCAAAACGGCGGCAGCGGACACGACGACTGTCGGTGGCGCCGTATGGACTCTTCCGTCCGATCCCGGCCCGCCCGAAATCCGGGCCGAGCATATCGAGCAGGTTATTACCTCCATGACGGGAATCCCAGCCGAACGGCTCTCGGGCAGCGAAAGCGAACGTCTGCGCGGCCTTGCGGACTATCTTTCGGCCCGCGTCATCGGCCAATGCGAAGCCGTCGAAAAGATTTCGCGGTCGATCCAACGCTCCCGGGCGGGACTCAAGGACGAAGGGCGTCCGATCGGCGTCTTCATGTTCGTCGGACCGACGGGCGTGGGCAAAACCCTGCTGGCGAAAGAGCTCTCCAAATGGCTCTTCGACGAGAACAAGGGACTCATCCGTATCGACATGAGCGAATACAGCGAAAAACACAACGTCGCACGGTTGATCGGCTCCCCGCCGGGATATGTCGGCTACGGCGAAGGCGGACAGCTCACCGAAGCGGTACGCCGCCATCCCTATTCGGTCGTCCTGTTCGACGAAATCGAGAAAGCCCACCCCGAAGTCTTCAACACCCTGTTGCAGATCTTCGACGAGGGACACCTCACCGACGGTTCGGGGCGCAAGGTCGATTTCCGAAATACGGTAATCATTCTCACCTCCAACGTCGGATCGCGGGCCGCGGCAATACGCTCCACGCAGGTCGGGTACAGCACCTGTTCGAAATCGGACACCCAGCAGAAAGCCCCGCAGTCGGAATACCGCCGGGCGCTGGAAGAAACCTTCGCACCGGAGTTCCTGAACCGCATCGACGACATCGTCATCTTCCGCACGCTCGACCTCTCGGACGTGGAGCGGATCATCGACCTGGAACTCAAGGGGCTGCTCTCCCGTACCGACCGACTCGGCTACAAGGTCGAAATCACCGACGAGGCGAAGCGGACCCTTGCCGCCATCGGCTACCAGCGCAAATACGGCGTCCGCGCCCTGCGCCGCACGCTGCTCGAACGCATCGAGGAACCTCTCTCGGGACTGATTATCGACGGCAAACTGCACAGCGGGGAGCGGGTGATCGTGGAACCCGACGGCGAAAAGGAGGTGATTCTCCGGGTCGCCTAACATAAATCCGCACCAGTGGCGGACGGTTTTCGAATCCCGGCCGAAGCAAGTATCGGCCGGGATTTTCACGCCTCACCCACTCCTTCGACTAAGCGGTTTTCCAGAACCGACAACAACCCCGGCCCGACATACGGAATAACCCCGAACAGTCCTCCCGGCAACGAGGCATTTGCATCGAAACCGGGAACAGCTCCATATATGTCCGTCCCGCATGCTTTCGACATCTGCCTGCAAAATCGGCCCCGACACCCGGTCGAAAGGTCCGGACATCAGACTCCGTTCCCCCTTCGAAACGGATGCGAAAGAGGGATAATCGATTATTTTCGTACCTTTGTCGTCTGATTCAAGAAATATATGTACCGTTTTTCAACCTACAAACGACAATACAAAGCCAATCTGAAACTGGCCCTGCCCGTCGTGATGACCCAGTTGGGGCAGATCCTCGTACAGGTCGCCGACAACGTCATGGTCGGCCGTTACGGAGGCGACGACCCCACGCCGCTGGCCGCCACTTCGTTCGGCGGCTCGGTCTTCTTCATCCTCTTCATCGCCGGCGTCGGCATCGCACTGGGCCTCACGCCCCTGATCGGCGAACTCTACGCCCAGGGCGACCGTTGCAAATCGTCGCAATACCTGCAAAACGGCCTGATGTTCTATACTCTGTTGGGATTTCTGGTCTGCGGGCTCCAACTGGCCGTCATCCCTTTGATGTACCACATGGGACAGCCCGTCGAAGTGGTCGATATGGCCATACCGTATTACAAGTTGCTGGCTTACAGCATGCCGTTCATCATGCTCTTCTTCACCTTCAAGCAATTCCTCGAAGGCGTCGGAAACACCCGGGTCGAAATGGTCGTGGTGATTCTCTGCAACCTGATGAACGTCGGCTTGAACTGGATTTTCATCTACGGCCACCTCGGATTCGAAGAACTGGGCGCCACAGGTGCGGGGCTCGGCACCCTCGGATCGCGCATCGCCATGCCGATCATGATTATCGGCTATTTCTACAAAAAACAGAAATACCGCGCCTATCTTCAGGGATTCTCGCCCCGCAACTATTCGGTCAAAACGATCCGCACATTGCTGCGTATGGGCCTTCCGATCTCCCTGCAGATGTTTCTCGAAGCCTCGGCCTTCGTCGGCACCAGTATCATGATGGGCTGGCTGAGCAAAACGGCCATCAGCGCCAACCAGATCGCCATGACCTTGGGCAACTGCGCCTTCATGATCGTGACTTCGATCGGTGCCGCCACGACCATCCGCATCTCCCACTGCTACGGCGCCCGCAGCTTGAAGGAGCTGACTCTGGCGGCAAAGGCCTCCTACCACCTGGTCATCGCCTGGAACCTCTTCGCCGCCATCACGTTCATCTCGCTCTGCAACGTCATCCCGACTTTCTTCACCACCAACGCCGAAGTGATCGACCTGGCCTCGAAGCTGATCCTGCTGATCGCCGTTTACCAGTTGGCGGACGGCATCCAGAACGTTTCGGTAGGCATTCTGCGGGGTATTCAGGACGTGAAGATCATCATGCCGATCGCTTTCCTCTCGTACATCGTCTTCAACCTGCCGGTGGGTTACCTGTTGGGCTTTACATTGGGAATGGGCGCACAGGGGCTGATTCTGGGCTTCACCGTCGGTCTTACGACGGCCGCCGTACTGCTGATCGTCCGCTACCGCCGCGATATCCGGCGCTGGAAGGCCGGCATCCGATAATCCGGGATCTCCGCTTCCCGGCAGCGACGCACATCCGCCCGGCGGGAATATGCCGGAGTCTCAGCCGAATAAATTTGGCATTGCTCCCGGATTTCACTATCTTTACCGAAATTTATGACTCCAATGGATAACACCAAACCATATACGAAAGCGCCCAAGCCCGAAATCGGTCGCGGCTGCACGTTCTACTACGCCCCCGAAGGGGTCGCAGCCAAGCCTTGCGAGGGTTGCTACAAACTGCACGAAACAGCCTGGCTGGAGCAATACCCGCAACACACGCCGACCGATATTTTCGAAGTGCGCTTCAAGAACACCCGGCGCTCCTACTACCAAAACGTCAATAATCTGCCGCTGGAACGGGGCGACATCGTCGCTGTGGAAGCTTCGCCGGGACACGACATCGGCATCGTCTCCCTGACGGGCGACATGGTAGCCCGCCAAATGCGCCGCGTGGGTTTCAACCCCTACAACGGCGAATTCAAGAAGATTTACCGCAAGGCCAAACCCTACGACATCGAACGCTGGCAGGAGGCCATCGCTCTGGAGCACGAAACGATGATCACCGCACGCCAGATCGCCGCCGAAATGGGACTCAATATGAAAATCGGCGACGTGGAGTACCAAGGCGACAAGATCAAGGCGATCTTCTACTACATCGCCGACGAGCGCGTGGATTTCCGCGAGCTAATCAAGGTCTTCGCCGAACGGTTTCACATCCGCATCGAAATGAAACAGATCGGCGCCCGCCAGGAAGCGGGACGCATCGGCGGCATCGGAGCCTGCGGCCGCGAACTGTGTTGCGCATCGTGGATCTCGAATTTCTCGAGTGTGACGACCAACTCGGCCCGTATGCAGGAGATCTCCCTCAACCCCCAAAAACTGGCCGGACAGTGCTCGAAACTCAAGTGCTGCCTCGCCTACGAATACGACACCTACGTGGACGCCCGCAAGGAGTTCCCCCGTCTGCGGGAACCGCTCCAGGCTCTCGACGGCGAATATTACCTGGTCAAAACCGACATCCTGGCCGGTACCATGTCCTTCAGCAGCAGCAAGGATACGATGACCAACGTGGTGACGCTTCCCGTCGCCCGCGTCAAGGAGATCATAGCGCTGAACCGCGCCGGCAAGAAGGTCGATCAGCTGTCGGCGGAGCAACCACAACGGGAGAAGTTCGAAGAACCGACCTATCGCTCGGAGGAGGACAGCATCACACGCTTCGACGGCAACGGCTCCAAACGCAAGGGCCGCAACCGACGCCGCAGCGACCGGGCAGAGGAACGCGAGAACCGGAACAACGGTGCCCGCAGCGGAAGCGCCGCAGAAGCGGCCGCCGTTTCGGAATCCCGCAAGGACGAAAAACAGGAACCCGCTGCCAACCGGAGTGAACGCCGCGAAAAACGCGACCGCCGTGAACGGAATAATCGAAACGGACAAGGCGAAAGCCGCGAATCGCGCGGAGAAAGGAATAACGGTCAGGGCGAACCGCGCAACCCACGCAACAGCGACCGGAACGGGTCGCGCAACGGACAGAGCACCCAGAAAAACGAACAGCGCACCGAACGCGGGAACACCTCCGGCGAACAGAACGGTGAACGCGGCAACGGTCAGGGCTCTCGCAGCGAACAGCGCGGGGAACGTCGTTCGGAGCGTTCTCGTTCCGAAAACCGTCCGGGACAAAACGGCTCCGAAACCGATCCGACTCCGACACACTCCCAATCTCCGGGCGAAGAGGGACAGAACGGTGCCCGCCGCCGTCCTCGGGGACGCGGAGGACGCAACCGTCGTGAAGGCAACCGTCGGGAAGGCGGAAACGGAGAGACAGCACAACCCGAACCGCCGAAAAAAGAGCAATAACGACTCGTAATGTACCTGCGGAGTATCATAGCGATCGCCGGAATGCTCGTTACGAGCTGCCTTTCGCCGCATCAGACGGTCGTAACCGATACCGGGGGCGGCACGTGGAGCGAAAGTGCCGAAATCGAAATTCCGAACGCGGATACCGTGACCCCGCGCGACCTATACATCGTCGTGCGTTACAACGACTCCTTTCGGGACGACACGCTGCGGCTGACGATACGGACCATTTCGCCCGACTCCCTGGTTTTCGAGGAATCCTACACGCTGGGCCTTCCTCCCCGCAGGCACCCGGCAGCCCTCGCAGAGGAAGCGTCGGTTCCCTATCGTCGGCACGTAATTTTTCCCGACAGCGGCATTTACAGGATGGCTTTCACCCCGGCGATGCCGGTCCGGGGCGTGGAAGCCATCGGCATCAACCAGCAAAAAAGCGAATAAAAACAGATGGGCAAAGACAAACTCAGACGCTTTGCGGAGAACCTCACGTTCGAATGTTTCGTACAACCCGCCTTCGAGGAGGCCTTCCGCCGCGACCATCCGCTCAAAGGACATTGGCACAGCGACTTTTTCCATAACGACCGTCCGATCGTACTAGAACTGGGCTGCGGCAAGGGGCGCTTCACCGTGGGTACGGCCCAAGCGGAGCCGGATGTTCTGCTCATCGCCGTGGAGAAGGTGCCGGACGCCATGGTGGTGGCCATGGAACGGGCGCAAGCGGCGGGGCTGCACAACGTATTCTTCGTGGTGGGGGACGCCGCCCTGCTGCCGGATATGTTTGCCCCGGCGGAGGTGGACCGGCTGTACATCAACTTCTGCGACCCGTGGCCCAAGAGCAACCAGAAGCGCCGCCGTCTGACCCACGGCAATTTTCTCAAGTGCTACCGGCAGGTGCTGCCTATGGGCGGGCAGATCCACTTTAAGACGGACAACGACAAGCTGTTCCAGTGGTCCGTGGAGGAGATCCCCCAGTATGGCTTTACCCTGTCGGAGGTGACCCATGACCTCCACGCCGACGGCCCCGTGGGGATCATGACGGACTACGAGGCCAAGTTCTATGAGCTGGGGAAGAACATCAACCGCTGCGTGGCTACCATGGAGCCGTGGACGGAGCCGGAGGAGGAACCTGCGGAGGCTGCTCCGGCGGAAGCTTCTTCCGAGGAATAATATAAAAACAGCAGGATGGTATAGCCATCCTGCTGTTTTTTCATGGGGAAAAGCGCTCTTTACGACTCCTGCTTGAAATACTCCGCACCGGCGCCGCACAGGGGGCATTTATAATCCTCCGGCAGGGAGTCCCCCTCGTAAACATAGC
>OOBN01002587.1_pt1 | contig 10741 bp, 7 predicted proteins | sample 1671091 | NCBI WGS metagenome assembly OOBN01 (sample SAMN06348121, study PRJEB24527) | human gut metagenome | biome: human gut; feature: ankylosing spondylitis patient; material: feces | host: Homo sapiens | place: China | collected 2015-10 | reverse complement strand
GAGCCGTTTCTTCCGGCTTTTCGTCGGGAAGCGTTGCGGCTTCTGCCGAAAGCTCCGGCCGTATATCCGCTTCAATGACGGCAGTCTCTTCTTTTTTTGCCCTTTGAGCGTCAAGAAAATGCTGAATGGTCGAGGGCTCGGAGTCTGCGGTTTCGGGCTTTTTATCCGGGCTTGCAACTGTAATTATATCCTCGCGCGCAGCGGACTGCTGATATGTCGGTCTTTCCGGCTGCTGCGCCGAGCGGTATTCGGAGGATGACATCCTGTTCCAGAAATCGGGCTGCTTTTCCGGCAATCTCATCTGCTCGGTTTTCGGGCGCACAGGCTCGAAGAGCTCCGTCTGCGCCGTTCTCGGAATAGTCACCTTCGGCGCTTCGTCCCGATGCTCAAGCGCGTTTTTGGCGGCATAATATACCGCACTGAATACCGTGCGCTCGTTTGCAAAGCGCACTTCGATTTTCGCGGGATGGACGTTCACATCGACAAGACCCGGTGCGGTGGTTATATTGAGCACGCAGTACGGGAACTTGCCGACCATTATCGAATTTTTATATGCTTCACTCAGAGCCGCCGAAGCCGTGCCGGACTTCACAAGTCTGCCATTGACAAAAAAGAACTGCATATTGCGGTTCGGACGCGATTTTGTCGGCTTCGAAACAAGCCCGCTTATCTTCACGGACTCGAAGCTGTAATCCGCTTCAATAAGTCCGTCCGCAAAGTCCTTGCCGAAAATCTCATAGGCTGCGGTTTTGAGGTCGCCGCTTCCGGAGGTGAACAGGGCGCTCTTGCCCTCTCTTATAAATCTTATCGAAACATCGGGGTTCGAAAGCGCAATCTTGTCAACTATACCGGCGACTGCATTGGCCTCGGAGACATCCTTTTTGAGAAATTTCATTCTTGCGGGAGTGTTGAAGAAAAGATCTCTGACTACTATCGTCGTCCCGAGCGGGCAGCCGGCATCATCGACCAGCGTCTCCTCTCCGGCGCTTATGCAGTAGCGCGTTCCCGTCTCCTCTTCAGTGGTTCTTGTGAGCACCTCGACATTTGAAACGGCGGCTATGGAGGCGAGCGCCTCGCCTCTGAATCCGAGAGTACCTATCGCATACAAATCGTCGCGCGTGCTTATCTTGCTCGTGGCGTGGCTTATGAACGCGTTGCGTATATCTTCACGGCTTATTCCGCAGCCGTTATCGGTTACACGGATATAAGTTATTCCACCGTTTTTTATTTCAACCGTGACCGAAGAAGAGCCCGCGTCGATCGCGTTCTCCATAAGCTCCTTTATAACGGACGCGGGTCTCTCGACCACTTCGCCCGCAGCTATGAGCTCCGCTATTTCTTTTGGCAGGACTTTAATCTTCGGCATGGCTTCCTCCCGTTATATTTCCTTTGCGCTCTTTGTCAACTCGTACAGCACGCCCATCGCCTCTATCGGCGTTAAGGTGTTGACATCGAGCACCTTCAGCTTTTCGACTATCTCGTTTGAGCTGTTCTGACCGAACGATATCTGCCCGGCCTCCGGCTCGGCCGCGGTGCTCGGCTCACGCTCGCGCACAAGCACAAGTCCGCTCTCTTCAATCTCCTTGAGAACCTTTTTCGCTCTGTCTACAACGGGCTTCGGGACTCCTGCGAGCTTTGCGACTTCAATTCCGTAGCTTCCGTCCGCTCCGCCGCGAACTATACGGCGCAGGAAGGTTATGTTGTCGCCGCGCTTTTTGACGGCTATATTGTAGTTCTTCACGCCGTCTATCTGCCCCTCAAGCTCCGTCAGCTCATGATAGTGCGTGGCAAACAGGGTCTTTGCGCCGATGCGCTTTTTGTCGGCGGCATATTCGAGCACGGCGCGCGCAATGCTCATGCCGTCAAAGGTCGAAGTGCCTCTGCCTATTTCATCAAAAATTATGAGGCTTCTCGAGGTTGCGTTATTCAGTATGGACGCGACTTCGCTCATTTCGACCATAAACGTCGATTGACCGGCGGAAAGATCGTCGGACGCACCTATTCGAGTAAACACGCTGTCAACTATACCGAGCTCCGCGCTTGCGGCGGGAACAAAGCTTCCCGCCTGCGCCATGACGCAGATGAGAGCTACCTGGCGCATATATGTGGACTTACCCGCCATATTGGGACCCGTTATTATCGCACAGCGGTCGTCTCCGCAGTCGAGAACGGTATCGTTCGGCACAAACGGCTCGCCGTTGAGCATCTTTTCGACAACGGGATGGCGTCCCTCTTTTATTTTCACAATCGGCTCTGCGGACATCTGCGGACAGACATAGTTATTTTCAAGCGCCGCCTGTGCAAACGAACAGAGGACATCGAGCTGCGCCACTGCCGCCGCCGTGCGCTGAACGCGGGCGAGCTCCGCACCGGTGCGCTTTCTGATATCGTCAAAAATCTCGTATTCGAGCTTGACGATTCTGTCCTGCGCGCCGAGAACCTTTGCCTCAAGATCCTTGAGCTCCTGAGTTATGAATCTCTCGCAGTTTGCAAGGGTCTGTTTTCTTATATATTCGTCGGGTACAAGCTCTTTATATGAGTTGGGAACCTCTATGTAGTAGCCGAATACCCTGTTATAGCCTATTTTAAGTTTTGCTATTCCGGTCTTTTCCTGCTCCTGCTGCTGTATGGCAGCAATATAATCCTTGCCGTTTAATACTATATCGCGCAGGGAGTCGAGCTCCGGATGGAAGCCGTCCTTTATCATGCCGCCCTCACGGACGGAGAACGGCGGCTCCTCGACTATCGCAGCGTCGATGAGCTCATAGATATCGGAAAGCGCGTCTATATTTTCGGCACATTCGCGCATAAGTGACGAAGAGAGCACGGAAACTTTTTCTTTAAGCTCCGGCAGGCACGACGCGGCGAGCGCCAGCGCACGCAAATCCTTAGCTCCGGCTGTACCGAACGATATTCTTGTTATGAGACGCTCGAGGTCATGTATGCCCGACATACTTTCGCCGAGCTCCTGCCTCACCATCGGCTGAGAGACAAGCTCCGCCACAGCGTTATGGCGCTTTGTTATGCGCGCCATGCCGATAAGCGGGCGCTCAAGCCATGCGCGTATCATTCGCTTGCCCATTGGGGTACGCGTCTTATCGAGCACCCAGAGCAGGGAGCCGCGCTTTTCGCGGTTTCTTAAAGTCTCGACTATTTCGAGATTGCGCAGAGCGGAGACATCGAGGCGCATGAAATTGAGTTCCGAATAAAATGATATCGAAGAAATATTTTCGAGATCGTTGCGCTGAACCTCGGTGAGATATTTAAGCGCCGCTCCGAGCGCCGGAACAGCCGCGCTGCCCTCATGGAGCTCAAGCTCCGACAGGCTGTCTTTTTTGAAATGAGCGAGTATTGTTTCGGCACTTTGCCGAGGATCAAAATAGCTGTCGCCGAGCTCCTGTGCAAGAGCTTCGGTCTTGTTTGAAATGAACGAAAACACCTTCGTAAGAGACGAAGAAGCGGAGTTGAACACGATTTCGCTCGGCATGAATCTGCCTATCTCGTTGATTATTTTATCAGGAACGGCGGGAGAGGCAAGCTCGGTCAGATTGACGGAGCCCGTTGATACGTCCACAAAGCAGACGCCGGCGGACTCGCCCGCAAAATATACGCTTGCGAGGAAATTGTTCCTGCCCTCGTTGAGCATACTGTTTTCGATAACCGTACCGGGAGTCAGAACCCTGACGACTTCGCGCTTGACAAGTCCCTTTGCGAGAGCGGGATCCTCCATCTGCTCGCATATGGCGACTTTGTAGCCCTTTGCGACGAGGCGCGCCATGTAGCTGTCTGCGCTGTGAAACGGCACGCCGCACATCGGGGCGCGCTCCTCCTGACCGCAGGCTCTGCCTGTCAGCACAAGCTCCAGCTCACGCGACACTGTTACCGCATCGTCAAAGAACATCTCGTAAAAATCACCGAGTCTGAACATCAGTATCGTGTCGGGATATTTCTTTTTTGTCTCAAAATACTGTTTCATCATCGGAGAAAGCTCTGCCATTCCGATACCGTCCTCTCAGCGGTTATACCGCAAAATAAAAAGCTTTCGGCTCCGCAGGGGTTAACCCGCGGAGCGGTATTGCAATAATCAGCAGCCCGAGCAGCCGGAGCAGTCTCCGCCGCAGTGATGCTCCTCTTCGGGCTCGCAGGTAGCGGGGTCTTCACCCTGGATGCACAGAGCGAGAATGCCCGTGATATAATGCATCATTTCATCTATCTCAGCTCTTGCAACCTCATAGTCGCGCATATGCTCGTTATCCATAACCTTCTTGTAGAGATCGTTGAACTCGGTCTCATATGCCGCAAGCTTCTGCTCGTTGGCATCTTCCTTGCTCGCCTCGTGCTGATAGGACATATGAACAAGCTGAATCTTGCCCATAAGTTCGTTGAGCTCCTTGTCCTCCTCGTTTGCCTTCTGAGCAGCCTGGAACTTCGCATATCTTTCATCCTGCTGGATAGCTGCGCCGAGTTCTCTTGTAAGTTTGATGATGTCCATAATTGTACTCCTTGAAATTTATCTTATATCCTTATCCGCAATGCGGAGATATAGCGTTTTCAGTCGGCAAGCTCGCCCTTGAGCATCCATATCAGAGCTTCGGTCACTCTGACGGTTCTGAACGAGCCTATGACCGACTCATCGGCAGGGAACTCGATTATTATATTGCCCTGCGTCCTGCCGGATATATATCCGTCTTTTTTAGCCTTCGACTCGCAGAGGACTCTGTATTCTCTGCCGACCATTTCGGAGGTGCGAACAGAAGCGATTTTCTCCTGCGCGGCACAGAGCTCCGAAAACCACTTGCCCTTTTCCTCGCGGGAAACGGGGTCGTCCATTTTTGCCGCGCGGGTTCCCTCGCGGGGCGAGAAAATGAAAGTATAGAGCGAGGTATACTGCGCCTTTTCGATAAGCTTCACCGTGTCGAGAAATTCCTCATATGTTTCACCCGGGAAACCGACTATTATATCGCTTGTCACCGAGAGCTCGGGCATGACGCTGCGGGCATATTCGAACAGAGAAAGATATTTTTCAGCCGTATATCCCCTGTTCATCTCCTTGAGCACCCTGTCGTTTCCGCACTGCACCGGAAGATGCAGATGCTTTGCGACCTTTTCGCACTGCGCCATGGTATCGAGCAGCTCATGCGTGCAGTCCTTCGGGTGAGAGGTCATGAAGCGTATAATAAAATCGCCGTCGATACTGTTTATCTCGCGCAAAAGTGCGGCGAAATTCAGCTCCCCCTCGCGGTCGTTGCCGTAGGAATTGACATTCTGACCGAGCAGGGTTATCTCTTTATAGCCGCTTTTGACAAGCTCGCGCGCTTCGCTTATAATAACGTCGCTGCTGCGGCTTCGCTCTCGTCCGCGGACATATGGCACTATGCAATAGGTGCAGAAATTGTTGCACCCGTACATTATAGGCAGCCACGCCTTGAAGGTGCTGTCTCGGTGCAGAGGCAAGTCCTCCGCTATAACGCCGTCGGAATTTTCGATATCGAACACGCGCTTACCGGTAGAGAGCGAGCGGTAAAGCAGCTCCGGAAATTTATGCGCGGCGTGAGTTCCGAAAACTATATCGACAAACGGATAGCTCCTGCGAATTTTTTCGGCTATTCTCTCCTGCTGCATCATACAACCGCAGAGGATTATTTTGAAGTCGGGATTCTTCTCTTTTATTTTCTTGAGTGCGCCGACGTTTCCGAAGAGCCTGTCCTCGGCGTGCTCACGCACGGCGCAGGTGTTAAACAGAGATATATCCGCGCTTTCCGCCTCATCCGTAAAGCCGAAGCCCATTTTTTCGAGCAGACCCTTGAGTCTCTCGCTGTCGGCTACATTGCCCTGGCAGCCGAATGTATGAACGTAGGCGAGCGGTTTGCGCCCGCCGAGCCGTGTTTCAAGCACTGTCTGCACAAGTCCGCAAAACTCCATCTGTCTGTCAAGCTCCTCCTGCGCAACGATAATATTTCCTCTGTCTTTTGAAATCGGCAAATCGGTTGTCCTCCGAAAAATCTTAGTTATTTTAATTAATCTATTATACAACGAAAAGCGAATTTGTACAAGCTTAATAGTATAAAAACTTATGTATATTTACAAAATCCGAGTTAATGAAAATTTTTTCTTTCAAGGCTGTTAATAAAGCCCGAAATAGGCTATAATCATCATATGCTATTTGAATCGGAGGCACATATGAGAAGGCGCAATGATATCACTTATATCGGCAAAAGCTCAAAGGCGGCTGTGAGTAAAATAAAAATTTTCAACTTATACGGCGGGAGGAACGGCATTGAAAAGCTTTGATATAGGAAAAAACGACGCCGGGCAGCGCGTTGACAAATTCATAAAAAAGACCGTCCCGAATCTTCCGGACTCGCTTATGTACAAATATATCAGGCTCAAGCGCATAAAGCTCAACGGAAAGCGGTGCGAGATATCCACGCGCCTGAAAGAGGGCGACCGCGTGGATATGTACATAAACGACGAATTTTTCGAGCAGCGGTTTGACAGATACGATTTCATGCACGCATCGACAAATCTCACCGTTCTCTACGAGGATGAGAATATAATGCTGCTCGACAAGAAGGTCGGTCTGCTCTCCCACCCGGACGAACGCGAATACAACGACACTCTTCTGACCAGGATAAAGCGCTATCTCTACGAAAAGGGCGAATATAATCCGTCCGACGAAAACTCTTTTTCGCCCGCGCTCATAAACAGAATAGACCGCAACACCGGCGGAATAGTGATGGCCGCAAAGAACGCGGAGGCTCTGAGAATAATGAATCAGAAGCTCAAAGACAGAGAGATAAAAAAATTCTATCTCTGCGTTGTTCACGGCATTCTCAAGGAAAAAGACGGGACTTTGCACGGCTGGCTGACAAAAGATGAAAAGAAGAATCTCGTCAAGGTCTCGTCCCGCAAAACGGAGGGCGCAAAGGAGATAAAGACAAAGTACCGCGTGCTCGCCGAAAACAAAGGTATGAGCTTAGTTGAGGTCGAGCTGCTGACGGGGCGCACGCATCAGATAAGAGCGCACTTCGCCTCGATAGGTCATCCTCTTCTCGGCGACGGAAAATACGGGCGTAACTCAATGAACAAGGAGAGCGGATACAAAAAACAGTTCCTTTATTCATACAAGCTGAAATTTGATTTCTCCTCCGACGCACAGTCGCTCGATTATCTAAACGGCAAAGAATTTGAAGTAGACAACGTGTGGTTTAAGGGCGCATTCCTCAACGGCGAGCTCTGAGCGATTGTGAATTAATTATAAAACTTGCAGATTCGACTTGTAAAAGCTAATAAAATAGTATAAAATAAGAATGTTATCGACCGTTAGGTCAAATCAACCTTAACAAAGAAAAGGATGAAAAAGAATGGCAAACAAAGACACCCAGCGGACTTCTGCCGAGTCATACCGTGACGACAGAAAGGCCCGCCTCGCTCAGTCTGCGAAAAAGAGTCAGAAGAAGAGCGAGAAGAGCAAGGCAGCGGCAAAGATAGTCAAAATGGTAGTAGCTATCGTTCTTGCCGTCGTAGTTGCAGGCGGAATCGTTTGGAAGGTTCTCGACGATACGGCCGCTATCAAGAAGAATACAACCGTGTTCTCTTTGGGCGACGATATCCGCGTTTCGGAAGTTGAGTTTACATATTACTACAGCCAGTATCTCAACAATATCTACTCATACGCTCAGCAGTACGCAAGGTACGGCATGAACATCGGCATTGACCCGACAAAGTCGCCGGATGAGCAGAACTACGGCACCGATGCCGACGGAAAAGAAATGCTTCTTTCCGATTATCTCAAGAATGAGACCATCTCCGCCCTCCAGACCTACAAGATCCTCTATGCCGAGGCTGTCAAGGCAGGCTACAAGCTCACAGACGACGAGCAGAAGTCAATTGACGATCAGGTCGAGGAGCTCAGAAACACCGCCGCAGAGAACAAATACTCTCTCAACGCCTACCTCAAGGCGAGCTACGGCAAGGGTATAAACGAGAAGTTCCTGCGCAAGCAGCTTGAGATGCAGAATATCGTTTCGAGATACCAGAGCGACACCTCAAAGAAGCTCACCGATTCTTACAGCGCCGCCGACATAAAGGCTGTCTACGACAAGGATCACAGCGCATACAATGCAGTTGACGCAAGAACCCTTTCGTTCTCAGTAGAGACTCTCACCGCAAAGGACGGCGAGACCTCGGAGCAGCTTGCCGCCCGCCAGAAGGCCGCCGCGGCGAAGGTCAAGAAGGAAGCCGAGAAGGCTCTCAGCGCCTGCACCAGCGAAAAGGCTTTCCTTGAGCAGGCAAAGAAAAAGAACAGCTCCACCGAAAACTATGACGCGGAGTCCGCAACCGCCCTCAACGAGGCCGCAAAGTCAACCATCACCTCCTATGTCTCCGAGGACGCCGCAAAGTGGGCGTTTGACAGCGCGAGAAAAGCAGGAGATGTCAAGCTCTTTGAAGTTGGTAGCAACGGCAACGTGAGCTCATATGTTATCCTCTATATCAACAAGGGCAGCTACGCTCCCATGGCCTCGAACGTAAGACATATTCTCATCTCGTTCACCGACAATGCAAGCTCGTCCTCCAAGGCAACCGACGAGCAGAAGAAGGCCGCAAAGGCTTCCGCCGACAAGATCTACAAGGAGTGGCAGAGCGGAGCTAAGACCGAAGATTCCTTCGCTGCTCTCGCAAAAGAGAAGTCCAAGGATACCGGAAGCGCCGCTGACGGCGGACTTATAAGCGGCATCACTTCAAGCGCCAACTACGTTGAGTCCTTCCGCAACTGGGCTACCGACAGCAGCAGAAAGGTCGGCGACACCGGCATTGTCGAGTCCGAGTACGGCTACCACATCATGTACTATTCGGGCAGTGACTACGCTTGGAAGAGCGCCATTCGCTCCGCAAAGGCCAGCGAGGACTTTGAGAAGCAGCTTGACGAGCTTGAAGGCTCCGACGAGTACAAGCTCAACAAGAAGGACAAGAATATCGATAAGGCAGTCAAGGACTTCCTCAAGACCTTCAAGCAGAGACTCGCAATGAGCAACAGCACAAAGACGAGGAGCTGATAATGCTACAGAAATCATCCCCCGGGACTTTTCCGGGGGATTTTTCACGCATAAAACCGATACAGCCCGGGACTATTTATCCCGAGCTGTATTTTTTATTCGTCCGCAAGAGCGGCCTTTATCATTATCGCACATTCCAGTCTCTTCTGCTCAAGAGCGCACGAGAGCTTGTGCGGTTTGAAGATAGTGTTATTGTACTGCATATTGTTTGCGTTGCAGCCGCCGCTGCAGTAGAACTTCGCCCAGCAATCCGCACACTCTTCTTTGGAATATATATTTGCTTTTGAGAACATCTTTTTCATTTCGATATTCACGGAGTCATCGAGCACGCTGCCCATCTTCCACTCGTCCATTCCGACAAACTGATGGCACGGATAGATATCGCCCTCCGGAGTTACAGCCACGTATTCGTTGCCGCAGCTGCATCCGCGCAGTCTCTTTATTGCGCACGGACCCTGGTCGAGGTCTATCATAAAGTGGAAGAAGTTGAAGCCTGTTCCGTTCTTCTTTCTCTCAATAAGCAGCTTAGAAAGCTTCTCATATTCCTCTGCGATTGCCGGAAGATCTTTTTCCGTCAGAGCATACGGGAGCTCCGGGTCGGTCACGACCGGCTCAACGGAAATCTGGTCGAAGCCGAGCTCGTTGAGATGCATAACATCATCGGCGAAATCGAGGTTATATTTTGTAAACGTGCCGCGGACATAGTATTCCTTATCCCCTCTCGCCTCGACGAGCTTTTGGTACTTTGGAACGATTATGTCGTAGCTACCCTTCTTGTTGACTGTCGGGCGCAGGCGGTCGTTTACTTCTTTTCTTCCGTCAAGCGAAAGAACGACGTTTGACATCTCACGGTTTATAAAATCAATGCTGTCGTCATCGAGCAAAACACCGTTCGTGGTTATGGTGAAGCGGAAGTTCTTATTATGCTCCTTTTCAACAGACCTTGCATACTCGACTACCTGCTTCACAACGTCAAAATTCATCAGCGGCTCGCCGCCGAAGAAGTCCACTTCAAGATTGTGCCGCGTGCCGGAGTTTTCAACAAGGAAGTCAAGCGCGCGCTTGCCTACCTCGTAGCTCATTATGGCCCGTTCGCCATGATATTTACCCTGACTTGCAAAGCAATAGGAGCAGTTAAGGTTGCATGTATGCGCAACGTGCAGACACAGCGCCTTTATAACGCCAGCCGTTTTGGCCTTCAGCGCACCAGCCATCGGCTCGAAAGTATCGGGCGCAAAAAGCTCGCCCGCGGCCCTCAGCTCGGCTATCTGGTCATAGCATTCGGCAATGTCCTCGGCGGTTTCGTTGGGGTATTTTTCGGCTATGGCGGATATAACGTCCGCCCTGTCCGCCGATTCAAACGCGGCAATCATGTCGTACGCCACGTCATCCACGGCGTGCACCGCGCCGGAGCATACATCAAGCACTATATTGTAACCGCCAAGCTTATATTGATGGATCATATTCTCTCCTTCGTGCTAAAAATGCCGCCCGTAATTGGGCGGCATAGTTAGTTTCCTATACCCGGAATTATTTGGTTTCCTTATTCTCGCAGGCCTGGTTGGCAATACCGCAGCTGGTCTTGCAAGCGGACTGGCAAGAAGTCTGACATTCGCCGCAGCCGCCATTCTTGGCGCTTTCGCAAAGATTACGGGTCTTTATGGTTTTGATATGCTTCATATGTA
>OOBN01002583.1_pt1 | contig 10748 bp, 7 predicted proteins | sample 1671091 | NCBI WGS metagenome assembly OOBN01 (sample SAMN06348121, study PRJEB24527) | human gut metagenome | biome: human gut; feature: ankylosing spondylitis patient; material: feces | host: Homo sapiens | place: China | collected 2015-10 | reverse complement strand
GGTGTTATGTATTGTATTTGTAAAAAATGGAATGATAAATATGTCAGCGGAAGCGGCCACTTCTCTAATTGTATCTATTGGTTTTGGAATATTCATCAATTTACTCTGGATCGTGGATTCCAAAACTTGGATTACTGATTACGGAAAAAGGAAATGTATCTGGTCCTATTGGTGTGGCGAAATTGTACTTCTGCTGTTAGTAGTTGCTTTGGAAAATATGAATCAACTGGTTGCAACATCTGCCATATTAGGAATGATGGCGGTATATCTTATAATTGGTATATGGTGGGTGAGCCGCAAGCTCTAATGTGCTAATGCTCACCACACACATCCAGAAATTCCTGCATCAGCGGCACCGGTTTCTTTCCCTTCGCCCAGATCAGAAGTATCTTAGTTATAAGATCCGGCTCATCCAATTTTTGTATACAAAGTCCGTCACACAAGCTGGCCATGGACTGCGGAAAGATGGCAGTTGCAAGATCTTCTTTCGCCCACAGCATGGCACCTCTGGGATCATCGCAGACACAGAAGATGTCCGGATTCATATTCTGGGCATGAAAGGTATTCATGATGAGTTCTTCGTATCTCCGGTATAAGATCAGCGGTCTATGTAAAAGATCGGAGAGCTTTAAGGAAGAAACCGCATTGTGTTTCGAAGAATTATGCGGTGTATCTGTGGTAACGTCAGCGGTCTTTGAAACCATATTTTTGGGTGCTGATACTGCAATCATCGGCTCAGAACACAATTCCATATAAGACACTTCGTCAAGACGCAGTGGTGTTCTGGCAACGGAGATATCGATGATCCCGTCCAGAAGATACTGATAAAGCGAGTAAGTGATCCCGTCGTGGACTTCAAAGTTCACGTCGGGATTTTTTTTTGAAAACTGGGAAATATAAGGCATGATGGTATCTACAGTTGTGGGAGTCAGACCGATACGCAGGATCCGTTTTTTCCCGGTTTTTGAGACTTCCAGTTCGGTAGATCGGGCGTATTCCAGCAGGTTACCGGAGCGGTCGTAGAGAAGCTTTCCGGCTTCAGTAAGAGTAACGCCCTTGCTGGTGCGGTCGAAAAGTTTTACATTTAATTCATTTTCCAGCTGACGGATCTGGTAGCTGAGCGGAGGCTGGGACATATTTAAGTGTCTTGCAGCTTCGTTGATGCTGCCGGTGGATGCGATCTCGCGGAAATATTCTAACTGTCTGAGTTCCATGTTGGATTACCTGCCTTATATATTTTTTGTATTGCAAAGCTATAAAAACAATATTATTCATATCAATGATAACGGACTATAATAAAACAGTCAAGGGATATTATAATAAGTAGATAACGATGACTTATTAGTTATCGGAAAAAGGAATGGAGTGAAAGAAATGAAGCGTCTTGAGAAGTTTCTGAGACCTTACCGCAGAGAGAGTATTCTGGCACCGCTATTCAAATTATTAGAAGTCGTGTTCGACCTTATGGTTCCGGTTGTGGTAGCTCAGATTATTGATGTGGGCGTTGCAAAGAATGACCATGGATATATTGTGGAAATGTTTTTCGTGTTACTGCTCATGGCAGCAGTCGGACTGTTGTGCAGTTTTACCGCACAGTTCTTTGCCGCAAAGGCAAGTGTTGGATTTGCGACCAGCGTCAGACAGGCAATGTTCGACCATATCCAGGGATTGTCATTTACAGAACTGGATACGCTCGGAACAGACACACTGATCACGAGACTGACGGACGATGTGAACCAGGTGCAGAACGGAATTAACATGGGACTGCGTCTGTTACTTAGAAGTCCGTTTGTCGTAATCGGTGCGATGGTGATGGCATTTACCATCAATGTACGCTGTGCACTGATCTTTGTAGTGACAGTACCGATCCTGTTTGTCGTTGTATTTTCGATTATGCTGATCAGTATTCCGCTGTTCAAGAAAGTACAGGCAGGTCTGGACCGTGTGACAGGACTTACGAGAGAGAATCTGACAGGTGTCCGTGTCATCCGTGCATTCTGCAGGGAAGAACAGTCGGTGGAAGAATTCGAAGAAGGAAACAGAGAACTTACAAGATTGAATGAGTTCGTAGGAAGAATTTCTGCCCTTCTGAATCCGCTCACGTATGTATTGATTAACGGAGCAACTGTGTTACTGATCGCGCGTGCCGGAGTGCAGGTCAATATCGGGAATCTGCAGCAGGGGCAGGTGGTAGCACTGTATAACTATATGGCACAGATGATCGTAGAACTGATCAAGCTGGCATCCCTGATCATTACGTTGAACAAATCAATGGCTTGCGCAGACCGTGTGGCCGGTATTCTGGATGTGAAGTCCAGCATGGAATATAAAGTGGCGGCTGAGCAGATGAAGAATGAACAGATAAATGCTGATCAAAGAAAATATGAGACAGATGGCGAGAATGATCAGGCCGACAGTAATCTGGCAGTTGAATTCAACCACGTCACCTTCACATACGAAGGTGCCGGAGCATCCAGCTTATCGGACATCACCTTCCGTGCGAAGAAAGGACAGACGATCGGAATCATCGGAGGAACCGGAAGTGGTAAGAGTACACTGGTCAGCCTGATCCCGAGATTCTATGATCCACAGGAAGGAACGGTAAAAGTAAATGGTATCAATGCAAAGGACTATCCGCAGGGAGAACTTTGCAGTGAGATCGGAGTGGTACAGCAACGTTCCATCCTGTTCAAAGGAAGTATCCGCGACAATCTGAAGTGGGGCAATGATCAGGCTTCAGATGAAGATCTGTGGAAAGCAATCACAATCGCTCAGGCAAAAGATGTTGTAGAAGCTAAGCCTGGAAAGCTTGATTTTGAAGTAGAACAGAACGGACGTAACCTGTCCGGCGGACAGAAGCAGCGTCTGACGATCGCACGTGCACTGCTCAGCAAGCCTGAGATATTGATTCTGGACGACAGCTTAAGTGCGCTGGATTTTGCGACAGACGCAGCGCTTCGTAAAGCAATCGGTGAACTGGAAGGCAATGTGACAACCTTCCTGGTATCTCAGAGAATTTCCGGTATCCGTCAGGCAGACAAGATTCTGGTTATGGAGGACGGTGAGCTGGCAGGACAGGGAACCCATGAAGAACTGATGGAGACTTGCGAGACCTATCAGGAGATCTATTATTCACAGTTCCCGGAAGAACGTCCGGCTGCAGTTAAATCTTCAAAGGAAACCGGAAAAGATTTGGACAAAGCGGATAAAATGACAGAGAAAGCAGAGAAAGGAGCGGCAGAGTAATGAAGAAATTATTAAAGCTCATAGGAAAGTATAAGATTTTCCTTGCATTCAGTGTAATCTTTGCTGCAATCTCTGTAGTATTGCAGTTATATGTGCCGGTTTTATTCGGTGATGCAATTGATGAAGTTGTATCGGCACATCAGGTGAACTTTGATATGATGTGGTATTATCTGAAGAAGATTCTGACTTTTATCGTGATATCAGCATTTGCTACGTGGTTCATGAATCTGTTGAACAACCGGATGACTTACCGGATCGTGCAGGATATCCGTTCACAGGCAATCCGTCATATCCAGGTACTGCCGTTGTCTTATCTGGATCAGCACAGCACCGGAGATATTGTAAGCCGTGTCATTGCAGATACAGATATCTTATCCGATGGTCTGTTGTTGGGATTTACACAGTTATTTTCAGGAATCGTGACGATCGTTGTGACACTGATTTTCATGTTCTCTAAGAATGTGTGGGTAACACTGCTGGTGATCGTACTGACACCATTTAGTTTCGTAGTGGCGAAATTCATTTCTTCCAGATCTTATACGATGTTCCGGAAGCAGAGTGAGACCAGAGGACGGCAAACCGCACTGATTGAAGAAATGATCGGCGGACAGAAAGTAGTAAAAGCATTTGGGTACGAGAAAGAATCATCCAGAAGATTTGATGAAATCAATAAAGAACTGCAGAACTACAGCCAGAAAGCAGTGTTCTACAGCAGTTTAACGAACCCGTCCACACGATTCGTCAATAATATCATTTACGCTGGAGTAGCTTTACTTGGAGCATTTCTGATACCGGGCGGCACGCTGACGGTCGGAGGACTTTCTGTACTGTTAGCGTATGCGAACCAGTATATGAAGCCGTTCAACGATATCAGTTCGGTAGTCACTGAGATGCAGAATGCGCTGGCATGTGCGGACCGTATCTTTGATCTGTTAGAGCAGAAAGAAGAGACATTGGATGCGGAAGGAGCATTTGCTAAAGTTGATGGCAATGTTACAATCGACGATGTGGCATTTAGTTATGATAAAGAAAAAGAACTGATCGAGAACTTCAATCTGGATGTAAAACCGGGTATGCGTATTGCAATCGTTGGTCCGACAGGATGCGGTAAGACGACATTTATCAACCTGCTGATGCGCTTCTATGATGTAGATGAAGGAAAGATCCTGGTGGATGGAAAGGACATCCGGGAGGTATCCAGACATGCCCTTAGAAGCAGCTTTGGTATGGTGTTGCAGGATACCTGGATCAAGAGCGGAACCGTAAGAGACAACATCTGCTTTGGAAAACCGGATGCAACCGATGAAGAGATCATTCGTGCAGCGAAGGAAGCAAGAAGCTGGGAATTCATCCGGAGACTTCCAAAAGGTCTGGACACGGTGCTTCATGAAGACAGTATCAGCCAGGGTCAGAAGCAGCTTCTGTGTATCACAAGAGTCATGCTCTGTCTGCCGCCGATGTTGATCCTGGATGAGGCGACATCAAGTATCGATACCCGTACCGAACTGCAGGTACAGGAAGCATTCGATAAGCTGATGAAAGGAAGAACAAGCTTTATCGTGGCACACAGACTTTCGACGATACGGAATGCTTCGTTAATCTTAGTTATGAAAGACGGTAAGATCATCGAGCAGGGCAATCATGAAGAATTGCTGAAAAAAGGTGGATTTTACCATAAGTTATACCATAGTCAGTTTGAAGGTTAATACGCAATCTGGCAAAAAGCTCGCTTAGGCGGGCTTTTTCAGTTATAATACAGATAAATACTAATCAGTAAGAATGGAGAAAATCTGTAGAAGGAATGTGCTATAATATTCTGCAGTGAAGAAGAACAGAGGGAGTAACAGCGTATGACGATTAAAGAAATTGCCAAACTGGCAGGAGTATCCAGCGCAGCGGTGTCGAGATACCTGAACGGCGGATACGTCAGTGACGAGAAGAAAGAACAGATTAAGAAAGTAATTGATGAGACCGGCTATCAGCCATCGGCGCAGGCGCGTATGCTTAGAACCAAGAAAGCGTGTCTGATCGGGGTGGTTGTACCAAAGATTAATTCAGAATCCATCAGCCGGATCACGGCAGGAATCGAAAAGGTTCTTTCGGAGCGGAATTACCAGATGCTGCTTGCCGGAACGGATAATACACCGGCGAAGGAAATAGAGTATATGCGTCTGTTCGAGAATTATCCGGTAGACGGGATTATTCTTGTGGGAACGATGATCACGGCGGAACACCGGAGATTTCTGAAAGAATCGAAAGTACCGGTGGTTGTGATTGGTCAGCATACGAAATATGCGAACTGTATTTATCATGATGATTACGGCGCAGGGGAGGCCATGGGATGTGCGGTTGCGGCAAAGAGCCGGAAAGAGATTGCATATATCGGAGTATCAAGAGAAGATAAAGCAGCTGGAGCGGCCAGAGAAGATGGATTCCGGGAAGGTCTGAAAAGGTCGGGAAAAGAATTAAAAGACGGATATTATAAGGTGGCGGAGTTCACGACAGAATCCGGATATGAAAAGGTTCTGGAATTATTGAATGAAAAACATGACATCAGATCGGAAGAGCACACGTCTGAACATGACATCGATATCATATCATGCGCCACTGATACAATCGCAGCCGGGGCAATCGAAGCGATTCATACTTATGCCGGAAGTCAGATTCCGAAGAATGTAGAAGACACAGGATCCAGATTCCGTTATATATTAGAAAATACATCGATTCAGGTTACCGGATTTGGCGATAATCAGCTTTTAAAGGCGGTAACAGGTGGAATACCAACAGTGCATTTTGGCTATAAGACCAGTGGAATCCGGGGCGCAGAACTCCTGTTGGATGTAATAGAAAGGGATGAAAGCATTCCGGTAGAGATCAAACTTGGATTCCGGCTCGCTAACATTGATGATCCGGAAGAAAATATAGAAGACTAAGAGATGCCGGAGCAGAAAATCAGTGTGCAAAATGTGTAAATAGATTCCGAATCAGTCAAAAACAACAGAATTCGTGCAAACCGCACAAAATCGAATAGCAAATATCAGTAAAAATGCCATCTTTACAAATGGCATTTTTTTCTTATTATAAAATCACAAGATGTGAAAACGATTACACATAGAACGAGGAAGGAGAGTTAATATGGATTACAGAAAGACCGCACAGGACATCCTGGATCATGTCGGCGGAAGTAAGAACATTGCATCTGCAGCACATTGTGCAACGAGACTGCGTCTTGTCATTGCAGAAAGTAAGTAAAGAAGCACTTGAAAATGTAGATGGGGTAAAAGGAGTCTTCGAAGCATCGGGACAGCTTCAGATTATCCTCGGAACCGGTACGGTAAATAAAGTATTTGCCGAGTTCATCGACATTGCAGGTATCACGGCAAGCTCGAAAGCAGAGGCAAAAGAGGCAGCTGCAGAGAAGCAGAACTGGTTCATGCGTGCGATCAAGCTGCTTGGTGATATCTTCGTACCGATTATTCCGGCCATCGTAGCCAGCGGTTTCTTAATGGGAATCATGAACTCACTTGATTTTATGAATAGCAACGGATTCCTCCATATTAATACACACAGTTCGATTTATGTATTTGCGAATCTGTTCAGTAACATTGCTTACACATTCCTGCAGATCCTGATCGCATTCTCAGCTGCAAAAGCATTCGGTGCGAACCAGTATCTTGGTGCAGTTATCGGTATGATCATGATCCATCCGTCACTGCAGAACGCTTATACTGTAGCAACAGAGGGTGTACAGCAGACACAGAGCGTATTCTTCGGACTGTTCAAGATTGACATGGTCGGATATCAGGGACACGTCATTCCGGTTATCATCGCCGTATGGATTCTGGCAGTGATCGAGAAGAAGTTACATAAGATCGTTCCGGAAGTTCTTGACTTGTTCGTAACACCTCTGGTCAGCGTATTTGTAACAGGTTATCTTACATTATCAATTGTAGGACCGATCTTCGTATGGGCTGAAAATGCAATTCTCGGAGCAATCCAGTGGATGCTAACGCTTCCTCTCGGAATCGGAAGTCTGATCATGGGAGGTTTATATGCACCAACCGTAGTAACCGGTATTCATCAGATGTATACAGCCATTGACATCGGACAGCTTGCAAAATACGGTGTTACATACTGGCTTCCACTTGCAAGTGCAGCCAACGTAGCACAGGGAGCTGCAGCACTTGCAGTAGGTATTAAGTCTAAAGATAAGAAGATCAAATCTCTGGCGCTTCCATCATCACTCAGTGCATTTATGGGAATTACAGAGCCTGCAATCTTCGGTGTAAACTTAAGATTCTTCAAACCATTCATCGCCGGATGTATCGGTGGAGGATGTGGGGCATTATATGCATCACTGGTGCACCTCGGAGCTAAGGGGACTGGTGTAACAGGTATCTTCGGTATCCTGCTCTGCCTGAACCAGCCGCTTCAGTACCTGATCGAGATGGTGATCGCAGTCGGTGTTGCATTCGTGATCTCATTCCTGATCTATAAGGATGCAGAACCAAAGGCAGCAACAGAGACAGCAGCAGTAGAAAATATTGAAACAGCAGACGCAGTAACAACAGACGCAACAACAGCAGACACAACTGCAGAGATAGCAGAAGAGACATTAACAAGTCCGGTAAACGGAACACAGATTCCATTATCCGAAGTAGCAGATGAGATATTTGCATCCGAGATGCTTGGAACAACCGTTGCGGTAGAGCCTGCAGATGGCAAGATTGTAGCTCCATGTGACGGAGAAGTTTCCAATATTTTTGAAACAGGCCATGCTGTATGTATCACAACAGAGTCCGGCGGTGAACTCTTGATCCATATCGGTATCGATACTGTGAAGATGGATGGAAAAGGATTTACAAAGAAAGTTTCTGATGGCGACAAAGTACATGCAGGAGATATTCTGGTAGAAGCGGACCTTGAGGAAATCAAGAATGCAGGATATCAGACGACAACAATGATGATTCTGACAAATACAGATGAATTCGGAAATGTAACAAAGGCAGAACCTGCTGAAGCTAAGACAACAAGTAAAGTTATGACACTTATAAAATAATGTGTATAGAAATAATGCTTATAGATAGATGGAGACGATTGATTTATGAACGCATTAACAAGAGATCTTGTAAAATTAGTAGAGACAGCAGAACAAAGCCAGAAAACCAGAGAAGAGTTATCCGTATCAGATAGAAAATTTCGTGAAAAACTACACCTGATGCCGCCGGTCGGCTGGCTGAATGATCCAAATGGACTCTGCCAGTTCCAGGGTATCTATCACGCGTTTTTCCAGTATTCGCCGTTTAATGCAGAAGGCGGTGTGAAGATGTGGGGTCACTATACCAGCAAGGATATGATTAAGTGGGAATATCAGGGTACCGCACTTTATCCAGATCAGCCATTTGACTGTCACGGAGTATATTCCGGATCCGCATTTATTGAAGATGGAAAAATGTATCTGTACTATACAGGAAATGTCAAATTAGAAGACGGGGAATATGATTACATCCGCACCGGACGTGAGGGCAATACCGTTCTGGTTATAACGGAAGACGGCAAGACGTTTGGAAAGAAAAAAGAACTGATGAGAAATTCAGATTATCCGGACAATCTGACCTGTCATGTAAGAGATCCAAAGGTATGGAAAGAAAATGGTACTTATTATATGGTACAGGGTGCAAGAACGAACGAAGATGTAGGTCAGGTACTTGTATTTGAATCTGAAGATAAAGTAAACTGGAAGTTCAGAAACCGGGTGGAATCCGAAAAGCCATTCGGGTATATGTGGGAATGCCCGGATTATTTCAAAATCGGAGATAAGAAACTTCTTTCCACGTCTGTTCAGGGACTGGAAGGTGGTATCTGGGAGGATCGTAATGTATATCAGTCCGGATACTTTGAGATAGAAGGAGATATTCTTGGAGAATACAAGTTGTCAGAGTATCATTTGTGGGATTATGGGTTTGATTATTATGCCCCGCAGAGTTTTGAGACGGAAGACGGAAGAAGGATCCACATCAGCTGGATGGGAATGCCGGACTGCGAAGAATACAGCAATCCGACCATTCAGACAGGATGGCAGCATTGCTTTACATTTCCAAGAGAAATCTTTGAAAAAGACGGCAAGATCTGTCAACGTCCGATAAGAGAACTAGAAGAGAAGAAACATCTGGTAAGTGATGTGAAAGGTATGCTGGCAGGAGAGGGATATCCGGTATATGAAATGACAATTTCGGATATTACAAAGAACCGCTTTAAAGTTATCCTTTCAGAGAAGCTGATCCTGGATTATGCTGATGGAAAATTCCGGATGCATTTTACAGATCAGGATAAAACTTCGGTATCTTCAGGAAGAAGCATGAGATATGTAGAAGTGGAAGAAGTGGAGAATCTGAAGATTCTGGCCGATACATCCTCTGTTGAAGTATTTGTAAATGATGGGGAATATGTATTTTCGACAAGATATTATCCGGAAGTTTATAAATTACAGGCAGAAGCTGTGGGAGCACAGATTACGTTGTCAGAAATTATGTAACGAAATATCAATCTGAGATACCAATAATAGAAAGAAGATCACCATATATCAAAAGAAAGAGTTTCAGTAGAGAAATTTTCAAAAGATATATGGTGATTTTTAATACCAATGTATGCAATAGAAGCTGCCAGTGGCAGGTTCTATGTATGCAAGAGATACAAATATTTTTCAAAATTAACGCCTTCGTTTACCGGAACATGTTCTTCTACAGAATCAATTAATGATTTTTCAAGAAAAGAACCTGCGGTCTGCATCATTTCCGTAAGGGAAATATCTCTGGCAAGTCCGCCTGTGATGCAGGAAGCAAAGAGATCACCCGTACCGGAATAACTTCCGTTGCAACAGGGATATGCCGAAAGAAAATGTGAAGAGCCATCTAGCAGGAGATTTCCAATCTTATGAACTCCGTCATCTGCAGTAAAATGAATACCAGTGATGAGGACCTTTTTTTCATGATCCTTTGTCAAAGTCTGCCCTGCATCCTTAAGTCGTGAAATGAGCTGCTGTATAGACAGAGACGAATCCTGCAGGCTGTTATAATCTATATCCGTCAGCAGACAGAATTCGGTAAGGTTAGGAGTGATAACATCTGCACGTGCGGCAAGTTCTTTCATAGCAGTCAGAAGCCCGGAAGTATACATATCATAGGTAACGCCATCGTCTCCCATTACAGGATCGACCAGAAGAAAGGTGTCTGCTGTCTGGAAAGTATCCAGAAAGTGCATGATCTGTTCAATCTGGCAGACACTGGCAACATAACCGGTATAGATTCCGGAAAAAGAAGTGCCTAGTTTCTTCCATTCCTGGCGGAAATAATCCATCTTATCGGTAAAATCATAACAGTAGTAGCTGGGGTATTCTGTTTGTGAACTTAAAATGGCGGTAGGGAGTGGACAGGCCTGGATTCCCATCGCAGATAATACGGAGATGGCAGCAGTCAGGGAACAGCGTCCAAGTCCGGACAGAT
>OOBN01002581.1_pt1 | contig 10758 bp, 9 predicted proteins | sample 1671091 | NCBI WGS metagenome assembly OOBN01 (sample SAMN06348121, study PRJEB24527) | human gut metagenome | biome: human gut; feature: ankylosing spondylitis patient; material: feces | host: Homo sapiens | place: China | collected 2015-10 | reverse complement strand
GTAGCCCGCGTGATTACGCCTTTGTTTTCCCACAAAGTGTAGTCATATATTCACGCGGCTTATAGTCAATAATATTGATTCAGAAAAGAGAGAAATCTGAACAATTTACCCCATTCTCTGCCCGCGGATCGTCATATTGCTGGTCTGCGCCAGTGACATCCCTCGAGTCTCCGGGGCAAACGCTACGGAAATCAACAAGCCAAACAGCGAGATACCCGCCCCCATTAGCATCGTGTTACTGATACCGTAATTATTGATAAAGATCGGTAGTGCCCAGGTCGAAACAATGGTGCCAATACGACTTAAGGACATAATCACGCCCACGGCAGAGGCGCGGATATCTGTCGGGAAGAGTTCATTAGGATAGAGCCACTGCAAATTACCCGGCCCGCCAGAGAAAAAGGCATACACCGCAAAGGCCATCACTACCAGCCAGATCCCCATATCCGGGATTAGCCCCAAAACCGCCAGCGCCAGCGTCATCATGGCAAAGCTGCCAATCAACAATGGACGCCGTCCGGCAGTGTTTAACCACAGCATCGGCGGAATACAGCCGAGCATAAAGAACAGGCTAATCACCACATTCCCTAGTGCCGCGTTTTTGCCAACCCCCAATCCCAACAAACCAACGATTTGCGGGCCAAAGGTGTAAATGGCGAACATTGGGATCACCTGGCAGGTTCAGATGGCGGCAACAAACAGAACAAAAGGAAAATGGCGGCGATTAAACAGATCGCGAAAACGGGTTTGCTGCGGCTGCTCTTCATCGAAAGCCACCGGTTCGCCAAACAGTTTTATCATCATCTCTTCGCACTCTTTTACTCGCCCTTTGCGTAATAACCAGCGGGGAGATTCAGGCAGTTCGAATCGACCAATCAAAATCAACAAACAGGGGATCGCCGCGCTACCCAGCATCCAGCGCCAGCCGCCTTCCACATCATAAAGCCAGTAGCCGACCAGATCGGCACAGGTCGCGCCGACATACCACATCGCGGCAATAAAGCTGATGGAAAACGCCCGCTGACGGGTACTGGAGAACTCGGTGATCATTGAGGTGGCGATGGGATAATCTGCACCGATGACAATGCCGATAAGTACCCGCATCACCAACAGTTCGACGGGGGATGAAACAAACATCGTCGCCACCGATATCACGCCGATGGCGATGATATCAATGAGGAACATTTTGCGCCGTCCGACTTTATCGGAAATATAACCAAACAGCGATGTGCCAACGAACAGCCCGGCGAGCGTTCCCGCGCCCAGCAAGCCAATCCAGTCAGCGTCCAGTTTTAGCGCCGGAGTCAGTTGCTCCAGCGCCACGCCAATCATTACCAGTACATAACCATCCAGAAACGGACCACCGCTTCCCCACAGCAAAATGCGGCGGTGAATAGAGGAGAATTTGAGATCGTCAAAGTTTCTGGACGGTTGCATGGGTTATTCCTGTTTTTTTGCAATGAGAGTCAGTACGGCGTTACGTATCAAACCAACATCAGCCGTAACGGAACTCCACACCAAAGGTGCCGCGCGGGTATTCCCACTGTTCCAGCGCCGACCCCAGCCCCAGAATGCGACAGGTGCCGCACTCCAGACATCCGGCGTAATCGAAGCGCACACTGCCGTCATCCTGCTTCTTGTACAGACCTGCGGGGCACGCTTTCACCAGCAGCTCCAGCGCCTGTTTATCAGCATCGGCCTTCACAACAATGTGCGGATGCTCTTCATCGACATTGAATTTATTGACGCCCAGTTTGACGTCCACATTGACGGGAGAAGTCATAAAACGGTCACTCCTTTCATGCCATCCTTGATTAGATTGATGAAGCCCACTTTCTTGCCGTGGCGGAGGATTTTCTTGCGCATCAGTTCCGGCGCGCTGCCATCAATGGTGAACAGGTCACGCGCCACACCCACCGCCAGCTCCGGGTAGCCGCTAAACATGCGTGGGTTATCAAGGAACGCCGGTAGTTTCTGGTACATGCGCATATCGCGCAGCGGGCCACTCTCCAGATGCTGACGATATTCCGCGAGTTTTTGCTTACTGAAATCGTCGCTTTTCATCGCTGAAAGCACGGTTTTTGCTGCAGCTTCTCCGGCGGCAATCGCCAGATCCATACCGCGAATGGTAAAACCGAGGTTCATACACATTCCGGCGGCATCACCGGCAATCAATACGCCGTCACCGACCAGCTCCGGCAGCATGTTGATGCCTGCTTCCGGCACTACGTGAGCGGAATATTCCACCAGCTTGCCACCCGCGATCAGCGGTGCAACGGCCGGATGTTGTTTGAAATCTTCCAGCATTTGCGGCACCGATTTTTTCGCGTCATGCAGATGATGCAAACCACAAACCAGCCCCAGCGACAGGGTGTTTTCATTGGTATAAAGGAAGCCGCCGCCCATCAGGCCATCGGTGGGTGATCCCGCAAACAGACAAGCCGCGCCCTGATTACCCTGCAACTGAAAACGGTCTTCGATTACCGACTTCGGTAACTCGATCAGTTCCTTCACGCCAACCGCCACATCCGTCGGTTTAACGCGTTTTGCCATCCCCAACTTTTCGGCAAGGATGGAGTTCACCCCATCAGCAAGGATCACCGTTTTCGCTTCAATCACATCGCCATCGGCTTCTACACCGACGACTTTGCCATCGCGCTGTACGAGGTTATCGACGCGGATCCCGGTAATTAACTGCGCGCCCGCTTCTTCGGCCTGCTCCATCAACCAGGCATCAAATTTACTGCGCAAAACGGAGTAAGAACGCTGGGATGGCGAGGTTTCGTCACCATTGCAGTAGTCCATAGTCATCGCTGACTTTTCCGTCATAAACGCGAGTTTTTCATGGGTGATCAGGCGTTCTACGGGGGCGGAGTCGGCGAAACCAGGAATAATGTGTTCCAGACTGTGGGCATAGAGACGCCCGCCGGTGACGTTCTTGGCACCTGCGGAATTGCCACGCTCGATAACTAACACTTGCGCACCTTCGCGGGCGAGCACCAGTGCGGCAACCGAACCGGCAAGCCCTGCACCGACGATGATGGCGTCAAAGATATCTTCGGACATAAGAGCTCCCTGTCAGCGGCAGGGCCAAAATGCAGCCCTGCCAGAGTGGATCAACGCGCTAAAGCTGCGGTCAGCGCCGGAAGGATCTTCACGGCGTCGCCAACAATGCCGTAATCCGCGTACTGGAAGATCGGCGCATTTTTATCTTTATTGATGGCGAAAATGGTTTGCGACGCGTTAGCGCCAACCATGTGCTGGATCTGCCCGGAGATCCCCACCGCCAAGTACAGTTCAGGTTTCAGCATCAGGTTGGAGATACTTACATAGCGTTCGTGCTCCATCCATTTTTCGTTTTCCGCCACCGGACGAGAACAGGCCAACTCCGCACCTATCGCCTTGCAAAGCTGTTCTGCCAGCGCAATGTTCTCTTTGCTGCCAATACCGCGACCGACGCTGACCACCAGACGGGCTTTGTCGAGATCGACGCTGTTGCTCTGGCGCGCCTGGGTTGCCGTGCGGGTAATCGCCACAGCCGGAGCCTGCCACTCCACGGTGTGCGTTTCGCCAGTGCGTGACGCGTCTGGCTGAGCCGCATCGAACGTGCCGCTGCTGATGGTCAGTACCGCATACGGCGTGGCAATGCGTTCTTCGCCAATCGCCAGACCACCGTAAACCATGTGTTTCACTGTCGCTTTACCGTCCTGTACGCTGACGGTGCTGGCATCGTTAGACACCGCCGCTTTAAGGCGATAACCCAGTTTTGCCGCCAGTAATTTGCCGCGACGGGTGTTTGGCAGCAGCACCAGGCCGTCTGCGCCGTGCTGGCGAATAGTGTCAGCCATGACACCGGCGTAATCTTCGATCATCCGATCGTCCGGTTTGCCGTTTAATTTCCAGACATGATTAGCGCCGAGCTGGATTGCCTGTGCGCCGTCGGCATCATTGAGGACAAAGGTGTTGATTTGATTAGCTAAAGCCTGCGCACCGTTCATCAGTTCCGGCAGACGAGAAGGGGTATCGCTGAATACCCAGACTTGAGAAAACGTGTTCATAGCATCCCCTGTAATTAAATGACTTTGCGAAGATTTTCAGCAAATGCGGCGATCTGTTCTTCGCCGTCGCCTTCAATCACGATGCGCTGACGTTCGCGCTGTTTCGGCGCGGCAACCTGTTGTTCTGACCAGGCTGCCTCTGCGTTAAAACCAATATCCGCCGCCGACCATACCTGGACGGGCTTTTTCGCCGCGCCGAGAATGGCTTTCATCGAAGGAATTTGTGGGGAATTGATATCAGTGGAAACAGCAACAACCGCAGGCAGCGGAATGCTTAAGGTTTCGGTTTCATCTTCCAGTTCGCGCTCAACGGTGAGGGTATCTGCAGTCAGGGAGATAATTTTGCTGACGCCGTTAACTGCCGGAATATTGAGGATTTCGCCTACCAGCAAACCAACCTGCTGGGCATAAAGGTCGGAAGAACCATCGCCACAGAGGATCAAATCAAAGCCTGCTTTCTGGGCGGCTGCAGCCAGTGCGCTCGCCGTTTGTTGCGGCAGTGCCTGCTCGAACTGGTCATCAATCACCACAATCAGTTCATCCGGGCCGCGCGATAACACATCTTTACGCCCTTTGGCGTTGGTCAGGGCTTTACCGCCCACACTTAAGGCTGTCACCTGCGCCTCTGCTGCCTGTTGCTTTAGCTGGCAAGCCGCTTCAATAGCGTTGAGATCGTATTGGCTTATTTTGGCATCGGCTTTGCTGAAGTCTAATGAACCATCAGCATTATTGACCGCAATATCCTGTTCATCAGGCACGCACTTATAGCAAGTAATAATCTTCATTGCATCTCCAGAAATCATGAAGGAAACGTCGTTCATATCGGTGGTGTTAATTACAGATATCACGCCCTTTAATTTGGAAATAAAACTTTAATCACCAATATTGAAAATGTCACACGCAGATAAATCCAACTTTCAATATTGTTAAGTTCCTCACCAATATTGAAAACATGGCGTAGCAAAAAGAAATTTTCAATATTGCTTTATGGATCACCAATATTGAAAGTCAGATGCTATTTTTTTACTCACAACACAACATAACAAACTGATTAATAATCAAAATTAACGAGAAAAGCGCCCTCTATTCACCCGAAACAAAAATGTGATACCAATCACAGAATACAGCTTATTGAATACCCATTATGAGTTAGCCATTAACGCGTCCACGAGGTTAATAATAATTATATTAAATGTTAACAAAAATAAAACAAACGGGAACGCAAAATAAATATTCGTTTTCACAGTGGAATTAACTCATGAAGAATGAAAAGAGAAAAACGGGAATAGAACCGAAGGTTTTCTTTCCGCCGTTAATAATCGTCGGCATACTTTGTTGGCTTACAGTCAGAGATCTGGATGCAGCGAATGTCGTTATTAATGCTGTATTCAGTTACGTCACCAATGTATGGGGATGGGCATTTGAATGGTATATGGTGGTGATGCTTTTCGGTTGGTTCTGGCTGGTGTTTGGCCCGTATGCCAAAAAGCGTTTAGGTAACGAACCGCCAGAATTTAGCACCGCCAGTTGGATCTTTATGATGTTCGCCTCCTGTACGTCTGCTGCCGTACTGTTCTGGGGATCGATTGAGATCTACTACTACATCTCCACCCCGCCGTTTGGCTTAGAACCGAACTCGACAGGGGCGAAAGAGTTGGGGCTGGCTTACAGCTTGTTCCACTGGGGACCTCTGCCGTGGGCCACTTACAGCTTCCTTTCAGTCGCCTTCGCTTACTTCTTCTTTGTCCGCAAAATGGAAGTGATTCGCCCCAGCTCGACACTGGTGCCGCTGGTAGGTGAAAAACACGCCAAAGGGTTGTTCGGCACTATCGTCGACAACTTCTATCTCGTCGCCTTGATCTTCGCGATGGGTACCAGTCTGGGCCTTGCCACGCCGCTGGTGACCGAGTGTATGCAATGGTTGTTTGGCATTCCGCATACCCTGCAACTGGACGCTATCATCATTACCTGCTGGATTATCCTCAACGCCATTTGCGTCGCTTGCGGTCTGCAAAAAGGGGTACGTATCGCCAGTGACGTGCGTAGTTACCTGAGCTTCCTGATGCTGGGTTGGGTGTTCATTGTCAGCGGTGCCAGCTTCATCATGAACTACTTCACCGATTCGGTGGGGATGTTACTGATGTATCTGCCGCGCATGTTGTTCTATACCGATCCCATCGCTAAAGGCGGCTTCCCGCAGGGCTGGACCGTGTTCTACTGGGCATGGTGGGTGATTTATGCTATCCAGATGAGTATCTTCCTCGCCCGCATCTCCCGTGGTCGTACTGTGCGTGAACTGTGCTTCGGCATGGTGCTGGGGCTGACAGCGTCAACCTGGATCCTGTGGACTGTACTCGGTAGTAACACTCTGCTGTTGATAGATAAAAACATCATCAACATTCCAAATCTGATCGAACAGTACGGTGTGGCGCGCGCCATCATTGAAACCTGGGCCGCTCTGCCACTCAGCACCGCCACCATGTGGGGCTTCTTCATCCTCTGCTTTATTGCCACCGTTACGCTGGTTAACGCCTGCTCTTATACCCTGGCGATGTCCACTTGCCGCGAAGTACGCGATGGTGAAGAACCACCGCTGCTGGTGCGTATCGGCTGGTCAATTCTGGTTGGCATTATCGGTATTGTTCTGCTGGCGCTCGGCGGCCTGAAACCGATTCAAACCGCCATTATCGCCGGAGGATGCCCGCTGTTCTTCGTCAACATTATGGTGACGCTCTCCTTTATTAAAGACGCGAAACAGAACTGGAAAGATTAATTACCCCCCAAAATATCAAGAGGTTGAAAGATGGATTTTAATTTAAATGATGAGCAGGAACTGTTTGTCGCCGGTATCCGCGAACTGATGGCCAGCGAAAACTGGGAGGCCTATTTTGCCGAGTGCGACCGTGACAGCGTCTACCCGGAACGTTTTGTCAAAGCACTGGCGGATATGGGTATCGACAGTCTGCTGATCCCTGAAGAGCACGGTGGTCTGGACGCGGGGTTTGTTACTCTCGCCGCCGTGTGGATGGAGCTGGGACGTCTGGGGGCACCAACCTATGTACTGTACCAGTTGCCGGGCGGGTTCAATACCTTCCTGCGCGAAGGCACACAAGAGCAGATCGACAAGATTATGGCTTTCCGCGGCACCGGTAAGCAGATGTGGAACTCAGCGATTACCGAACCGGGCGCGGGCTCCGACGTGGGTAGCCTGAAAACGACTTATACCCGTAGAAATGGTAAGATTTATCTTAATGGTAGTAAGTGTTTTATTACCAGTAGCGCCTACACCCCGTACATCGTGGTGATGGCGCGCGACGGGGCTTCTCCGGACAAACCTGTCTACACCGAATGGTTTGTTGATATGAGCAAACCGGGCATCAAAGTGACCAAACTTGAGAAGCTCGGTCTGCGTATGGATAGCTGCTGTGAAATCACCTTTGACGATGTGGAACTGGACGAGAAAGACATGTTCGGTCGGGAAGGTAACGGCTTTAACCGCGTCAAAGAAGAGTTCGACCATGAACGTTTCCTGGTAGCCCTGACCAACTACGGTACGGCGATGTGCGCCTTTGAAGATGCGGCGCGCTACGCCAACCAGCGCGTGCAGTTTGGCGAGGCTATTGGTCGTTTCCAGTTGATTCAGGAAAAATTCGCCCACATGGCGATCAAATTAAACTCCATGAAAAACATGCTGTATGAAGCAGCGTGGAAAGCAGACAACGGCACCATCACCTCTGGCGATGCAGCGATGTGCAAATACTTCTGCGCCAATGCGGCATTTGAAGTGGTGGATAGCGCAATGCAGGTGCTGGGCGGTGTCGGGATTGCGGGCAACCACCGCATCAGCCGCTTCTGGCGTGATCTGCGTGTAGACCGCGTCTCCGGGGGATCTGACGAAATGCAGATCCTGACGCTGGGTCGTGCGGTGCTGAAGCAATACCGCTAAGTCCGTGCGCTGCCTGATGCGACGCTGACGCGTCTTATCAGGCCTACGGGAGCACGAATGTAGGCCGGATAAGGCGTTTACGCCGCATCCGGCAGTCATGCGCTACATAAATTTTTCAGGAGCAAATAATGGATCATCTACCCATGCCGAAATTCGGGCCGTTGGCCGGATTGCGCGTTGTCTTCTCCGGTATCGAAATCGCCGGACCGTTTGCCGGGCAAATGTTCGCAGAATGGGGCGCGGAAGTTATCTGGATCGAGAACGTCGCCTGGGCCGACACCATTCGCGTTCAACCGAACTACCCGCAACTCTCCCGCCGCAATTTGCACGCGCTGTCGTTAAATATTTTCAAAGATGAAGGCCGCGAAGCGTTTCTGAAATTAATGGAAACCACCGATATCTTCATCGAAGCCAGTAAAGGTCCGGCCTTTGCCCGTCGTGGCATTACCGATGAAGTACTGTGGCAGCACAACCCGAAACTGGTTATCGCTCACCTGTCCGGTTTTGGTCAGTACGGCACCGAGGAGTACACCAATCTTCCGGCCTATAACACCATCGCCCAGGCCTTCAGTGGTTACCTGATTCAGAACGGTGATGTTGACCAGCCAATGCCTGCCTTCCCGTATACCGCCGATTACTTTTCTGGCCTGACCGCCACCACGGCGGCGCTGGCAGCACTGCATAAAGCGCGTGAAACCGGTAAAGGCGAAAGTATCGACATCGCCATGTATGAAGTGATGCTGCGTATGGGCCAGTACTTCATGATGGATTACTTCAACGGCGGCGAAATGTGCCCGCGCATGAGCAAAGGTAAAGATCCCTACTACGCCGGTTGCGGTCTGTATAAATGTGCCGACGGCTACATCGTGATGGAACTGGTGGGCATTACCCAAATTGAAGAGTGCTTTAAAGATATTGGCCTCGCACATCTGCTTGGCACGCCAGAAATCCCGGAAGGCACTCAGCTTATCCACCGTATCGAATGCCCTTACGGCCCACTGGTTGAAGAGAAACTCGATGCCTGGCTGGCGACACATACCATCGCGGAAGTAAAAGAACGCTTTGCTGAACTGAATATCGCCTGCGCCAAAGTGCTGACCGTACCGGAACTGGAAAGCAATCCACAGTATGTGGCTCGCGAATCAATCACTCAGTGGCAAACGATGGATGGTCGCACCTGCAAAGGGCCGAACATCATGCCGAAATTCAAAAATAACCCCGGACAAATCTGGCGCGGAATGCCCTCACATGGCATGGACACGGCTGCCATTTTGAAAAATATCGGCTACAGCGAAAACGACATTCAGGAGTTGGTCAGCAAAGGTCTGGCCAAAGTTGAGGACTAAACGCGTGGCGTCAGTCGGCTTGCCTGACTAGCGCCCGCCCAATAACAAACGAACAAAAATGGATAGAGGTGCAATGGATATCATTGGCGGACAACATCTACGTCAAATGTGGGACGATCTTGCGGACGTTTACGGTCATAAAACGGCGCTGATTTGTGAATCCAGCGGCGGAGTCGTTAACCGGTATAGTTATCTTGAGTTAAATCAGGAGATTAACCGCACGGCAAACCTGTTTTATACGCTGGGGATTCGCAAAGGCGACAAGGTTGCACTACATCTCGACAACTGCCCGGAATTTATCTTTTGCTGGTTCGGGCTGGCAAAAATTGGCGCGATTATGGTGCCGATTAACGCCCGCCTGTTACGCGAGGAAAGCGCGTGGATCCTGCAAAATAGCCAGGCGTGCCTGCTGGTGACCAGTGCGCAATTCTATCCTATGTATCAACAGATTCAGCAGGAAGATGCCACTCAATTGCGGCACATTTGCCTGACAGATGTGGCACTTCCCGCTGATGATGGCGTGAGTTCGTTTACTCAACTGAAAAATCAACAACCTGCCACCTTGTGCTATGCACCGCCGCTATCGACTGACGATACGGCGGAAATTCTCTTCACCTCCGGCACCACCTCCCGACCGAAAGGTGTGGTGATTACCCATTACAACCTGCGCTTCGCTGGATATTACTCCGCCTGGCAGTGTGCACTGCGTGACGATGACGTCTACCTGACGGTAATGCCTGCGTTTCATATCGATTGCCAGTGTACTGCGGCGATGGCGGCGTTTTCTGCCGGGGCCACCTTTGTGCTGGTCGAGAAATACAGCGCCCGCGCCTTCTGGGGACAGGTACAGAAGTACCGCGCCACCGTTACCGAATGTATTCCGATGATGATCCGTACGTTGATGGTACAGCCGCCTTCAGCGAACGATCAGCAACACCGCCTGCGGGAAGTGATGTTTTATCTCAACTTGTCGGAGCAGGAAAAAGATGCGTTTTGTGAACGCTTCGGCGTTCGCTTGCTGACGTCTTATGGGATGACGGAAACCATTGTGGGCATTATCGGCGATCGCCCTGGCGATAAACGACGCTGGCCGTCGATTGGTCGAGCGGGGTTTTGCTACGAAGCGGAGATCCGCGACGATCACAATCGCCCGCTCCCGGCTGGTGAGATCGGTGAAATCTGTATTAAAGGCGTACCAGGGAAAACCATCTTCAAAGAGTACTTTCTCAACCCACAAGCCACTGCGAAAGTGCTGGAAGCCGATGGCTGGCTGCATACCGGCGATATCGGCACAAGAGATGCCAGCGGCTACTATAAAGTAACCGGCCGCCTGAAGGATATGATCATCCGCGGTGGCGAAAACATCTATCCGAAAGAGATCGAGGAATTCATCTACACCCACCCGGCC
>OOBN01002578.1_pt1 | contig 10760 bp, 10 predicted proteins | sample 1671091 | NCBI WGS metagenome assembly OOBN01 (sample SAMN06348121, study PRJEB24527) | human gut metagenome | biome: human gut; feature: ankylosing spondylitis patient; material: feces | host: Homo sapiens | place: China | collected 2015-10 | reverse complement strand
CATACGAGATTCAAGTGTGACTGGAGTTCAGACGTGTGCTCTTCCGATCTTTCACGCGCTAGGACTTGCCGCCGATGCTCTCGGTTTTATCGCTTGTAAGCGTGTGGGACACACTGCCGCCGTCGTCGCCGGACACGCCTATGCTGCTGCCGCTTGTCAGATAAACGCTGCCATCCGGCGTTTGATAGATGGGATAGAAGTTGAAGATCCTGTGCTCATCGCCGCAGGCGTAGACCTCACCGGAGAGGTCAATATCCGTCGTGCGGATGCCGTCCGCGTCACTGACATTGACCCTGCTGCGCGCCTTGCCGAGACCGCCGAAATGCACAACGGTCGGATAGTCCGTCCCTTCCCCGCTGATCTGCGCGCAGAATATCCCGCCGCCATCGTCAAGTGTCGGGAAATACCAACTTTTCCCCGTCTGCTCGGCGTAGATCCGCCCGCTCTTCCACTGGAATTTGCCCGTTGCGGTGACGATGAGATCATCCAGGTCGAGTTCTTCCTCCGAAACATACGCGCCGATGAGCACGCCCGCTTCCTCCGCAGCATCGGACTGCATCGCACTGCCGTCGAGAAAGGCGACGAGAAAGACCGCCGCAAGGATCGCAGCAAAAACCAAAATCGTTTTCGTTTTACTCTTCATGTTCCGCCTCCAATTCTCCGTCGCATTGCAGAATATCGCTCACATTGCATTCGAGCGCGCAGCAGATGCGGTTGAGCGTCGAAAATCGCACGCCCTTGGCCTTGCCGCTACGCAGAATGGAAAGATTTGCCTCCGTGATGCCGACGATGGCGCAAAGCTCCTTGCTTGTCATGCCGCGCACTTTCAACACCTCGTCCAGATGTACCGTGATCGCCATGGCCGCACCCTCAGATAAAGAGGTCGTTGTCCGCCGCAAGGGCGACGTTCGAGGCGATGAGCCGCGCACCAAGGAGCGCGGCAAGCACAAAGCACAGTTCGAAAATCGGCAGGCGGATAGAAATGCTGGTGTTCAGGAGCATCGGCGCGCAGACCGCCTGCACAAGGTTGACCGCCAGCGCGAACAGCACGCTGAGCTTGAGGACCTTGACACACCATTCGGCGAGCTTTGGCGCGTAGGCGGCGCTCTCCTGCGTAAACGCGCCGTTTTCCATCGTGTCGAGCAGGCCGATGGCGAAGTACGCTGTCGCGGCGGCGAGCAGCGCGGGCAGGCTCTCCGCGGCAAAGCGCAGGGCGAGGATGACATAGCTGAACGCAAGGCTTTTGGATTCCGTTATGTCAACCGATGTCGGCAGGAGCGCGTCGCTGCCAAAGGCGGTGTTGCCTGCTTTGAGCGTATCGACGGCGGAAAGCAGGTCCGCAAATCCGGCGAAGCAGACGGCAAAGACGAAGTACGCTGCGGCAAGCGCGAGCAGCGTGCGGAAGAGACACAAAAGCTCCCGCGTGCCGCCGTCGGAAAAGCGCCGCAGCAGCCGCAGCACGACCCAGCCCGCGAGCAGCGCCAAGATGAGCCACTGCCAGGCAAGGCGGGGAAACAGAGTCTCCGCCGATGTGCTCCAATAGGCGACCCAGCCGCGCGGAAAGAGCGCGCAGGCCACCGCGACAGCGATGAGCGCGAGCAGCGCGTCCTCGCTCTTCAGCTTCCGGCGTTCCCCGATACGCGCGAGCACATAGAGCGGCAGCAGGACGCAGAATGCGTACAGCGTGAGCGCCAGGGCAAAGCCCAAGCGCCCCGAGACCGCCAACGCACTGAGTCCCTGCCCGATCGCGCCGCCCGGAAATCCGGCGACGGAAAAAGCGTCTCCCTCGATGAGCCGCAGGGCAAGCGCGAGCAGCGCGCAGACGGCGCCCTCGGCAAGCAGGAGCACCTTCAGTTGACTGCGTTTCATATCGCACCTCCAAAATTATTGTTTTTCGATAATTTCTATCGTGAGTATAGCAAGAAGATTATCGTTTGTCAATAATTTCTTTCACAAAAGGGCGGCCTGTCGAAAAACCGCACGATTGCCTGAAAATAAACGACAACTTTGCTTTTTTCTATTGATTATCCCGGTCCGATAGACTATACTTGTAGCTGTCAAACCATGCAATTTCATTGCTATTGCTTAAAAAGACATTCAGGAGGACACCAACAATGAAGTACAATCGCACTTACAACTTCTCCGCCGGTCCCGCGATGATGCCGGAGCCCGTGCTGGAGGAAATCCGTGACGAGATGATGAACTACCGCGGCAGCGGTATGTGCGTCATGGAGATGAGCCACCGCTCCAAGGTCTTCCAGCAGATCGCTGACGAGGCCGAGGCCGATCTGCGCGACCTGATGGGCATCCCCGACAACTACAAGGTCCTGTTCATTCAGGGCGGCGCTACGCTGCAGTTCGCGGCTGTGCCCTGGAACCTGATGAAGAACGGCAAGGCTGTCTACGTTGAGACCGGCGCATGGTCCAAGAAGGCCATTGCCGAGGCCAAGAAGTACGGCGAGGTCATCGTTGCCGCTTCCTCCAAGGACAAGAACTACAGCTACATCCCCGATTGCTCCGATCTCGACATTCCCGAGGATGCCGACTATGTCTACATCTGCGAGAACGAGACCATCCACGGTGTGACCTGGCAGAAGCTGCCCAACACCAAGGGCCACATCCTTGTCTCCGACCAGAGCTCCATGTTCCTCTCCCAGCCCTGCAACGTCAGCGATTACGGCATGATCTACGCAGGCGTGCAGAAGAACGTCGGTCCTGCCGGTATGGTCATCGCCATCATCCGCGAGGACCTCATCCGCGAGGATCTCGACCCCAAGATGCCCATCTATATGCGCTATGACACCCACGCCAAGAACGACTCCATGTACAACACCCCCAACTGCTGGGCGATCTACTGCTGCGGCAAGGTGTTCAAGTACCTCAAGAGCATCGGCGGTCTCGAGGTCATGCATCAGCGCAACATCGAGAAGGCCAAGGTCATCTATGACTTCCTGGATTCCTCCAAGATGTTCCACGGCACCGTTGAGCCCGAGTTCCGTTCTCTCATGAACATCCCCTTCGTCACCGATTCCGCCGAGCTCGACGCCGAAGTCGTCGCCGCTACCAAGGCTGCCGGTTACGATAACCTCAAGGGCCACAAGAGCGTCGGCGGTCTGCGCGCCAGCGTTTACAACGCCATGCCCATCGAGGGCGCAAAGGCTCTCGTCGAGTTCCTGAAGAAGTTCGAGGCCGAGCACACCAAGTAAAGGAAAATTTCTTAAAAGGGGGATACTATCCCCCTTTTAGATACCCCCTCACCAGTGAAACGTTCACTGGTGCCGCCGCCAAAGGCGGCTGGGCCAATGTATTTTTGTGACGCACATGTCGTCACAAAAATGATTTAATAATATTTAAGGAGAATTTCGTTATGCGTATTCTTGTTACCGACGGTATGGATAAGGGCGCGATCGAGAAGGTTCGCGCGATGGGTCATGAGCTCGTTGAGCAGTTCTACGAGCCCGACGAGCTGGGCAAGGCCCTGCGTGACTTCGATGTCGCCATCATTCGCTCCAAGACCAAGCTGCGCGCCAAGCAGATCGACGAGGCCAAGGGCAGCCGCTTCAAGTGCGTCATCCGCGCCGGTGTCGGCCTTGACAACATCGACGTGCAGTACGCCAAGGACAACGGCATCGAGGTGAAGAACACCCCGAAGTCCCCCTCCGAGTCCGTTGCCGAGCTCGCCATGGCTCATATGTTCTCCTGCGCCCGTTACATCTCCATCGCCGGCCACTCCATGCGCGAGGGCAAGTGGGAGAAGAAGGCCTACGGCAAGGGCATCGAGCTGACCGGCAAGACGCTCGGTATCGTCGGCTTCGGCCGCATCGGTCAGAAGCTCGGCAAGATGGCCAAGGCCATCGGCATGAACGTTGTCGCGTTCGATATCTTCCACATCCCCGGCATCGAGGAGGAGCTCGGCATCCCCTATGTTGAGATGGACGAGCTGCTCGCCAAGTCCGACTTCATCTCCGTCCACGCTCCGGCAGTTGACGGCGGCGCTCTCATTAACGCCGAGCGCATCGCCAAGATGAAGGACGGCGTCTGCATCATCAACACCTCCCGCGGCACCAACGTCGACGAGGCCGCGCTGCTTGACGCACTCAACAGCGGCAAGGTCCGCGCCGCCGGTCTGGACGTCTATGCCGACGAGCCCGCAACCAACGTCGCCCTCTACTCTCACCCGATGGTCTCCTGCACGCCGCACATCGGCTCCGCGACCGTCGAGGCTCAGGGCCGTATCGGTGAAGAGCTGGTCGAGATCATCTCCAAGATGTGATCATTCGCAGTCCGCTGCGACAAAAAGGAAGAGCTGCCTCCCGGCAGCTCTTCCTTTTTGTCTTCCCGTGGGAAACGGCATATCTTTTGCTTCCGCTTCATAGGATACAGCAACAAAACCGTGTTGAGGTGTACGATATGGAAGGAAGCCAGAACTATGTGGAGCTGTGGGGCATCGCCGGGAGCGCCCCCGCCTTTTCGCACGAAAATCACGCGCGGCGGTTTGACAAATTTCCCCTTCGGGTGGAGCGCCTGTCGGGGCAGAGCGACGTGCCCGTCATCGTCGCGGGTGAGGCGCTGCTGCGCACGTGTCCCGTGAGCGAGGGACAGAGCCTGCGCGTCACGGGGCAGCTTCGTTCGTTCAACAATAAGAGCGGGCAGGGCAGCAAGCTCGTCATCACGGTCTTCGCCCAGAGCATCGAGCCGGGGGACGGGACTTACTTCAACCGCATCCTGCTCTCCGGCACGCTGTGCAAAAAGCCCGCGCTGCGGCGCACACCGCTGGGGCGCAGCATCTGCGACCTCATTCTGGCCGTAAACCGTCACTACGGCCGCGCGGATTATCTGCCCTGCATCGCCTGGGGACAGACGGCAATGCAGATCGCCGAGATGGACGTGGGCGACCGGCTAACCATCGAGGGGCGCGTACAGAGCCGCACCTACACCAAAATGCTCGAGACCGGCAGCGAGGAACGCACAGCGTTTGAGGTCTCGGTGATGCAGCTCGTGGAGGAGGCGGAGGACGCGGAGACGGAACAAGCCTGAGCGACGAAATATATGGAAAAAGCCACTGCAAACACGCACTGCAGTGGCTTTTTTGCGTGAATATTCTCATTTTTAGTCCAATAATGGCGCAAAACGTTTATATGTCCGCTTCCTATTCAAATAATTTATCACTGCATCCCTTTACTTTTATCGATAAGAATGTTAGAGTTTCATAATGTTGTATACGACCGCCGCAGAATGCACAAGCGGTGGACTACAGGATCAATACGGAGAGAGAAAAATGGCAAGAATTTTTTTACTCAAAGGCGACATCGCAAATCCCGGCTACGTGGATATCCCCGAGGAGGCGACGACCATCCGCCAGGTCATCTATGACATCGGCGGCGGCATCCCCGGCGGCAAGAAATTTAAGGCCGTGCAGATCGGCGGGCCGAGCGGCGGCCTCCTGACCGAGGAGCATCTGGATCTTCCGCTGCATTTTGTCAAGCTCAAGCCCTACGGCGTGCGCCGCGGCGACAGCGTCATCACCGTGCTCGACGAGGACCGCTGCATGGTCGACGTGGCCGCGCGCTTCATGGAATACACGCAGACAGAGTTCTGCGGCAAGTGCGTCCCCTGTCGCGAGGGCACAAAGCGCATGAATGAGCTCCTCTGGGGGCTGAAGGACTACCGCATCGAAAGCAAGGAGTTCACCCTGCTCACCGACCTTGGCGAGATGATCTCGGTGACGGCGTTCTGCAATCTCGGCAAAAACTCGTTCCACACGCTGAAGACCGCCATCAAATACTTTCCGAAAGAGTTTGAGGACCATCTCAAGGGCGAGTGTGCGCTCTGCGAACGCGACCGCGAGCCGATCGTTCCGGGCGGTCTGCCCTATAACAGGATCCGTCTCGTCGTCGACCCGAGCGTTTGCCGCGGGTGCAGCAAGTGCGCGCGCAACTGCCATGCCGACGCCATCACGGGCGTGATCAAGTCCCCCTTCTCCATCGATCCGGAGAAGTGCGTAAAATGCTACACCTGCATCGAAGCCTGCCCCTTCGACGCCATTCAGGAGGTGGAGATCGATGGCTAATATCATGTACGTGGACAACATCCGCGTGGAATTTGACCAGGAAGCGACGGTGCTGGATGTTTGCCGCAAGGCAGGCGTAGAGGTGCCGAACTTCTGCTTCCATTCCGATCTCTCCGTTTATGGCGCGTGCCGTATGTGCATGGTCGAAAACCTTGACACCGGCGAGATCTCGGCTGCGTGCACGACCAAGCCGAAAAACGGCCTGCGCATCCGCACGAACACCGCGCGTCTGCTCAAATACCGCCGCATGATCCTGGAGCTGATGCTCTCGGCCCACTGCCGCGACTGCACCATGTGCGAAAAGAGCCGCACCTGCCGCCTGCGCGAGATGGCAGTGCGCTTCGGCATCCACCATATCCGCTTCAGCGACACGCGCGAGCACATTCCCGAGGACCACTCCTCTCCCGCCGTGCAGATCGACTATAACAAGTGCATTCTCTGCGGCGACTGCGTGCGCGTGTGCAAGGAGGTGCAGGGCATGAGCATCCTGCACTTTGCGGGCCGCGGTCCGGGCCTGCACATCGAGGCGGGCGATAACCAGCAGCTTTCGAGCACCCACTGCGTCAGCTGCGGCCAGTGCTCCGCCGTGTGCACGACCGGCGCCATCACAGTGAAAAACCAGATCGGCGATGCGTGGCGCGCGCTGCACGACCCGCAAAAGCGCGTCGTCGTTCAGATCGCCCCCGCCGTGCGCGTAGCGCTCGGCGAGGCCTATGGCATCCCGAGCGGCGAAAATGTGCTCGACAAGCTTGTCACAGCGCTCAAGATCATGGGCGTGGACGAGGTGTACGACACGATCTTCGGCGCGGACCTCACCGTGCGCGAGGAAGCGCAGGAGTTCCTGCGCCGGCTTGAAACGGGCGAAAACCTGCCGCTGATGACCTCCTGCTGCCCCGCGTGGGTGCGGTACGTGGAAAATGAGCGCCCGCAGTTCCTGAAAAACCTCTCCTCCGCTCTCTCCCCCATGCAGATGCTGGCAACGGTGCTCAAGGACAAGTACCGTGAAAAGGATGCCGCCGACGGGCGCACGACCTACCACATTGCCATCATGCCCTGCACGGCCAAGAAGATGGAGGCCGGCCGTCCCGAGTTCCGCCGCGACGGTGTCCCCAATGTGGACCTTGTGCTGACCACGCAGGAGGTCATCCGCATGATCAAGGAGTCCGGCATCCGCTTTCAGATGCTTGAAAAGGAAGCGCCCGACCTGCCGTTCGGCATGGGCAGCGGCGCAGCCGAGATCTTCGGCACCTCCGGCGGCGTTGCCGAGGCGGTCGCGCGTTACTGCCTGCCTGACAAGAGCAAAAACGCGCTGCGTATGCTCGAGCACAGCGGTCTGCGCGGCAACGAGCCCATCCGCTTCGTCACGCTGCCCATCAACGGGCGCGACGTGCGCATCGCCCTTGCCCACGGTCTTTCCAACGCCGCCAAGCTGCTCGATCAGATCGAAAGCGGCGAGGTGCAGGTCGACCTTGTCGAGGTCATGTCCTGCCGCACAGGATGCGTCGGCGGCGCGGGCCAGCCTTACGCGCTGATAAACACCAAGCTCCAGCGCGCGCACGGCCTGTATGAGATCGACCGCAGCGCGATGTTCAAGCGCAGCGAGCGCAATCCCGTCATCAACGCAATGTATGACGCGGGTCTCAGCGAGCGCGCGCATGAGCTGCTGCATCTGGAGTACGAAGAATAAGCAAAGGACCGGCTGCATCGATGCAGCCGGTCCTTTCCCCCATCTTTTTTGAAAAATACCATTATTATTTGTAATAGGTCTCTTGACAAATCTCGACATTTCCAATAATATATTTTCGGAAATTCATTATAAATTCTAAATTGGAGGCTCGTATGGAGGTTCGCAATCTGGTCACCTTCTTGAAGGTTACGGAACTCAAAAGTTTTTCCCGCGCTGCTGAAGCGCTGGACTATTCGCAGTCCGCCGTCACAGTGCAGATACAGCAGCTCGAGCGCGAGCTCGGCGTGCAGCTCTTTGACCGCATCGGCAAAACAGTCTCCATCACACAGTACGGCAAGGACTTCGTCTCCTACGCGCGCGACGTGGTCAGCGCCATCGCGCGGGCGAGCGCGTTCGCCTCGTCCGATTCCGAGCTCAGCGGCACGGTGCGTGTCGGCACGCTCAACTCGCTGCTCACAGCGTCGTTTTCCGATATCGTGCCGCTTTTCCACGAGCGCTTCCCGCACGTGCAGATCAACCTGCACGCGGGCAACATCGCCTCCATCACGGAGATGCTCGTCAAAAATGAGCTCGACATCATCTACACGCTCGACGCGCAGATCTTCGACACGCAGTTTGTCAAGGTCTTTGAGGAGCAGGAGGATGTGGTCGTCGTAACGAACGCGGAAAATCCGCTTGCCGAGCGCAGCGACGTTCACCTTGCCGACCTCGTCTCGCACCCGTTCATCCTGATGAACCACGGCAACCCCTACCGCGACCAGTTCGACCGCGAGCTCGCCCGTCAGGACCTGAGCGTGGAGCCGTTTCTGGAGCTCGAGAGCGACACGCTGGCGCTCAGACTCATCCGCGAGAATCCGGAGTATCTCTCCATCCTGCCGCTCTATACGGCAGAGATGAGCATCCACAAGGACAATCTCGCCATCATCCCCGTGGCGGACTGCCAGATGCGCCAGTGGCGTCAGGTGCTCTACCACAGAAACAAGGTCATCACGCCGCAGATCGAGGGCTTCCTGACGGAGTTGAGCAGCGCCCTGGATGCCGTGCTGGCGTGATCCGTGCGCATGATGGATAAAAACAAGCGCCTCAGAGTTTGACTCTGAGGCGCTTGCGTATCTGGGATGCTGTAAGGGGGGATTACAGCAAAGCCTGATCGGTGACGGCGCGGCCGGCGATGCGTCCGTAGAACAGGGCGCTGCCGATCGACGTGCCGCAGGTCGGGTACTGCGTGCCGTACATGCCGGTGCCGGCAACTTCGCCCGCGGCGTACAGGTGCGGGATCACGGAGCCGTCGGGCTTCATGACGCGCGCGGAGACGTCCGTCTCGAGACCGCCGAACGTGACGGTCACGCACGGGTGCATACGCAGGGCCACGAACTTTGGCCCCTTGATCGGGTGCAGGAACTCGGCCGGCTTGCCGAAGTCTTCGTCGACACCCTTTTCGACCAGCTCGCAGTAGCGGTCATAGGTTGCCTGCAGCGTTGCCGGGGCGCAGCCCATCTTCTTGGCCAGCCCCTCGATGGAGGTGGCGCAGGGATCTTTGGACTTGCCGGCGACAGCGGACTTGTAGCCGTACTGCACGCCGCCGTAGGGCTCTTTGCCGCTGGTGATGTACCAGCCGCAGTTGCTGCCGGAGCGGGCGATGGCGTCGCTGACCGTGTACTGATAGCTCCACTCGTTGACGACGCGCTCGCCGCGGTCGTTGACGATGAGGCCGGACTCGTCATTGATGCCGATGCCGCAGGTCAGGCTCGTGTACACGACCTGCACGGCGGGATGCTCGTAGTTGAGCGCGCCGATCTTCTCGGCGGCCGTCAGACCGTCGCCGACGTTGCCGTGCGGCACGTTGCTGAAGTAGTGCGCGACGGGGTAGCGCGCGACCATTTCCTTGTTGCGGGCATAGCCGCCGGTCGCAAGGATGACGCCCTTTCTTGCGTAGAGCGTGAGCTTGGCGCCGCCCTTGCGCGTGCACGTCACGCCGGTGACGACACCCGCCTCGTCCGTGAGGATCTCGTTCATGGCGGTGTCGTAGATGATCTCGCCGCCGAGGTCGTTTTCATAGTACAGCGTCAGGGGCGTGGAGATCTCGCCGCCTTCGCCGTTGGTCTGTCCGCCGCCGCCGGGGGAGTTGTGCACGCGCCACGGCTGCAGGCTGACGTGGATGGGTTCGACGTCGAGCACGTCAAAGTGCGTTTTGAGCGCGCCGTCCTTTTCCACGGGCTTGGACAGCGGCTGCCACGGCTCTGCGAGCACTTCCGCGGGGTCGCCCTTCACGGTTGCCTCGATGGAGGTGAGCCAGTCGAGCGTCTGGTTGAGGTGATCGACCAGATAGCGGTTTTTCGACTCGTCCATGAACTTGCCGTTGCGGTTGCCGACGTCCATGAGGTAGTCATAGACCATGTCCTTCGTGTCGTACAGGCCCTGCTTTTTCTGCCACTTCGTGCCGGCGCCGAGGAGCTTGCCGCCGCTTCTCGCGGTGGCGCCGCCGGTGATGCCCTGCTTTTCGACGATGACGACTTCCGCGCCGGCCAGCTTCGCCTCAATGGCTGCGGCCAGACCGCCTGCGCCCGCGCCGCACACGACCACGTCGACCGTGCGCACTTCGTCCTGGTACTCCGGCGCCTTCGGGGCGGGAGCAGCCTTGAGCGCGGCAATGTCCTCCTTGGACGCACCGGCAGCCTTGAGTGCTGCCGCCGTCGCATCGAGGATGGCGGCGCACGTCAGATCCGCGCCGTCGACCGTGGGGATGTTCAGCGTCTGGTACTCCACGATCAGCTTGGGGTAGCGCTCCATCGGCGTCGTGTTCAGGCCCCAGGCAATGCCGCGGTATTCCTTGTGCTGTGTCACTTTTACGGATTCGATCCGGTTTTCCGATACCGTCACGCTGACGATGAGCTTACCGCCGTAGCCGCGGCCGGTGCCCTCGTAGGTTCCGGGATTGTAACTAGCCATATTTGAGATCGGAAGAGCACACGTCTGAACTCCAGTCACACTTGAATCTCGTAT
>OOBN01002566.1_pt1 | contig 10788 bp, 10 predicted proteins | sample 1671091 | NCBI WGS metagenome assembly OOBN01 (sample SAMN06348121, study PRJEB24527) | human gut metagenome | biome: human gut; feature: ankylosing spondylitis patient; material: feces | host: Homo sapiens | place: China | collected 2015-10 | reverse complement strand
TACGAGATTCAAGTGTGACTGGAGTTCAGACGTGTGCTCTTCCGATCTCATGGGGTGCTTCATCCATTTGCCGAACCGGCGCTGAAACACCGCCCGGGCCCGGGGGTTTTGCAGCAGCTCCCCCACAGTGATCTGATTTTGCCGTAAATCCATGTGTGTTCACCTCCATCCCCTATTGTATGCGCGGGAGATGAAATCGCTCCCCGCAGCCCCCAGTGACAAGGAGGATCTTTATGTCAAACAAGCGGCCGCAGCCGCGGCGGGATTTTCGGGACTCCGCCTATGCCGCCCTGCATCGAAAGGGCGTGGTCACCGCGGTGTACCTGGTGCTCCGGGTGCTGGTCATCCTGACCCTGATATCCCAGTTTCTCCGCGGAAATTTTGAAAACGTGTTCTTCTGCGTGCTGTCCCTGGTGCTCTTTCTCATGCCCACCATTCTGGAGCGGCAGCTCCAGATCGACCTGCCCAACGTGCTGGAGATCGTCATTTTGCTGTTCATCTTCTCCGCCTGGATCTTGGGGGAAGTGCAGACCTACTACACCATCATCCCCTACTGGGACACCATGCTCCACACCCTCAACGGGTTTCTGTGCGCCGCCATCGGATTCTCCCTGGTGGACCTGCTCAACCGCCACGAGCGGGTCTCTCTGTCCCTGTCCCCGGTGTACATGGCCATTGTGGCCTTCTGCTTCTCCATGACGGTGGGCGTGCTCTGGGAGTTCTTTGAGTGCGCCATGGACCAGATCTTCATGCAGGACATGCAGAAGGACACCATTGTGAACGCCATCTCCTCCGTCATGCTGGACCCCACCGGAAGCCAGCGGGCTCAGGCCATCCGGGACATCACCGACGTGATCGTGGTCACCGGCGGCGGAGAGGAGATCTCCCTGGGTCTGGGCGGCTATCTGGACATCGGGCTGCTGGACACCATGGAAGACCTGCTGGTGAACTTCATCGGCGCCGCCGTATTCTCTTTTGTGGGCTATTTTTACGTGAAAAACCGCGGCAAGGGCTGGTTTGCCCGGAACTTTATTCCCCAGGTCCTCCCCGACGAGGAATCTGACGGGGAGACGGACCGGCCGGAGGAATAAAGGCCGGCGGTTCTGTCCATACTACCTCCATCCACTGTGAGGAGGTTTGAAACAATGGATCAGAAAACTTGTAATTCCAGCATTCACTGCACTGTGGAGAACTGTGCCTACCACGCTCCCCAGAACTGCTGCTCTTTGAAGAGCATCAACGTGGGCTGCTGCGACAGCTCTCCCACCAGCTGCAAGGGCACCGAGTGTGCCTCCTTCCAGCTGAAGTAAATCCTGAACCGAGGGCCGCCTGAGACAGGCGGCCCTCCTTATTTCCCGGAAAATTATCTGCAACGCAGCCGCCGCAGGGCGCAGGCGGAACCGTGGCCTTGTCCTGTGGTTGCATTTTTTCGGACGTGCCGCTAAAATGGAGGTATCCGGTCCCCTGCGGACCCCATCGAAAAGGAGTGCAGCTCTTATGAAACGCGCCTTTCCTCTCTCCCTGGCGGCGGCCGCTCTGCTGGCCGCCCTGGCCGGCTGCGGCCAAACGCCCCCCGCGTCTCCCGCCGGCGCTTCCTCCGGCGGACCGGTGTCCTCCTGGGGCCAGGACGGCGGCGCCCGGTCCGACGCTTCGGCGGCCCCCTCCGGCGGACAGACCGCCGCCCCCTCGGACCACTCCTCGGTCTCTTCCGGCGGACAGGGGGAGGAGCGCGGTATCGGAGAACAGGAGGCTCTGGCCATCGCCCTGGACAACGCCGGGGTGCCCTCCTCGGACGCCAGCCGTGTCAAGATTGAGCGGGACCGGGACAACGGCATCCCCCTTTACGACATCGAGTTTGAGACCGGCTACGGGGACTACGACTTCCAGGTGGCCATGGACGGCGGCGCCATTGTGGGGGCGGACTACGAGGTGGACGAGGAGCATCTGGCCGCCCTGCCGGAGAACCCCATCTCCCTGGAACAGGCGGCCGCCCTGGTACAGGAAAAGGTCCCCGGCTCCTCCGCCTCGGACGTGCGCCTGTGGGAGGAGGGGGACGACGGCCGTACCCGCTATGAGGGGGACCTCCTGTACGGGGATATAAAGTACGAATTTGAGATCGACCCCCGGACCGGCCGGATTTTCGACTGGAACGCGGACCTGCGGGACTGAATCCGCTGTTCCGGACGTATCTTGCCCAGGAAGCAGCATCCCTCCGCCGGCACGGCCGGCGGAGGGATTTTGTCTGTCCGCGCCCCTTGACAGGCAATACCCATAGGGGTATAATGTCCTCGTCAAAACATATACCCCCATAGGTATAAAGGAGGCGCGCCATGATCCGATTTCTGGAGTTCCTGTCGTCCTGGGGCGGCGTGAAGAGAGACGTTGTCTTTCTGATTCTGTCCGGGCTGGCCCTGGCGGTCAGCCTGATCGACCCCACCCTGTTTCCCATCCACCCGGCCTGGGCAGCCATCCTCCTGTGCGGCGTACCCATCCTCCTGGAGGCGGTCATCGGCCTGGTCACGGCCTTTGACATCAAGGCCGACGTGCTGGTGTCCATCGCCCTCATCGCCTCGGTGGCCATCGGGGAGATCTTTGCCGCCGGGGAGGTGGCCTTCATCATGCAGCTGGGGGGCCTGCTGGAGGAGCTCACCGTGGCCCGGGCCCGGGCGGGCATCGAGCGGCTGGTCCGCCTCACGCCCCGCACCGCCCGGCGGCTGACGGAGGCCGGGGAGGAGATCATCTCCGCCGACGCCGTCCGGAAGGGAGACCGGCTCCGGGTGCTCCCGGGGGAGACCATCCCCGTGGACGGGTTCATCCTCACCGGACAGACCTCCATCAACCAGGCGGTCATGACCGGAGAGTCCCTGCCGGTGGACAAGGGGCCAGGGGACGAGGTGTCCAGCGGCACGGTAAATCAGTTCGGCTCCTTTGACATGGAGGCCGTCCGGGTGGGAGAGGACAGCTCCATTCAGCGCTATATCCGCCTGGTCCAGTCCGCCGACGCGGGCAAGGCCAAGATCGTGGGGCTGGCCGACCGGTGGGCCACCTGGATCGTGGTCATCGCCCTGTCCGCCGCCCTCCTCACCTGGCTGATCACCGGAGAGATCATCCGGGCGGTGACCATTCTGGTGGTGTTCTGTCCCTGCGCCCTGGTGCTGGCCACCCCCACCGCCATCATGGCAGCCATCGGCAACGCCACCCGCCACGGCTTCCTGGTGCGGGAGGGGGACGCCCTGGAGCGGCTCGCCTCCGTCACCCAGGTGACCTTCGACAAGACGGGCACCCTCACCCAGGGGACCCCCGCCGTCACCGCCGTGTGCTCGCTGGACCCCGCTCGGACCTGGCAGGAGGTGTACCGCCTGGCCGCCGGAGCGGAGGCCCGGTCGGAGCACCCCCTGGGGCGGGCGGTGGCGGCCTGCTGGCGGGAGGAGCACCCCGGCGAGCCTCTCCCCGGCTCAGAAGCCTTTCAGATGCTCCCCGGGCGGGGCGTACAGGCCCGGGTGGACGGCCGTGAGGTGCTGGCGGGCAGCCCCGCCCTGCTGGCGGAGCGAGGCATTCCCCAGCCTCCGGAACTGGCGGCCCGGGCGGCCCCCTGGCTGGAGCAGGGCTGCACCCTCATCTGTCTGGCGGCAGACGGAGCGGCCGCCGGCTTTCTGGCCCTGGCCGACCAGGTGCGCCCCCAGGCGGCGGAGACCATCCGGGGGGTGAAGGCGGCGGGGGTGACCCCGGTTCTCCTCACCGGGGACCACGAGAACGCCGCCCGCACCATTGCCCGAAACCTGGACATTCCAGTGTACCGGGCCAACTGCCGCCCGGAGGATAAGCTGGATTGGATCGACCGCAGCCAGCAGGCGGGAAACCCGGTGTGCATGGTGGGTGACGGCATCAACGACGCCCCCGCCCTGAAAAAAGCCCTGGTGGGCATCGCCATGGGGGGCGTGGGCAGCGACATCGCCGTGGACGCGGCGGATATCGCCCTGGTGAACGACGACCTGCGGGAGCTGCCCCACCTGCTGCGCCTGTCCCGGCGCATGATGACCACCATCAAATACAATCTCACCTTCTCCATGGCCCTGAATTTTGCGGCCATCCTCCTGGCCATCACCGGCATTCTGAACCCGGTGGTGGGAGCCCTGGTCCACAACGCCGGGTCGGTGCTGGTCATCGTCAACTCCGCCCGCCTGCTGGGCTTCCGCCAGCGCGGAACGTAAATTAGAAACGGGGCAAAACCGGCTGTGCCCTCCTTCCAAATATTGTCCCGCCGCCAATGAAATTCCGTCAATTCCCAGCGCCCTCCTGTGAAAATCTGCATAGCCAGTCCGTTCCTGCGGATACTATGGGTGGTTTCAAGAAAACACCGTGGGAGGAATTATATAGATGAAAGCGACTGGCATTGTGAGAAGAATTGACGATCTGGGCCGCGTCGTGATTCCCAAGGAGATCCGCCGCACCATGCGTATCCGGGAGGGCGACCCGTCACAGACTACATTGGAATGGTGGCAGCGGTTCTGCTTCGGGATGCTGGATTTGGCCAGGCGACGGGGATGGGGCATACATAGATAAGCAAAAACGCCCGCGCCTTGTCTGCATACAGTAAACTTAGGTAAAGAACCAGGGCGTTGCCGCACAATTACGAAGCGATAGCATGTAGATCGTATTGACAAATCCGGCTTTTTGTATTACATTAATCCCAAAGTTTACAAAGTAACTTTATTAATTTTACGCAAACAACGAGGTTTGATGCCGTTTCTGGCGTTGCACCTCGTTTTTTGTTATATCTCTGACTAATCATTCCATTTTATCATGTTACTTATTCTGTTTAGTCATTAATTTATACTTTCAGAAAAATTAGTGTTGCTATTTTGTGACTAATATGAATTGACTTGTGAATAAATATTGCTTATACTGGATGTATCCAGATTGAAAGGAGTGACACCACCATGGGAGAACACGAAAAAAACACGGTTCAAACCGAAGAAGGCGCACTATCCGTCAAAAAGCTAACCTTTTGGGAAGCAGCACTTATCATTGTAGGCGCTAATATCGGAGCGGGAATTCTGGGCTTGGCCTACTCCACGCGCAGGGCGGGCTGGCCAATTCTGCTCATGTGGCTCATCATTGCCGGAATCTGCACCACTATTTCCATGCTTTATGTGGCAGAGACGACACTCCGCACCAAAAAACCGATGCAGCTGCCTGGTTTGGCGGAACGCTATGTGGGGAAATTGGGCGCTGTCCTGATTTTTATTTCCGTATGTGCCAACTCCATCGGCTGCATGATTTCCTACACCAGCGGAAGCGGCGACATTATTGCCGAACTGCTAGGTGTGTCTCCCCCAGTGGGAAGTCTGATTTTCACCGTCCCAGCCGTGCTGGTCGTCTGGTTTGGCCTGAAGGCCACTGGCATTGCAGAGAAATTCATCAGTTCCGGCATGATTATTTTGCTGATCCTGATCATTGGTGCCTCCCTCCTCTCTGGCAAGGCGGACATCAGCCGCGCCATGTACAGCAACTGGTCCTACGCCGTCCCAGTTTTCAATGTGGCCATTTTCTGTTACATCGCCCAATACGCGGTGCCAGAACTGGCCCGAGGCCTGCGGCATGACGCCCCCGCCTTGCCCAAGGCCATCACCACAGGCATGCTGATCACCGGTGTACTGCTTGCCCTGGTCCCTCTGGCTGTAATCTCTCTCACCGGTCCTGACAATGTGACTGAAGTGGCCACTCTGGCGTGGGGGCAGGCACTTGGCAGCTGGGCTCTCTTCGCGGCAAACCTGTTTGCCCTGTGCGCCATGATGACTTCCTATTGGGCAGTGGGCGGATCCATGCTGACCAATATCGTGGACATGTTCAAATTCAAAAATGAGAACGATGTTAAAACTCGGGTTATCTCCATTCTGTGCGTGGTTATCCCCCCCTTTGTACTGGCGTACAGCGGATTGGTCAGCTTTGTAGATGCCATCTATCTGGCCGGTACGTTCGGCGGTGTAATCATGTCCATCCTACCCGCTCTTATGATCAACAGCGCCCGGAAAAACGGCGATATGGAACCTGCCTGGAAATGTGGATGGTATGCCAGCCATTGGATGCAGGCGATCATTATTATCCTTTTCTGCTCTGCTGCTCTCTATGCCATTTTGGATCTGGTGGGTATCCTGCCCTCTGCTTGGTAACAGGAGGAAGCTATGAAAGTTCTTTCAAACGAGCATGTAATCTACTATTTTAATCAGGAAAATACAGCCCAGTACCAGGTCGAGGACGGTGAGACGTTCTGGGTAGAGACAGACGACTGCTATAGCGGACAAATCACAGACGAATCTGTGAAACGCCCCGATATCGACATATCGATCATGGATTGTTCCGTGGGCCCGATTTTTGTCCACGGTGCCCTCCCGGGAGACACCCTATGCGTAGAAATTCTGGCCATTCAATTTGCCCCGCAGGGCGTTATGGTTACCTCCAAGGGCCTGGGTGTCCTGGGCGAGCGGATTGAGCAGCCAGACACCAAGATCATCCCCATCCGAGACGGATTTGCATACTTTTCCGATTCCATCCGCCTCCCCCTTACCCCGATGATCGGAGTCTGTGGTGTAGCCCCAAAGGCCGGCCTAAACATCCACTGCGCGGTTCCAGGCGACCACGGCGGCAATCTGGACACCAAGCTGATTACAGTGGGTTCTCGCCTCTATCTCCCCGTGGAGCAGGAGGGCGCCGGATTGGCAATTGGGGATCTCCATGCCTGCATGGGCGACGGAGAACTGAGCGGAACGGGCATTGAGACCCCGGGCCGCATCTGCATACGGACCACGGTGCGACACGACCGCCCCATCTCCCGTCCCGTTATCGAAACCCGGGATTCCCTCTATTTCCTCGCCTCGGCCGCCACGTTGGATGAGGCTATCCACACCGCCGTAGCCGACGGGGCAAGTTTTCTCCAGGAAAAACTCTCTTTGAATTTTCCGGACGCCTACCGCTTGCTGAGCGCAACCTGTGATATCCAGATTAGTCAGGTTGTCAACGACTGGAAAACCGTCCGCCTCCACTGTCCAAAATTCGATACTAAAATCGAGACCTTATAACCGTTCAGCCCCTGCCTCAAATCTGAGACAGGGGCTGGAAATTTCACGTGCATTTTTTCTTCATTCGCATTATAATAGCTCTGGAAAGGATTCTGTACCCGATCCATTGTGTGGAGATATGAGATACTGCTTATGAAACAGATCAAGCATTTCTTTCCATTCCGCTGGCAGGACTTGGTCACTCTTGTGGTGCTGATGCTTGCGGCGCTGGACCTCAGCCTGCTTCTTCAGCCAGTGGGGGCGGACGACAACCACGCATCCCTCATTTATGTGCTGGCCGTCTTTTTGGTGTCCCGATATACAAACGGATATCTGTTTGGCCTGCTTGCCAGTATTTTTTCTGTCGTCATTGTCAACTATGCCTTTATAGAACCGCACTTTTCCTTTAAACTGCAGGGAGTTGGATATCCCCTGTCTTTCATCACCATGTTCAGCGTCTCTATCATGACCAGCATTCTCACCGCCCATATCAAGGAGCAGGAGAGCATTCACATCGAGGTGGAGCGGGAGCGGCTCCGCTCTAATCTGCTCCGCGCGGTCGGCCATGATTTGCGCACTCCTCTGACCTCTATTGTGGGTTCTGCCTCAGCTCTGCTGGAACAACCAAATCTTTCGAATCAGGAGCGTGAAAAACTTCTGGAGAACATCCGGGACGAGTCGGAGTGGATGGTGAGGATGGTGGAAAATCTTCTCTCTATCACCAGGGTGGGAAACGACTCGTTCCAGCTTCAAACTTCTCTTGAGCCTGTTGAGGAAATTGTGGGAGCCAGCATTGACAAATTTCAATCCCGCTTTTCTGATGTCGCCATTGAGGCAAACGTCCCAGAGGAGTGGTTTGAAGTGCCCATGGATGGCCTTCTGATTGAACAGGTCCTCTACAACCTTATGGAAAACGCAGTTATTCATGGCCATGCCAGCCACCTTACCATTCAGGTTAACCGACATGGACATGATGCTCACTTCCTTGTGGCGGATAACGGATTGGGTCTCTCCCAGCAGCCTGGCTTGGACGGAGATCTGGAACAGGTCTCCCTGGGGCCAAGCGGCGGAAAGCACAACATGGGGATCGGTCTGCTTGTCTGCAGGGACATTATCAAAGTACATGGCGGTTCCTTCTATGCGGGAAACCGCCGAGGCGGCGGAGCACAATTCTCTTTTACGCTCCCCTTGGAGGTAACAAAACTTGAAAAACAAAATTCTGGTGATTGAGGATGAAAAAAGCATCAATTACTTAATCTGCACCGTGCTGACTGCAAATCAATATGACGCCATTCCCGCTTACTCTGGACAGGAGGCCTGTACGATGCTCCAGGCCTATTGTCCCGATCTGATTCTACTGGATCTCGGGCTTCCGGATATGAACGGAGTAGATATTATCCGCAAATTCCGCAAACAAAGTCAGATTCCCATTGTGGTGGTGTCGGCCAGAACCCGGGAGCACGATAAAATCGAGGCCCTGGACCTGGGAGCGGACGACTATATCACCAAGCCTTTCAGCGGTGGCGAACTGTTGGCCCGAATCCGGACCGCCCTGCGCCACGCTCAGATCTACGCCCCCTCCCCTACTTCGGGATACTCCGGCGTCTATCTGGCCGGCGACTTGATGATCGACTATGAGAAGCGTTTGGTAGAACTCAAAGGAAACCCGGTCCATCTGACTCAGAGTGAGTACAAGATTACGACTCTGCTGAGCCGGTATTCCGGGAAGGTCCTGACCTATGATTTTATTCTCCGGGAAATCTGGGGGACAAAGGCCTCCGGAGACACTCAAAACCTGCGGGCGATCATGGCCAAAATTCGGCGAAAGCTGGAAAAAAATCCGGCCAAACCAGAATATATTTTTACGGAAGTGGGGGTTGGATATCGCATGCGGGAATCAGAGCTGGGGGTCCAGTGATCAGATCACGGAACTGCTGTGAGCTGGCACGGAATATACTGGCGGAGGGCGCAGACGATTCAGAGAGAGACAGGGGTGAGCCCTATGGATCGCGAGGATTGGAAGGACCTGTTTGCTCCCCGCATTTTGCAGCGGGGGCTGGCCTATTACCAGGAGGGTGCGGTGGAGACGCTCCGGCGGGAGGGCGATGTTGTCAAAGCTGTCGTACTGGGCAGCGAACGGTACCGGGTGGAGATCGGTCTGAAAGGGGACGAGATCGCAGGCTGGTCCTGCGACTGCCCCTATGCTTCGAAAGGGGCCCCCTGCAAACATCTGGCGGCGGTCTTTTACGGGCTAGTCGATGACGATAGAGAGGAGGCATCCGACCCCCGGGCGGGACAGGCGTCTATCCGGGAGCTGATCGAGGAGATGGACCTGGAGCAGGCACACGCCTTGCTGCTCCGGTTGGCGGAGCGGGATACTGCGGTGGCCGATCAGATCCAGCCGGCAACGGAGCCGCCCTCCAAACAGCAGATCCAGCACTGGAAAAAGAGGATCGACCGGCTTCTGAGCCGGGCCGCCGGGCGGTACGGGTATATCGAGTACGATTGGGCCTGGAATACCATATGTGAACTGGACGATCTTCTCTCCGACACCGCCGGTCAGCTTCTGGTGTCCGGGTATGTATGGGAAGCCTTCTCTCTCACCGGCTATGGCTTCCAGGCAGCGGCCCAGTGCGACATGGACGACTCAGACGGCGGGCTGACTATGCTGGCCGAGACCTGTCTGGGGCTGTGGAGCGCCCAGATCGACGGAGCCGGACCGGAGCTGAGGCGCAGAATGTATCAGTGGTTTCAGGAGGCCTGCCAGACCTCGGATAGCCTGTGTCAGGCGCTTTTGTGGGAGGCCCAGCAGAAGCTGTTTCACGATCCGGAGTTTCTGCAGGCCAATATCGTCCAGCTGGACCGCATGATCCAAGAGGAGCAGGCCAGCCGGGACCGGGGATACAGCCACCTGCCCCGGCTGGTGATCCAGAAGCTGGAACAGATAGAGGAGCTGGGCGTTCCCCGGGAGGAAATTCAGCAGGCGGAGCGGGAGCACTGGGGTCTCCCCGACGTACGCCGCCGGGTGATCCGCCGTTTGTTGGCGGAAAAGCGGCACAGTGAAGCGGAGGCACTGCTCCGGGAGAGTAAGGAGATGGATCGGAAATGGCCCGGTCTGGTCTCCGGGTACAGCCAGGAGCTGGTTGGCCTGTATGAGGAGACTGGGCAGACGGAAAAGCTGCTGAAGGAACTCCAATTCCAGGTGTTCCAGTGTGGCCAGCACGATCTGACCTATGTCAAAAAGCTCAAGGAACAGATTCCCCCGGATCAGTGGCCGGATCTGCGAGAGAGGCTGCTCACCAGCAAAACTCTGTACGGCGATCTTCGGGAGGAGCTTATGGAAATGGACGGGCTTTACGACCGGCTGATGGATCGGGTGGGCGCTCTGGAGAGTCTTTCGACTCTGAACCGCTGGGAGAAGGTGCTCCGGCCCCGGTTTCCAGAGCGGGTGCGGGAGGCCTACATACAGTGCTTGGAAGTACGAATGCGTCTGGCCAACGACCGAAAACAGTATGCCGCTGTGATCTCCTATCTGAAAAAACTCCGGACATACCCGGACGGCAGGGATACAGAGTTGGCGCGGCGGTGGCGGATGGCCTACCCCCGCCGGCGCAGTATGCTGGATGAATTGGGAAAGGCAGGGTATTAACCGTTCTCTCTCAAACGAAGTGTAAACCTCCCGCGTGGTGTAGAATAAAAGCGCCACGCGGGAGGTTTACACTTCGTTTTA
>OOBN01002551.1_pt1 | contig 10841 bp, 8 predicted proteins | sample 1671091 | NCBI WGS metagenome assembly OOBN01 (sample SAMN06348121, study PRJEB24527) | human gut metagenome | biome: human gut; feature: ankylosing spondylitis patient; material: feces | host: Homo sapiens | place: China | collected 2015-10 | reverse complement strand
GCCGGTATAGCCGCACGCGCCGCAGTTGGCGCCGGGCAGGCATGCGCGGATCTCAGTGAAGCGGGTATCCTCCTTGACGGCCATGACGCTCGAGGCCACAGCCAGGCCGACCGCGCAGATGAGGCCGATGACCGTAACGGCCAGGATCGGGATCAGAATTTCCATATGACGCCCTCCTTTTAACCGAACAGCCGGTCGATGATACCGGTCAGACCGAAGAACGACAGCGAGACGATCGCCGCCGAGACGAGCGTGATGGGCAGGCCCTCAAAGCTCTTGGGCGGCTCCGCCTCCGCCACGCGAGAGCGCACGCCGGAGAACAGCACCATCGCCAGGAAGAAGCCGAGGCCGCAGCCGAGCGCGGTCAGCAGCGCTTCGCCGTAGTTCATACCGTCGGCGATGACGTTCATCGTCACGCCCAGCACGCCGCAGTTCGTCGTGATGAGCGGCAGGTACACGCCCAGCGACTTGTGCAGCGCCGGGACATAGCGCTTGAGCACGATCTCGACCAGCTGCACGAGCGCGGCGATGACGAGGATGAAGACGACCGTCTCCATATACGTGAAATCGACCTTGCCCGCGAGCAGGAAGTGATAGATGGGCCAGGTGACGGCGGTGGCCAGCACCTCGACGAAGATGACGGCCAGCGACATGCCGGTGGCCTGGTCGAGCTTCTTCGAGACGCCGAGGAAGGGGCAGATGCCGAGGAACTTGACGAGCACGTAGTTGTTGGTGATCGCGGCGGTCAGAATGACGAGGATCATGGTCTTCATTTCGCAGCCGCCTCCTTTCCTTCGCAGGCGCCCTTGCCGCAGCCCGGGCAGCCGGCGCAGCCGAATTCCTTCTTCTTGATGGCCTTGCCCTTGGAGATCTTATTGATGAGCGCGATCATGCAGCCGAACACGAAGAAGCCGCCGGGGGCCATGGTCAGAATGCCGATGGGGTTTTCGTGGAACCAGGGGACGGGCAGGCCGCAGAACGTGCCGCAGCCGAGCGTTTCGCGGATGGCGGCCATGGCGCAGATGGCAAGCGTGAAGCCGAGGCCCATGCCCGCGCCGTCAATGGCGGAGTCCACAACGCCGTGCTTGCTGGCATACATCTCGGCACGGCCGAGGATGATGCAGTTGACGACGATCAGCGCCAGATACACGCCCAGAGACTGATACAGGCTGAAGGCATACGCCTCCATGACCAGCTCGACGACCGTGACGAAGCCCGCGATGACGACGATATAGCACGGGATGCGCACCGGGTCGGGGACGATTTTGCGGATGGCGGAAATGGCCATGTTGGACAGGATCAGGACGGCGGTTGCCGCAATGCCCATGCCGAAGGCCGCAATGACCGACGTGGAGATGGCCAGCGTCGGGCACGTGCCGAGCACGAGCACGAGCACGGGGTTCTCCTTGATGAGGCCTTTCAGAAAGTTCTGTAATTTGCTCATTGCTGCGCCTCCTTTACAAGCTCAAACGCCTTGAACGCGGTCTCGACACAGCCGCGGTAGGCGGTGGAGGTGATGGTCGCGCCGGAGATGGCGCTGACGCCGGAGAGGGAAGCGTCCTGCCCGGCGTACTGGCCGGTGTAGCTCTCGTTTGCGGTCTGGCCGCCGAGCGTGGTGGTCTCGGACGAGACGTCCATCGTCCGGCAGGTGCGGATGCGGCCGTCCATGCCGATGACGCACAGGACCTGGATGGTGCCGCCGAAGCCCTTGCCCTCGACGGTGAACAGATAGCTCGTGGGGGTCCCGGCTGCGTCCAGCGCGGCGTAGGCGCTGACGACGCCGCTTGGCAGCGCCGCCTCAATGGGGGCAAAGTCAGCCGCGTCCGGCACGGCGTCGAGCCGTGCCTGCTCGGCTCTGCCCTCCGCGTTCGCCTTGGAGACGGGCGCGGTAAAGTGGTTCACAACAGCCAGCGCCGCGGACGTGAGCAGGCAGATCACGACCAGAACGACGATGGATTTTCGGATCTCTTTCGTGTTTTTCATGCCTTCGCACCTCCCAGCGGCTTGCTCTGCGTCCATCTGGACAGATACGGCGTGAGAATGTTCATAAAGAGGATGGCGAACGACACGCCCTCGGCGTAGCTGCCGTAGAAGCGGATGAGGCAGGTGAGTAGTCCCGCGCCGATGCCGAACAGCGCCCGGCCCCAGCAGGTCTGCGGCGCGGTCACATAGTCGGTCGCCATGAAGAACGCGCCGAGGAACAGACCGCCGCCGAGCACGTTGTAGAGCATCCACGTCAGCGCGTCGTTGCCCTGGGGGAAGAGGAACGTGAGCACGGCCACCGTGCCGATGTAGGCCACGGGGATCTGCCAGGAGATGACCTTGCGGAAAATCAAATACAGGCCGCCGATGAGCAGCATCATCGAGGAGATCTCGCCGAGGGAGCCGCCGATGTTGCCGATGAACATATCGGACAGGCTGTACTGGCTCGTGAGCGCCTCAAACTCGCCGCCCTTCATCATGGCAAGCGGGGTAGCCGCGGTCACAACGTCGGCGCCGCCGAAGAGCGCCGCCTTTTCGCCCGGGGCGATCCAGCTCGTCATCTGGCTCGTGTAGCACGCGACGAGCGCGGCACGGCCGGCGAGCGCGGGGTTCAGGAAGTTCTTGCCGAGGCCGCCGTAAAGCTGCTTGACGACAAAGATCGCGAAGAAGTTGCCGACAATCAGCATCCAGTAGGGAAGCGTGACCGGGCAGACGAACGCGAGCAGCACGCCGGTGACGGCGGCGGACAGATCGCCGATCGTCTGCGTCTTGTGCAGGAGCTTGCGGTACAGCCACTCAAAGAACATGGCGGAGACCACGCTCACCAGCACGGAGATCAGCGCGCGGAAGCCGAAGCGCAGCACGCTCATCAAAAGCGCGGGGCACAGCGCGATGATCACGTCGAGCATGATCGAGCGCGTGTCTTCATTGGTACGGATATGGGGGTTGGAGGAAGCAATGAGCTTCAGACCCTTATAATCATTCAGCATCCCTTATGCCTCCTTCTTTGCTTCTTCGGCAGCCTTGGCAGCCTCAGCCGCGGCCTTGGCCTTGGCAGCGGCTTCCTTGACCTTCTGCTTGCCGACCTTGAACGAATGCGTCAGGTGCAGGCGGCCCGGGCAGATGTAGGAGCACGCGCCGCACTCGATGCAGTCCATCACGTGCGCCGCCTCGAGGTCCTCGATGCGGTTCTTCTGCACATATAAGTAAAGGTAGAGCGGCTCAAGGTGCATCGGGCAGGCCTCGACACAGCGGCCGCAGCGGATGCAGGTCGGGTCCTCGGACACCTTGTTCTCGTTCGCCGCGAACGCCAGCACCGAGCCCGTGCCCTTGGCCACGGGGAAGTCGGCCGACGCCTGGGCCATACCCATCATCGGGCCGCCGGCGATGAGCTTGAAGGTCTCGTCCTTCAGGCCGCCGCACGCGTCAAAGAGGAGGGAGACCGGCGTGCCGATCGGACACTCGAGGTTCTTCGGCTCCACAACGCCGCTGCCGGACACGGTGACGACCTTGCGCACCACGGGCATACCTTCCTTGATGGCGTGGTAGATGGCGATGGTGGTATTGATATTGAACACGGCGCAGCCGATGTTCGCGGGCAGGCCGCCGGGGGGCACCTGCTTGCCGGTAATGGCCTGGCAGAGCTGCTTTTCGCCGCCCTGGGGGTAGCGGCAGCGCAGCGACTCGACCACAACGGGGGCCTTCTGCTCCTCGATGACCTTGTTGAGGGACTCGATGCCGTTTTTCTTGTTGTCCTCCACGCCGATGACGACCTTGTTCACGCCGAACATCTTGGCGAGGTAGCAGCAGCCGCCGATGATCTGCTCGGGACGCTCAAGCATCGCGCGGTGGTCGCCGGTGATGTAGGGCTCGCACTCCGCGCCGTTGATGATCACCGTGTCGACCTTGCCGATGCCGCCGGAGATCTTCGTGTGGGTCGGGAACGTAGCGCCGCCCATACCGACGATACCGGCCTGCTTGACCATTTCGATCATTTCCTCAACGCTCAGCGCGTCGGGGTCAGCGGGGGCTTTCACCTCTTCGCTCAGCTCGTCTTTGAAGTCATTGTCGATCACGACGGACATGACCTTACCGCCCATGGAGTAAGGACGGGGCTCCACCGCAGCGACCGTACCGGAAACGCTTGCGTGAATGGGAGCGCCGAGGCCCTTGAATTCACCGATCTTCTGTCCAAGCTTGACATAGTCGCCCTTGGAGACCGTGGGAGTGCAGGGTGCGCCGAAGTGCATCGACATGGGGATGACCACCTGAGCGGGGGGTGCCAGCTGTTCGATGGCCTTTTCATTGGTGGCAGCCTTCATATCGTTTGGATGAACGCCGCCAAAGAAAGCTTGTGCCATAGTCTTCACCTCATCTTTATACTGCCAGAGCAGCGGAAACACTGCTCCATAATCGGATAGATTATACAACCATTCCTTCCCGTTGTCCAGAAAATATTCTGCATGACTATTATTTTCCTTCACATTTTATCAGATTTCGGCGGGATTTTTGTGCAGAATCGTCACTTTGTACGACGATTCGCTTCTTTTCCTTTCGTCCCCGGTTTTTCCCATTTTCCTACCAACTTGACGCATTTATGCCAAAATGATATAATGAGATGTTGTCAAATGGCAACTTTTTGCGCTTTCTCATCTGCTTTTTCTTCCCCGAAAAGAAAGGAGTTCTTTATGCCCGTTTCGCTCGATCTCGGCCAGATCAAAGCCGAGTCCCGCTCGCTGCTGCGCAGCGGCACCGTCTCCCCCTATAAGGCGACCGCACTGCTGCTCGCCATCACCCTTGTGCTCGACGTCATCGACGCCGCCGTGAGCTACATGATCGACACCTCCGGCGGGCTCACGGTGCTCTCGTTCAGCTTCGTCAGCATCCTCGTCAGCCTCATCTTCATCGTGCTCAACGCAGGCTACCTCTGCTACTGTCTCGGCATCCGCCGCGGTGAGCATATGCCGTATGAGAGCCTTTTCGACGCGTTTTCCTTCGCGGGCAAGGCGATCCTGCTCTCCATCGTCGAGGGGATCTTCATTTTCCTGTGGTCGCTCCTTTTTGTCGTGCCCGGCATCATCGCGGCGTACCGCTACAGCTTTGCGATGATGAATCTCTGCGATAACCCCGGCCTTGGCGTGATGGAAGCGCTGGATCTCAGCAAGCGGCAGACGCAGGGCTATAAGGGCCAGCTCTTCCTGCTCAGCCTGAGCTTCTTCGGCTGGCTGCTGCTCGCGGGCGCGGCTGTCACAGCGGTCGAGTCCCTCCTCTTCGGCGGCAGCATTGACCGCATCCTCTCGCTCGAGACCGCTGCCTCGCTCTCGCAGGCCGTGTCCGCCGCGTTTATCCGGCAGCTCCTTGCGGGCCTTGCGAGCATTGCGCTCACGCCGTACATCCGGCTGTCGCTGTGCGGCTTCTATCTGCGCGTCACGCAGGGCGACGCGCCGCAGCAGCCCCGGCTCCCGGGAAATGACCCGTGGGACAACAATTTCTGACCGCAGGCAAAAAAAGCACACAGCGGGATATCGCAAAGGGATATCCCGCTGTGTTTCATTTTATCGGAGCATTCTATTTGAGGATATAGACTGTCTTCACGCCGAGGAGCCTGCAAAGCTCCGTCTTTTCGGCAAGGTCGGCCTCGCTCTCGTACCACACGGTCGTCACCGAGCCGTCCTTTTCCCTGATGAGCAGATACGAGCTGTCGAAGCGGCCGGAGCGCGACTGCTGCGCCGCATCGTCGGCAAGGTACGCCGCGAGCTCCTCCTGCGTGATCGTGCGGGGCGAGGTCGTCCTGCCGCTTTTCGTGTTCTGCGCGACGGGCACGGCGTTGAGCGTCACGCTGCCGCCCCTGCCGGCCTTGACCGCCGCGTCGTAGACCTGCTCCACCGGCGCGCGCGGGGACAGCGGCACGCTGCCGCTCTCGCCGACAAGACTCTCTGCCAGCACCGCGCCGCTTTGCAGGGTCGAAACGGTCGAGACCGTCACCTTGGCGCTTTTTGCGTGATAGGCGCGCAGCAGCACCGCCGCGGCCTGCTCGCGCGTCGTGTCGCTTTTCGGCGCAAAGGTCTTCGTCGTCATGCCCGTCACAAGGCCCATGCGCCAGGCGAGCGTGATATAGCCGGGATTCGTTGTCACATCGGTGAACGGGCACTCGTCCTGCACCGTGCCGGAGAGCGTGCTGTAGCCCAGCGCGCGGACGGTCATCGCAGCCATCTCCTCGCGCGTGATGGCGTCGTTCGGGCGGCAGGCCGTGCTGTGGCCGGAGAAGACCCCGTGCGCGTTCGCCGTCTCGATGGCGCTGTAGTACCACTTTTTCGCATCCTGATTGTCGGTAAAGCTGCCCTTTTCCGGCGTGACGGTCTTCCATCCCATCAGGCGGCGGAGCGCCGCGGCGTAGGCCGCGCGCGTCATTTTCTGCCCCAGGCCGAATTTGCCGTTCCCGATGCCCTGCAGCAAATGATACTGGCTGCACTGCGCGATGCTCCCGCTCGCCCAGTGCTTGTCCGGCACGTCGGAATAGCCCGACTTGTTGGCGGCAAGCGCAAGCGTTGAGGTCATCACGAGCGCAAGAAGAAGCGCCGTCAGGCGCACTGCAAACTGTTTCATTGTTATTTTCCCCCTTTTGGGTCATCTTTCCGCCGTATTGTAGCACAAAGTCGCGCAGATAGTCAAATTTCCTCTTTACCTTTTCGTCTCTCTTTGTTAAAATAATAGATTGAATTAGTATGATGAGATAGTGTTGCCAAAAAGACGCCGCGTTATCAGGAAGGAAGGTGAGCAGACTGTGAAGTACGAGCGCTGGCAGATCCCCGCCGTTCCGGAGGGTACGATCAAAACGCTGACGGACGCGGGATACCCGTATCTGGTCTCCTCGGTGCTGGCCGCACGCGGCATCACCACGAGCGAGCAGGCCGCCGAAGCGCTGGAGCGCGAGAAGACGCTCGCCTGGTCGCCCTTCCTGATGAAGGACATGGACAAGGCGGTCGCGCGCATCAACGAGGCCTTCGCCCGCGGCGAAAAGCTCGCCGTCTTCGGCGATTACGATGTCGACGGCATCACCTCCACCTGCCTTTTGACCGATTATCTCCGCTCGCGCGGCGCGGACGTGACGATGCACATTCCCCGCCGCATCGAGGAGGGCTACGGCCTCGGCTGCGACGCCATCCGCGCGCTGAGCGAGTCCGGCGTGACGCTCATCATCACGGTCGACTGCGGCATCACGGGCGTGGAGGAAACGGCCTACGCCGCATCTCTCGGCGTCGACCTCGTCATCACCGACCATCACGAATGCAAGGAGCAGCTCCCCGCTGCCGTGGCCGTCGTCGACCCCCACCGGCCGGACTGCCCCTATCCTTTCAAGCACCTCGCCGGCGTGGGCGTGGCGCTCAAGCTCGTGTTAGCCCTCGGCGAGGGGCGCGAGGACGCGCTCTTTGCGCGCTACTGCACCCTGGCCGCCATCGGCACGATCGCCGACGTGATGCGCATGGAGGGCGAGAACCGCACCATCGTGCAGTGCGGCCTTGAAGGGATCGACCGCAGCGACTTTACAGGCCTGCACGCGCTGCTGCGCGAGGCGGGGCTCACGTCGCGCCCGATCTCGTCGATCCAGATCGGCTTTGTGCTCGCCCCGCGCATCAACGCGGCGGGACGCATGGGCCGCGCTGAGCTGGCCGCCGAGTTGCTGCTCACCGATGATCCCATCCGCGCGGAAAAGCTCGCGCGCGAGCTGTGCGAATTGAACCGCGAGCGCCAGAGCGTGGAGCAGGATATCTTCCGCCGCGCCATCGAGCAGATGGAGGACCTGCCCGAGAGCGAGCGCAGCGCGCTCGTCTTATCCAGCGAGGACTGGCATCAGGGCGTTGTCGGCATCGTGGCGTCCCGGCTTTCCGAAAAATTTTCCTGCCCGAGCTTTATGATCCACCTCTCCGACGGGTCCGGCAAGGGCTCCTGCCGCAGCTACGGCGGCTTTAACCTCTTCAATGCGCTCGAGGCGTGCTCCGACCTGCTCGTGAGCTTCGGCGGGCACGAGCTCGCCGCGGGCTTCACCATCGAAGAGAGAAATATCCCCGCCTTCCGCACGCGGATGAATCAGTATGTGCGCGCCCACACGGGCGAGCAGGCGCATATCTCCTCGCTCGACATCGATGTCGACTTACAGCAGCCCTCTCTCGTCACGCTCGAAGAGGTCGAATCGCTCGCGCTGCTCGAGCCCTACGGCGCGGGCAACAACCGCCCCGTTTTCTGTCTGCGCGGCGCCACGCTCGAGAGCGTGCAGGGCGTGGGACAGAACCGGCACCTGAAGCTCCGGCTGCAAAAAAGCCGCGTGAGCTTCGACGGCATCTTCTTCTCCGTCACCGCCGACGAGTGCGGCGTGTGCGCGGGGATGCGCGTGGATGCGGCGTTCTATCTGCAGGTGAACGAGTTCCGCTCCCAGCGCTCGCTCCAGCTCCAGCTCATCGACCTGCGCCCCTCACTCGACCCCAGCGGGCGCGAGAGCGAGGCGCTTTCCCTCTGCCGCGCGCTCATCGGCGGCGGCACGCTTTCCCCGCGCGACGCGGCGCGCGCGCTGCCCTCACGCGACCAGTTCGTGCGCGCCTGGCGCATTTTAGAGCGCGAGGTCGGGCCCGGCGGCGTCAGCGAGCCCATGCTGCCTCTGCTGCGCCGTTTGAGCGCGGAAATGGTCGGCGCGGAGACGTTTCTGCGCACGGCGATGTGCTTACAGGTCTTTTCGGAGCGCGGACTGCTCCGCGTCGAGCGCAAGGGCGACACCCTTACCCTCCGCCTGACGGCGGAAGGCAAAAAGGTCGAGCTCGACAAAAGTCCCTATCTTTCCGCCCTGCACGGCTTTCTTTCATAAAGGAGACGACCCGATATGACTCAGGATACGATAACCGCCAAAAAAGAGAATACCGCACCGGTACAGCCGGGCGTCCCCGCCGCAAAGGAAAAGGAGCCCGCAAAGGCAGTGCATCCGCCCCTCTCGCCCGAGCATGAGGCGCTCGTGAGCAGGATGTACGACCATCTGGTCAAGACCATCCGCGACTATAACCCCGGCGCGGACTTTGCGCAGATCGGCAAGGCCTACCATTACGCAAAGGATCATCACTGCGGCCAGCTGCGCAAGGACGGCACCCCCTTCATTACCCACCCCCTCGCCGTCGCGCAGATCATCGCCGAAGAGCTGAGGCTCGACTCCGAGTCCATCGAGGCCGCCCTCATGCACGACTGCATCGAGGATACCGATGCGACCTATGCCGAGATCGCCAAGGAGTTCTCTCCCGCGGTCGCAGACCTTGTCGAGGGCGTCTCCAAGCTCACGCGCGTGCAGTACGCCAGCAAGGAAGAGGAGCAGATGGAGAACCTGCGCAAGATGCTCATGGCCATGGCCAAGGACATCCGCGTCATCCTCATCAAGCTGGCCGACCGCACGCACAATATGCGCACCATGGAGTACCAGACAGCGGAAAAGCAGCGCCAGAAGTCGCTTGAAACGATGGAGATCTACGCCCCCATCGCCCACCGCCTCGGTATGCAGCGCATCAAGTGGGAGCTTGAGGATCTGTCGCTCAAATACCTCGACCCCGTCGGCTATGAGGAGATCACCCAGTCGCTCGAGAAAAAGCAGCGCGAGCATGAGTCTTTCATGGAGCGCGTGCAGGCGCAGATCGAAACGCGCCTCAAAGAGCAGAAGGTCCCCTATCTCAGGGTCTACGGGCGCATGAAGCACCCCTACAGCATTTACCGCAAGATGTACGCGCAGAACAAGACGATGGACGAGGTGCTCGACCTCTTCGCCTTCCGCGTCATCGTAGACACCGTGGCCGACTGCTACAACGTACTCGGCATCATCCACGACCTTTACCGGCCCGTGCTCGGCCGCTTCAAGGACTATATCGGCACGCCCAAGCCGAATATGTACCAGTCGCTCCACACCACCGTCATCGGCGCGGATGGCATCCCGTTCGAGGTGCAGATCCGCACCGAGGAAATGCACGAGATCGCCGAATACGGCGTCGCCGCGCACTGGAAGTACAAGCAGGGCATTTCCGGCAGCGCGGGCGAGCACAACTACGAATGGGTGCGCCGCCTCCTTGAAAATCAGGAGAACACCGACGCCGAGGAATTCGTCCACACGCTCAAGGTCGATATGTTCGCCGACGAGGTCTTCGTCTTCTCCCCGCGCGGCGACGTGACCAACCTTCCCGCCGGCGCAACGCCCATCGACTTTGCCTATTCCATCCACTCGGCCATCGGCAACCGCATGACGGGCGCCAAGGTCAACGGCCGCATCGCGCCGCTGGACTATCAGCTCAAAAACGGCGATATCGTCGAGATCCTGACCTCCAAGAGCGCGCACGGTCCCAGCCGCGACTGGCTGAAGATCGCCAAATCCAGCGAGGCGCGCAGCAAGATCCGCCAGTGGTTCAAAAAGGAGCGCCGGGAGGAGAACATCGCCACCGGCCGGGCCTCCTTCGAGGCGGAGCTGAAGCACGCGGGGCTTAATATGTCGGCCATCACCGCCTCCTCCGAGGTATTGGACAGCTTGCTCAAGAAGGTGCGCTTTGGCTCTCTGGACGAGCTGTACGCCGCCATCGGCTACGGCGGCATGTCCGCCCAGAAGGCGGTGGTGCGGGTCAAGGACGAGATGGCCCGCCTGGACCGGCTCCACGCCGAGCAGTCGGCCGCCGCCCAAGAGCCCATTCACCCCTCCACCTCCAACCCGCCCACCGTCCCCATCCGTGGGGGCAAGACCAGCCAGTCGGGCATCATTGTGGAGGGCATTGACAACTGCCTGGTCAAGTTCGCCAAGTGCTGCACCCCCGTGCCCGGCGACCCGGTCGTCGGCTTTATCACCCGCG
>OOBN01002543.1_pt1 | contig 10858 bp, 10 predicted proteins | sample 1671091 | NCBI WGS metagenome assembly OOBN01 (sample SAMN06348121, study PRJEB24527) | human gut metagenome | biome: human gut; feature: ankylosing spondylitis patient; material: feces | host: Homo sapiens | place: China | collected 2015-10 | reverse complement strand
CACCGTGGCCGAGGTGGAGAAGCTGGCCGGCGGCGACGGCTCCGGCCGCATCCAGAGATAAGTAAATCCTTGATATCTTATGGAGTTCGCGAAATTCCTCTGTTTTTGAATTACCTTTAAAATTTTGTTTGTATTGACAAAAATACGTCGACAGGATCTTCCTACCGGCGTATTTTTCATACTCTTTTCAAGAATTTTTCCCGCGTCAGTTTCCCCGCTTCGCACTCCACCTTTTTCTCTCTGGCTTTCTCACTCCAAGTGTAAAAATCATCCGCCGCCATGGTCCCAGCCTTCATCCGGGCAAAACGTTTCTTGTACTCCCGACGGTAGGATTTGAATATCTCGTCTGTCGCCCGATTCCGGTTCCACTGTAAGATGGACGCCACCTGGCGGCAGGCGCGTCCCTTGGCGTCGAAGGGGTGGTTGCAGTATTCCGCCGTAGAGTGTCCCATCACTGCGAAATACTTTCCGTAGTTCCGGCACACTCGCATCCGCACCTTTTGCTTCAGGCACTCTCGCAGATGGTAGTCCACCAGGTTAAACATGCTCTCCGGCAGCAGCACGTCCACATATCGTCCGTTGGCAGTCTGCTCAAAGGTGACGGTTAGCAGCTGAACGGGAAACCACGGAATCGACTTGCATCCCTCGCTGAGGGTAAGGTGTGCAGTTTTTTCTACGGCGTCCATCAGATGCTCCTGCCACTCCAAGCTAAACAGCTCAAAGTAGATGTGTACTTTCCTCAGCTCCATCAAAAGCTCTGCTGCTGTTTCTCAACGCCGACGCAGTGGAAAAGGTGCTGGGTGTGTCACCCTCCAGCGCTTACGAGTTGATACACGAACCTGGTTTCCCCACTCTGCGCATCGGCAGCCGCATGGTGGTCCCCAAGGAACAATTTGTACAGTGGGTGTCTACTCACACACAGGGAGGTGGCTGTCAATGAACCCGCTCACCATACGGCGTCATCCGAGTACATATCGTTTTCTGCTCCCGAATGAGATTTGGTAGTGGCGCCTCAAACCCGCCGCCTTCGCCATCCTGGCCTATCTCCAGTACCGCTCCTGCCGGAAAATCCACGGTGTGCCAGCTGTCCAGGAGTTGGCTATGCGCATAAAAATGAGTATCCAAATGGCGGAGCGACAAGTGAACGTTCTGGTAGACCGGGGACTCGTGACTAGCAGTCTGTTCCCAACCTGGCCACTACCAAAAAGCGGAAACTATTTCACTCTGCCGGATGAACTCTTTTATCTGAACCTTGGTCACGTACCAATCACGGTCTACGCCTACCTGCTCTGCTGTGAGGACCACCGCATGCACCAGTGTCATCCCAGCTACAACACCATCGCAGATGGCACTGGGCTGTCCGTCAACACTGTAATGAAGCATGTCACCACATATGTGGATAAACAGCTCAGCACAGTGGAACACACCAGCTACATGGATAACAAAGGTATGAAATGGGCTGGTAACAACTGCTACACCATCCTGCCTATCCGGCAGGCCGCAGATGCGTTCCATCAACAAGAAATAAATCGTCTGAAAGAGAATGTGGAGCGTCAACGGATTGCGAAGCTCTTGCAAGAGCTGAACTCCCCTACGTGACCGCTTGTGAGCCGCTGTGTGCCCCGATCATGGGGGGCAGAGACACCCGCCTCTCCCGGCGGGTATAGGCCGGATTTGGGCCGATTTCAAGAGTCCTGGCAAAGGACGAAAGAAGAAGCAGGAAAAATAAAATCGCCACAACTCCCGCAGTGCGGTGGACCACTGGGGGCCGTCAGCAGCAACCGGTCAGAGGGCGATTTTACCCACCCACAGGTGGGGCAAGCAGAGCGTTTGGCTTGCCGCAAGCGGCTGCCAAACGCCTTTTTACGGGCAGAAGCCCGCACCCACTTTTTCCGCCCCGCAGGGCCAATTGATAACTTTCTGATAACTCTGCCTGTTTGGTATGGCTATCCACAAAAATTTTTGGTATGTTGTCGTTCCCGGAAAGGGAGCGGCGGCATACCAGAAATTTTTATACAGAGGTGATGAAACATGGCAGTCCGAACCAGAAACCAGGTAATCGCCTTCCGGGTCACTCCGGCAGAGGCAAAGAAGATCCGGGAGAAGGTGCGCCAGTCCGGCCTGAGCCAGCAGGAGTACCTGCTCCGGGCCGCGCTGGAGCAACCGATCCTTATGACCCACGAACTCAAACCCATCCTGACGGAGCTGCGCGCCTGGGGAAGAAACCTGAACCAGCTCACTGTCCTGGCCCACACAGGTCATATCCAGACGGTGTACTTGAAAGAGTTGACAGAAGCGCTGGGCAAGACCTATGAAGCGCTGAACGGTCTGCTCACAGAGAAAGGTCCGGTGATCTCCCCTGGCGACCTGTAGCTACGTCAAAGAGCGGAAGCAGACGGCGGGCGCCATGGGGCGGGTGATCCGCTATGTGTCACAGGAAAAAAAGACGATGGACGAAACCGGCCGCCGCTATCTCTCTGGTATCAACTGCACGCCGGAGCTGGCACAGAAAAGTTTCCTGGCAACCAAGAATTTTTACGGAAAGGCCAGCGGAACCTTCTTCTACCAGTACGTCCAGTCCTTCTCCCCCAAAGAGAAAGTTACGCCTGCGGAAGCGCACCAAATCGCTCAAGAACTGGCGGAGCGGTTCTTCCCAGGCTGCGAGGTTCTGGTGGCCACACACGTGGACGCGGAGCACTTGCACTCCCACCTGATCGTCAACTCGGTCCACCCGGACACCGGAAAGAAGCTGCACTTCACCCCCAATACCCTGGAGCAGATGCGGAAGGTCAGCGACCAGATCTGCATGGAACATGGCCTCACTACCTTGAAGCCATACCAGCAGGACCGGCGCACCCAAGGCCTGCGGACTGGAGAATACCGGGCAGCTAACCGGGGAGACAGCTGGAAGTTCCAGCTGATCATTACAATCGAGGAAGCCATGAAACGAGCTGGGACGCGGGAGGAGTTTCTACGTGAAATGAACCAGCAGGGCTATCAGGTGCGCTGGGAGGAGGGGCGAAAGAGCATCACCTACACCACGCCCACGGGAAAGAAATGCAGAGACGACAAACTGCACGAGCTGAAATTCAGAAAGGAGCAGATGGAGCATGAATTCCGAATACGGCAGCGAACAGCTCAACAGTTCACTGGACACCCTGAAGCAGAGGCAGAAGACCTCACCTACAATGCCAACCCTGACAAGCCAGCAGGCCAACATCCTCTACACCATGCCGCTTCAGACCGTGGAGCGGCTGGAACAAGTCCTGCGGAGCACCCTGGCCCTCCAGGAGAGCATCCGAAGGGATATGGATTCCCTGGCCACCAAAAAGAGCCTGGAGCCTCTGGCCACAGCGGATCTGCTGGCCCGCTGGCTGAATCAGACAAAGGATCTCCATCAGGGGATGTGCCAGAACCTGGAGAAAGTCCAGCGTGGGATTCAGGAGGAGAACCGACAGGCTGGGAAGCAGAGAGACGAATTTATGAGGCAGCTCTCCACAGTGATAGAACGGCTCCGGAGAGATGGGGAAGAACTGCAGAAATCCTTTCGACGCTGGGCAGCGACCACGATCATGTGCTCCGTGGCGGGAGCGACAGCGGCCAGCATTCTGGTGTGGGGGATTCTGGGATAACAGAAGACATTATCCGCCTGCTGGCCAGGTTGGAACAGCAGGCGGACAGCGACGTAATAGACGCAACGACCCGGCACTGTCATGGAGATCGAAAAGCACTGGCCAAGGAGCAGGCAAAGAAGATCGCCATGGGGCACAAAGCGGATGATCACGAGGAAGGACAGAAGATGAACTGAACGACTTTCCCCAGCACTCTGGAAATCCCAAGTGCTGGGGGGAGTTCTTAAACGGGTGGTTCAAAAAATGATACGCATAAACAAAGAAAAACTTCTCCTCATGAGCCCCTTCAAAACTTGCGGGGCCGAAACCAATAATAGAGCGTTTCCCTGGAAGCTGAGATTGCGATGCCGTTAACAATGAATACGCCGACAGGCCGGAGCGCCTAAATGATAACAGTTTGATAACTCTGCGCCGCACCCCTGGCTATTTCTGTTTTCTGTGGTATGTTGTGTCGTTGAAAAGGAGGCGGCGCACATGCGAGACACTCTGGAAAATCTGTACTTCGGAAATATTACTCCCAATGAGCAAGACATCACCCCAGGCTCAGTCCTAGCAGACGCTATGGACCAGGCGGAACAGTGCGAGGAGAAGCTCACTGCCCGGCTGGAGGGAGGGGAGAAAACCCTGCTCCTGCGGCTCCTCAACGCGGAGAACGAAATCAGCAGCACAATGGCCCTGGAAAATTTTGTCCTGGGATTTCGCCTTGGAATGAGAATTGCCATCGAGGCCCTGGACGAGGACGACGGAAACCTGACTATGACACAAGAGGAGGGAGGTACCTACCATGGCAAAGAAACGGGCCAACGGCGAAGGTAACATCCGTAAGCGAAAAGATGGCCGCTGGGAGGGCCGCTACACCGCCGGGTACGACTCCAAGACCGGCAAGCGGATTATCAAGAATGTGCTGGGTAAGACACAGGCCGAAGTCAAGGAAAAGCTGAAAAAAGCCCTGGAGGAATGTCAGGGCTTGGATGTGAGTCGCAGCGAAGAATACACGGTAGCCACGTGGCTGCGCACCTGGTACGAGCTCTATGCCAAGCCCAATGTCCGCACCGCCACGGCCAACCGGTATGAGCTGATCATCGAGACCTACACTATCCCCCGTATTGGGAACATTAAGCTGAAGAAGCTGACCACCCGGCATCTGCAGAAGCTCTACAAAGAGTTATTGGAGTGCGGCAGAATACATGTCGGAAAGAATCAAAACCGAGGACTGAGTACCACCACCGTCCACAGCGTCCACCTGATGCTCCACTGTGCTCTGGACCGTGCGGTGAAGGAGCGGCTCATCCCCCGAAATCCCTGTGAGGACTGTATCGTACCCAAGCCCAGGAAACTGGAGATGAAGATCCTGCCTCCGGAGCATATAAAAGCCTACCTGGAGGCGGCAGAGGCCAGAGGACTGCTCCCAATGTTCTACCTGGAACTGGTCAGCGGCCTGCGGAAGGGGGAACTGGTAGCCCTGCGGTGGGATGACCTGGACATCCAGGGACGAACTATCTCAGTAAGTAAGCAGTACGTCCGCAATCCGAACGGCTCCCTGGAACTGACCAGGCCTAAGACGGAGAACTCCGTGCGGCTGGTGTCCATCCCGCAGACCGCGGTGGACTTACTGATCCAGGAGCACTCCAAGCACCCGGACAGCCCCTACATGTTCCCCTCACCCCTCACCGGAGAGATGTACCACCCGGACTCGGTGGTGAATCTCCACAAGAAGATTCTCAAGGACGCCGGGCTGGAGCACCTCAGATTTCATGATCTCCGTCACACCTTCGCTACCACGGCCCTGCAGAACGGTGTGGATGTGAAAACAGTATCCTCCATGCTGGGCCACTTCGACGCCGGGTTCACCCTGCGGACCTACACCCACGCCACCAGGCAGAAACAGGACGAGGCAGCCGCCGCCATGGGCAGCTTCCTGGAGCAGGTCCTGTAATGGCAGAAAGAAAAATGCGCCGGACAGGAAGCCCTTCTTCCTGTCCGGCACTCTTGTGTCCATTGGTTCCGTTGTCTCATTTCCGCGTGTGGGTCACGGTGTGGGTCAGAAATTTTTGGCCAACCCACAAAGTAACTTTTTGCAACAAAAAATCCCCAAAAACCGAAGTTTCCGGGGATTTTTGGAGCTGCTACCCAGATTCGAACTGGGGACCTCATCCTTACCAAGCGACCCCAGAACTTTTTTCTAACTATTTTTGTCGCTTTATGGCCATATCCACTCCAAACTGCTTGCTTTCCGTCACTCTTTGAGAACATGGTTTCCACCTGCTCCGCCGCTCTCTGTGGCAAGTTGTGTGGTCAAACCGTTGTGGCAGTAGGTTTAGCGATCTGGCGGTTTGCACAAATGTGGTCAGAGTGCGGTTTTCTGCGTCGCCGCAGTAATGCACCGGCCTGGTTTTGGCAAGTCACCACAGAACTGCTTTTGCGATGGTGTTAACAATGATAAGCGCTGTAAAAAACATTTTAATCCTCATCATTCGGCCGCGCTATACCCATTTTTATCTTGAAAAATTCGATTGCAAAGTTCATGAAGTTAGAAGCAAATCAATATATACGATACTACCTTCAAAAACATTCAAAAAGTTAAGAGTTCTCGAGGAAAATTTGAGAGTATAAAAAAATTCTTTAAAAAAACTGTCTCACGTATCATATCAATTAGCCTTTTCTCTGCACTTTTTTGAATGTTTAATTGATAAACAACTTGAGAGTATGTTTAAAGTTCTTTGTGGGTTGTTTAGTTTATTATCACCCAAGTGCTCACCTTAGTGAATTCCCAAAGTAGTCGCAATTCTGTCGCAATTATTTGCTGCTTAATTGTTGTCAAGACTTTGCAAACTATCTACCAGTCTTCATCTTCCCTTCGCAATACACCTTGTAGTGTACAACAAAGGTTACCTCCCACCCATCAAATAATTGCAATAATAAGTAGTCACATACCTACCGACAGTTTCTCCATAAAGTCATCATAAGATATCCATCGTACTCCCAGAGCCTCACACACATTTGGCAATTGTGCTGATCCTGCCTTATACTTTTCTTTGGTGACAACGATTGCTCCCAGTGCCTTCGCCTTTGTTGCCAAATACGCATCTGCAGCAGGCCTATTTTCGATAATATTCCTTCTGTGGATACTTTCACGCATTTTTGTGTCTTGAAATAAATCTCGGATATAGATTGATTCTACATTCGACGGGTTTAAGAATATTTCCCGCCGGTCATGTAGCCACTGATAATGCTCATTTTTCTCGTCATAGTGGCGAGTCAATTCATTATAACATTCATCAACCGAAAAAATAACCCCATCTTTGATTCCCTTTTCAAACCGTTCCCAAATCTCCTCGAATGTTTTTCCTCTCTTTGGGAAGTGCTCCAGCATTTCTCTAAAAATATTTGTATCCAGCAGGTAAATCATTACTTCACCCCCCGGAAATACACAGATTCCAGTTTAGGGAGATGATCCACTTTGCTATGAAGCATTTCACTGGCGCGATAACTATCTATTTTGCCGGAAAAATACTGGCTAAACACATCTCCAGTATACTTGGAACCAAGATAAGAAAGCTTGGTATAATAGTAATTTCCACCTGATCTTTCAGGCTTTTTTTGCTGATTACGAATTGCGTCACCATAAAAAGTTTCTTTTAGGGCGTTATAATCTGCCGGGGTGATGATTTTCATGGTGTACAACTTGTACATGATGGCTTCTTTGCTTACGGCATATAGTGAGGCTAAGTCAGCAATCCTCATCTCATCCAACGGCTGCTTTTTCAACTCCGTTTTAAAATCTTCCATGGGTACAAGAAACTCATTTGCAAATGAATCGCAGGCTTTTTCCACATGAGATTGCTGCTCATCCAGATAAATATAATAGTCATCCCTGATAATTTCTGCTCCACTGGTATTTGCAATCAAATGATACAATTCGTGAAACAGAGTAAAATTCTGTCGAGCAAAAGACATGGAGTTGTTGATCGTAATGATGGGAAAGTAATCGTCGTTGAGACAAAGTCCTGAAACACTATTATCCTTAAATGCATCCTTGAAAACATAGATCCCTAACTCGTAAAATTTCTCCCGGAAAATTTCAAAGACGACCTTATCGCTGTGCCGCGCTTTTTGAGCGGAGATTGGAAAGTCCATCCGATCTCTAAAATACTGACAGAGGGCCTCTTGCTCTGTAGGAAAAGTATGCCTCAATGCCAAAACGCTTTGACGCACCCCATACAATTCCTGGAGATCCATCTGGTAGGAACGGGCGGTCTCGAATGCCTGAATGACCTGCCTGCTCAGGCGATTAGACACCTCCCCAGGCAAGGTACGCAAATCCCCCTTGACATTGTCGATCTGCGGCGGCTCGGGGAAGAAAAAGAGAGCGCTTGGATTATGGAGTACCTCGCTGACCTTTTTGAGTTTGGCGTAGGTTGGAAACTCCTCGCCATTTTCCCAGCGCAGATACCGTGCCTCATCAACGCCAATAGCAGCAGCGGTCTCACCGGGCGTCATATTATAGTTTTCTCTGGCCCAACGCAGGATTTGGCCATTCACACCAGTCAATACCTCTGCCATTATGCTTGTCTCCTTCCCTTAAATTTCCTGTATGTATATTCTTTTAACCTAATCCTTGAAGGTACTGAACAATCAGTGCCGCTGTTACATTGGCTCCTCCAGCAATCAAAAAGTCCTTCAAGCCGCTTAGTGAAGCGCGAATAATTCCCATGGACTTTTTTTCAGCGATTTTGGTCTCTGCCTCGGAAATCAACTCCATTGCTCCCGTTCTATCCTCGGCAGATAACTGCTCCTTAGCAAGCGATTCTCTGATTTTTCCCATAAAAGAATTTGCATTTTCATAATTGAAAGAAAGTGTATTGTAATCCCCGGATACTACTTGTGATTGCTTGATATCCCCATTCACAACTGGTCCATAGTAATTGTTAATTGTTTGAGGGATTCTTTTTGCCATAACTGTTTCCTCCTGACTAAACTGCATACCCTCGCCCAAAATGCCTTCTCCTTCAAGCCGAATTGTCCATTCAAGCAAACAGTTCTTCACTTTTTCAATAATTGTCTTTAGCAGGTGAGTACTCACATGTAAGGCATACCGCATAGGAACTGGTGTACGGAATAAAGATGCGATAAGCTGCATTCGTTCTGCTGGAAATTCGATAAGAAAATTTGTTTCTATCGATTCATTGTATAACTCTTGGAGTTCTCCTATAGACTGCCAGAGTTTTTGCTCGCATATCATTCTCTCTATTTCACCGTCATTTAGTTGTGCAGATATCCATCCACGATACGGATTGAAAGCTTTCAGAGATCCCTTGACTGTTCGATAATCGGGAATCTCTGCAACATCATTAGGCGGATATCCATTTAGTTCCGATTGTATCCACCCGTCGAACTCTTTCAGATTTAACTTAGATGCAATCAGATGCGCTCGGCGCAAGGCATTCAAAATATCACAATTGGACTCCATTACCTCGGCTTGTAATATCAACACCAAACTGTTGCCCATAATCTCATCACCTCATTCCTCTCGGGCCTGGCCATTTATCAGCATGGGCAAGAGTCAGTCATGAATCATTTTCGGTTCATGGTTTTCTAATCTGGTCTTTATCTATGCATTATTCGTTCCAAAATCTACAAACGCGAACCACACATTCACTTTGTTTTCTCATATCCTAAAACACTTGCCGCTTCTGCCTAATTGTACTCTCCTTGTGAAAACTGCTGGTCACCAACTTACCTTGAAATATGCACACAAAGGCAAGTTTTTTCTGAAAGCGAATAATTATTCTTTTCAGCGTTTTTGCAACGGTGTCATCATTGATAGGCTCCCGTCCCTGCTCACTCCCCGAAGTAAGCATCCACCAACTCAGCGAGTGTCCCCTGCTTAGCCGCCTCCGCAGCATCCGCCTGGGCAAAATTGTGGTCGCTCTTTTGCAGTTCATCATCAAATCCGAGGATATAATTTGTGGCAATCAAATAGATGATCCGTGTCGGAGCCATACCGTAGACCTGTTTCTGCAAAATATGGCGGATGCGCTCTTTCCCGTCGGGGAATGCTGTCTTCAAGCCCTCACTCCGATAGATGCGCTTGACGATCTCCGTGATATAGAGTCCTGACTTCATGTACAGATCCGCAAAGGTCTTGTTGGGGTCATCAAAGCAGCCGGGATTATTTTCCTCCAGCTGATCCACCATCATCGACACCACCCATTTGGGGGTGAAAATCTGATTGGTCTTCTGCGGCGGAATGTAGTCAAAAATATCCTCATCCTGAGATTCATCGAAATAATTCGCAAGCTGCTGCTTCTTTTGCCAAAATTCCTCGATGGAGTCATTAAATACCACTTCGTCAAACAGATTGCCTTCAAAATGCCGTGTCTCGCCCGTTTCGGGATCAACATAATCGCCGCCATCCCTTAGGAATCTGAAGTCGTCCTCTGTAATCCCGGTCACCTCAAGGAACACTTCATCCTCTGTATATTCATCAAAATTCTCCAGGGTGAGATGTCCGTCGCCATAAGCCATGATGAAGCTGGGGATTGTGCGGGAGAATCCCCGCAGATGTGCCCGGACTTCTTCCTCGACGGAGCGTTTCTCCTGTTCTTCCTTATGCCGCTCCAGCCGCTCAACGACTTCCTGCGGCTTCTCCGCGATCGTTTTCTCCACAGCCGTCTGAACTGTTGCCATGAGCGTCTGCATAGCGGTATTCATATCCGTTTGATACTCCGTCTCCGCTTGCTGAACTTCTTCCTCTGTCTCAGCCTCCTGGCGCTTATTTTCCAGGCGGGTTCGGGCCAGCTTCTCCTGCTGGGCATAGTCATCGTGGATCTCATCAAAAGTCCGGTCGATCTCTTTCTCTATCTGGCGCTCCAATCTGCCCTGAGCACCTTTTTTGACGCCGTATTCTTCTATAGCCGGTGGCAGGATTTTCTCCTTGATGTTGCTTTTTATCGTCCCCGCAATATTTTTCAGCTGCTCATGGACCTCTGTATTCTCAGCGGTTGAAATCGCGGCAATCTGTGCCGTTACATCCTCTTTGATCTCCTCATAGATCTTCGGGCCAAACAGATCCTGGGTCTTTCCAATTACGATCTCCTGCGGCAGATTCACTTCCCCATGCTCGTCTACATGGACGGTATCCATTCCGTCCAGCTTTTGCGTATCCGCCTTTTTCCCCTCCTCGTGGGCGGGGGTCAGCTTCTCCACAATCTCCCGGACGATTG
>OOBN01002542.1_pt1 | contig 10868 bp, 11 predicted proteins | sample 1671091 | NCBI WGS metagenome assembly OOBN01 (sample SAMN06348121, study PRJEB24527) | human gut metagenome | biome: human gut; feature: ankylosing spondylitis patient; material: feces | host: Homo sapiens | place: China | collected 2015-10 | reverse complement strand
ATGAGGGCATCGGGCCCTACAAAAAAGCGTTCTATCATCGCCCCCTCATCCGCCCAGGTGGAAGGCTTAAAAAGAAACGAACCACAGTAAAGTGAGGAACCCCCTATGGAACTCTCCCCCCTGGCGGGCAACCGCGCTCTGAAAACCCAGCTCTCCCAGCAGGAGGAGGGGCGGGGGCTGTCCCACGCCTACATTCTGTCCGGCCCCTCCGGCTCGGGAAAGCACACCCTGGCCCGGCTTCTGTGCGGAGCCATGCTGTGCACCGCCTCGGTGGAGCGGCGGCCCTGCGGCCATTGCGGCCCGTGCAAAAAGGTATTTGCCGGCATCCACCCGGATGTGGCGGTGATTTCCGGCCCCGCCCAGGGGAAGCCCATCACGGTGGACCAGGTGCGGCAGCTGCGCGCCGACGCCTACATCCGCCCCAACGAGGGGGAGCGGAAGGTCTATCTGCTGGAGGGGGCCGACCGGATGAACGCCAGCGCCCAGAACGCCATGCTCAAGCTGCTGGAGGAGGGCCCGGCCTACGCCGCCTTCCTGCTGCTGGCGGAGAACGGCGGCGGGGTGCTCCAGACGGTGCGCTCCCGGTGCGAGGAGCTCTCCCTCACCCCCGTGCCCCCCGGGGAGGCGGAGGAGTGGCTGAGGGCCCGCTTCCCGGACCGGTCCGAGGCGGACCTGCGCCGGGCGGTCCAGGAGGCCCAGGGCATTCTGGGCCGGGCGGTCTCCCTGCTGGAGGGGGACGGCGGACAGGCCCAGGAGCGCCGCGCCCAGGCGGACGCCCTGGTCCGGGCCCTGGAGGGGACCGACGAGCTGGCCCTGTTTGAGGCCAGCCTGCTGCTGGAGAAGGCCCCCAAGGAGGAGCTGCCCCGCCTGCTGGATCAGCTCTACCTCCAGCTGGGGGAGCGGCTGGCGGTGAGCGGGGAGAAATCCCGCCTGCTGAAGGCGGCCGCCCTGGTGCGGAAGCTGCGGGGGGCGGCGGAGCTCAACGCCAACCCGGGCCAGCTCTCCGGCTGGCTGTGCGCGGGCATGTTTTTGGAGAATGCAAAAGGCAGAATGCAGAATGCAGAATGATGGTGTCCCGGCGGAGCCGGGACGATCAATCCCCGCCTTCGGCGGGATACTTCTGTTGGAGTCGGGAAAGAAAAAGAGGAGATTCTATCTCCTATCTTCTATCTCCTATCTCCTAACTTCACATAAGGAGGAACTATGGTCGAGATCATCAGCGTCCGCTTCAAGGAAGGCGGAAAGCATTACTATTTCAACCCCAACGGGGCCCAGTTTCAGCCCGGTGAGGGGGTCATTGTAGAGACCACCCGGGGCACCGAGTTCGGCGAGTGCGTCCAGGGGAACACCCCCATCGACGAGATGGAGCTCACCGCCCCCCTGCGCCCGGTGCTCCGCCGGGCCACCCCGGAGGACGAGCTCACCCGGGAGAAGAACAAGGAGAAGGAGGCCAAGGCCCTGGAGATCTGCCAGCAGAAGATCCTGGAGCACGGCCTGGAGATGAAGCTGGTGGACGCGGAGTGGAGCTTTGAGGGGAACAAGGTCCTCTTCTTCTTCACCGCCGAGGGCCGGGTGGACTTCCGGGCCCTGGTGAAGGACCTGGCCAGCGCCATCCACGCCCGCATCGAGCTGCGCCAGATCGGCGTCCGGGACGAGGCCAAGATGCTGGGCGGCCTGGGCATCTGCGGGCGGCCCTTCTGCTGCTCCCAGTTCCTGGACGAGTTCCAGCCCGTGTCCATCAAGATGGCCAAGACCCAGAACCTGTCCCTGAACCCCACCAAGATCTCCGGCACCTGCGGGCGGCTCATGTGCTGCCTGAAGTACGAGCAGGAGGCCTATGAGGATCTGGTAAAGACCTCCCCCAAGCCCGAGTCCTTTGTGGAGACCCCCGACGGGGCGGGCACCGTGTCCTCGGTGAACCTGCTGCGGCAGACGGTGCAGGTGCGGCTGGACTCCGCCCCGGAGACCCCCAAATGCTACCACAACTGCGAGCTGTGCGTCATCCGCAACGGCAAGGGCAAGCGGCCCGAGGGCTATGTGGAGCCCCCCCTGGAGGAGCTGGCCAAGCTGCGCAAGCCCCAGGAGCCGGAGGAGACTCCCGACCTGAAGGGGGCGGCCTCCCCCCTGGCCGCCGCCCTGGAGGCGGTGTTCAACGGGGAGACCCCCCAGTACGAGGGGGTGGGCGAACCGGCCCAGGACGCCCCCAGGAGCCGGGACCGCCGCCGCTCCCGGAGAAGCCGGGGCGGCCGCTCCCACGGAGATGGGGAGGGCCGGGAGGCCGCCCAGAGCCGGGAATCCGCCCCGGCCAAGGAGAAGAAGCCCCCCCGGGCGGACAAGCCCAGGGAGGTCCGGGAGCGCCCCGCCGGAGAGGCCAAGCCCCCCCGGGAGGGGGGCGAGAAGCGCAGCTCCCGACCCCACCGCCGCCGCCGCCCCAGAGGCGGAGGGGGCGGCAAGCCCCAGAGCGGCGGGGAGTCCTGAGCACCCCTTCGGCGGCTGAGCCCTCTCTCTTGGGCTCAGCCGCCTTTTCCCCATTGGGAAAACCATATCGCCCCATTCGGAATTTCAAATTGGACAAGTCCCGGCCCCGGTGGTAGGATAGGGACACAGCCCCTCCTCCCCTCTCCCCTGGCGGGGGGAGCGGGGACCGGAAGCTGGGAAAGGAGAGAATTACAATGGACGGATTTTTCAGCGCCCTCTCCGCCTCTCTGGTGCTGCTGATGCTCATGTCGGTGGGCTACTTTATGGGGCGGCTGGGCTGGATGACGGCGGCGGAGAAGCGGTTTCTGAGCAAGTTCATCGTCAACATCGCGGTGCCCTGCAACTGCATCACCGGACTGCTGAACAACCTGGACCACGACAGCCTGCTCCAGGCGGGGCTGATGGTGGCCTCGGCCATGGTGGGGGTGGCGGTGACCCTGGCCCTCTGCCTGCTACTGGCCAAGCTGCTCCGCCTGCCTCGGGAGCGGTGGGGGGTGTTCGTGGCCATGGCCGCCTTCTCCAACACCCTGTTCATCGGCCTGCCCGTGTCCACCCAGCTCTTCGGGGACGTGTGCGTCCCATATGTGATGATGTACTACTTAGCCAACACCCTGTTCGTCCAGTCCGCCGGCATCCTGCTCATCGAGCGCTCCGGCACCCGGGCGGGAAAAAAGACCACCGTGGGCGGCTTCTTCAAGGACGTCTTTACCAAGCCCCCCATTCTGGCGGTGCTCTTCACGGTGCTGCTGCTGGTGCTGGACCTGCGGCTGCCCGGCCCCATTATGACCTGGGCGGGGTACATCAGCCAGTCGGTCTCCCCCATGGCCCTCATCTACTGCGGGTACATCGTGTTCGAACTGGGGCTGAAAAACCTGCGGCCCATGAAAGGCCTGCCCGCCATGATCCTCATGCGGCTGGGGGTGGCTCCGGTGATCTGCTGGTTCTTCTGCCACCTGTTCGGCATGAGCGGCCTGCCCCTCAGCGTCTTTGTGGTGGAGAGCGCCCTGCCGGTGGTGAGCCAGGTGCCCGTGCTGGCGGGGGCCTACGGGGCGGACGACCAGTACGCCGCCACCGGCGCGGTCCTGTCCACCCTGTGCAGCTTTGTGAGCATCCCCATTCTGATGCTGATACTGGGATAACAATAGACGGCCTTTCGGCCGTCTATTTTTTTGCCTCAAATTCCCCGCTCATCTCCTGGGCCAGGCGGATGAAGTCCTCCAGCACACGCCAGTGATAACGCCGTTTCAGATAGGCTATGCGGATGATGTACTGAGCGCTCTCTCCCAAATGAAAAATTTGTAGGCGGGACTGCTGTTCCGGGGACAGGGTGGCATAGACCATATTTTCTGGGACGAAACAGGCTCCAAGGCCCAGCACAGACAGCAAAAGCTGTGTTTTGGAGGTCGAGTTGCGGGACTCGATCTTTGGCCTGGGGACAATTCCGGACTGGCGGAGCAGGCCGTAGGCCAATTTCCCATTGCTCTCATTCTCCGAGGCTAAAAGAAAGGGGCAGGCGGCCAGAGAGGACAGGTTTCCCTGCCGGATCTGTTCTTTGATTCCAAGATTCTGGTCCAGTCCAAGGTCTTGAAGCACAGATTTTGGCACCAGAAGGACAATCTCCTCCCGGTAAAAATCAATTACTTCCAGCTCCGGCGTACCTGTAGAAAAAATTCCAATGGCTACATCCAGTTCCCCGTTTTCAAGCAGTGGAAAGAAATCGGAATTATTTCCACCTACAAGGCGCAAATCAATCCGGGGATACTGCTTCTGAAAGCGGGCCAGGAGAGGCGGCATCAGAATGTCTCCCCGGGTGTAACCGACCCCCACCTGAAACAATCCACGCTGATTTTTGGTAATATCCTGAAATTCCCTCTCCAAGGAGCTCGCCCGCCGCTGAAAGTCCAGAGCGTATTCCAAAAACACCTCCCCGGCGTAGGTCAGCTCCAAGGGAATGCTGCGCACCAGCAGCTTGGCCCCCAGCTCCCCCTCCAGCTTGGCGATGTGGGCGCTGAGGGTCTGCTGGGTGATGTGCAGCCGCTCCGCCGCCCGGGAAAAGCTCCGCTCCCGGGCCACCATGACAAAGTAGTCCATACTGGAAAAATTCATCTGGGGTCCTCCCTCTTTTCACTGCGTTTCTCTGTCTCTCCCCCGCACCCCGGCGGGGCGCGGGGAGCTTTTCCACAAACCCGGCTTCCAATGTGGAAACTGTCCCGGCCTCAGAAGCTCCCGCCTGTCTCCCGGGCCAGCTGGATAAAGTCAGTGATCACCCGCCCGGGGTACCCCTGCTTGGAGTACCCAAACCGGACGGTGTAGCGGGCGTCCTCCCCCAGTCGGAAGAGCCGCAGCCCCGCCCGCTGCTCCGGGGAGAGCACCGCCTGAATCCAGTTTTCCGGGAAGAAGCAGGCCCCCAGCCCCCGGGCGCAGAGGATGAGCAGGGTCTCCAGGCTGTAGGCCTCCACGGCGGGGGTGGAGACGATGCCCGCCTGGGACAGAAAGCTGTACCCGATCTTCCCCACGTCGTCCTCCTCGGCCTCCAGCAGGAAGGGCGCCCCCTGGAGGGAGGACAGGTCCCCCCGCTCCAGCCGCTCCAGGGCGGAGGGCCCCTTCTCCTCCGCCACCTGATCCAGAATGGCCTGGGGCACCAGGAGGACCACCTCCTCCTGGTAGAAGCCCACCAGCTCCACACCGGGGACCACCTGGGGAAAGAGGGCCACCGCCAGGTCGATCTCCCGGTTCTCCAGGTACTCCAGCAGCTTGCCGTTCTCGTCCTCCACCAGCCGGATGGCGATTTTCGGGTACCGGGCGCGGAAACAGGTGAGGATGGATGGCATGACGATCCGCCCCCGGATGGTGGCCACGCCGATACGCAGCAGCCCCCGCTGGTTGCCGGTCAGGTCCTGAAACTCCCGCTCCATAGACCCCAGCTTCCGCTGCAGGTCCACGGCGTACCCCAGAAACACCTCCCCGGCGTAGGTCAGCTCCAGGGGGATGCTGCGCACCAGCAGCTTGGTGCCCAGCTCCTTCTCCAGCCCGGCGATGTGGGCGCTGAGGGTCTGCTGGGTGATGTGCAGCCGCTCCGCCGCCCGGGAGAAGCTCCGCTCCCGGGCCACGGTGATAAAGTAGTCCATGCTGGAGAAGTTCATGGTCCTGTCCTCCAAGGGTACAAATTTTAGCTGTATTATATACCAGATTTAACAGTTTTACAAATGTATTTTCCCCTGCTATACTGAAGGCACAGCAGGAGGAAAACTCCCCCGGCTCCATCGATGGAAGATCATCTGAGCACCCCTCAGAGACGCGGCGCGGCGTTCCTATGGAAGTTCTCTGCCTGAGCAATCCAAACAGGAGGGATTCAGTATGAAACGCGAAATTATCCCCGGCCGCTTCATCCTTTTGATTTCGGCGGCATTTCTGGCGATTATGGCCCTGCCCATCGTCCTTGCCTCCCTGTCCGGACAGCTGGACCTGCCGGTGGAGCAGAGCTACGCCCCTGACGCCCAGGAGCTGACCATCACCCCCAAGGCGGACTGGAGCATCGTCTCCGTCCTTCCCCAGGAGGATGGACTTCTGGCCCCGGAGATGACGGGGGAGGGCGTGACGGTCCCCCTGGCCGGACTCCCCGCGGGGGAGGCTGAGACCCTCCAGCTCCTGTGCCGGAGCCAGGACGGCGGACCGGCGGAGGAGACCCAGGTGACTTTCCAGCTTCTCCCTCAGAGTGACGGAACTCTTACGCTCCGTGCCTACCCGGAGAAGGCCGACCTTCTGAATGTAAACTTCCGCTATGAATACTCCCCATCCGCCTGAACTTCCCATCAGGCCAAGATCCGACATACACAACGCACAGCGCCGTGGGCATTCCCCACGGCGCTGTGCGTTATGGGCATTCGATCCCACTCGAGGCGGGCTGCCGCCTCCTCGGGCTCTCCCCTACACCCGAGAAAATTTTTCCAGTCCCCTGAAAATCCCGCGTTTCCAGTTGCAATTTTCGGAAATTTTGATAAACTAAAAAGTGGACCATTGGAGAAAGAGGGAACCTGTTATGTCCATTCAAGAGCACGTCAATCAGGTAAAGGCCAACATTGCCGCCGCGGCTCAGGCCGCCGGCCGGGACCCGGATGAGATCACCCTGTGCGCCGCCACCAAGGTGCAGACCGACGACACCATCCGGGCGGCCATCGCCGCCGGGATCACCGTGTGCGGCGAGAACCGGGTACAGGAGCTCACCGCTCACCTGGCGGCGAACGCCTACCGAGGGGCCCAGGTCCACTTCATCGGCCATTTGCAGACCAACAAGGTGAAGCAGGTGGTGGGCAAGGTGGATCTCATCCACTCGGTGGATTCGGAGCGGCTGCTCCGGGCCATCGACGCCCAGGCGGCCAAACAGGACCTGGTTCAGGATATTCTGCTGGAGGTCAACATCGCCGGAGAGGAGAGCAAGGGCGGCTGCACCCCGGAGGAGGCCCGTCAGCTGGCCCAGCTGACCCGGGAGCTGGAGCACGTCCGCCTGCGGGGCCTGATGGCAATTCCACCCATCTCCCCGGAACCTGGGGCCAACCGCCCGTTTTTTGCCGCTATGCGACAGCTTTTTGTTGACATAAAGGCAAATATGGGGGATAATCAATGTAATATGGATTGCCTGTCCATGGGCATGAGCGGCGACTATCCAGACGCCATCGCCGAGGGCGCCACCCTGGTCCGGGTAGGCACCGCCCTGTTCGGCCCCCGGCCCCCCATGCACAAGGGATAAGACCGGCAGACCGAGATTGATTTACATCCAGAGGAAAGAGGGTTTTACCATGGGTTTTTTGGACGAGTTTAAGCGGCTGGCCCACCCCTACGAGGACGAAGACGACGAGGAGTTCGAGGACGACTACGAGCCCTCCCCCCGTCCGGTGGAGCGCCGGGAACGGGAGCGGAGCGTCCGAAGCGAGCCCTCCTACACCAGCCCCGCTATGGACGAGCTGGAGGCCCGCCGGAGCAATAAAGTGGTGAACATCCGGGCGGCCACCCAGCTCCAGGTGGTGCTGGTGAAGCCGGAGCGCTTTGAGAACGCCAGCGAGATCGCCGACCACCTGCGGGAAAAGCGCACCGTGGTGCTCAACCTGGAGTCCACCAATAAGGAGATCGCCCGCCGCCTGCTGGACTTCCTGTCCGGCGTGGCCTATGCCAACGAGGGCAAGATCAAAAAGGTGGCCATCTCCACTTACATCATCACCCCCTACAACGTGGACATCCTGGGGGACTTGATTGACGAGCTGGAGAACAACGGGCTGTACTTCTGAGCAGATGGGACGCGTCGCCGTTCGGCCGCCGGGCCGGCTCCTCCCCCTCCTTTTGCTCCTGGCCCTGCTGTCCGGCTGCGCCGGCGGAGGGGCCGCCTCCGCCTCCGAAGACGAGGAGCCGCAGGCCCCGCTCCTCATGGAGCACGGCTGCCTCTCCATGGATCTGGACGGAGACGGCGCAGAGGAGGCCGTCCGCCTGTATGCCCTTCAGGCCGCGGACGACCTGCCCCCTGAGGCGCTGCCGCCGGAGGGCTCGGATTCCCGGAATCTGCTGTTCCGCTGGTATGTAGAGGCCCAGATTGGGGATGACTTGGTCACCTGTGACCTGAATGGCCGGTATTATTACTATTCTCCCCAGCAGGATCAGCCCCTGTTCTTCTCCATTCAGGACCGGCAGGGCGCGTCCCTGGTGGTGGCCGGTCTGATCCCACAGTCCAATGGGGCCGGGGCCGGCATGCTGGAAGTGCATGTCCTCTCCTATGACAAGGGAGCTTATCAGGTCCTGGAGCTCCCCCTCTGGTCTATCCAGAGCGTTCAGGCCGGCATGACCGCCCAGATCACCGTACCCGAGACCGGCACCGTGGAGACGCTGGACCTGCTCCAATGGCTGGAGCTGCGGGGAGAGGGACCGCTCTATGAGGCGGACGGGACTCTCGCCTGGCCCTGCGCCCCCGCCTCCTGGGAGGAGGGGGATATCTATGCCCTGCTCCCAGCCGAAGAGGGTATCTGGACGGCCCAGCGGCTGTACGGACAGGCCCTGTCGGACTTGATGGGCTATCTGGTGACCCACCTCACCTGGGACGACGGCACTCCCGTGGTCCTGGAACAGTATTTTGACTGGCGCGCCCAGAACGACGACGAGGTCCTGCGCTGAAAAAAGCGTTTTGATTTAGGAGGTAATGAATATGCTCACTCCTCAGGAGGTCTCCGAGCGCGCCTTTCCCAAGGCTTCCTTCGGCGGCTACAACATGGCTCAGGTGGATGAATTTCTGGATCTGCTCACAGCGGACTATACCTCACTGTACAATGAGAACGCCGTTTTGAAGAGCAAGATGAAGGTGCTGGTGGAGAAGGTGGAGGAGTACCGCTCCACCGAGGAGGCCATGCGCAAGGCCCTGATGGCCGCCCAGCGGATGGCGGACGACCTGGTGAAGGAGGCCGAGCAGAAGCGCGCCCAGATCCTTGAGGAGGCGGAGGCGGAGGCCGGCCGGAAGGTGGAGGCTATCCGCCAGGAGGCGGAGGCCGAGCGCTTCCGCCTGGAGTCCGCCCAGAAGGAGACCGCCTCCTATGTGGCCCAGGTGCGCGCGCTCCACGCCAAGGCGGCGGAGTACCTGGATCAGCTGGACCAGCTGACCCCCGTCCCCTCCCCCGCAGAGAACCAGGAGGAGAAGGTGGAGGAGACCGTCTCCGATATCGACGACAGCGTCCAGCGCCTGGTGGCCCAGGCCATGGCCGAGGCGTCCGCCGAGAACGAGAAGGCCCGCCAGGCGGAGGCCGCCCAGGAGGGCGAGAGCCAGAATCCTCCCAAGGACGACGAGGAGGAGGACCTGGGCGACACCACCCGCATCGACTTCGGGGAGCTTCAGTTCGGCCGGGACTACGAGATCAAATAATCGGGATATAAAGCTAAGACAGCCGCCAGCGTTGCTGGCGGCTGTCTTGTTGCTTTTATTTAAATTTCCGGCTCTCCGCCACCGCCAGTTCATCACAGCGGTTGTTATAGGGATTACTGGCGTGGCCCGCGTCGTCGCAAGCTCCGTATCCCTCGCCCCGCCGTGTCCGGCAGGGCTCGCTCTCTCCGTGCTCCTCCTTTCCCATTTGCACCCGCTGCGCTGGGCTGCAAATGGGGTCCCTTCTGTGGGTCAAGGGCCACTTCTTCTACTTAAACTTCCGGCTCTCCGCCACCGCCAGCTCGTCACAGCGGTTGTTATAGGGATTGCTGGCGTGGCCCTTGACCCAGTGGAGATTGACCGTGTGGTATTCGCACAGCTCCAGAAGACGGGCCCACAGGTCCGGATTGAGGGCGGGCTTCTTGTCCCCCTTCACCCAGCCCCGGGCCCTCCAGCCCTTGGCCCAGCCCTTTTCCAGGGCGTCGATGACATATTTGGAGTCGGACCAAAGCTCCACGATACAGGGCTCCCGGAGCGCCTCCAAAGCGGCAATGACGCCCGTGAGCTCCATACGGTTGTTGGTGGTGCGGGTGTAGCCTGCGCTAAAGGTTTTCTCGCGTCCGCGATAGCGTAAAATAGCGCCGTAACCCCCAGGTCCTGGATTGCCCAGACACGAACCATCGGTGAAAATTTCTACCTGTTTAAGCATCTCTGGTAGACTTCCTGTAATTGAATCGAACTGTAAAACGACAAGTCTGACATAAATGACCGCTATGAGCACTGCAATTACACGCCAGATCGTTCTCGATACCGAAACCACCGGTATGAACCAGATTGGTGCGCACTATGAAGGCCACAAGATCATTGAGATTGGTGCCGTTGAAGTGGTGAACCGTCGCCTGACGGGCAATAACTTCCATGTTTATCTCAAACCCGATCGGCTGGTGGATCCGGAAGCCTTTGGCGTACATGGTATTGCCGATGAATTTTTGCTCGATAAGCCCACGTTTGCCGAAGTAGCCGATGAGTTCATGGACTATATCCGCGGCGCGGAGTTGGTGATCCATAACGCAGCGTTCGATATCGGCTTTATGGACTACGAGTTTTCGTTGCTTAAGCGCGATATTCCGAAGACCAATACTTTCTGTAAGGTCACCGATAGCCTTGCGGTGGCGAGGAAAATGTTTCCCGGTAAGCGCAACAGCCTCGATGCGTTATGTGCTCGCTACGAAATAGATAACAGTAAACGAACGCTACACGGGGCATTACTCGATGCCCAGATCCTTGCGGAAGTTTATCTGGCGATGACCGGTGGTCAAACGTCGATGGCTTTTGCGATGGAAGGAGAGACACAACAGCAACAAGGTGAAGCAACAATTCAGCGCATTGTACGTCAGGCAAGTAAGTTACGCGTTGTTTTTGCGACAGATGACGAGCTTGCAGCACATGAAGCCCGTCTTGATCTGGTGCAGAAGAAGGGCGGAAGCTGCCTCTGGCG
>OOBN01002534.1_pt1 | contig 10883 bp, 8 predicted proteins | sample 1671091 | NCBI WGS metagenome assembly OOBN01 (sample SAMN06348121, study PRJEB24527) | human gut metagenome | biome: human gut; feature: ankylosing spondylitis patient; material: feces | host: Homo sapiens | place: China | collected 2015-10 | reverse complement strand
CCGTTTTGCAGCAGCAGGGGTACGAGATCGACCTGCTGAACGTGAACCGCGACGGCAAAGCAGACCTTGCCCAACTGCGGGAACTGCTGCGCAAGGATACGATTCTTGTCGCCGTCTGTGCCGTGGACAGCGAGATCGGCACCGTGCAGCCTGTCAAAGAGATCGCCGAGATCGTCAAGCAGTACCCGGATTGCCGCCTGCATGTGGATGCCACCCAGGCTGTGGGTAAAACGGACCTCTGGTTTGACGGCGTGGACACCATGAGCTTTACCGCCTATCAGGAGCATCTGGTGGAGGAACAGCCGGAGATCGCCCTGCTGGTGAACAACGCCGGATGCGGATATCTGGGGAACATCGGCGAGATCGACACCGTTTCCCAGACCCGGATGATCGATCTGAACCTCCGGGCGCTGACTGCCATCACCAATTTGTCGGTGCCCTATATGGACAAGGGGAGCCGGATCTTGAACGTCAGCTCCATCGCCTCCTTCTGCCCCCCCCCCCGGATGACGGTGTATTCCGCCACGAAAGCCTACGTTTCCGCCTACACCATCGGCGCGGCGGAGGAGCTGAAGGCAAAGGGCGAGACGCTGTGCCAGTGCGACGCCTGCAAGCTGGCTGCTGAGATTCTGGCGGACAAGGAGTTCCTGTCCAAGAAGTCCATGTGGATCTTCGGCGGCGACGGCTGGGCCTACGACATCGGCTTCGGCGGTCTGGACCACGTCCTGGCCTCCGGCAACGATGTGAATGTCTTCGTCTTTGATACCGAGGTGTACTCCAATACCGGCGGCCAGGCCTCCAAGGCGTCCAACATCGGCCAGGTGGCGCAGTTCGCCGCGGCCGGCAAGGAGATCAAGAAAAAGTCCCTGGCGGAGATCGCCATGAGTTACGGCTATATCTACGTGGCTCAGGTGGCCATGGGTGCCAACCCCGCCCAGACCCTGAAGGCCATTCAGGAGGCCGAGGCCTATCCCGGCCCGTCCCTGATTATCGGCTACGCCCCCTGCGAGATGCACTCCATCAAGGGCGGCATGATGAACTGCCAGAAGGAAATGAAGAAGGCTGTGGAGTGCGGCTACTGGAACCTGTTCCGCTTCAACCCCGCCGCTGAGGGTGCCAAGTTCACGCTGGACTCCAAGGAGCCGGCTGGCGGCTATCAGGAGTTCCTGATGAACGAGGCCCGGTACAGCCGTCTGACCCGCGAGTTCCCCGACCGCGCCGGCGAGCTGTTCCAGCGCAACGAGAAAGCTGCCATGGATCGCTATCAGCACCTGCTGAAGCTGAAGGCCATGTACAGCGAGTAAGCATATACCATATCAGAGGACCGCGGGAGTTATCCCGCGGTCCTTTTCTCTGCCGGGACGTGCGCCTGGAAGACAGCCCGGCAGAGAACAGCGGCACACCGCCGTCAGAGAGGTTGAGACAGCCCCCGGACGCCGCAGCGTTCGGGGGCTGTTTCTGGTCAGACGATTCGTGGGGTTACAGCAGGGCCGCAAAGGCATCCGCCATGGCCCCGCCCTGGACCCGAGCGATTTCGGCGGCGCTGCCCGCGTCTTCCGGAAGCAGGCCCCATTCCCAGGCCAGTTCCAGAGCGGTTTGGTCCCAGGCACCCTCCGCCAGCGCATCGGGCAGAGGCGCGGTGCGGACAGCCTCCGGCTCTAGCCCCAGGGCCTCCGCAGTGCGGACGAGAAAGACGGCGGCTTCCTGCCAGGTGAGGTGCCGTGCGGCCGCAAAGGCGCCCTCCGCCGTACCGCCGGTGACGCCGGTCTCCGCGGCCCAGTTCACCGCCGGCAGGAACCACTCGATGCCCAGCAGATCCTGGAAACCGGCCTCCGCCGCTGCGGCAGGGGACCCGGCCGCAGCATACAACAGCCCCACGAACCGCCCCCGGGTGAGCGGCGCATCCGGGTATTCCCGCTGTTCCAGCGTCTCCGGATGGGCCAGCAGCCACTCCACAGCGGTGTCTCTGCCCGCCAGGGTATCCGCCATGGTTTGGGGAACGGCGATATCCGGCTCCAGAGACTCCACGCCCCGTCCGGCGTCGGCGTCCAGCAGGGTGCCCAGGTCGATGTATTTGGAGGAGACACCAATCTGGATGCCGGAGTTGGGCAGAGAAAAGCCACTGACGGAGCCAAAGTGGTCCACGCTGCCGCTGGCAGGCTCTCCCACCAGCGGGATGCCCATTTCCTGCAGCTCTACGGCATTGATGATGGCAGAGGAGAAGGTGGCCTCTCCGATGAGTCCCACCACCTCGGTCCCATCATCCATCTCCTGCCGCAGGACGGACAGCAGAGGCCAGATTACGCCGTCTGACCCGCCGCCGTTGTTCCGCAGGTCCACGAGAACGCGGCTGTAACTTCCGGCCTCCAGGTCCGCCTGCACCTGGGCGGCAAAGTCCTCCATGGGCAGCGCCGGGTCCTCCTGGCAGACGTTGTACTGGATATAGTAGACCTGCCCGCTCAGCGGAAGTGCGCAGTAATTGCACTTCTGGCGGGCAGTGGCGGGCTGGGGCACCTCAGCGCCTAGCTGGACAATTTCCGCCTCTCCCAGGGAGAGGTAGGGCATGGGAGCGATGGAGACGGTCTTGCCGTCAGCCAGGGTGAGGGCCAGAGGCTCACCCGCCTTTGCCAGACCCAGATAGGCGTAGTAATCCGCCACATTGCACACCTGCCGGTACTGCCGCCGCAGCTTCACCGGGTTGTCGGCACTGAGCACGCGGCCAAAGGTCTCCACCACCTCTGCCATAGAGCGGCCGCCTATGGCGGTGACCTCCGCGCCCAGTAGATCCTGTTCCTCAGCCGGAACTGTGGTCAGGTACCAGTGCCCGTCCCGCCAGGACAGCACCATGGGATAGGCATTCAGCTGGTCCACCACGCTGTCCGCCACCTGGACGCTGGTGTGGGAGTCGCCCACAAGCGCGGCCAGACTCTGCAGGCCGAAGAGAAATTCTACGTCGCTTGCGGTGTCCAGATGCTCTGTAAGCTCTGCTTTGCGGGCCAGGAAGGTCTCCTCCGGCGTGTTGGCAAAAAGATCCGGATGGCTGTCTTTCAGCGTCTCATAAAACATGGTCAGGTCCTCCCGCCGGTCATCCACTGTGGATGCGCCCGGTCCGGCCGCCTGAACACCCATGCCGAGTGCCAGGACCGCCGCCAGCGCCAGAGCGCTGGTTCTTTGAATGAACTTGGATCGCTGCTGCAAATGAAATCCGCTCCTTTCGATGTACTATTACGATAGTACAATAATACAAACGGGGCCGCCTGTCAAGAGGTTTCCGCCGCAGTTTCCAATACGATGGAGCAGGGAGACTTTCTTCAAAATCAGATGAAATTTTAGAAAAGAAAAAGAAAAAAGTTCGCAAAAAATTCATGGAATTGCAGAGGGAAAGGCGCTATAATAAAAAATCTATGAAAAGAAAGAAGGTCATTCCGATGCAACAGACATTGCCGCCGGCGGCCGCGGATGCCGAACGGCATCGACAGGAACGCAGAGCGTTCCTGTATCTTCCGCTGCTGGCTTTAGCGGTCACCGTCGTGGTGGAGCTGTTCAATCACAAGAGCTTCACAGATGGGCCCGCCAGCTTTTGGCGCTTTATGACGGAGGAACCGCTGGCATTTCTGGTGAATTTCCTGATTGTACTGCTGACGCTCTGCCCCGCCTTTTTTCTGCGGCGGCGGGCGTTCTGGTGCGCATTGGTGTCCTTCTTGTGGCTGATCTGCGGCGGCGTGAACGGGTTCATCCTCCTCAACCGTATGACGCCCTTCACCGTGGCGGATCTGACGGTGTTTGAAACGGGGCTGGACACGGTCCCCAACTATCTCTCCACCGGCTACATCATTCTGCTGATCGCGGCGCTGGTGCTGGTGGCCGCAGGGCTGGTGCTGCTGTTCTGGAAGGGGCCCCGCAGCAGCTGTCCGCTGCGGACCCGGATTCTCACCGGCATCGGAGCGATGGCGGTCTCCGGCGCCCTGATGGGCGGCGGATGCGCCCTGGCCTTTTTCACAGGCAACCTGTCAGACCAGTTTGCCAACTTGGCCTTTGCCTACGAGGACTACGGCTTTTCCTACTGCTTCCTGCAGACCTGGCTGAACCGGGGGATCCGCCGCCCGGCCAATTACAGCCAGAAGGCGGTGGCGGATATTGTCCGGTCGGTGGAGGAGAAGACGGCGGCGCTCTCCGCCGATCCGCAGACGGATGTGAATGTGATCTTCATCCAGCTGGAGTCCTATATTGATCCATCCATGATCCAGGGCCTGGAGCTGTCGGAGGATCCGGTGCCCAACTGGACGGCGCTGAAGGAAGCGTATTCCTCCGGCTATCTGACGGTGCCGGTGGTGGGCGCGGGCACAGCCAATACAGAGTTCGAGGTGCTTACCGGTATGAGCAGCCGGTTCTTCGGACCCGGGGAGTACCCCTTCCAGACCTGCCTGAAGGATCAGACCGTGGAGTCTGTGGCCTACGACCTGAAGGAAAACGGCTACGCGACCCATGCCATCCACAATCACCGGGCGGCCTTTTACAGCCGGAACGAGGTCTATCCCAATCTGGGCTTTGATGATTTTACCGCCCTGGAGTATATGCCTGCGGTGGAGAAGACGCCCACCAACTGGGCTAAGGACGGCGTGCTGAAGGACCAGATCCTCCAGGCGCTGGATGTGACGGAGGACCAGGCGGATCTGGTGTTCACGGTCTCTGTGCAGGGCCACGGCAAATACCCCATGGAGCCGGAGCTGGAGGACCCGGCCGTCACGGTGGAAGCGTGCCCCGATGAGGCGTACCGCTGGGCTTTGGAGTATTATGTGAACCAGATTCATGAGATGGACGCCTTTGTGGGGGATCTGATCCAGGAGCTGGAGGCCCGGGACGAGCGGACGGTGCTGGTGCTCTACGGCGACCACCTGCCGGCGCTGGGGCTGGAGGCCGAGAACATGGAGAGCAGCAGCCTCTACCGCACAGAGTACATCATCTGGGACAACTTTGGGCTGGAACAGCAGGACGAGCCCCTGGCGGCCTATCAGCTCTCCGCCGCTGTGCTGGGCCGCCTGGGCATCACCACCGGGCTGATGACCGCCTTCCAGCAGACCTGCCGGGAGGAGCCTACATACCGGGCGGACCTGCGGATGCTGCAATATGACGCCCTCTATGGAAAAGGATACTGCTATGAGGGCGAGGCCCGCTACAGACCCACGGAGATGGAGATGGGCATGGTGCCCATCGAGATCACCGGTATGGAGCAGCGGGCGGGGGACTGGTTCATCCTGGGAGAGAATTTTACACCTTACTGTGTGGTGACACAGAATGGGCAGCTGCTGGATACGGAGTATGAGGCCCCCTGGCTGCTGCGGGTGACGGAGGAGCCGAACACCGCGGATTACCGGGATTTGGAGATCAGCGTGGTGGATAAGCACAATGAGGTTTTAAGCAATACGGAATAAAATAAGACCGGGGAGCGGCTTGCAACCGCTCCCCGGTCCGTTTTCCGGGCAATGTCCCCCATGGTCGCGCTTCCCTGCGTCAGTCTGTGGCTGGAGTTGGATGCGCACGGCCCCGGCGGGCCTCTGCAAAAAACAGGACGGCCGCCCACAGGCGGCCGTCCTGGCGGATTCTCCCTGCAATCACTGCCGGGCCTCGGCCCGCAGCTTCAACTGCTCTGCTGTGATGGCGTAGCCCGCCTCTGCATAGGGGAAGGACGGCCGCTCCTCTGGCAGGGAAATGCCCCGCCGGGTACAGATGGCGTCCGCCACAGCCTCCAGCAGCCGGGGGTTCTTTACCAGAACTGGCCCGGTGAGCTCAGAGGCGAACACGTTCTTCCAGTGGAAGCCCTCCGGGCCCTTCTCCGCCTCATTGCCGAAGCCTAGAGAGAGACCGGTGAGCAGCGGCGCCTCCACGCCGCGGATTTGGCCACACTTGTTCATGAAGCCTACCACGGCCTCCGGAAACAGGGCTGTAACGCCGTACACATCCCCTACGATCCGCCGCTTGCCCTGGACCGTGGTGAAAGAGGCCAGACCGATGCCGGGATACGTGTCCCCGTCCCTGTCGGTGACAGAGGCGCCTAAGAGCTCCATAGCTGTGCCGGCGAACAGCATGGCGGTGCCGTCCTCCGCTGCGGCCTTCACCGCCGCGCCGTACCGGGCGAAGTCCTCCGCCGCAAACCGCTGGGCCCGCTCCGTGCCGGCCCCCATGAAGAGAAAGTCGGCGCCGGTGATGTCTGCGCCCTCCCCCGGGACGACGGCCTGCACCGTGACGGCGCAGCCCAGGGCCTCCAGATACCGCCGCAGGACGGACACATTGGCATAGCTGCCGTAGAGGCTCATGAGATCCGGATAAAAGTGGATGATCTTCAGTTCCATGTCCTCACGCCTCCTTTACCACCTGGGAGAGAATCTTGTCCCGGTCCGAGAAGCAGGTGACCACGTATACGTTTTCACTGCCGTCCGCCTTCAGCTCCGCCGCCGCGGCGGGGATGTCCGCCTGGACCGTGACCTTTTCCCGGGGAATGTCCGTGAAGGAGAACCGCTCCGCCAGATCGTTGCAATACCGGCCGGAGAGGATGATCCGCTGCACCTGGGGGGCGTTCAGCTGGTCGAAGTCGATGTCCCACAGCCAGCTGGTCTCGCTGGTGAAGTACTTCCGGCTCACCGCGTCCACGATCACCAGGACGGTGCAGGGCTCCTGGGCGGCGCGGATGTAGCGGAGGTTCGTGTCGTAGGCGATGGAGTTCTCATGCTTGCTGGTCAGCAGCATCCCCCGGTGCTCCCCCAGGGTGAATTTCTGCATCCGTCCGTTCTTCAGGATGTAGTTGTTGATGACCCCGGCGGCGGTGTCCGCCGCCACGCCGCACTCCCGGCAGGCGGCATAGGCCGCCAGGATGTTGTAGACGTTGTAGATGCTGCGGAAGGCCAGCTGGATGGTGATGGAGCTGTCGATGGTCAGGGTGCCCCGGCCCAGGTCCAGCGCCGTGGCGGTGTAGTCCGTGGCGGGCTTGTGATGGCCGCATTTCGTGCAGCGGAAAGCGCCGATGTGGTTGTAGTGGACGTAGTCATATTCCATGGGGGCATGGCACACCGGACAGCAGGCCCCGTCGTGGTACACGCCGGTGGGGGACGCGGTGTCGGAGGGGCAGCGGTCCAGGCCGAACCACTTCACCCTGTCCCGTCCCCGGGCAAAGCAGCTGGACAGGGGATCGTCGGCGTTCAGGATCAGCTCCGTCTCCGGATGGAGGGCCGGGAGAATGGCGTCATACACCCACTCCGGATGGCCGTTCCGGGTCAGCTGGTCCCGGTAGAGATTGGTGATGACGAACTCCGTGGGGTGGAAGTAGCGGAAGCTCTGGGCTGCGTACCGCTCGTCGGACTCGATCAGCAGCACATCCGCCCGCACCCGGCCCGTGAGAGACGCGTGGGTCAGCACCAGCGTGGTGACGCCCTCGATCTGGTTGGAGCCCTCTTCATTGTAGACCACGGTTTTGCCCCCGGCCCGCAGGATGGCGGCGATCATCTCCACGGTGGAGGTTTTGCCGTTGGAGCCGGTGACGGCGATGATGTGGCTGGGCAGCTGGACCCGGGCGAGGATATCGGGGCAGATCTTCAGGGCGAATTTGCCGGGCATAGAGCTGCCCTTGCCCACCAGCTTGCCCACGGCGCGGCCCAGCTTGCACACCAGGATGGCCAGAAACTTTCTCAAAGCGCCTCCATCTCCTTTTCCTCCGGGAAGTCCCGGAATTCCGCGATGGCGCGCACCGGCGCGCCGTCGGCGTTCTCAAATTTCAGGGGCAGTGCGAAAAGCATCAGGTCGGTGCGCCCCACGACCTTTTTCAGGCACAGGCTCTCCAGGATCACCAGACCGCCGTCCAGCAGAGTTTTGTGGGCCAGGAACTGCTGATCCCGCAGGGTGTCCACGCTGAGGGCGTCGGTCCCCACGCCCTTGAGGCCGCAGGAAACCAGATATTTGGCCGCCTCCTGGTCCGGCACGGGGAAATCGTCGTCATAATAGGCGCCGGTGCCCCACTTCCGCTCCCAGCCGGTGTAGAACAGCACGAAATCCGCCGAGCGGATGGTCCCGTTCTGCTCCCGGAGGTAGTCGGCGGTGATGACGCTCCGGGGCGGCAGGTCCGATACGTCCAGCACCACGGCCCGGCCGCAGAACTGGGAGGCGGGCAGCACCTCCAGCGTGGAGCCCCGGGGAAGCATGTGGGACGGGGCGTCCATGTGGGTACCGGTGTGGGAGGCGATGGTCAACTGGGTCTCCCGGAACCCGTCCCGGGTCAGGGAGCCGGTGGGCTTGATGGAGGGGGCGGCGGAGCCGGGATACATGGGCATCTCCGGCGTGATGGTGTGGGTCAGGTCGATAATCATGGGCGGGAGCTTCCTTTCCTTCCATGCGGCGGGGCATGGTGCTTTTTCTAAGTTCTGGGAGAGCGCGTTACCGCTGGTCCGAGAGGCCCAGCAGGTAGTCCACGCTTGTTTGAAAATATCTGGCCAAAAAGATCAGCTGTGTGGCGGGGACGTTGATGCATCCGGCCTCGATTGCCTGATAATGGCGCTCGGTTTTTCCAAGCAGCTCGGCCATCGCCTTCTGCGTGATCTTGCGGTCCCTGCGCAGCTGCTTCAGGCGCTGGGAAAAAATAGGCAGAATCACATCCATAGAGGGGTCCCTTTCTATTGACTGATACAAGATCTCGTGTTACAATAAACACGATATATAATATCGTGAAAGGAGGGCGCTTGTGAAAGAAATTTACGAATGGCTCTACGACGAGTACGCAGAGGCGGCGCTGTGCCAGGAGCCGCTCTTCCAGGACCATGTGCTGGAGGAGGTGCTGGCCGCCGCGCCGGAGGACATCCGCCTCGGCCTGTTCGACCAGGTGGCGGGCCTGCGTCTCCAATGGTGTACCGCGGCCTTTGCCAGAGGCCTCCAGCTGGGCCTGGCCCTGGGAGTGGAGCAGGGGCAGGCGCCGCACTACCGCTCCAGGTAGATCATCAGCGCCGTCACGTCGGCAGGGCTGACGCCGGAGATCCGGGAGGCCTGCCCCAGGTCCGCCGGGCGGACGGCGTTCAGCTTTTCACGGGCCTCCAGCCGCAGCCCCTGGATGGAGGAATAGTCCAGATCCGGCGGCAGGCGCCGCCGCTCCATTTTTTGGAAGTCCTCCACCTGTTTCTGCTGGCGCTGGATGTACCCCTCGTACTTCACGCTGATCTCCACCTGCTCCGCCACGTCTGCCGGCAGGTCCGGCCGGTCCGGGTCGAAGGGGGCCAGGTCCGCGTAGGTGAGCTGGGGCCGCCGCAGCAGGGCAACCAGGGGACAGCCGTCCGGGGCGTCCGCCGTGCCCTTTTCCGCCAGAAAGGAGGCCAGGGCGGGGGAGGGGGAGACGCCGGTGTGGGTCAGCCGGGCGATCTCCCGGGCCACGGCGTCGTACTTTGCCTCCACGGCCCGCAGACGCGCCTCCGGCACCAGGCCGATGTCGTACCCCCGGCGGGTCAGCCGCTGGTCGGCGTTGTCCTGCCGGAGGAGCAGGCGGTATTCGCTGCGGGAGGTCATCATCCGGTAGGGCTCGTTGGTGCCCTTGGTGACGAGATCGTCGATGAGGGTGCCGATGTAGCTCTCCGACCGGGAGAGGATGAAATCGCACTCGCCCCGCAGCTTCCGCACGGCGTTGACCCCGGCCGCAAAGCCCTGGACCGCCGCCTCCTCGTACCCGGAAGAACCGTTGAACTGCCCGGCACCGTATAGGCCCGGCACAGCCTTGCACTCCAGAGTGGGGCGCAGGGCCAGGGGGTCGATGCAGTCGTATTCGATGGCGTAGGCCGGGCGCATCATCTCCGCGTGCTCGAGCCCCGCGATCGTGTGCAGCATGTCGAGCTGCACATCCTCCGGCAGGCTGGAAGACAGACCCTGGATATACATCTCGTCCGTGTACAGCCCGCACGGCTCGACGAACAGCTGGTGCCGGGGCTTATCCGGAAAGCGGTCGATCTTCGTCTCGATCGACGGGCAGTAGCGCGGACCGACGGACTCGATCATGCCGTTGAACAGCGGCGACCGGTCGTGGTTGGCCTTGATGATCGCGTGGGTCTTTTCGTTCGTATAGGTCAGGTAGCAGACCGCTTTGTTTTCCGGCGGCTGCTTCGTGGAAAACGAGAACGGGACGGGCGTCTCGTCGCCCGGCTGCAGCTCCATCTTCGTCACGTCGATCGAGCGGCGGTTGACGCGCGGCGGCGTGCCGGTCTTGAACCGGCGCATACGCAGGCCAAGAGAAGAAAGCTGCTCCGCAAGACCGATGCCCGCCTGCATGCCGTCCGGGCCGGAGGCATAGGCGCAGTCGCCGGTGATGACGCGGGCATCCAGATACGTGCCGGAGGCAATGACGCAGGCGCGCACCTGATACACCGCGCCGAGGCGCGTGACGACGGCGGAGACCTGCCCGTCCGTCAGCCGGAGGGAGGTGATCATGGCCTGTTTGAGGTCCAGATTCTCCTGCCGCTCGAGCGTGCGCTTCATATCCTCCTGATACCTCCGGCGGTCCGCCTGCGCGCGCAGGGAGTGGACGGCCGGGCCCTTGCCCAGGTTCAGCATCCGGTACTGGATGCACGAGCGATCGGCCGCCTTCGCCATCTCGCCGCCGAGCGCGTCGAGCTCGCGCACGAGATGGCCCTTCCCCGTACCGCCGATGGCGGGATTGCAGGGCATATTGCCGACCGCGTCCAGATTGATCGTAAACACGACGGTCTTCAGCCCCATCCGCGCGCAGGCCAGTCCGGCCTCGATCCCGGCGTGGCCCGCGCCGATCACGGCCACGTCGTACCGGCCAGCGTCAAATTCCATACAGATCCCCCCTGCAGCACTTCATTCGGATTGATATTTTAGCAGGAAACCGCCCTGTTTGC
>OOBN01002532.1_pt1 | contig 10893 bp, 9 predicted proteins | sample 1671091 | NCBI WGS metagenome assembly OOBN01 (sample SAMN06348121, study PRJEB24527) | human gut metagenome | biome: human gut; feature: ankylosing spondylitis patient; material: feces | host: Homo sapiens | place: China | collected 2015-10 | reverse complement strand
GTTCAGACGTGTGCTCTTCCGATCTGCCTTCGGGATGTTCGATGCCGATGGGAATGTCGAAATTGTTGAGCAGGTGGAAGCATTGCAGCACCGTTCCGAAGGCTGTGGCGCGCTGCGGCGCCGTGGCGCGGTAAAAGGCGGCGCGCACGAAACGCGAAGGCGGCGTCGCATCGCCCGGAATGCCCAGAAATCCCGAATTGCTGCCGGTGGGGCGCAGCGTGATGCCGCTCAGTTGTCGGACGGGGGCATCACCGGGATAGAGGTTCACGTAGTTGTCGAGGTTCGTGAGCTGCCACTCGAAGCCCGGAGCGTTGGTGAGTACGCCGACCTCGTTCTCGTAGAAATGCGGCACGCCGTCGACGATTTCCAGCACGACCTGCCGTCCCGAAGCCTCTCCGATGCGCCAGTGCACGACCGAACTTTTTTCCAGCGCGACGATGCGCACCGATGCCACGGCGGCCTTCACTTCGTCGATCGTGGCGAATTGCGTCAGCATCCATGCCGCTACCTGCAAATCGGCCAGCGTGCGGTCGTTGCGGTCGGGGTCGTAGGATTCGTAGCCTCCGTATTGCGGGAAGAAGAAGAGACCGGCCGAGAGTCCCGCCTCGTTGATTCCCTCGGCGATGAACTCCTGCTGCTCCACGGCCAGCCCGACCGTGCCGTATCGGGCGGTGAAGGCCAGTCCGTTCGCACCGGTCGGGGTGAACGACCGGAGCTGCTGGCCGCGCGGAATGACGACGTATTGGCTTCGGAGAACGCCGCGCGACCATTCGATCGTGCGCGACTGCACGTAACTGCCGTCGGCGGCCGAGAGTGCGATGCCGGTGCAGGCGCTCGTCCGGTGAAGGCCGCAGCAGAGGGCGGCGATCGTCGATAACAGAATCGCTTTTTTCATAATTTTACAGGGGTTTAGGTTGTTTCGTTCAAATTCCATGCAAACCGTGCGGGTTACAGTGTGGAAGCGGGGCCGTATTTCCTCCGCCGGCGATCCCGTTTCGAAGAGGCGGGGCGCCTCCGGCGGTTCAAGGGTTCCGCCGTCCGGCAGCGGGGTCGGGAACGGACATCGGGTGCGCGGCGAACCACGCGATGAAGTCCTGCCATTGTACGGTGTGTTCGTCCCGCCACTGCCGGAACTCGTCGGGAAATCCCTGTGAAAGCACCCAGTAGTTGTAGGGTCTCATCATGCCCGCCTCTTTGACCTGCCGCTGGTAATCCATCAGCGGCCGTGCCGCGTCGTCGTCGAAAAGCATCCGGTCGTATTTCTCGAAGTAACGGTCGACGAACCGTTCGCGCATGTCGCTCAGCACGTCCAGCGTCAGGCTGTCGGGAATGCCGTCTGCCGTCAGTGCCGCCCGTGCGGCGACTTCGAAGACGGCCGTCCCGAACGGAATCCGCAGGCGCAGTCCCTCCCGTGCGACGCGGCCGTTGCGGCTGAAAGTCATGCGTACGGCCGTGTCGCCTTCGATGCGGATGTTGTCGCGGTAGGTCTGCGCGAGCGTTTCGCTCATGGCGGAGGTGCGTCCGGAGCCCCGTTCGAGGTTCATGAACAGTTCGCCCCAGACGAGTGTCCAGACCGGTTCGGTCGAGATCGCGTAGAGCAGGGCCAGGCTGCGGTAGTTCGACGGGTGGGCGGGATCGACCGTGGCGCCGCGGCGGTAGCAGGCGAGGGCGCGGTCGTACTGTCGTTCGGCGTAGGCGATATTGCCCAGTTCGAGGTAGAGCCGTCCGGCGTCGGGGTTCTCACGCAGCCCCTTTTCATAGGTCTTGACGGCACGTTTGCGGTCGCCTGCCATGTCGTAGGCGTTGCCGAGCAGCTGGTAGAGCGGCGGGTAGTCCTTGCGCTTGATGCGGCGCAGCACTTCGACGGCCTCTTCATAGCGCTCCTGCATGTAGAGCAGGTAGCCCGTTTCGTAATTGGCCAGGAAGTTTTTCGGATCGGCGGCCAGCACGGATTCCAGCAGCCGTGCGGCTTCGTCGTAGTCGCCGTCGTCCATCCGTTCGACGGCGCGGGCGATGCGTTCGTCGCGGGGCGTCTGCGCCAAGGCGGTCCCGATACAGAACAGCGACAGGAGTGCGAGTAGGTGCGTTTTCATTACGCGGAGGGTTTGTCGTCTCAAATATATCGTTTTTTTGCGAATATTCGCCCCGTCCGGCTGCGGAATCGGATCGCAGCGGCCGGACGGGGCGGTGCGCGGTGCGGCATTCCGGTGTCCCCTGCTATTTGGTTAATTTGTTGTTATGTAATATTTTACTTCGTTTCGAGTGCGGAACGGGCCGGTCGGATCCGATTGGGACTTTTTATTAGTAGGATTGGGCCTTTCGTCTTCCGGTGCCCCGATACGGGGGCGGAAAAGTTTCACGGTTCGGATTTTTTTCGTTATCTTTGCTCTCGATGCATAAATGGCTCACCATATTGCTTGCTTGTATCGCCGTCCTGTCGGGCGGCGGGGAGGTTACGGCCTCCGCATCGTCCGCTGTGAAGCGGTCGGTGGCGGTCGCTTCACAGCCGGCGTCGCAGGAGCGTGAATTCAGGGTCGGCAGGCAGAGGCTCGTCGACTCGATTGCGGAGTACGCTTCCAATCCGGCGCATTCCGACTGCGGGCCTGAGACGTTCGGCCGTTTGCTGCGGTGTCCCGTAACCGCTCCTTCCGGAATCCATTTCATGCGTTGCGGCGGTCTGTCCGAGGTTTCGTCGGACGATGTCCGGTGCCGTATCTTTTCTCATTTCAACACGCGGATACCTTGTGCCGTACTGCATCCGGTGGACTATTACGTCTTCCGTATGCGTCGGCTGCTTATTTGACCTTTCCCGTTCGTTATCGGTTGACGGATTGGGATGCGCTCCCTGAAACGCAGGGAGTTTTCGAATTGTCGGGAAGTGCGGAGCGATCCGGCGGATTCCCCCGAAGGGTGTCTCCGCAGAAGTCGTCCCTCTTTCCCGAAAGGTTCATTTTCATGCACCTTTTCCCGCCTTGGCATAATCCGTACAAGCGTGATTCTGCGCTCGGCTTATCGAAAAGGTTAAATAAGTAGTATCGTTATGAATAAGAATCAAATGGCGGAGCTGCTTTATGCGCTGCCGGACGGGGTCGTCGTCAAAGGACGCAAATCGAAAGTCGTACCCCTTTGTCTGACGCTTGCGGGCGTCGTATTGTTGGTCGTAAACGGTCTGTTGCCCGCAACGGCGGGGTATGAAGACCTGAAATCGGCGCTGGTGCTTTTCGGCGGCGTAATCTTTGCAACGGGAGTACTGCTGTTGCTCGTCCGGCTCTTCGGCGACAGCGGAGTGCCGCTCTACGGCGAGAATCGCGTGCCGCTGGTCTGGTCGGAACGCTATTATCCCAAATCGGCCGCCTCCGCCGTGGCCGACTGCCTGACGCGTCACGACTGGGCGCGTCTGCGCAGCATCGCTCAGAGCCAGGTCCCTGCCATCCGGCTCGTGGCCTACCATACGCCCGACGAGGGGTTCGTGGCCTGCCAGGCGTTCGAATACGTCGAGTTGGAGGAGCGGCCCCTCACGGAGTTGCACATCGTGCGTTCCGGCCACGAGGCGTAGCGGAGTACGTCGTTATGCGGCGGAACCGGACGGTGTGCGGCATCGTCCGGTTCCCCGCGATTTCGGGAGCCGGCCGGATTGTTGATGATAAAATGGAAGAAATATGTTGTTAACCACTGAGAATATCATTCTGATCGGGGCGTTGCTGCTGCTGGTTTCCGTCTTTGCCGGAAAAGTGGCCTACCGTTTCGGCGCTCCGGCCCTGTTGCTGTTTCTCGGCGTCGGCATGTTGTTCGGGTTGAGGCTCATCTCCTTCAATTCGGCTCCCGTGGCTCAGTTCGTGGGCATGGTGGCGTTGTGCATCATTCTTTTTTCGGGCGGTATGGACACCCGTTACCGCGCCATTCGCCCCGTGATCGGGCCCGGCGTGGTGCTGGCCACCGTCGGTGTGGCGCTGACGGCGCTGATCGTGGCGGGGTTCGTCTACGTGGTGGCGCCGTGGTGCAATGCCGAGATGTCGTTCCTGCTGGCGCTGCTCTTTGCCGCCACCATGTCGTCGACCGACTCGGCGTCGGTCTTCTCGATCCTGCGCAGCCGCAGGCAGGGGTTGAGCGAGAATCTGAAACCGTTGCTGGAGCTCGAAAGCGGCAGTAACGACCCGATGGCCTATATTCTGACCATTTTGCTGGTCGGGCTGCTGACGCCGGGCGAAAGCATGGGCTTCGGTACGAGCCTGCTGCTCTTCGTGGTGGGGATGACGCTCGGCGTCGTGGCAGGGTATGCGTTCGGCCGTCTGGCCGTCTGGACGATCAACCGGATCAATATCGAAAACCAGTCGCTCTACGCCGTACTGCTGCTGGCGTTCGTCTTCCTGACCTTCTCGGTGACCGACCTGATCCGCGGCAACGGCTATCTGGCCGTCTATGTCGCGGGACTGGTTGTGGGGAACTATCCGATCGTTCACAAGAAGACGCTCGGAACGTTTTTCGACGGCTTCACGTGGCTGTTTCAGGTGATCCTTTTCGTCACGCTGGGACTGCTGGTCAATATCGACGAACTGTTGCAGCCCGAGGTGCTGCTGCTGGGCGGCCTGACGGGTCTGTTCATGATCCTCGTCGCACGTCCCGCCGCGGTCTTCCTCTCGCTGCTGCCGTTCCGCAAGTTCACCACCCGCGCCCGCCTCTACGTTTCGTGGGTGGGGCTGCGCGGCGCCGTGCCGATCATCTTCGCCACCTATCCCGTCGTGGCCGGCGTGGAGGATTCGAGCCTGCTGTTCAACATCGTCTTTTTCGTGACGCTGTTGTCGCTGGTCGTGCAGGGTACGACGGTCAGTCTGATGGCCGAATGGCTGGGGTTGGCCTATCCCGAACGGGAACGCATCTTCAACGACGAAGTGATGAACCGCATGCTCGACGATGCGACGACCGAACTGACCGTCACCGAAGCGATGTTGGAGTCGGGACACCACTTGCGCGACATCGTGCTGCCTGCGGCGACGCTGGTGGTGATGGTGGCGCGCGACGGGACGTTTTTCGTCCCCAAGGGCAATTCGGTGCTCCGCGTGGGCGACAAACTGCTGGTGGTGACCGAGAACAAGTCGGAGGTGAAGTCGGTCGTCCAGCCGCAGGAGTGAAGCGGCGGGCGACGGGCCGCCGAACAGAAAATCCGCCCCTTCCGCATTTTTGCGGAAGGGGCGGATTCCCGTATGGACTTGTCCGCCTGTTCGGCGGCGGTCGGAGCGGCACGGGCCTCGGCGGGTTGCAGGCTGCCGCACGGGGCGGCGGCCTTCCTGCCGGGCGGCGCGATGCGTGCAGTAGGGAGGGCCGCGGGGGAGGGCTTTCGGCGGACGACTATGCGTGGCGTGCCGATAGTTCCCGTTCGAGGTCGGCGATCGAACACCCCGTGGCTTCGAGCAGGACGAGCAGGTGGTAGACCAGATCGGAGGCTTCGTAGATCATCGCCTCGCGGTTGCCGGCGACGGCCTCGATGACCGTCTCGACGGCCTCCTCGCCGACCTTCTGGGCGATCTTGTTCACGCCGTGCGTGAAGAGCCGCGCCGTGTAGGAGCCTTCGGGCATCGCGGCGTGGCGCTGGCGGACGACGGCTTGCAGGCGGCGGATGAACCCCTCGGTTTCGGGGACGGCCTCGCCGAAGCAGCTCTGCGTTCCCGTGTGGCAGGTGGGGCCGTGGGGAACGGTGCGGATCAGCAGCGTGTCGCGGTCGCAGTCGGCCGCCACCGAGACGATGTCGAGCCGGTTGCCGCTGGTTTCGCCCTTCGTCCAGAGGCACTGCCGCGTGCGGCTGTAAAAGGTGACGCGCCCCTCGGCGAGGCTCTTTTCGTAGGCTTCGCGGTTCATGTAGCCGAGCATCAGCACTTGCAGGGTGCGGTCGTCCTGCACGATGGCGGGGATCAGCCCGTCGGCCTGCTTGCCGACGGCGAGTTCCTCAAAGGGAATGGCTTCGATTTTCATGGTGTTTCTCGTTTATGCTTCTCCGCATGGTCGTCTGTCGTCCTGTTTCGATGTCGGCGGTCCGCCGCATGGGGCGGCGCATCGGGTGCCGAAGAGGGATGTCTTGCGGATGGGCGGTTTCTTTTTTCGGGTTGTTATAATCTTACGGGAATATTGCGTGCACGGAGTTCGCGTTTGAGCACGGGGATCGGAATCTCGCCGTAGTGGAAGATGCTGGCTGCCAGCGCCGCATCGGCGCGTCCGAGCGTCAGCACGTCGGCGATGTGCTGCACCGATCCCGCGCCGCCCGAGGCGATGACGGGGACGGGCAGGAGCGACAACTGCGCGAAGGTGTCGCAGGGATAGCCGTTGCGCGTGCCGTCGTGGTCCATCGAGGTGAAGAGGATTTCGCCCGCGCCGCGCCGGCAGGCCTCCTCGGCCCATGCGAAGAGCTCGCGGTCGGTGAGGCGGCGCCCGCCGTGGGTGGTGACGCGCCAGCGGCCGTCGATTCTTCGGGCGTCGATGGCCACCGTGACGAACTGCGAGCCGTACTTCGCCGCTACGGCGTCGATGAGCGAGGGATCGGCCACGGCGGCGCTGTTGACGGTGATCTTGTCGGCGCCGGCGTCCAGGAGCCGTCCGGCGTCGTCGACCGAGGCGATGCCCCCGCCGACGGTGAAGGGGATGTCGATGCGTGCGGCGATGCGCGACACCAGTCCGGTGAAGGTGCGGCGACCTTCGGCCGTGGCGCTGATGTCGAGGTAGACCAGCTCGTCGGCACCTTCGGCGGCGTAGCGGGCGCCCAGCTCCACCGGATCGCCCACACTGCGCAGGTCGGTGAAATTGACGCCCTTGACCGTCAGGCCGTCGCGGATGTCCAGGCAGGGGATTATTCGTTTGGCAAGCATCGTCCGAGATCTTCGAGGGTGATACGTCCTTCGTAGAGCGCCTTGCCGACGATGACGCTGCGCAGCCCCGCGCGGTCGAGAGCCGTGAGGTCGCCGAGCGTTGCGATACCGCCGCTGACGGTGATCTCCACGTCGGGAAATTCCGCTTGAAGGGCGGCGTAGAACGATGTCGCGGGGCCGCAGAGCATTCCGTCGCGGGCGATGTCGGTGCAGATGACCTGCTGCAATCCCTGCTTCCGGAAGCGGCCGATCAGTTCGGCCGCTCCCAGCGGCGTCTCCTCCGACCAGCCTGCGATGGCGATCCGTCCGTCGCGCAGGTCGGCACCGAGAATCAGACGCTCGCCGCCGAACTCCGCCAGCCACGCGGCCAGGCAGTCGGGTTCGCGCACGGCGACGCTGCCGCAGACGGCGCGTCTGGCTCCTGCCGAGAAGACGTCGCAGAGCGCCGTGCGGCTTTTGATGCCGCCGCCGTACTGGATTTCGAGCCGCGTGCGTGCGGCGATGCGTTCGAGCACTTTCAGGTTGGCCGGACGCTGCGCCCGGGCGCCGTCCAGATCGACCATGTGCAGCCGCAGCAGCCCCGCCGCTTCGAAGCGCAGGGCCGTGTCGAGCGGGTCGCCGCCGTAGGTCGTGCGGCGGTCGTAGTCGCCCTGTGCGAGTCGCACGCAGGCGCCGTCGATCAGATCCATCGCGGGAATGATTTCGATATTCATCTCATTTCAGTGTTAGGAAGTTGCGTAGAATCCGGCTGCCCGCCGCCCCGCTCTTTTCGGGGTGGAACTGCGTGCCGAAGAAGTTGTCGCGTGCGAGTGCCGCGCTGAACCGCATGCCGTAGTCGGTCGCGGCGATCGCGGCGTCGCAGAGCCGCGGCGCGTAGGAGTGGACATAGTAGACGTAGGTCTGCGCGTCGATTCCCTCGAAGAGCGGCCCGCGCAGCATATCGACGGTGTCCCAGCCCATGTGGGGGACTTTGAGCGGCCCGTCGGCCGTACGGTCGGGAAGCCGCACCACGTCGGTGGGAAAGATGCCCAGACAGGCGGCGTCGCCCTCCTCGCTCGACCGGCAGAGCAGCTGCATCCCGATGCAGATGCCCAGCACGGGGCAGGTCAGCGCGGGAACGAGGGTGTCGAGCCCCTTTTCCCGAAGTCTGGCCATTGCCGACGACGCTTCGCCCACGCCCGGCAGGATCACCCGCTCGGCTCGGAGCAGCGTCGCCGGATCGGCGGTGACGGTGAATTCGGCGCCTGCGCGGCGCAGGGCTTCGGCCACGGAGCGCAGGTTGCCCGTGTCGTAATCGATGATCGCTGTCATAGGACTCCTTTGCTGCTGGGAATATCGTAGGCGAAGGGGATGCGGGCCACGGCCATGCGCAGCGCCCGTGCGAAGGCCTTGAAGATCGCTTCGGCCTTGTGGTGCTCGTTGTCTCCGCGGGCAGCGACATGGAGGTTGCAGCGCGCGGCGCAGGCGAACGAATGAAAGAAGTGACGCAGCATCTCGGTGGGCAGTTCACCGATGCATTCGCGGCGGAATTCGGCCTCCCATTCGAAGCCGATGCGGCCCCCGAAGTCAATGAGCGCCATGGCACGGCAGTCGTCCATGGGCAGGACGAAGCCATAGCGGGCGATGCCCGCCTTGCTGCCCAGCGCACGGTCGACCGCCTCGCCGAGCACGATGCCGACGTCCTCGACGGTGTGGTGTTCGTCGACCCACAGGTCGCCTGTCGCTTCGACCGAGAGTGCGACGCCTCCGTGGTGGGCGATCTGCGCGAGCATGTGGTCGAAGAATCCGATTCCCGTGGCGATACGCCCCGCGCCGGAGCGTCCGTCGAGGTCGAGCGTGAGCGAGATTTGCGTCTCGGCCGTGCGGCGCGTGAGGGTGACGCTGCGTTCGCCGCGGCGGATGAACTCGGCGATCCACTCCCACGACGGGGCGACCAGCGCGCAGGCCGCGTCGGCGCCGGCTTCGCGCAGCGCACGGCGGCCCGCCTCCTCGTCGGGGGCGAGCAGGATGCCCCGCGCCCCGAGATTGCGTGCCAGCAGCATGTCGGTCGGCCGGTCGCCGACGACGTAACTGGCCGCGAGGTCGTAGCTTCCGTCGAGATAGCGGCCGAACATCCCCGTGCGGGGTTTGCGCGTGGGGGCGTCGTCGGCTTCGAAGGTGCGGTCAATGAGCTGGTCGTCGAAGCGGACGCCTTCGCCTTCGAGCGTCGCGAGCATCCGTTCGTGGGCGGGCCGGAAGGTCGCTTCGGGGAACGACGGCGTGCCCAGCCCGTCCTGGTTGGTGGCCAGTACCAGTTCGAAATCCAGTCCCGACAGCGCTCGCAACCCCGAGATGGCGCCCGGTACGAAGCGGAGTTTTTCGAGGCTGTCGACCTGCCGGTCGACGGGCGGTTCGACGATCAGCGTGCCGTCGCGGTCGATGAAGAGTGCTTTTTTCATGGGCGGAAGGTTTTGACGGTTCGGAGCAGGCGGTCGTTCTCGGCGGTCGTTCCCACGGTCAGGCGCAGACACCCTTCGCATCCCGCTGCGCGCGAGCGGTTGCGGACGATGATGCCCGCTTCGATCAATGCGTCGTAGAGAGCGTCGGGCGCCGGTGTGCGCACCAGCAGGAAGTTGGTCTGCGAGGGGTAGACCCGCTCTATGCAGGGGCAGGAGGCCAGCTCGCTGGCCAGTCGCCGGCGCTCGCTGCGGATCTCGGCGATCTGCGGCGTGAGGTCGCGGCCGAGCATCTCCTCGGCGGCCCGCTGCGTGGGGCCGGGAATGTTGTAGGGATATTTGACGCGCGAAAAAAGCGCTGCGACCTCTCGTGCCGCGAAGGCCAGCCCGATGCGCAGTCCCGCCATGCCCCACGCCTTGGAGAGCGTTTGCAGCACGATCAGGTTCGGGAATTCGTCGAGCCGCGGCAGGAATCCGGCCCCGTCGGCGAAATCGACGTAGGCTTCGTCGAGGACGACCATGCCGTCGAAGCGGCGCAGCAGCCGTTCGATCTCCGTCGCCGGAAAGGCGTTGCCCGTGGGGTTGTTGGGCGAGCAGAGCCACAGCAGTTTGCTCCGTTCGTCCGCCGCCGCGAGCAGCCGTTCGACCGGCAGCGAGAAGTCGTCGCCGAGCGGCACTTCGCGCAGTTCAACGTCGTTGACGGCCGCCGCGACGCGGTACATGCCGTAGGTCGGTGCGATCGAGACCGCGTTGTCGATGCCCGGCCGGCAGAAGATGCGGTAGGCCAGATCGATCGCCTCGTCGCTGCCGCTGCCGATGCCCCAGATGCCGAGAGCCTTGGCGAGCATACCTGTCAGACGGTGAATGCGTCCGTTCTTGATCAGGTTGTCAAACGAGGAGAGCGCAAAGAGGATTCTGGTTTTTTGCAGAAAATTTCTGGCGTGCGCCGCAATATCGTCAAAGGAAAGGCCCTGACGGATCAGGCGCTCGATCTCCTTTACGCAGAGCAGAACCTCCGGTCCGGTGGATAAGGAGTCCAAAATGACGATCTTTTTATCCGGGTTTTTCTCCAGCGCCATATCTCTTGCCGCAAGAGCGCTGTTCATGCTGCCGGACAGCTGCGAGGAAATGGTGATCGCGATCGCGCAGTCCGCCTGTTCAAACTGCGCCAGCCATGCGTCCGGCGTGGGGCAGGAGGTGTGACCGGCCGAGTGTTCCTGCTCCATGGCGGAGAGCATTTCCATCGTATCCAGGTGCTCGTCATCGACAAAATCCCGCTTCCCGATGCGGATGGTAAACGGCACACTGGTCAGCCGTATCCTTCCGTCCGGACTGGTGGAAGGGAGCAGATCACAGCTTGAATCCGTAATAATGTTCCAGCTCATATGTTTTTTCCTTTCTCTCTTACCGAAAATTTTCAATGTTATCGTGGGGAAAGCGCGCGCTCTCGCAGCCGGTCGATCTGCACCGCACACAGCAGCCGGCCTGTCCTGCACACTTTCCTTCATAAAACAGAAAATGCCTTAATGTTGTATTCATTATATAACAGAACGCGCATTTGATAAATAAAAAGTTTTACAGATGTTTGCAGATGCCGATATGGC
>OOBN01002531.1_pt1 | contig 10893 bp, 10 predicted proteins | sample 1671091 | NCBI WGS metagenome assembly OOBN01 (sample SAMN06348121, study PRJEB24527) | human gut metagenome | biome: human gut; feature: ankylosing spondylitis patient; material: feces | host: Homo sapiens | place: China | collected 2015-10 | reverse complement strand
TATATCGTTGGCTAAATGAAGTATTTATCCGACACGTCGCTCGAGCGAAACGAATTTTTATTTAAAATAAATAATTATATTGTATAATTTATATTAAATAAAGTGTTAAAAAAGGAGCAGAGTATGAAGATATTAGTAGTAGAAGATAATATAAAAATATTAAAGAGTATATGTGATGAACTTGATAATCATTTTGATACATATAAATGTAGCGATGGAGAAGATGCACTATACCAAATTAACCAAAATATATATGATTTAATAATATTAGATATTAATTTACCTGATATAGATGGAATCGAACTGTGCAAAAAAGTTCGTAACTATTTGAATGTGCCTATTATTTTTTTATCAGCAAGAATAGAAGAAAGTGATAAAATTATTGGCTTAAGAGCAGGTGGAGATGATTATATTATAAAACCATTTTCTTTGGGAGAGTTGCAGGCACGTATAGAAGCTCATTTAAGACGAGAACGAAAAAAGCATGATCGGAGAAAGGTATACTCAGATGGGAAATTATGGATTGATTATAAGGAGAAAAAAATATTTTATAACGAATGTTTAATAGGCTTAACTAAAAGTGAATTTATGATAGTTGAATTGTTATCTAATTATCCAACGCAAATATTTGATAGAGAAATGATTTATGAAAAACTTTGGGGGTTTGATAAAGAGGGTGATAATAGAATGGTAACAGAGTTTATTAGTAGAATAAGGAGAAAGATAAAAAAGTTTACAGATTATGAATATATTGAAACGGTATGGGGATGTGGATATAAATGGAACGAAAGAAAGTAAGTAGTATAAAATGGTCATTATTTTTGCATTTAGCTGTTGCCCTTATATTGTCTACTAGTTGCTCTGTGATTGTAAATACATTAGCCAGTCATGTTGAAGATGCTATTTGGCTAAAATCTGTAGATAATATTTCGGAATATTATGAGATTTATAATGAATACAGTAAGTTGTTTGGAGGAGAATTATCAATACCCCCAACTCAATTGAGCGAATTGAGTAAAGCTGATGCAGTAATTATTGGAATATGTGATTTTGCTATTACATGGTGTAGTCTAATTTTTACCTCTTTTTCAGTACTCATTATTTTAACAAGGTTTTATAAAAAAAGATTAAAAAAACCTTTAGTTCTTTTAGAAGACAGTGCAATGAGAATAGGTAATCAGGATTTAAACTTTCGGATTGATTATAGGATAAATGATGAAATGGGGCAACTTTGTACAGCATTTGAAAAAATGAGGGAACAACTTTGGGAAAATAATAAAGCAATGTGGAAAGCGATTGAGGAGCAGAAACAAATGCGGGCGGCTTTTTCACATGATTTGAGAACTCCTATGTCAGTTTTGAAAGCGTATATAGAATATTTAAATCGATATTTCCCACAAGGAAAACTAACAAATGAAAAGGTAATGGAGGTAGTAAATGATTTAGATGAGCAAATCTTGCGTATTGAAAAATTTGCCAATACTATGAAAGAAATAAACTATTTAGAAGAAATTCGCCCAACAAAATCATGTATAGATAGTTGCACAATAGAAAAAAAGACAAGAAAAATTTTGGAAACGTTAGCTGATAAAGGAAAAAAGAATTATAAAGTAAGTTATCAGTGTGATATATCAGAGATGTATTTAGATTTAAATATTTATCTTGAAATAGTTGAAAATGTAGTTGCAAATGCAGTGAGATTTGCTAACAGAAAAATTAGTGCAGAGTTATACAGTAACAAGAATCAGTTATATGTAATAATTTGTGATGATGGTCCTGGCTTTAAGCAGCAAGAAATTGATAAAGCAACAAAGCCATATTATCATGGGGGAGGTTTGGAAGAAACACATTATGGAATGGGATTGTATATAAGTGATGTTCTATGCAGAAAGCATGGAGGGAAGTTGATTTTAAGTAATCTTACATCTGGAGGAGCTTGTGTAAAAATAATTTTTGAAAATGTAAAGAAATCAGAGGTGCCTGACACAATAAATAGGGATACTTTGCGTTGATTGTCGGAAATGTGAGGTAATGCAAATCGACCAGATGGCGTCTTAAAGAAAACTTAAGTTGTATTCCGTAGCGGATATGTTACAATGTGGCAAAGAAAAATGTGTCAGCTCTATTGTTAAAAGGGCTGATAGGCAAAGGAGATATTCACACATGAAAAAGATAGCTTATGTTTTAATATTCGCTTTATTGGTACCGTATTTGTTTGTGACGCAACCGACCGTGGCAAGTGCAAAGGCAACGTACCGCGGAGCCTATTCGAATCTTGTAGATGCCAAATCACGCAAAGAAGTGAAAAAGGTATTGCTTGATGCGGGACTTTCCGAAAAGAATGTGAACGCATGGCTTTCCGATGTAAAGGATTATAATAAAACGATCAAAAACACCGGACTTGTCAAGAAAGGGTTTAAGAAGCTTTCGACAAAAAATCCGCAGTATGATGAGAACAAGATCATGGAATTGTGGAATAAAAAATATCCGGATTTTATCGGATACAATTGCCGCATTACCGCATTTGATCTGATGAAAGACAAGATCTCGGTGAAGGCAGATGCAAAGGTAAATGCGTCGAATCTGTTTATGGATCAGGATGCGCTTAAACATGCGCCGGCAAAGAAATTTACCAAGAAGCAGAAACATGCTTTTGAGACCTTGTATTCTACGTTAAATACGGCTTATACAACGGATGTCGATACACACATCAAAAAGCAGAAGAAAGCGTGGAAGCAAAATGAGGTAAAAATCTCCGGAACGAAAGCATCTCTGATTACGGTTGTATTTCATTCCAGTTTCGGGGAAAATGAGAATGAACTATTTATCGGTCATGCCGGTGTATTGGTGCCAACGAAAGACAAGAAGCTGCTTTTTGTGGAAAAGCTGTCCTTTTCCCTGCCTTATCAGGTGCTAAAGTTTGAGAACCGAAAGCAGTTGAAAAATTACCTGATGGGAATGTATGATATCTCGTGGGGACAGGAAGAGGCAAAGCCGTTTATCATGGAAAATACGAAAACTGCTTTGTAATAAGGTGGGACTGCTTGAGAAGTTCTCAATAATTTCTTAAGAATTAGAGCGCAAATCTTAAAGATATCTTCCTTTTTCAAACACAGGGTGTTCATATTCCTTTGCTAATCTATTATCAGCGTAAACAACGACAAAATGTTAAAACTTAGGAAGGGAAAGGATATGAAACAGATAAACAGAGCAGCAGCGCAGATCACGCTTCTGGCAGCAGCGATCCTGATGATCGGATACGGTGCGATGCGCGGGGAGGCAGCCACGGTACTCTCAAAGGCAATCAAATTATGTATGGAGTGTGTTGGAATTGGATAAGAAAAAACATAAAATATCACAGTTTCTGGCGCACTTTCGGGGATGGATTCAGGCCGTGGCAACGATTCTTACCAATATCCATCTGCCGAACTTCTTTAAAGGAGAGATTTACAGAGGGGATGCAAAGACCGTCTGTGTACCGGGGCTGAATTGTTATTCCTGTCCGGCTGCATCCGGGGCGTGCCCAATCGGTGCCTTGCAGGCAGTCATCGGCTCATCCAAGTTTAAATTTTCGTATTATATTACAGGATTTTTAATTCTGTTAGGTGTACTGCTCGGACGATTTATCTGTGGATTTCTGTGTCCGTTTGGTTGGTTCCAGGAGCTGTTGCATAAGATACCGTTTAAGAAATTTTCAACGAAAAAGCTTAAGCCGCTTCGTTATATAAAATATGGCGTGTTGTTGATTTTTGTTATTTTACTACCCCTTCTGGTGACAAATTCACTGGGAATGGGAAATCCGTTTTTCTGTAAATATCTTTGCCCGCAGGGAGTGCTGGAGGGAGCGATTCCGCTTTCGATTGCCAATGCAAGTATCAGAGCGGCCCTTGGCAAACTGTTTACATGGAAATTCGGTATACTTATTACTTTTGTAATCCTAAGCCTTATGTTTTACCGCCCATTCTGTAAATGGATATGTCCGCTGGGCGCAATCTATGCGCTTTGCAATAAGGTATCTTTTCTGCAGATGAAGGTGGATGAGGATAAATGTGTATCCTGCGGCAAATGTGAGAGAGCCTGCAAGATGGACGTGGATGTCACAAAGCATCCGAACCATACGGAATGTATCCGCTGTGGCATGTGTATAAAGGAATGCCCGACGGAAGCAATTCACTATCAATATGGATTTGGGAATTCGAAACCGAACGACAAGAAAGCTTCCCATGAGTAAAAACGTTCAGGAAAGCAAATGAAATCAAACAATGAATAAAGGAGAATAAAATGAAGAAATTAACGGTAATGCTGCTTATTGCGGCGATGGTACTCGGAGTAAGTGCGTGCGGAAATTCTGCTAACAAGGAAAATACAGCAACAGAGTCGCAGATGTCAACGCAGGAAGCAGAAGATCTGGATGCAAAGATTAATGAATTGACACAGAAAGAGAACAGTATTCTTGAAAACCATAAGGCTTTATGGGAGAAGGTATTTAACAGCATTGACAAATCAACTGTCAAGGATGCGACAGCTACGAATTACGGAGATTTTCTGGCAAACTCTTTAGACAAAATTAAGGATAAGTTTACCGATGATGAACTCAAGTCTTTGAAGGAAGATGTTGAAGAAATCAAAAAGCTTGAGGATGAGCTTCAGCCACTTCTTGAGAAGCAGAGTGCGAATGCATCAAATAAGGATTCCGGCAAAGAGGGAGCAAGCGTATTTCCAGAGTTTCATGCAAAGGATCTGGATGGAAATGACGTGGACAGCAGCATCATTTCAAAGAATGCGGTCACGGTTTTGAATTTTTGGTTTAATGGATGTTCTCCATGCGTACAGGAGCTTCCGGAACTGAATAAATTAAATGAGGAGCTGAAGGAAAAAGGCGGACAGGTAATTGGTATCAATACAGATTCTCTTGACGGAAATGAGGATGGAATTGCTGAAGCTAAGAGTATTTTAGAGAAGCAGGGTGCAAAATATACGAATCTTTCCCTTGATTCCAACAGTGAAGCCGGAAAATATGCAACAAGCATTATGGCCTTCCCGACTACAATCGTGCTTGACCGTAACGGAAATATTATCGGAGAGCCGATCATGGGCGGTATTGATAATGACGAGGCATATAAGCAGCTGATGAAGACGATCGATCAGATACTGGCGGCTGATAAGAACTAGATAAGTTACTGTTCACACCTAACGGTGTTACCAGCAACAATTAATACTATGGCGCATAGCTTGACAGCGTAGTGTCAAGCTTGCGTCTGAACAGTAACCTAGATAATACCTATTGCGGAGGGGACTCCTATACCAAATGGAACAAAGGTATGGATAACGCAAAAGGGAAGATGTATTGCAGCCAATAATGTGTCAAAAATTCCAGAACATAAATTACGAATTATGATGGATATCATTGAAGCGCGGCATGCAGAAATAGAACTATTGTGGTTGAAAAATTCGGAGAGATTTCGTATTATTGTTAAATTTGCAAAGCAACAGGCTAAGCTGGGGCAATATGGTGTTAGTAGAAAAAGGAAGAATAGGGGCAGATCGGATAGAAATATTTGATCTGCCCTGTTTTACGTTTACGAGATAAAAGGGGTCTGCCCCTAAAATCAGAGGTGCCTGACACAATAAATATTTAATCTGTCTACTTTAGAGGTATCATATCAGACAAGGGCGCTTTTTTTGATTAAAATCTTGAAGAAATGCCCGGTTCATGTTATAACAAGGATATATTTGGGAGGTAATGATGTATTTTAAACGGAAAGTATATGACAGATTGTTAGAATGGAAAGCAAAATACTCAGATAAATATGCGGCTTTGCTTGAGGGGGTCAAACGAGTCGGTAAATCAACGATCGCGGAGTCTTTTGGGCAAAATGAATACAAGTCTTATCTTTTGATTGATTTCTCAAAGACAACGGACAATATACGCAGTTGTTTTGAGGATGTGGGAAATTTAAATATGTTCTTTTTGCGTCTTCAGGCCGAAAATTGAACAAAAGTAAATTTACCAGGAGTGTGTAAGAAATGATAAGATTTAACAACGATTACAATCATGGAGCATTTGCATCCATCTTGAAGGAACTTGGCGCAACGAACAGCACAAGCTACGCCGGATACGGGGAAGATGAGTGGTGCGATAAAGCGGAAACCATCATAAAGAAACTGGTCGATGATGACGATGCATTGATCAAATTCATTCCGGGAGCCACGCAGGCGAATTATGTCGTGATCGCTGCTGCATTATCTTCGGTGCAAAGCGTGATCGCTGCAGATACCGGACATATCAACTGTCACGAGGCGGCGTCCATCGAGAACACCGGACACAAGATTCTGGAACTTCCGAATACAGATGGCAAGATTACCGCGCAGCAGATCGCCGCTTGCGCCAAGGCATATTACGATCAGGACGAGCCGGAGTATCTGACCGAACCGAAGATGGTATATCTGTCATTCCCGACAGAAAAAGGTACACTTTATTCGAAGAAGGAAATTAAGGAGATCCATGATGTGTGCACAAAATATGGGATGTATCTTTTCGTGGATGGCGCGCGCATGGGATATGGACTTGGATCGGAGAAAAATGATCTTACTTTGAAGGATTTTGCGGAATTGACGGATGTATTTTATATTGGCGGAACGAAATGTGGCGCTTTGTTCGGCGAGGCGCTCATTATTACTGCGCAGGATCTGAAGTATCGCTTTAAGGCCTACATGAAGCAGAACGGTGCAGTACTTGCGAAAGGCTGGCTGATGGGACTGCAGTTTGCAACGATGCTGGAGAGCGGCGAGTATTTTGAGGCTGCGAAGCGCGCCGATGCGCTTGCGATGCAGATTAAGAAAGCGTTTGAGGACAAGGGTGTTCCGTTTGCGGTGGAGAGCTTTACCAACCAGCAGTTTGTTATCCTGACGGAGCAGCAGAAGCAGGAGCTTGCGCAAAAGTATTATTTTGAAGACGAAGGTGATACGCAGCGTTTCTGTACGAGCTGGGCAACAACGGAGGACGAGGTTGATATGCTGGTTACGGACATCGAAAAGTTGTAGAAATATTGAAACATGTGGTGCCTGACACAATAAACAGTAAGAAAACATTATCAAGTACGCAGTTTTAACTGACCAGGTAAGTTTCATTTACTAAACCACGTGTGAAATTGTTGGACATAAACAGCGAATGCCTGATTTTAAGGAATTTATGAGGGTTCGCTGTTTGTGGTAAATACATTTTTGACGTTGTATGTTAGAGTAAAGCTACGACAATAAATGGAGGCACTTTAATGGATATGGTAAAGATGGGAAGCTTTCTTGCAGAACTTCGTAAGGAACGCAACTTAACACAAGCTGAGCTAGGAGAAAAACTGGGAGTGACAAATAAGACCATCTCACGTTGGGAGACAGGGAATTACATGCCGTCTGTTGAGATGTTAGAAGAACTTAGTACGATGTATGGCATGACCATAAATGAACTCCTGAGTGGTAAAAAATTATCCACGGAAGAATATAAAGAGATGGCAGAAACGAACATTAAAGAAACACTAAAAGAGAGCACATTTAGCTTAAAGGAAAAGCAGGAATTCTTTAAGAAAAAATGGTTAAAACAACATGCTATGACAATCGTCATTGTTTATGTTTTATGGGTGCTTTTTGCACTTGCCCTGGCAAAATATGATTTACCGGTTTATTTCGTTGGAGGCATCGGTGGATTCATTGGTGTAACGATCTATACTTTTTTTCATAACCGCATGATGGCTTATGTTGAAGACTGTATATATGGCGGAAAATGGGATGAGTATAAGGGGAAAGAAAATGTTGATTAAAAATGGAATAGTGCTGTTAAGCTAGAGAAGCTAAATGGCATTGAAATCAGAGGTGCCTGACACAATAAAATTATATGCCGGAGATTTATGATATTTACGGGTATGAAAAACCGTGGTGCATATCAGGATGCATAACGGTTTTCTTTTTACTGTAAAGTTCCGTTATAGGTAAAAGAAGCATGCACAGTCACATACCATAAAGTAGTGCCGGAAGAGACTGACTGGGTATTCACTGTGTGATGAGGTATATTGGATGAAGAGTGGACATATTCAGTTGCAGTAAATTTTGTAATTGGCTCGTAAAAATATCTGCCATCATGTATAATAAAATATACAGAAAAAGATAATTATGTTGAAAAGGAGCCAACACTATGGGAACATATTTGAACAGCATAACTCCATATACTTTGTATAAAAGTGAGTGCTTAAGCGCGTATTTTGTGGATAAAACACTTATGCTCAGGGAACTGTTTCCGTATGTAAGTGCGGGAAATCGTCATATCTGTATCACCAGACCACGCAGATTCGGAAAGACAATTATGGCGAACATGATCAGCTCTTTTTTTCAAAAGATACCGGATTCAGGTGATGGAAAAAATACTTGAATTTGCCCATAACACAGAAGTGATAAAACTGCTGATTGTATGATTCTGGAATTAAAGATAGATCATACACCGGATGAGGCTATTGCACAAATAAAAGATAAAAAGTATGCACTCAGGTTTGCACCAAAGATTGCCGGGAACAGAGAGTATACAGGAAGAATATTGGCAGTTGGTATTTTTGTAGTATGAAAAAGGTACGGGAGTGTACTTGCGTTTCCAATCGTTTTCTGCTACAGTAGGCGTAAACAGAACAGGTGATTAGCAAAGGAGCTTTCTCGGATAAGAGGAAGCTCTTCTTTTATATAACGAAAAAAGAGTCGAAAAGGAGGCGAATCTATGGATGCAGAAATGATCATACTCTGCGACGGTGTGGTAATCCCACAGAGCAAAAAAGAAATTGACGGGGGTGTCGCAATTGCAGGAGGACATATCCTGCGGATCGGGGCGCGTACGGAATTATCGGATTATCTGGGAGTGGATACGGAGGTGGTGGAATACCATAATTCCACGCTGTTTACATTTGACCGTACAAATACAGAGGGAGATGCCAATATTGCAGTTGTGGCAGGAAACATGAAGCACCATGGACATGGAGATCTCAAAAAGACCGTGGGGCTTCGCTTCCTGATGTATCACGGAGATGTGGTAATTCAGAAGGAATTATGAAAAGTATAAACAATAAGTGAAATATCTGCCGGAAACCTTGACGCATGGCATTTCCAGCCTTACAGTTGTATATATCACGAAGTGTAGGGAGGAAGAGACCTTGGGTAAGGTAATTGGGATTGATTTAGGAACCACAAACAGCTGTGTCGCTGTTTTGGAAAATGATCAGCCGGTTGTGATCACAAACGCGGAAGGCTCGCGGACCACACCATCGGTTGTGGCATTTACCAAAAACGGAGAGCGTCTGGTGGGAGATGCTGCCAGACGACAGGCAGCTGTCAATGTAGACCGGACATTTTTCTCCATTAAGCGTGAGATGGGAAGTGCGTTCCGGGCAAAAATAGATGGCAAACAGTATACGCCGCAGGAGATTTCCGCGATGATCCTGCGCAAACTCAAAAAAGATGCGGAGGAATATCTGGGGGAAACAGTTTCGGATGCGGTGATTACCGTACCGGCATATTTCAGTGATTCCCAGCGACAGGCGACAAAGGATGCCGGAAAGATTGCCGGATTAAATGTCCTTCGGATTATCAACGAGCCGACATCTGCGGCACTGGCATACGGATTGGATCACGGGGAGCCACAGAAAATTCTGGTGTATGATCTCGGTGGCGGCACATTTGACGTATCGGTTATTGAAATCGGGGACAACCTCATCGAAGTACTTGCCACCGCGGGAGACAATCACCTCGGTGGGGATGATTTCGATGCGCGTATCACGGAGTATCTGGTATCGGAATTCCAGCGCACGGAGCGTGTAGATTTGCGGAAAGATGCGACGGCTATGCAGCGTGTGCGTGAGGAGGCGGAAAAGGCCAAAAAGGTATTGTCCTCCTCTTCCACAACGGGCATCAACCTGCCGTTTATTGCGACCGTAAAGGGTGAGCCAAAGCATATGGAAATGACTCTGACGCGTGCAAAATTTGAGGAACTGACGATGGATCTCATTGAGCGCACGGCAGGTCCGGTGCAGCAGGCACTTTCGGATGCGGGAATTACGGCAGCGGATCTTGGCATGGTACTTCTGGTAGGTGGTTCTACCCGTGTACCGGCGGTATTCGAGGAAGTGCGCAGACTGACAGGAAAAGAACCTTCACGCAATTTAAACCCGGATGAATGTGTGGCACTGGGAGCGGCTGTGCAGGGTGGAAAACTTGGCGGTGCGCTGATGGCAGGATCACAGGCGGCAGAGATTATCCTGATGGATGTCACACCACTTTCGCTTTCTATTGAGACGGTAGGAGGTGTTTCGACGAAGCTGATTGACCGGAATACCACGATTCCGACACGGTTCAGTAAAGTGTTTACAACTGCCGGAAATTTCCAGACATCTGTGGATATCAAAGTACTGCAGGGCGAGCGTCAGTTTGCAAGAGACAACAAGCTGCTTGGGCGGTTCCAGCTGCGGGGCATTAAACCGGCGCCGGCGGGTGTGCCGCAGATAGAGGTAACGTTTGATATTGATGCGAACGGTATTGTACAGGTTTCCGCAAAGGATCTGGGAACCGGACGGCATCAGGAGATCACAATCACGGCAAGTTCTAATTTGTCAGACGCAGAGATTGACCGCGCGATAAGAGAAGCCGCGGAATATGAAGCAACAGACGGGCAGAGAAAGGCTTATATTGATGCGCGAAGCGAGGTCGACACGTTGATCCGTCAGGTGGAAGTAGCTTATAAAGAGAAGAAAAAGACCATCGACAGTGGTGCGCGTCACCAGATCAAGAGCAGCCTTTCTTATGTAAAGAAACTGGTCAGCCGCACAAAGCCGGGAAATGAGATCGGAAGAGCACACGTCTGAACTC